>WBZX01001759.1_pt1 | contig 15790 bp, 20 predicted proteins | sample 5204211 | NCBI WGS metagenome assembly WBZX01 (sample SAMN12344362, study PRJNA552823) | activated sludge metagenome | biome: Activated sludge suspended growth; feature: Nitrification reactor; material: Wastewater; isolation source: activated sludge from nitrification reactor of wastewater...
CAATCCATTGGCAGACAGGCCCTGGGCGCAGCATGCCTGTGCCTCTGGATAAATCTTTTCCCCGCCGGTCCCGTCGACGCCGCCAAGTTGGAAGACCGCATCGTTGCCGTCGTGAATACCGACTTGATCATGCTCTCCGAGCTCAAGCGCGACTTGCTTCCCGATCAGGAGCGGCTTCGCAGACTCTACACCGGTGAGGATCTCGAACGCCGCCTCAAAACCGCAGAGGCGATGGCCGTCACGAAGATGATCGAGCGCCGGTTGCAGCTCCAAGCCGCGAAGAATAAGGGCGTGGAAGTCTCCGACCAGGAAGTCACGCAGGCGGTGCAGGAAATGAAGAAGCAGGGCGAAACCCTCAACCAGGCTGACCCCAACACCACTAGAAGCATACGGGAGCAGTTGACGTTGATGCGTGTGGTCGACCGGGAGGTCCGCGGCTTGATTATGGTCGCCGATTCGGAAATGAAGCGGTACTACGAGGAACACCGGGATCGTTTCGCCTATCCTGAGGAGTACCAGTTGAGCCAGATTCTAATCAAACCGAAGACGCCGGACGGCCTCTCCATCGCGCAGGGACGGGCCGAAGCCATTCTGGCGACACTCAAGCAAGGCGAACCCTTTGAGGATCTGGCGCTGCGGTTCTCCGATGGCGCAGATGCCTCGCGCGGGGGACGGTTAGGGCTGGTCCGACAAGGCGAACTGATTCCTGCGCTGGAGCAGGCCCTGACATCGGTGCCGGTGGGGCAGATCACGGGCATCGTCGAAACGGCAGAGGGGCTGCATATCGTGCGCGTCGACGACAAAAAGCCGCGCCAGTTCCGCCCGTTCGAACAAGTGAAGGCGGAAATCCAGTCTCTCGTGTTTCAGCAGAAGACCGAAGATCAATACCAGATCTGGATGGCCGATCTAAAAAACAAGGCCTACATCGAGATCAAGTTTTAAACTGCGCGCGAATCTCGCCCCACAACGCGTCCCGTCCCTCATGGGTTTCGGCCGAATACAGAAGGACCGGCACCTCCGCCTGCAATCCGCAGGCAACGCGCACTTCGCTCAACGTCGGCTTTCGCTCGCTCTGCCGCAATTTATCGGCTTTCGTCAACACGATGATCAGGCCGCAGCCAAGCGACTGCACCCATTGGATGGTCATGACATCTTGCGGCATCCAGACGCGCGACTCGATCAGCAAAATCACGGCGCCGAGCGATTGCCGCTGTTCCAGATACTGTTCGATCATCGGCCCCCATTGCGCGCGCATCGTTTTGGAGACCTTGGCATAGCCGTATCCCGGCAGATCGACCATGGATAAGAGCGGCAGCTTCGGGTCCGAGGTCCGAACCGTAAAGAAGTTGACGGCGCGTGTTTTCCCCGGCGTCTTGCTGACCTTGGCCAGTTTCTTCCGATGCAGCAGCGAATTGATCAGCGACGACTTGCCGACATTCGATCGTCCTACGAAGGCAATTTCTGGCAGGTGATCGGCAGGAAACTGTTCTGGGGACACGGAACTTTTGATAAACTCGGCGCTGAGTAGTTTCATAGTGATCGCAGCGAACGGCAATGCGTGATGCGCGCCACCTTCGGCCGCACAGAGCGGCAGGTGAGCCATCTCGTACGCTCATAGATAGAGTGTAGGGAATGAGCAAGTCAACAGGCAGTCGGTTCGGGCGAATACTGTTGTGGATGACCGTGCTGATCGGTGTGCCCGTGGCCGCACTGGCGTTGTACTGGTTGGCCACGCTACCCGATGTCTCGCGCCTCGCGAAACATCACCCCACCGAAACGGCGGTCATGGAATCCCGTCGGGCTCAGGCCAAGGAACAAGGGCATCCGCTGCACCTGAAATTTACCTGGGTGCCCCTCTCCCGCATTGCGCCCGCGCTCCAGCGTGCGGTCGTCGCCGCTGAAGACGCCTCTTTTTTCGCCCACGAAGGATTCGATTGGGAAGGCATCAAGGATGCGGCGCTCTATAATCTGGAGGTCGGCGAATTCAAACGCGGGGGCAGTACCATCACCCAGCAGCTGGCGAAAAATCTGTATCTCTCTTCTGAACGGTCCCTGCTGCGGAAAGCCCGAGAGGCCTTGATCACCCGTTCCCTGGAACACCATTTGACGAAGAAGCAGATTCTGGAGCTGTACTTGAATGTCGCCGAATGGGGGCAGGGCGTCTTTGGCGCAGAGGCGGCCGCGCGGCATCATTTCGGGAAATCGGCGGAAGATCTCACCAATGAGGAGGCGGCCCTGCTGGCTGCGATTCTTCCTTCCCCGCGTCGTTATGACCCGATTCGGCACACCGCTTATCTCACTCGACGGCAACGGCACATCGTTCGCTGGCTGGAGAAAGGGAACGGCCGGAAAGCCGCCTCGATCAATCGAATCCCGCCGGAAACCCTTGAAGTGGTGCCCGTGGAGTAGTGACCAGTCACCGCGCGGCACTCCTGCGCTATGAAGCCTCGCCGACTGCGGTGTAGTCCCGCTCGCCGAAAATCGCCGACTCGTGGATGTAATATTTAAATTCGAGCAGGTTTCCTGACGGGTCTTCCAGGAAAAACGTGCGATGCTCAATTCGCGTGTCGGAAAATCGGCGGCGTGGCTGCTGATAAAACCTGAGGTGGTGGGCCTGCGCGCGATCGGCCAGTGCCTGCCATTCTTCCTCTCGCGTCAAAACCAGCCCGAAATGGCGGGGGTAAATGCCCTTCTGCTGATCGATGCCGTCCTCAGAAAGGTGGGCGACGAGTTGATGCCCGGCAAGGCCGAAGGTGACGGCCGTAGAAGATTCCCGGCCCAGGACACAGCCGAGCCCCTCGACGTAGAACTGTTTGGCAGCCGCCAAATCGTGGACGGGAAAGGCAAGATGAAAAATCGCCGGCATAGGCTGAGACCTCTCGTCACTGTATCAGCCGCTGCCGGCGCTAGGCAAACCGGTCGCGCACGATCGTGCGTCCGTCCGGACCAATAATCCCGGCAATCATATGCGGAGTGCTGTGGCGAATCGTGCACCGGCCGTCCGGCGAGAGGACTAGGACTCCGGCAGCACCCTGAACACGCTCAACCACTTTTCGCAGCACCCGGTTGGCCGCCGCCACCGGGCTCAGGCCGCTTGCCAACCCATCCGCAATTTCCTTGGCGACCGCGACCCGAATAATGCTTTCTCCCAATCCGGTCATGGACACGGCCCCGGCCTCATTGTCGGCATAGACCCCGCAACCTATCAACGGCGTATCCCCGACGCGACCGGGCAACATCACATCGACACCCCCGGTCGATGCCCCGGCAGCCACCGTCCCCGTCAGATCCAAGGCCACGGCTCCCACCGTTTCTTTCCCTAAACTCTTGGCCCGAAGGTGGCCGGTTCTCACAATCGCCTGATGCAGCCTCAACGTTTGACTCACTCCGGCGGCTGGCCGCAGTTGTTTGGGCTGGGCCGCCAGGCTTCGCCTCGGACGCGGAGCGCGCTCCAATCCAAAATAATTGGCAAAGCGAGTGGCTGACTTGCCGACGAGCAGGACATGCGCGGTTTTCTCCATGACGAGTCTGGCCGCGGTGACGGGGTGAATGATGCCCTCGATGGACGCCACGGCCCCGGCCCGAAGTTCGCGGCCTTCCATGATGGAGGCATCCATCCGACGCACCCCGTCGAGTTGATGGTTAGACCCGCGCCCCGCGTTAAACAGGCCGGAGTCTTCAAGCAGGCGAATCGCCTCTTCCACCACCGACAACGCGGGAACACCGGCCATCAACAGACGATGGCCCTCGGCCAACGCGGCTTCGATGCAGGCGGCTTGGTCAACGGTCATGGCGCGGCGTCCCGCGCCCCCGTGAATGAGGAGAACCGGTCGTAGGCGTTTCAATTGAGCAGCAAATCTTTCACGCGACGGCAGGCAGGATCTTGCATACGGTCTAAGTCAGACCGGACAAATCCCAGTCCGGTTACACAGAGCTCAAAGTTCTCCGACAGCTTGCGGAACAACGGGGTATCCTGTTCGGGATCGTAATGACCGAATTCCGCCACCAGGCCATAGGACCGCTTCCCGGTTTTGACGTAATCGACCAGAAAATCCTTGTGATAGATCCGGCCCACGCTCTTAAGACGGCGGAGGTATTCCGGAAAGAGTCCGGTCATAAACAGCGTAAAGTCGCCGATATGCCGGTGCACCTCGCGCTCCCGTTCGAACGAGTGCGCTTCTAATAAGACTTCGGACTCAAACAGCATCTCAACGACCGAGTCGATCGGACGCCCTTGGGTATTCTGGATTTTGTAGAGTTGATCGGTGTGCGCGAATTCGACGAGCAGGTTGGAGACGTACTCGGTGACGTTCAGATCAGGCCACCCGAGGTGTTCGGTGAAACTTTTCTCCGTCAATACTCCGAAGAGCTGCCGGAGCGGATGGCTGCGAGACACGGGACTTCCCATCTCGACCTCCCGGGCAATCCTTGCCCTTTGAAAATAGTATAGCAGACCATTCTCAACCCGAGGAGACTTTCTCCCTGGTACCTTATCGGCATCTCTGATCAAGACTTGAGGTCGGGGCTTGCTCCCGACTTTCGGCTATCCACAATAAACGTCACCGGCCCGTCATTGAGTAGTTCCACCTGCATGTGCGCCCCGAAGACACCGGTTTCCACCTTCAAGCCTTCGCTCCTGAGTCTCGTGACCGTGTCCTCATACAATGCACGTGCCGCCTCCGGCGGAGCAGCTAGGTCAAACCCCGGCCGTCTTCCCTTCGTGGTATCCGCGAGCAGCGTAAATTGCGACACGACCAACAGGGCTCCACCGACCTCACGCAGCGAGCGGTTCATCTTGCCCTGCTCATCGCTAAACATCCGCAGGGTTTGCACCTTCTCAACAAGATAGGAGAGGTCACGCTCGGCATCGCCTTTGGCCACGCCTAATAAGATGAGTAGTCCGGGACCAATGCGACCGACGACCTGCCCGTCCACCTCCACCGAAGCCCGTGTGACACGCTGGATGACCGCCTTCATCGTCTACCCGCCATCAATCGATGCCCACTATCGGGCATTGCGCAATTGCGTCAACGTCCCTTCCAACCCCAGCAATCGCCGCTTCATCGGCAATCCGCATGAAAATCCGCCCAATGAACCATCATGGGCAATGATGCGATGACAGGGCACGACGATGGGAACCGGATTCGCCCCGAGGGCCATACCCACGGCTCTGGCATACTGTTTTCCCCCAACGCGCATGGCGACCCACTGATAGGATCGCACGCGGCCGTAGGGAATCCGCGCAATCGCCTTCCACACCTTACGTTGAAACGAGGTGCCTGCCAACCAATCAATGGGCAGCGCAAAGTCGCGACGCTCGCCATCGAGATAGGACAAGAGCTGGGCCTGCGCGTCTTTCACGATGGACGCAGCGGCAGTGTCTTTTTGTGGACCATGATAGGTAGTGCGAACAGATGGCGACAGGTCAATCGACGTCACTCCCGCTGCAGAAGCCGTAACGGTCATCCACCCCCAAGACGTTTTGAATGTGCGTGTCTCCGTCATATCATGCTGCCCCGAATTTTCGCGCGACGCGGCCGAGTTTGCGCTTGACCAATCCTAAGACCACATCCAGCTCGTCCGATCCCAACATGAGGTGCATACCGAGATACGCGAGAACGCTGAGCCCGATCCCGCCAAACAGCATGACCGACTTCACGATCCACTGACCGGTTTCCTCCCACAAGGGCGCGCTCGCCACCCACAGGCAGATGCCCGCCATCGGAAGGCAGGCAGCCAGGACTCGACCGGCCGATCGTACGACGGCTCCCCAGTCTACACGGCCCAACCGGCGGTGCAGCACAGCCACGAGAATACTCCCGTTCAGCATCGAGGCCAATGCCGTCGCCAGCGCCAACCCCGCGGCATCTAAAATCGTCATCAGCCAGAGAGACAAGCCAATATTAGCCCCGACCGCAATCCCCGCCGTTATCGCGGGAGTCCGCGTATCCTGAAGCGAATAGAAGGCGGACACGATAATTCGTACGCCCGCGAAGGCCCACAGACCCACAGCGTAACAGAGCAACGCGGTCGCCGTCGCCAGGGTGTCGGCTTTGGTGAATGATCCGTGCTCAAAGACCAGGTGCACGATCGGATGCCGCAGGAGGATCAGTCCGGCCATCGCCGGAAGGATGATGAAAAAAATCATCCTCAGTCCGAATCCGATCGTCGTTCGTAGTTCATCCAGGGCCCCGCGCGCGGCCTGCGCCGACAGCGTCGGGAGAATGGCCGTGGCGAGCGCGACCCCGAAAATGCCAAGTGGAAACTGGATCAACCGCATACCGTAAAACAAATAGGTGGGCCCGCCCGCGAAGTAGGACGCGAGGATCGTGCTCACCGTAATATTGATTTGCGTCACCGATAACCCGAGCAGTGAGGGCACCATTAACAGTCCGATGCGTTTGACGCCGGGATGCCCTGGATTGAAGCGGAGACCGAACAACATGCCGCGTCTCTTTAACCCGGGAAGCTGCATGGCAAACTGCGCCACCCCGCCGACGACAATACCGATCGCCACCGCCATGATCGGCTCGGAGAGCCACGGCGAGAGGAACAGCATGCAGGCAATGGTAAAAATATTGAAAAAGACCGGCGAGAAGGCCGGGGCCGCGAAGTCACGGAGCGAATTCAGAATCCCCATCGCCAAAGCCGCCAGACTGATGAAGATGAGATAGGGAAACATCAGCTGGGTCAGGAGCGTCGTGAGGGCCAGCTTGTCGACACTCTCGCGGAACCCCGGCGCCAGAAACCATACGATGCCGGGGGCGGCCAGAATCCCGATCAGCGTGACGGCGGTGACGAGGGTGAGGAGCGTCGTGAAGGTCGCACTGGCCAGTTCCCAGGCATCACGCTTGGCTTTCAGGGTATGGTATTCAGTAAAGACCGGGATAAAGGCTGCGGACATCGACCCTTCTGCAAACAACTCTCGAAGCAGATTGGGCACACGGTAGGCGACAAAAAACGCGTCCGCGGCCGGAGTCGCACCGAACAGCCTGGCCAACACCATGTCTCGAACAAACCCCAGAATACGGCTGGAAAATGTGGCGATGCCGATCAGACCCGCCGCCTTCACGACGGAATGGGTTTCATCCACGGTTGGTTGAGATGGTTCAGGAGGCGCGGCGGGCTCGGACATTGCCGGGATTGTAGCGGAACAAAGCGAGGCCGTCTATTGTCCGACACAATCCAGCCGTCACAGGTCCTGGATCACCGCATTCGGCAACTCATCGGGATTGTCGCCATCACGGGAGGGAACAACACGCGCGAGAAGCACTCCGCTGGCTTCAATTCCATGACACAGCCCGCCGGCGAGATCACCGGCCTTCAGCCGCTCAACCACGCCCGCAACAATCTCCTGCCACTGATCAACTGAAATGCGCGCCTGCAGAGCGTGATCCGGCAAGATATAGACTTGCCGCTCGAGCAATGACACCATCAGCAACAATCCGGTCCGTTCACGGGTGTGTGCGAGACCTTGCTGGACGAAGGCTCGTTCCGCCCGCATGCGCACTTTGTGGCGCATACGCTCATGAGATGTAAATAGACGGAGGATCGCCGGCCAGGTTCCGACCCAGACTCCGACAGAATAGGCCAGCACGGTGCCCCCCAGCAGCCACACCGCATTCGACGCCTGCCATCCCCACGGAAGCCACGCGGTTTCGATGGTGAGTAAAGCCGTCAACGCGAGCACGGCACTCAAGAGCCCGGCGCGATGGTGCGCCTCGCGATAGAGCCCTGATCGCCCGACGACCGTGGGGACAATCTCCGCGCTGGTGTGCTGCTCCGCAGCGTGTACCGCCGCCTCGACCCGTGCCCGTTCAGCGTCGGTGAGTTCCGGCTTTCTACCAGTCGCCACTGGCCCCTCCTCCTCCGAAATCACCGCCGCCGCCTGAAAAGCCGCCCGATCCTCCGAACGATTCGCCCAGTCCACCCGATCCCCACCCTCCATGCCGTGTACTGAACCAGGTGTCGTCGAACGGGCCGCTACGGCCTCGTCGCCCTCCTCCGATCGCGCTCCCCATCCCACCCATCAGGCTGACCAGTACCAGGCTGACCCCTCCAGCGATGAGAGCAGGTATCACCCAGGGTGCGACGAGAAACGAGAGGCCCCCTCCTACCACGGGACCCACGACGCGGTGGGCCCGAGAGAAAAAGAGACCGATGACCAAGCCCAGGATGACGGCAAAAATCGTACTGGCGATCACCTCACCATCGGAATGAACAGCGGTCGGCTGTTCTGATGCCTTATAGGTTCCCTCAATAGTGTTCAGAACAGCCAGCACACCAGCCGCGACGCCGGCCGGCACATCGCCGGCGCGGAATTTGGGAGCGATTTCATGCCGGATGATTTGGGCTGAACGCGCATCCGTCAACACCCCTTCCAGTCCGTATCCGACTTCCAGACGAATTTTGCGTTCTTTGATCGCAATGAGGAGGATGACGCCATTATCGATACCTTTGGCGCCTAATTTCCAGGTTGTCGCGACGCGGTGGGAGAAATCGAAGAGCGGCTCGCCCTCCAATGAAGGCACGATCAGCACCGCGACCTGATTGGAGGTCTTGGTTTCATGCGCCTGGAGTGTCTCAGACAATTGAGCCGTGGTGGCTGGCGGCAGGACATGCGCGAGGTCGACCACGCGGCCGCTGAGTGGCGGCACATCCAGAGCTAAACCCGGCAGGTTTGGCACCAGCGTGAACCACAGCCATCCGGCAAGGATAGCCCACCCTGCTCGGCGCATCAGCCGCATGGCAATTGCTCCTCCCGCGCGCGGCCGACGTTAGAACTTCACTTCCGGTGGCTTGGCCACAGCCTTTTCGTCGGCCACGGTGAAGTTGGCTTTTTCGTCCAAATGGAGAAGAAACTTCGCCGTCAGGTTCGTGGGGAAGTAACGGACCATCTTGTTGAACTCCGCCACCTTGTCGATGTATCGCTTGCGCGCGACGGTGATGCGGTTCTCCGTCCCTTCGAGTTGGCTTTGAAGGTCACGGAATCCTTGGTCCGCTTTGAGATTGGGATAATTCTCGGCTAGTGCGAGCAAGCGTCCCAGGGCACTCGACACACTCTGCTGCGCTTCCTGAAACCTCTTGAAGGCGGCTTCGTCTTTGAGCAACTCCGGTGTGATCTGCACGCTGGTGGCCTTGGCGCGCGCCTGCACCACGCCTTCCAACGTGTCCTTTTCATGCGCCGCATATCCCTTGACCGTGCTCACCAAGTTCGGAATGAGATCGGCCCGGCGTTGATACTGGTTGAGCACTTCGCTCCAGGAGGCTTTCGTATCCTCATCCAGCCCCTGCAGGTCGTTATAGCCGCAGCCGGACAAGGCCAGGAGAGCGGCGAGCATGACACTCGCGCCCATCAATCGTGCAAGAGACATCATCGTTCCTCCTCCGCGCCGAACATGCGACGGCGCTTCTTCAAGAAGACCTAAGGCTGGTGTCGACGAAGTCAATCATCCTGCCTACTGCCCCTCTACTCAAGATGTCGCTTCCTTCACAACCTTGCTATACTTCACGGCTGAAAGGATATTCGTTTGTTCTCTATGGACTTCTATGGCACTCGATCGTTCGACCGATAGGCCGGGAGGATTTCAGGTTCGGCACCGTTCCTTGGGAATCTTCCAAGGGAGTTCGATCGGGCTGGCCTTCTGGCACCCCTCCTCTCACATGCCGGAGTATGGACTCTGCCGCTTTGCCACTCAGACAAAGGCTCAGGACTATGTCGATTTTCTATCTTCCCCGGCCTGTCCGGAACCATTGAGCCGGGCCGATCTCTCCGTAGAAGATTTTGACCACGCGGAACACGAACGTCTCACGACGGAATACCCCCAAGCCTCCGCCTGGGAAACTCCACTCTAACAGAATGTCCGGCAGGATGGCTGCCTTAGAACTCACGAGTCGCGATGTGAGGCTGCGTAGATGAGTCGATTAGGCGGGGGATCGCGGTCCGAACGAGTCCGTCTTGGACTGCACGAATGCCAACAACCGCTTATTTTCCTGGGCCGATCGTAGAAATTTAAACGCGATGCCGCGAGAACTCACCGATCGCACCATGGCAGCGACCTCAATGGGAGTCTGTTCATTCTCCAGCACGATTTGCAGGTAAAAGATATCGTCCACATGCACCGACGCCTGGCTTTCAATGATACATCCGCCCATTGAAATATCGCGAACGGTCCCTTCCCCGCGAACTTTTCCACCGGAAAACGACAGGAACAGCCGGACGGGAATACGCAGATGCTCGCGGCGATCAATCGTGCGAGCCGAATATCGATATCCGAAGCGGGGCGCCGAAAAACGAAAGCTGCACGACTGGCAATGAAACGGTGCCATACAGGCGAACGACTGCAACCGTTCCATGAGCGTCGAGCAGCGGGAGCGGAAAACTTTATCTTGGCCGCACTGCGGACAAGTCAAAGGTTGTGCCATATTCAATGATCGGCGCCTCTCAGTGCCGCTCTCCTTCACACGCGCAGGCTGCAGAAAGTTGCTCGCGCGACCATCTATCAATCTTGTGCAGACGTGAGGCGGCAGATCCCCCGCTGAGTCGGCCGGCAACACACTCTTGGGGTGAACGCAGGTCCGCCGCCTGTTCAATCGATAAAGGATGGTCGAAGTTCTGTCAAGAAACTCGACGGTTCCGCGCGAGCGACCATGAGTGAGCCTGCATAGTCTTCATCTGAAGGAGGGAGGAATTCGAATGCCGGCTTCATGCGCCTCATCAGCCGACTCTCATTTTACAATTGGATTTTGTACAGAAGCCTTCTTCTTGCTTCTGAATTTGTCTAAGCCGCTGGAGCAAAGATGCTGATATCGCAAGGAAATTTTGATTAATTCATTTTAACGTCGCACTAACACCACTTTAATCTCGCATTGTTAGTCTCTCCCTCAGATGGGCATGACCTTCACGCTTAAGAGGGTCCAATCCTAAGGAGGTAGACATCATGACATGCGGACGATGCCAAGGATTGATGGTGGATGAGTGGCGGCCCGATTTTTCGCCGGAAACATTTGTTTGGCGTTGTATTAATTGTGGATCGATCGTCGATCCGTTGATCGAACAGAATCGGCGCACTCGGATGGCCGAACAACTATTGTTGGAGCCGGTTGAGGTGTTGCAGTAACCTGAATCCGCGCAGGACAGGAACGCCAGATGTTCCTGTCCTGCACCGAGCTAGATAGAGCGAAGTTGGACTAAATGGCAAAGTCGGCCCAGAGCACCGTGTGATCCGAAGCATCGGTTGCACGGCGAGGCTCTAAATCGACCTCGACGCGCTGACACGTGTGAGCCAAGGGCGCCGTCGCAAGAATATGATCGATGCGCCACCCTTTATTCGCCGCGAGGGCACTGGGGGCGCGGTAGTCAAAAAACGTGAATTGCTGGCGATCTGGATACAGTTTGCAGAAGACATCTTCGAAGCCCCACGCAATCGTCTTCCCATAGGCTTTGCGCGCGTCTTCGTGATAGCAGACATGTTTCAGATGTTTCTCCGGGCTGTGGACATCAATGGGTCTTGGGGCCACATTCATGTCTCCACACCAGATCGCCGGCTCCTTCGGGGAAAGATGCATTTCAAAGTGCTTCAGTAAGCGCGCATACCAACCCAGTTTATATTGATATTTCGGCGAATCGATTTCAAACCCCTGCGGCACATACGTATTGATGATGGGAATGCCCTGAATCACTACCCGCAGCAGTCGAGCATCTTCAGTATCTCCGCCGTCGTCAAACCCGTAACCGACTGATTCCGGCTTGGTGCGACTGAGCACGGCGACGCCGTTGTAGGCTTTCATGCCTCGGAAGGTGATCTCATATCCTGACGTTGCAAGCGCGGAGAGAGGAAATTCGCTGTCCTGAACTTTGGTTTCCTGCAGGCACAGCACATCGGGCTGATGACGCTCCAGCCACTGCAAGACGATCGGCAGGCGTTTCCGGAGTGAGTTAACGTTAAAGGTGGCGACTTTCATCGTGGGCGCGGATTCTACCAGAGCCCACCCCTCGCAACAACTGCGGTCTTCAAAAGACTACGGCCCGTGACCGGAACCCTTCCAATCACAGGCCGCAGGTGTGATAGACCGGCGAGAAAACCCGCCGTTCTTTATCTACACGTTAATATCGGGTCGTTTCCTTCAACTCATTTTTCATGGCGCCCATTTCTTGGGCGGCATCGTCGGCAGCGCCTTTCATGTCAGCCGCTTTTGCATGGGCCGCGTCTTTCTTCGCTTTCACCTTCGCTTTGACGTGTTCTTTCTTCGCCTTCGCATCGGCTTTGGCTTGTTTCTTTTTGGCCTTCGCTTCGTCGCGCTTAGCCTTGAGTTCGCTCTTGACGGACTCTTTCTTGGCCTTCAGATCACTCTTCAACTCTTCTTTGTGGACATTCACCTCGTCGAAGAGGGCACCCATATCCTGCTTCATCCCCTCGGACATTTTCCCCATGCCCAGATCGTCGGCAGCGGCGAATGAGCTCATGCCCACAAATGCGGCAGCGACCATCACAGCGATTGACCTTCTCATCAACAACCCCCCTCTTGGTTGAAATATGGTGTCAGGCATCCCGGGCAAACCGACGGGCATGCACTATCGATCAATACCCTGAAGGATTTCGTTTGCCAATTTTTTTGCCGTTTTTTGCTGCCGACAGGGAAAAAGATGCCCCTCTCGACAGGGCAGTGCTTCGCCCTGGAGACAACTCCCTACAACGCATGCCCTGTTACTGACGAATGGTCGTGAGGTACCGCCGGAGAATAGCTTGTTCGACCCGCGACCGGCCGCGGTCCGGTGCAGGAAAGCGCAGGACAAGCTGAATACGCCCCGCCTCGGGAAACTGGATGGTGATACGTGGTTCAGGAGAAGGCGCTTCCAATAAATTGCGCTGCTCCAGCAATTTCATCTGCCGGCCCATTTGATCCATAAAGGGCGCGCACTCGACCTTTGCCGCGCCGAGGAGGGCTTGTTCGGCAGCCTGCCAATTGTCGGTGCTCAACAGCGGAACCGACAGGACGTACAAACCATATTCTTGCGACGGACTTTCCTTGATCAGCGGATTCCCAAACAGAAGACTGTTGGGAAACACGACGGTTCGACCGGTGTACAAGTGTGATGTCTGTCCAGGCCCGATCTCCAGAAGCTTCGTGGCAAAGACGTCATATTCAAGCACAACGCCACGGTACGTACCCAGCTGAATCCGATCCCCGACTCCATAGACGCCGCCGCCGACACGTAACGCAGCGCCACTCCAGCAGAGAATCAGCTCCTTTGTGGCCAGTACCAGGGTGGCCGCCAATGCGACCAATGAGACCGCAAAGGCCTCCAGCTCATGCGCCCAAATGACCACCAGGCCCACGAAGAGGCACAACACCATGCTGTTGCGTATGGTCACGATCCACCGGCGCCTGGCGTCGATGGTCAGGGCTTGGTTGCCCTTAATCCATCGAACCAGCACCGTTCGCGCAATGAGGAGGATGAGGAGGAGAAGAATAGACTTGAGCAGATCGAAGAAGACACTGGAGCCGATCACCGGCAGCATATCTTGCATGGTTTTTTCCGTCATGGTCACTGCACTACGGTACCATCCTCACTCGTGCGTGGCACGCATTCTTCTCTTTTCCAATCTTTCAGCCGTTTTTCCTCGTCAAATGACAAGGTGTAGCGGTAACAATAGAGCGGTTCCCGATAGGGTTCATCATTGCCCGCCAGACTTTTCCCGAAGGGTGATGGCGAAGGCGGGGCTTTCGTTTTTTTGCCGGTGGCCAAACTACTGGGATCCCAGGGATGAACCTCACGGTCTCCCATCGGCACACGGTAGGTCCACACGGTATCGCCACCGAGCACCGGCGTCTTCGCCGTGCTCGGCGGGCCGAGTTTTTCTTCGATATCGGCCTGGGTCAGCTTGTGCACCCCCTTGTTCAGATAGCTGTCCCGCCACGGTCCACCGCACCCTGCCAGCACGACGAGGCCGCACAGGAGAGCGAACCAGCTCCATCGACATGAAACCAATGGCGGACGACGCGTCTGCTCTCTCACCTGATCACCGTTCCGAATCACGTTGTTCCCGAACCCAGCGTATTGAACAGTACATCGCATACCCCTGCGCCATCATCCCGGTGATCAGCAGGCCCAATGCCGTTTGCAGCCACATGGTATTCGGGAACTCCAATCCGTAGATACCGAGCATAAAGCCTCCGGCAATGAAGACGATGCCCATTCCACGCGCAATGAGTGCATTGGTCCGTAAATCAGACATGATTCCCCTCGTTGCTCACGAATCCATTACGCTACACCGGCCCATGAGGCCGGTTCAACTCTTCCCGTTGTCTACGACTTCGTCTTCGATCGAATCGCAGCGGCTCGCCCCTCGAGTGCGTCCGCCTCAGGAGCCCGACCGATCTTTCGTAACGTTCCTGCATAATCCATCAACGTCTTAGCCACATCCGGATGATCCACCCCTAATTGTTTTTCCCTGATGGCTAAGGCCCGCGCAAAGAGCGACGCCGCCTGCGCACCATCCCCTTGAGCCGCATACATCGCCGCCAGATTACTGACGGCCAACGCCACTTCGAGATGATCCGTACCCAACAGTTGTTCTTTGATCGCGAGCGCGCGAGTCAGAAGGCGCTGTGCATCGGCAAATTGGCCATGCTTGCGATGTAGGACCCCGAGGTTGTTTAACATGGCCGCGACGTCGAGGTGGTTTTCCCCGTGAACCTCCTGATAAATCTTGAGTGCCTCCAGATACACCGGTTCAGCCTCAACGAATTTCCCTTGCGTACTATAGACTTGGGCCAGATGCGCCAAGGTGACGGCGACCCGCCGATCGTGCGGGCCGAACGCTTCGGCCTTTTTCACGGCTATGGCATAAATCTGTTCCGCTTCCACGAATTGTCCTCGTTGCACGGCCGCCTCACCGGCCTGCATAACGGACTCCCATGTTTGTTGCCCGCAAGACCAGGCCACGCACAGTATCAGCGCCCAGGCTCCGGCAAGAACAGTCTGTTTCATAGCCGTCCCATTTGTTCGAGAATGGATTCAGCCGGATAGGTCACGATCTCCGCCAGCGTGGGATGATAATGCGGGATGCGCAACAAGTCCTGGGCCGTCCCGCGAAAATACATGACGGCGATGAGTTCATGAATGAGTTCCGCCGCTTCAGGCCCCACAATCTGGGCCCCGATCAGCTCGCCGTTGTCCGGACGACACACGAGTTTCACGAATCCTGCGAGAGCCCCCAGACACATCGCCTTGCCATGATCGGCAAACGGATACGAAGCTGTGAGGTAGGGAATCGATTGTGCACGGCACTGACGTTCACTGAGACCGGCAATGGCCACCTGCGGATCCGTAAAGACCATTTCGCTGTCCAACCGGTGATCGATGACCCGCGCGGGCACATCCGGATGAGTCGCGTTGAAGGCTGCCGTTTCACCTTGTTGAATCGCCAAATGCACAATGGGCGTGAGATCGTTCACATCGCCGACGGCAAAAATATGCGGTTGGGATGTTCGCATATCGGCACCGACGACGAGGCGACCGTCGACCAATTTCACCCCGGCCGCCTCCACATTGAGGCCGTTCAGATTCGGGCGACGCCCCAGCGCGTGAAAGAGGACCTCGGCCGACCGGGTTTGCGAGACACCATTCTGTCGGAAGTGCACGGTTTTACCAGTGGGTGACGAAGTCACCTGTTCGAAGGACACGCCGGTGAGTACCTCGATGCCCTCATCCTGGAAGGCAGATGACAACGCCTGCCCGACATCCTGATCCATATCGGAGAGTAGCGTGGCACCGCGCTGCAAC
>WBZX01001760.1_pt1 | contig 15790 bp, 14 predicted proteins | sample 5204211 | NCBI WGS metagenome assembly WBZX01 (sample SAMN12344362, study PRJNA552823) | activated sludge metagenome | biome: Activated sludge suspended growth; feature: Nitrification reactor; material: Wastewater; isolation source: activated sludge from nitrification reactor of wastewater...
GGCAACGGCGCCTGCGGCGACCCGGTCGCGCAGCTCGCGGCATCCACCACCGACACGCCGGGCGGCGTCCGCCTGACCCTGGACGGCATCCTGCCCGCGGGATGCGCCGAAGCCTTCGACTGGAACGTCGCGCCGCTGCCGGCGGACCGCCTCTTTGAAGGCCTCTTCCGCAGCCTGTGGAAGGAACTGGGCGGGGAGATCGGCGGGCGCTTCCGCGACGGGCCGACGCCCGCCGACGCGCGGCTGCTGGCCGAGAGCGTTTCGCCGAATCTGCCGGAAGTGCTGCGCGACATGAACAAATGGTCGAACAACGTGATCGCCCGCGACCTCCTCGCCACCCTCGGCAGCGTCGCCGAGCCGGGTCAGGATTCGGTCGCCGCCGGCGCACGGACGGTGTTGCGCACGCTCGTCGCCAACGACATCGCGGTGGACGGCATCGTCATCGACAACGGCGCCGGCCTGTCGCGCAGCGAGCGGATCAGCGCCATGACCCTCGGGCAACTGCTGCTTGCCGCCTGGCGCAGCCGGACGATGCCCGAGCTGTTGTCGTCGCTCCCGGTGGCAGGCGTCGACGGCACCGCGCGCCGACGCCTGCCGAACAGCCCGGCGGCCGGCGCGGCCCACGTCAAGACCGGCACCCTCGACGGGGTGCGCAGCCTGGCCGGCTATGTACTGGCAAGGAACGGTCACCGCTACGCGGTGGTGCTGATGATCAACCACCCGAACGCCAGCGGAGCCCGCGACGTCCAGGACGCGCTGCTGGAATGGGTTGCCGGCCTGTGATCAGCCTTCGTAGGCGTGGCGGCGCAGGATGTCGACGGGGATGACTTCGAGCGCCGCCATATGGGTGGCTGCCAGCACAACCGGCGGTGCCATGCCGGCTTCCCACGCCTCACGCCAACGCAGCGCGCACAGGCACCAGCGATCGCCGGGCTTGAGGCCGGCGAAGCGGAACTCGGGCCGCGGCGTGGATAGGTCGTTGCCGCCCAGGGCGCTGAACTCGAGAAAGGCCTCCGTGACGCGGACACAGACGTGGTGACGGCCGACGTCACCCGGATCGGCCTCGCAGCAGCCGGTGCGCATCCAGCCGGTCAGAGGATCGTAGCTGCAGGCCAGCAGCGCGCCGCCGAGGACGTTCAGCGCGTGGCCAGGCGGCATGTCGGGGGTGCTCAATCCGGGTAGCCCTGAGGGTTGGCACGCTGCCAGCGCCACGCGTCGGCGCACATCTCGTCGATACCGCGCCCCGCCCGCCAACCGAGCTCCTGCTCGGCAAGGCCCGGTTCGGCGTAGCACTGGGCGACATCGCCCGGGCGACGGGCGACGATCTCGAAGGGCACCGGCCGGCCGCAGGCTTTCTCAAAAGCACGAACCACCTCAATGACGCTGTAGCCACGGCCGGTGCCCAGATTGACCGTCAACACGCCCGGCCTTTCGGCCAGCCGGCGCACCGCCGCCACGTGGCCGACAGCGAGGTCGACAACGTGGATGTAGTCGCGCACACCGGTACCGTCCGGCGTCGGGTAGTCGCCACCGAAGATCCGCAGCTGCGGCAGGCGCCCCACCGCCACCTGGCTGACGTAGGGCATCAGATTGTTGGGCAGCCCGTTCGGATCTTCGCCGATGCGGCCGCTGGCGTGGGCGCCGACCGGGTTGAAGTAGCGCAGCAGCGCCACCCGCCACGCCGGATCGGCGGCGGCGAGATCGGACAGCACGAATTCCATCATCCACTTGGTGCGACCGTAAGGGTTGGTCGGGCCGGTGGGGAAATCCTCGCGGATCGGCACGCTGGCCGGGTCGCCATAGACCGTTGCCGACGAGCTGAAGACCAACGACTTGACGCCCGCCTCGGCCATCACCTCGGCCAGCGCGACGGTGCCGGCGACGTTGTTGTCGTAGTACATCAACGGCTGCACAACCGATTCGCCGACGGCCTTGAGGGCCGCGAAATGGATCACCGAATCGATGGCATGGGCGCGAAAGATCTCGCGGAGCGCCGCCTTGTCGCGGATGTCGACGCGGTGGAAGGCGGCCAGCCGGCGGCCGGCGATCTCCTCGACGCGGCGCAGGGCCTCGGGCTTGCTGTTGCTGAAGTTGTCGACGACGACCACGTCGTAGCCGGCGGCAAGAAGTTCGACGCAGGTGTGGGAACCGATGTAGCCGGCGCCGCCGGTAACGAGGATGGTGGACATTCGATGTGGCTCGGGCGAAGGAAGGACGACGGCATGATAACGCGCCGGCGGCGACTGACGGAGGTTCGGCCTGTCGTCAGACCGCGCCTTTTTCACGCAGGGTAGCGATTTCCTGCGCGGCAAGGCCGAGTTCGGCGAGGATGGCGTCGGTGTGCTCGCCGAGCTTGGGCCCCAGCCATTCGGTGCGCCCCGGCGTCGCGCTCAATTTGGGCACGATACCGGGCAAGGTGACCGGCTGGCCGTCGGTTAGCGTCCCCTGCTCGAACATGCCGCGGGCAATGAACTGGGCATCGCCGAACATGTCGGCGATCGAATACACCGGGCTGGCCGGCACGGCGGCGGCCTCCAGCGCGGCCAGCACGGTATCGCCGTCGCGGACCGTCACCCAGGCGTCGATGGCGGCGTAGAGTTCGGCCGCGCGGGCATCGCGGCCGGCGTTGTTGGCGAGGCCCGCGTCGTCGGCCAGATCGGGCCGCCCGATGGCCACCATCAGCCGCCTGAAGATCGCGTCGCCATTGCCGCCGATGATGATGTGGCGGCCATCCTGCGTGGTGTGGGTGTTGGACGGCGTGATGCCGGGCATCACGTTGCCGGTACGCTCGCGGACGAAACCGGCGACGTCGAACTCCGGCACCATGCTTTCCATCATCGCGAACACCGCTTCGTAGAGCGCCACGTCGACGATCTGGCCGCTGCCGCCGTTCACCTCGCGGTGACGCAGCGCCATCAACGCCCCGATGGCGGCCCACAACGCGGCGATCGAATCGCCGATCGAAATGCCGGTGCGCACCGGCGGACGGTCGGCAAAGCCGGTGATGTAGCGCAGCCCGCCCATCGATTCGCCGATCGCGCCAAAGCCCGGCCGCTCGCGGTAAGGCCCGGTCTGGCCGAAGCCCGACAGGCGCACCATGACCAGCCCCGGATTGGCCGCCGACAGCACATCCCAGCCGAGGCCGAGCTTCTCGAGCACGCCAGGACGGAAGTTCTCGACGACGATATCGGCTTCGGCAGCCAGCCGGCGCACGATGGCGAGGCCGTCCGGATGCTTCAGGTTGGCAGTCAACGAGCGCTTGTTGCGTGCCTGCGCCGCCCACCACAGCGACGTGCCGGCATGCAGCTTGCGCCACTGGCGCAGCGGGTCGCCCCCGTCGGGCGATTCGACCTTGATCACCTCGGCGCCGAACTCGGCGAGGATGCGCGTGCAGAACGGCCCGGCGATCAGGGTGCCCAGTTCGAGCACCTTGACACCGGCGAGGGGCTTGGCGGCCTGGCTCATTGATTCAACCTATAGCGAACGGCGTTCAACGAGCGCCTGGGCTATCGTCCCAGTATCGGTATGCTCGAGTTCACCACCGACCGGGATGCCGCGGGCGATGCGGCTCACCCGGATGCCGCGGCTCTTCAGCAGCTCGGAGATCATGTGGGCGGTGGCCTCGCCCTCGTTGGTGAAGTTGGTGGCGAGAATCACTTCGTTCACGACGCCGTCGCAGGCGCGGGCGAGGAATTTTTCGAGGCCCAGTTCCCGCGGGCCGATGCCGTCGAGCGGCGACAGCCGCCCCATCAGCACGTAGTACAGGCCGTGATAGCTGTGGGTCTGCTCGAGCATCGCCAGATCGGCGGGCATCTCGACGACGCACAGCTCGGTGGCGTCGCGCTGCGGACTGGCGCAGCGGGCGCACACTTCGTCCTCGCAAAAAGTGTTGCAGCGCGCGCAGTGACGCAACACCTCGAGGGCGTGGCCGAGGGCTGTCGCGAGCCTCCCGGCGCCGCGCTGGTCGCGCTGGAGCAGGTGATAGGCCATGCGCTGGGCCGACTTCGGCCCGACGCCCGGCAGACAGCGGAGCGCTTCGATGAGGGCGTCGAGGCTGGAAGGGGAGCTCACGGATTCATCGCCATTTCAGATCGATCCCGACAGATCAATCCGCCAAACCGATCAGAACGGCATTTTGAAGCCGGGCGGCAGGTTCAGGCCGGCGGTGAAACCGGCCATCTTTTCCTGGGTCGTGGCTTCGACACGGCGCACGGCGTCGTTCACCGCGGCGGCGATAAGGTCTTCGAGCATTTCCTTGTCGTCCATCACCGACGGATCGATGGCCACCCGGCGGACGTCGTGCTTGCAGGTCATGGTGATCTTGACCATGCCGGCGCCGGACTGGCCTTCGACTTCGATGCCGCCGAGGCTGTCCTGCATCTTCTTCATGTTGTCCTGCATTTGCTGGGCCTGTTTCATCAGGCCGGCGATGCCGCCTTTCATCATGGTGATTTCTCCAGAGGGGGTTCAGAGGGGTTTGACCGACGCTTCCTCCAGCGTCGCGTCGAAGCGTTCGATCAGTTCACGAACGAAGGGATCCTGCTCCAGCGCGGCGACGGCCGCCGCGTGGCGTTCGGCCTTTTCGGCCTGGTTGCGCTGGGCGGGAGTTTCGGTGGCGATCTCGCCGACTTCAATGGCAACCCGCAGCGGGCGCCCGAAATGGGCAGTCAGTATGTCCTGCAGCTTCTCGGCACCGCTCTTGTTGATCTGCAGCAGGTGGCGATGAGTGGGGGACAGACGCAGCTTGAACGCCTCGCCGTCAAACCGAACGAGTTCGCAGTGCTGGGCGAGTTCGCGGTTGAGTCCGCCAAGGCCCAGCTCGGCCAGCAGCGCGTGCCAGTCGAGGGACGGCGACAGCGGCGGTGCGGCGGTTTCCGGCAGCGCCGGTGCGGCGACGGGCTGCGCCTCGGGCTGTGCTTCAGGCTCCGGCAGCAGCGGCCGGGACGGTGCGAGCTCATGCGCTTCCGGCGGCAGATCTTCCCACGGTGGCACGCTGCTGCCGAAGTCGGGCGCCGAGGTGGCCGGCTCGACGGGTTTGGCAGGCTTGACCGGGGGTTCGGCAATGGGGTCCGCTGCCGGCGGCGTCGCGACCTTGGGCGGCGCGGCCGCCGGCGTTACGGCGGGCGCCGACTGCCGCGGACTGGCGACCGGCGGCGCAGGCGCAACGGTCGGCACCGGGGCGGCGACCGGCAGCGCGCGGGCCTGTCCCTGCCCGCCGCCGCCGGCCAGCACACCCCCGAGGGCGGCCGGCTGTTCGGGGCGGAAGGCAAAGAGGCGCAGCAGCGTCATCGAGAAACCGGTGGTTTCGTCGGGCGCCAGCGGCAGTTCGTCGCGGCCGTGGATTGCGATCTGATAGGCGAGCTGCAGGAATTCGGCGTCGAAGGCTGCCGTGTATGGCGCGAGCCGGGCCGCCTCGAACGCGTCGCTGATCGCCGCCGGCGCGAGTTGCGCCAGCGCGATGCGGTGCAGCAACGCCGCGAGCGACTGCAACGCCGACTCGAAGGACAGGCTGCGCGCCTCCATGCCGTCGACGGCGGCCATCAGGGCCTGCACGTCGTTGCCACGCAGCGCGTCGAGGATGGCATACAGGTGATCGTCGCCGACGGTGCCGAGCATGTCCTGCACGGCTGCTTCCTCGATCTTGCCGGCGCCGTGGGCGATGGCCTGGTCGAGCAGCGACAGCGCGTCGCGCATCGAGCCGCTGGCCGCCTTGGCGATGTGACGCAACGCACCCGGCTCGAACGGCACCGCCTCGGCGTCGAGCAGACGCGTGAGGTGACCGACGATGTGGCCCGGCGGCATCTGCTTGAGGTTGAACTGCAGGCAGCGCGACAGCACCGTGACCGGAATCTTCTGCGGATCGGTGGTCGCGATGATGAACTTGACGTGCTCGGGCGGCTCTTCGAGCGTCTTCAGCATCGCGTTGAAGGCATGCCCGGTGAGCATGTGCACTTCGTCGATCATGTAGACCTTGTAGCGCCCCTGCACCGGCGCGTACACCGCCTGGTCGAGGAGCGCCGCCATATCATCCACGCCGCGGTTGGAGGCGGCGTCCATCTCGACGTAGTCAGGGAAGCGGTCGGCATCGATGGCGGTGCAGGCGGCGCACTGGTTGCACGGTGTCGCGGTGACGCCGGTTTCGCAGTTGAGGGCCTTGGCCAGGATGCGCGAGATGGTCGTCTTGCCGACGCCGCGGGTGCCGGTGAACAGATAGGCGTGGTGCAAGCGGCCGGTGGCCAGCGCGTGGGTCAGCGCACGGACCACGTGCTCCTGCCCGACGAGTGTTTCGAAACTGCGCGGGCGCCACTTGCGGGCAAGGACTTGATAGGCCATGGCTGAATTCTATCAGGCGCCGGCTCCGGGCCGACTGGCACGACAGCACCCAAAGAGAAGTACGAAGTGACGCGCGAGGAAACACGCAAAAAAAGGGCGCCCGTCGGACGCCCCTTTTGCTGAAATCGGGGTGGCGAGCCTGACCCCCGGCACTTGCAGGGAACGGCTGTGGCTGCTGCCTTCCGGCCCTGACCAGGTTCACCGCGCTGCAATGCGGGGAGACCCGCCACGGGGCGCATTCTAACAGCTTGGAGAAAGCCGCGCCTATTCCCCGGCGGCTTATTTTTGCATTGCAGCACCCAGCGGCAGTGTCATCTCGACCACCAGCCCGCCACCGGTGCGATTGACGGCACGGATGCGTCCGCCGTGGGCCGCCATCGCGCGGCGCGCGATCGCCAGCCCGAGGCCGAAGCCGCCGGCCGTCTGCCCGTTGCTGCTGCGGTAGAAAGGCTCGAAGATCGCCTCGAGATCGGCCGCCGGCACGCCGGGGCCACGGTCGGCCACGCGCAGCGTGAACACCCCGTCGGCCACCGCCGCCGTCACGTCGACCCGCGTTCCCTCGGCGGTATATTTGACGGCGTTGCGGATCACGTTTTCGAACGCGCGCTGGATCAGCTCGACATGCCCGACCGCCTCCGCTTCGCCGCACCCGTCGAAATCCAGCGCACGGCCGCGGGCCTGGGCTTCGAAGGCGGCATCGTCGGCAATCGCCGCCGCCAGATCCATCAATTCGATGGGCTCGACGCGGCCGTCGCGGGTGCCGGCGTCGAGCCGCGCCAGCGTCAGCAGCTGCCCGACCAGTTCGTCGAGACGGCCGGCCTCGCGCTCGATGCGCTCGAGCGTCGCCTCGAGTCGGGCCGGATCCTGGCGCACCAGGCCGATGGCGGCCTGCAGCCGGGCGAGCGGCGAGCGCAATTCGTGCGAGACGTCGTGGAGCAGGCGGCGCTGGGCGCCGACGAGGCTCTCGACCTGCCGCGCCATGCGGTCGAAATCGCCACCGAGATCGGCGATCTCGTCGCGGCGGGCCCCCATCAGCGGACCGACGCGAGTGTCGAGATGGCCATCGGCCACCGCGCCGAAAGCCCAGCGCAGATTGCGGATCGGCCGCGCCAGGTACCAGGCCAGCAGCGCGCTGAAGGCGACGCTGGCGACCAGCCCGACGGCGATCGCCGGCCACGGGTTGGGCGGCGGCGGGCCATGGCGCGGAAACATCGGGCGCGGACCGCCGCGCGCCGGCTCGCCCATGCCGGGCACCACGAGAGGACGGTCGCGACGGAAATCCGCCGTTCCGTCGCTTCGCTCGGCCGGCACGAACAGCACAAAGCGCTGCCCGTCGGGCGCGGTGACCAGCCGGGCGGCGCGACGCGGATCGTCGGAGGCCGCCCGCGCCCGGGCACCGGCCAGCACGCCGGCACCGAGCGGGCGCCCGAAAACCTCGACGCCGGTTTCATCGACGACAAACAGGCGCGGCGCCCGCTCCCCGGTCCACTCGGCGAGCATCCCGCGCAGCGCGGGCAGACCGCCATGGCCGAGCACCGCCGCCGCCGCCGACACCGCCACCGTCGCCCGCGGGCTGCCGGCCAGCAGCGGATCGCGCTCGGCTTCGAGGCGCTCGCGCTCGCCCTGCTGATGCCACCACATCGCGCCGCCGACCGCGCCGCCGGCCAGCAGCAAGGCCAGCCAGAAGGCGAAGAAGAATTTCCAGAACAGGCGTCCCGCTTTCATCGGCAGACGCTCATTCGCGGATTAGCTGATAGCCCAGCCCGCGCACCGTCTCGATCCACGGGCGGCCGTCGGGACGCGGCCCGAGCTTGTGGCGGATGCTCGACAGATGCACGTCGATGCTGCGGTCGAACCGCGCCAGCGGCCGGCCGAGGCCCTGCTCCGACAGCTCGGCCTTGCCGACGACCCGCCCGGCATTGCGGGCCAGCAGTTCCAGCAGGTTGTATTCGGTACTGGTCAGCTCCAGCGGCCGGCCCTGCCAGCTGGCGCGCCGCATCGGCGGCCACATGACCAGCGCCCCGGCGGCGAGCACGCCGTCGGCCGCATCGGCGGACGGCTCCTGGGTGCGCCGCAGGATCGCCCGCAGGCGCGCCACGAGTTCGCGCGGCGTGCACGGCTTGGGCACGTAATCGTCGGCCCCCAGTTCGAGTCCGACGATACGATCCACGTCGTCGCCGCGGGCGGTCAGCATCAGCACCGGAACCTGACTCTGGGCGCGGATGCGGCGCAGCGCCTCGATGCCGCCGAGTCGCGGCATCATCACATCGAGCACGACGATCGAGTACGCGCCCGACAGCGCGCCCGCAACGCCGGCCTCGCCGTCGTGCACGGCGTCCACTTCGAAGCCTTCCTGCCCGATGTACTCGCGCAGCATCGACGCCAGCTCAACGTCGTCGTCCACCAGCAAAACCTTGCTCATCGTCCACCTGCCGTCCGCCATTGCGCCGTCGATGATACGGACGGCGCCCCGGCCGCGAAACCCGCCACCGGCCCCGTCGGCCATCCTTTTACCCACCCTTACCAGTCTTTACATCCGGCGCGCGGGCGCCGTGGGCACGGAAACCCGCCGACGCATTTCATTTACCCAGCTTTACCGGCGGGCAACCGCCCTTTACGTCGCGCCGGCCGAAACTCCGTCCTGTCAGATGCGTACCAGCCATCGACCACCAGACAACACTTTCCGAAGGAAACATCATGAAAATCCGCCACACCGTCCTCATGCCGATCGTGCTCGGCTTCAGCCTCGGCGCCGTTCTTCTCGGCACCGCCAACGCGATGGACCGGGAGCAATGCGACGCCCGCCCCGGCCCGCGCATGATGATGCACGGCCCGGGCGGACACGGGATGGGTCATTTCGACGACGAAGCGCCGCTGCCCCCGTTCATGCGCGCGCTGAATCTTTCCGAAGCGCAGCGCGACCAGATCTTCAAGATCATGCACGATCAGGCGCCCGCACTGCGCGACAAGGCCAAGGAGGCGCACAAGGCCCGCAACGAACTCCACGCCATGGGTTTTTCGGCGAATTACGACGAGGCGAAGGCCGCTGCGCTGGCCGAAAGCGGCGCCCAGGCCATGGCGGCGATGGCCCGCATGCGCGCCGCCAGCGCCAATCAGATCTACCAGTTGCTGACGCCGGAGCAGCGCAAGAAAGCCGAGGAACTGAAGCGCGAATTCGAAAACCGGCGCGAGTCCCACGCCATGATGCCGCCGCGCGGCGCCGACGAGCTCTCGCCGGCCCGGCGCCGCTGAAACCGCGCAGCGTCAGCCCGCGAACACAAATCGCGGGCACAAAAAAACCGCGCCCGGGCGTCAGCCACGGGCGCGGTCCGGTTCAGCCGGAAGACCGGATTACAGCATGGCCTTCAGCAGCTTGCCCATCTCGGACGGGTTGCGCGTCACCGTGAAGCCACACTCTTCCATGATGGCGAGCTTGGCATCGGCGGTATCGGCGCCGCCCGAGATCAGCGCACCGGCGTGGCCCATGCGCTTGCCGGCCGGCGCGGTGACACCGGCGATGAAACCGACGATCGGCTTCTTCATGTTGGCCTTGCACCACATCGCGGCTTCGGCTTCGTCCGGGCCACCGATTTCGCCGATCATGATGACGGCGTCGGTGTCGGGGTCGTCGTTGAACATGCGCATCACGTCGATGTGCTTCAGACCGTTGATCGGGTCACCACCGATGCCGACCGCGGAAGACTGGCCCAGACCGATTTCGGTCAGCTGGGCGACGGCTTCGTAGGTCAGGGTGCCGGAGCGGGAAACCACGCCGATGCGACCCTTGCGGTGGATGTGGCCCGGCATGATGCCGATCTTGATTTCATCGGGGGTGATGAGGCCCGGGCAGTTCGGCCCCAGCAGCAGCGTCTTCTTGCCGCCGGCGGCTTCCTTGGCCTTCATCTTGTTGCGCACTTCCAGCATGTCGCGGACGGGGATGCCTTCGGTGATGCAGATCGCCAGGTCGAGGTCGGCTTCAACGGCTTCCCAGATCGCCGCAGCGGCGCCCGCGGGCGGCACGTAGATCACGGAGACGGTGGCACCGGTGTTGGCGGCGGCTTCCTTGACGGAACCGAAGATCGGCACGTCGAGGATCTTCTCGCCGGCCTTCTTGGGGTTCACGCCGGCGACGAAGCAGTTTTTGCCGTTCGCGTACTCGATGCACTTCTCGGTGTGGAACTGGCCGGTCTTGCCGGTGATGCCCTGGGTGATGACTTTGGTGTCTTTGTTGATCAGGATGGACATTCCGTATCTCCTTACTTGACCGCGTCGACGATCTTCTGGGCCGCTTCGGCCATGGTGTCGGCCGCGATGATCGGGAGACCCGAGTCGCGCAGGATCTGCTTGCCGATGTCTTCGTTGGTGCCCTTCATGCGGACGACCAGCGGAACCGACAGATGCACTTCGCGGGCCGCGGTGACCACGCCGGTGGCGATGGTGTCGCAGCGCATGATGCCGCCGAAGATATTCACGAGGATGCCCTTGACCTTGGGGTTCTTGAGCATGATCTTGAAGGCTTCGGTCACCTTCTCGGTGGTGGCGCCGCCGCCCACGTCGAGGAAGTTGGCCGGCTCGGCACCGAACAGCTTGATGGTGTCCATGGTGGCCATCGCCAGACCGGCGCCGTTCACCAGGCAGCCGATATTGCCGTCGAGGGAGATGTAGGCCAGGTCGAACTTCGAGGCTTCGATCTCGTCGGCGTCCTCTTCGTCGAGGTCGCGCATCTCGACGATCTCGGGGTGACGGTAGAGGGCGTTGGAGTCGAAGTTGAACTTGGCGTCCAGCGCCTTGATGGTGCCGTTGCCTTCCAGGATCAGCGGGTTGATTTCCGCCAGGGAAGCATCGGTTTCCATGTAGCAGGTGTAGAGCTTCTTCAGTGCGTCGACGGCGCCGGCAACCGACGCGTCGGGCACGCCGATGCCGCGGGCCAGAGTCTCGGCCTGGGCGTCGGTCAGGCCGACGAGCGGATCCACGAATTCCTTGAGGATTTTTTCAGGCGTGCTGTGGGCGACTTCCTCGATGTCCATGCCGCCTTCGGAGGACGCCATCACGGCGACCTTCTGGGTGGCACGGTCGGTCAGCACCGCAACGTAGTATTCCTTCTTGATGTCGGCGCCTTCCTCGATCAGCAGGTTGCGCACCTTCTGACCTTCCGGGCCGGTCTGGTGCGTCACCAGCTGCATGCCGAGAATCTGGTCGGCGTTGCTGCGGACTTCATCCAGCGAGCGGGCCAGCTTGACGCCGCCGCCCTTGCCGCGACCGCCGGCATGGATCTGGGCCTTGACAACCCACACCTTGCCGCCGAGTTCCTCGGCTGCCTTGACCGCCGCATCGACGGAAATGCAATGGAAGCCCCGCGGCGTCACGACGCCATACTTCCTCAGTAGTTCTTTTGCCTGATACTCATGAATTTTCATGGTTGCCCTTCGATCGAAGTCTTAGCCTGCAAAGGCCGCTTACGCTTGGTTGATGGGACTCTTCGGAGCGGCTTGCGCCCCGCGGTACCTGCGCCTTTCTCCCTCGTCCAGCGCACGCACCGCTTTGCCCCCCGACACACCGGACCGGCCGGCCGCAATGCCCGGAGGGCGACCCTTCCCGGCACAGCCTGCGACATCCGCCGCAAGCCGAACCGGGTCGTTAACTCATAATTATATACGAAATCAAGGACGCGACCGATTTCACGCTGCACCGCAACCGGCGCCCCCCGGCTCAATTCTCCGCATCGCCGCGATACCAGCGCGGATAGAAGCGCATGACCGTATCGGTGGTGGTTTCGAGGGCATGGCAGCGATCAAGCTGGAAGGGCTTTTCGTTCGCCTGATCGTTGTCACGCAGGAAGGTCGCGAGGGTCTGGATCGCCATCGTCGGCAACGACAACAACAGCTCCGTGAGGTGCGAGCAACCCCGCACGTCGGCGAACATTTCCCCGACCGTGCGCCGGAAGCCGCGCACCAGATTCAGCCCGATCAGCTGACGATAGGCCGGCGTGATGCGCTGACAGGCGCCCGGGTACGGCACCCAGTCGGCGCTCGCCTCCACATCGACGATGGTGAACTCGCGATCCACGGTGACGCGGATGAACAGGTCGTGCACCGGCTCGCCGACCTTGCGCAGACCCGACGACAGCGGGTAGTCGATGTCCTTCAGGTCGGTCAGCTGCGCCTCCAGATCGATCAGGCCGTCATCGCGCATGAAACCCTGCAGATCGATCTGGCGACGGTGGGCACGGGCACGCGGAACTTTTGAAGCGGGAAAAGGCATGGTGGGCAAAAGCGGAAAAGGCGACAAAACTCGTAAAAAATGGAAGCCGGCGCACCAGTCTTAACAATTGGACCGGTTCGCTGGCCGACAAGGCCCCGCGGCGAAGCGCAAAGTTCTTTAGAATATTGTAGCTTCGCTGACGGCGTCTTCGCGCCATCCGCTCACCGCAGCACGATCAAACAACACTGCGTCACCTAGCCGGATCACCCTCGACTCCCTGATGAACAGCGCGCGAAAGTCACTGTCCCTGCTCATTGCAACGTTCGCCCCCCTCGCGAGTCCGGCCGTCGGTGCGGCAGGGCTGGGTGACCTGGTCGTCCGGTCGGCACTCGGCGAACCCCTGCGGGCCGAGATTCGGGTCGTCGGCCAGCCGGGCGAACAGATCGACGCAAGCTGCTTCCGACGCGCCAGCCGCAGCACCGGCGACGACATCCCGTGGCTTCACACCGCCCGCCTGCGACTCGCCGGCGAGGTGCTGCTCGTCAGCACCCGCGAAGCGCTCAATCATCCGGTCGCCATGCTCGGCGTCGAGGTCACCTGCGGCACCCAACTGCGCCGCGACTATCCGATCCTGCTGCAGCCGCCGCAGGCCAACGCCGCTCCACCGCAGGCCGACGACGCATCGCCGGCGGTCACCACGCCGCGGCCAGCCGTCCGCGCGTCACGCCCGAGCCGCCCGGCACCGCCCGACGCCGCCGCCGGCGCGCAACAACGCCCCGCAGCGCCCTCCAGGCCAAGCCGCGCAACGCGCACCGACACCCCGCCGGCGCGGCACGCCGAACCGCCGCGCCATGATCGTCTGATCCTCGGCAACGGCGCCGAGGCCGGTCTCGTCCCGCTGCGCATGAGCCTGCTGCTCGCCAATCCGCCCAAGGGCGACGAGCCCGACGCCCCGCGTCAGCCGCTGCGCCAGGAACAGCGCACCCTCGCCGAGATCGACGACCGCATCGCCGCGCAACTCGAGGTCAACGAAAAGATCAAACGGCTCGAAGAATACCAGGCCATGCTGAAGGAGCGGGTCGCCCAGCTCGACGGCCAGCCGCCATCCCAACCGGCACCGGCACGACCGGCGCCCCCGCCGGCCGCGGCGCCCGCCCCGGCAACCCACCCCGCCGGCGCCGTCGATCAATCCGACTGGGCCCGGCCGCTGGCCGGCCTGCTGGCGGTGCTGCTGGGAGGCGGCGCGCTGATGTGGCTGCGCCGCCGGCGCAACGTCGAACCGGCGCCATCGGTCGAACCGACCACCCAGCCCGACTTCCGGCTGAGCGCGCCACCGTCCTCAACGCCTGCAGCCCGCAAGCCCCCCGCGCGTGAAGAGGCCCGCGCGATGCCCCCGGCGCAGCACAGCGTCGCCCAGTCGCCGGCCGCCGACCACGCCGGCACCGGCGCCGGCGACTGGGCCGAACCCACCTTCGCCCCGGCTCACCCGATCCCCTTCGACGAAACCGTGGACGAGCACGACTCCGCCCTCGAACTGGCCGAGATCATGATGTCCTTCGGCCGCACCCAGGGCGCCGCCGAAACCCTCGCCGACTACATCCGCAGCAACCCGCGCCAGGCCGTCAAGCCGTGGCTGAAGCTGCTCGAGGTGTACCACGTGGCCGGCATGCGCGCCGAATTCGAGGTGCTCACGCGCCAGCTGAACAAGACCTTCAACGTCAAGATGATCAGCTGGAACGACTTCCGGGACGTGCGCGCGATGCCCGACAGCGTCGAGCAGATCGGCCACGTCTCGCAGCGCCTGCAGGACTTGTGGGGCACCCAGGAAGCCCAGGTCTATGTCCACCAGATCCTGCGCGACAACCGCAACGGCACGCGCCAGGGCTTCGCGCTCTCCGTCGTCGAAGAACTGCTGTTGCTGCTGGCGATCCTCGACGACGAACTCGGCCCCTACAAACCCAACACCGAACTGACCCTCGAGGAAATGACGCCGCCGCCGGCACAGGCGCCGGCGCCCTTCGAAACCTAACCTCCACCCATCACGCAGCCAGATCAGACGGGGTTCTCGACCTCGACGAATTCGGCGCGAAGGCCGAAGCTGGCGGCCACATGGGCGCCCAGCGCCTGCACGCCGTAGCGCTCGCTGGCGTGGTGCCCGACGCCCAGATAGCCGACGCCTGACTCCCGCGCCAAGTGAGTCGTCGGCTCCGAGGCCTCGCCCGAAACAAAGCAGTCGACACCCGCCGCGATGGCCTGCTCGAAATAGCCCTGCGCCCCGCCCGTGCACCACCCCACCCGTTCGACAATCCGCTGCGGATCGCCCAGCACCAGCGGCTCGCGCCCGAGACCGGCGGCCACGCTGCGCGCCAGGCGCGCAAGGGATACCGGTTCGGCCAGCCGGCCGGTCCAGCCGAGCTCCTGCTCACCGAACCGCCCGTCGGGCAACCAGCCCAGCAAGTGGCCAAGCTGGGCGTTGTTGCCGAACTCCGGATGGGCATCGAGCGGCAGGTGGTAGGCCAGCAGATTGATGTCGTGGGCCAGCAAGGTGGCCAGCCGCCGGCGCCGCAGACCGGTGACGCGCCCGTCCTCGCCGCGCCAGAAATAGCCGTGATGCACCAGCACCGTGTCGGCGCCCCGCGCCACGGCGGCATCGAGCAGCGCCTGGCTGGCCGTCACCCCGCAGACGATGTGCCGGACCTCCCCCCGACCTTCCACCTGCAGGCCGTTTGGGCAATAATCCTTAAAGCGTCCGACTTCCAGCAAACTGTCGAGATAACGCAGCAATTCGGCACGTTCCATGGCCGCCTCCCCTTTCCGGGCTTCAACGATATGACGGCGCCGCTGCGCCTCCGATGACAGATTCTACGATGCATCGCCTGTGGATGATCTTCGCCCAAGCCGTCACCGTTTCGGTGGCGGCACTGTTCGTGGTGAGCACCCTCAAGCCGGACTGGATCGGCGAACGCCCGGTCCTGCCGGCCGTCACGATCCAGGAAGCCGTCGCCCCGGCGGCCAGCCCCGTCACGCGGGCCGTCACCTCCTACGCCGACGCCGCCCGCCAGGCGCTGCCGTCGGTGGTGCACATCTTCACCAGCAAGGAAGTGAAAGCCCAGCGTCACCCGTTCGCCGACGATCCGCTGTTCCGCCACTTCTTCGGCGACCGCCTCGACAACCGGCCGCAGCAACGCGCCTCCGGCCTTGGCTCGGGCGTCATCGTGTCGCCGGAAGGTTACGTGCTGACCAACAACCACGTCGT
>WBZX01001762.1_pt1 | contig 15781 bp, 11 predicted proteins | sample 5204211 | NCBI WGS metagenome assembly WBZX01 (sample SAMN12344362, study PRJNA552823) | activated sludge metagenome | biome: Activated sludge suspended growth; feature: Nitrification reactor; material: Wastewater; isolation source: activated sludge from nitrification reactor of wastewater...
TACTACGCGCAGCACTCCGCGGGCGTGCTCGCTGCGGCACACGAGATGCTGCCGTTCCTCTGAACTGGGGATGAGAACGCGAAGCGTTCATCCGCGACCAAGGCAAGCAGCAGGAGCGGTCCCGCGAGGGGGAGGCTCCGGCGTCGTCGACCCATCTATCGGCCGACGCAGGGCTCCGGTAGCCTGTTGTCATGGACGAGCGCTGCTCTGACCGGTCGAGGAATGTCCTGCGTGCGGCCGCGGGCGGCGTGGTCGTGGGCGTCGCGCTCGCCGGCATGGGGTGCGGCGGCGAAGACGGCCCTCGGCTCACCGGCACGTTCGGCAGCTCGACGCTGAGCTCCGCCACCTCCGCGGCAGACTCGGGCGACGACGACACCACCAACGGCGACACCTCGACGACCGAGCCGGGCACGACGACCGAGGTCGGCACGACCACCGACGTCGGCACCTCCACCACCGACGTCGGTACCTCGACGCTCACCGGCGCAGGCGACAGCTCGTCGGGCAGCGACGGCGGCCCGGTGTGCGGCGACGGCATCCTCGACGCCGGCGAAGCCTGCGACGGCGACGATCTGGCGGGGGCGGACTGCACCGATCATGGCTTTCCCGGCGGCACGCTGATGTGCGCCAAGGACTGCAGCATCGACACCACCGCGTGCGTCTCGATGCTCTGCGGCAACGGCATCCTCGAAGGCGCCGAGGACTGCGACGGCAGCACCCTCGGTGGTGCCACCTGCGCGACCCAGGGCTTCTCGATGGGAACCCTGGCGTGCAGCCCGACTTGCACCTTCGACACCGACGCCTGCAGCAACCCCGAGTGCGGCAACGGGATCACCGAGATGGGTGAAGTCTGCGATGGCGCCGACCTCGACGGCGAGACCTGCGTCGGCCAGGGCTTCGCCGGCGGCACGCTGGCGTGCCTGGGCAACTGTGCCGGCTACGACACCGACGGCTGCGACTGCGCCGAGGAGGACATCGGCGGCAGCATGGGCAGCGCCGTGACCACCGGCAACACCACCTTCGACGACGACGGCCTCGCGCCGTCGTGCGGTGGTGCCAGCGGCAACGACCACGTGGTGCGCTTCACCGCCCCGTTCGCGGGTCAGTTCGCATTCGACACCTCGGGCTCGGCGTTCGACACCAAGCTCGCGGTCTACGGTGACTGCGCCACCGAGTTGTCATGCAGCGACGACGCCGGCGGCGAGCTTCAGTCGCTGGTCACCGTCGATCTGCTGGCTGGGCAATCCGTGCTGGTCGTGATCGACGGCTTCAACGGTGCCGCCGGCAACTGGGTGCTCAACGTGTTCCAACCGGCGGTCTGTGGCGATGGCTTCGTGCAGTTCCCCGAGCCGTGCGACGGCACCGACGTGGGCACCGGCACCTGCGCGGACCTCGGATTCTCCGCCGGGACGCTGCTGTGCGACGATCTGTGCGTGTCGTTCGACGGCGGCGGCTGCTTCAACGGCCCCGCGTGCGCCGAGCAAGACCTCGGCGCGGCCACCGGGGTGGCGGTCGCCACCGGCGACACGACCACCGACGACGACGGCATCGCGCCGTCGTGCGGCGGTGCCAATGGCAACGACCACGTGATGCTGTTCACCGCCGGGGTGGCTGGCACCTACTCGTTCAACACCTTCGGATCCGGCTACGACACCAAGCTGGCGTTGTCATCGGACTGCGCCACCGAGCTGGCGTGCAACGACGACGCCGGCACGGTGTTCCAGTCGCGGCTCTCGCTCGCGATGGCGGGCGGCCAACAGGTGCTGATCACGGTCGATGGGTTCAACGCCAACGCGGGCAGCTGGGTGCTCAACGTGACCCCCCCGTTTGCGTGCGAGGACCAGGATGGCGGCAGCGCGCTCGGCAGCCCGGCGCTCACCGGCAACACCACGGCCGCAGACAACGACCTCGATCCGAGCTGCGGGTTGGGCAACGCCAACGATCAGGTGGTTCGTTTCACCGCCACGGCGACCGCGTCGTACACCTTCACGACCGTCGGCTCGGCCTACGATACGGTGCTGTCGCTGTGGTCGGACTGCGCCACGCAGCTGGTGTGCAACGACGACACCAACGGCCTGCAGTCGCAGGTGCAGCGCAACATGGTCGCAGGCGAGACGGTGCTCGTGCTCGTCGACGGCTACAACGGCGCGACCGGAAACTGGAACCTGAACGTCACGAGCCCGTAGCGGCCGGGCCGCGGCGCGATCGCTTCGCGGCCGGCTTCTTCGCTGCCGGCTTCTTCGCGGCCGGCTTCTTCGCGGCCGGCTTCTTCGCGGCCGGCTTCTTCGCGGCCGCCGGCTTCTTCGCGGCCCCGGCCCGCTTCGGGGTGCGCGACGCGAGCTGGGTCGGCACGCGAGCCGGCAGCGTCGCCACGTAGTCGAGCCCGATCGAGATCCACTCCCGCAGCGCCGCCGGCGAGCGCACGCCGCCGGGCCCGACGTAGAGCATCCCCGCGGAGGGGCGCCCGGTGAAGTCCATCGGCCGCGCATGCGGGCGCCGCAGAGCCGCAGGCGCGACCTCCGGGCCGGCGCGCAGCATCAAGTCGTCCCCCACGATCCCGCACGTCATGTGTCCGCGGACCATGAACGCGATGCCGCCGAACATGCGGCGCTCGAAGATCTCGGTCGCGTCGACCAGCTGCGCCAGCGCGGCGCGGATGCGATCGGCAAGCATCGGGTCGTACGTCATGTCTTCGCCTCGTTGCCCGAGGATAGGCGATCCTCGCGACGGCCTCGACAGTCGTCCATGGTGCCGAGGCCAGGGCGCGCGGTGGTGCCATCGCGCTGCGCCGCTCGGCGCTTCGACAGGCGGCTGGCGAGGCAGTTGCACCGTCGACGCCCGTGCGCGTTCTGTCCCCTTCGCCGCGCGGCCTGGCCGCAGTCCTCCACGACCCCACGGTGTTCGCCCTCGTCCTGGCGGGAGTGCTCGCCTGCGGATCGGAGCCGGGCCAGATCGCCGCCGGCAGCAGCGGGAGCAGCAGCGCCACCGATTCGTCGACCTCGGCGGGCACGCCGGCCACCTCCGTCGACACGCTGACGTCCACGACCGACGGTGCGAGCACCGGACACGTCGACGGCACCAGCGGCGACGCCACGGCCACCGCCGGTGACGACGGCTCGAGCGGCGACGGCACCACCGGGGACGACGCGCCGATGTGCGGACCGGATCCACTACCGATGCCGTGCGACGACGCGGCCGCGCTCGGCCCCGACGACGGCTACGGCAACGAGGTCGAGATCGCGATCGATGTCCAGGCCATCGACAACCCCCACCCGACCGCGCCGGGCCCGATCCGCATCTATCGCCCGACGGGCGTCGACGCCCCCCCGGTGCTGTTCTTCTCGCATGCGTTCGGAGCCACCACCCCCGTCCCGTACTACGACGAGACGCTGCGCCACCTCGCCGGGCGCGGCCTCGCTGTGGTGTACGTGCCGTATCCGCTGGTGCCCGACGTCGACGACGACAATCTCGATCGCTACGAGTGCCTGTGGACCGGCTTCGCGACCGCCGCGACCGCATTCGCCGACAGCCTCGATCTCACGCGTGTCGGCTTCGTGGGCCACTCGTTCGGTGGCGGCGCGACGCCCGAGATGGCCCGGCGTGCGTTCGTCGAGCAGGGCTGGGGTGCGCAGGGGCGCTTCATGTTCATCATGGCGCCCTGGTACTCGTGGGGCGAAGACTACGACACGCTGCCCGACGACGTGCGCACCGTCGTCCAGGTCTACGCGGACGACGAGGCCAACGATCACCAGATCGCGGTCGACGACATCTGGAACCGGTTGCCGGCCGGCATGGAGAAGGCGTGGCTGATGGTGCGAACCGACGTCTGCGATGGCTGCGGTCTGTCGGCGCCGCACGGCGTGCCGATGACCGGCACGGGCCCGGCGATGAACGACCAGGCGGTGTTGAATGCGGTCGATCGTTGGGCGGTGTGGCGCCGCATCGATGCGCTCGCAACCTATGCCTTCGAGGGCGATCCGAGCGCGCGCGCGATCGCGTACGGCGAGGACGACGAGATGGGCCACTGGGTCGGCTGTGGCGGTCGCGCGGTGCGGGCGCTCGAGCACAGCACCGACACCCCGATCCTCGCCAGCTGCGTCGCGCCGCTGTTCACCGCCGCGGCGCGCTGCGAGAACGCAGACCCCAGCTACCCGGGTTGCCCGTAGCAGCCCGTCACGCCGCGTAGAGACGACGGATGATCCACTCGAACAATGCCGCGGGCAGCCAGGGTCGCAGCCACACCGCCGCGCGCTGGATGAAGGGGCCGACGGTGTAGTGGAACCGCGGTGCGCTCGCGTCGAGGATCGCGAGCACGCACTCGCCGACGGCCTCGGGCGTGGCGGCGTTGCGCTCGTCGCGGGCCATCACCGCGACCGCGGCGCTGCAGCGCCCGTGGTAGGCCGAGTCCGCAGTGCTGGCCGCGGTCATCCGGCGCGCGGTCGTGAAGCCGGTGCGGAAGTCGCCGGGTGCAACGACGCTCACGTGGACGCCGTGGGCGACCAGCTCGTGGCGCAGCGCCTCGCTCAGGCTGTCGAGCGCGGCCTTGCTGGCGCTGTACAGGCCCTGGAACGGGATCGCGATGCGACCGGCAATCGACGAGACGTTGACGATGCGGCCGCGCCCCTGCGCGCGCATGAGGGGCAGCACTGCACGACACACCCGCATCACGCCGAACAGGTTGGTCTCGAACTGCGCGCGCGCCTCGTCGACGGTGGTGTCCTCGACCGCACCGGCGAGCCCGAAGCCGGCGTTGTTCACGACCGCGTCGATCCGCCCCGCCTGCGCGACGATGCTCGAGATCGCCGCCGCCACCTGGCGCTCGTCGTCGACGTCGATCGCGACCGGCGTGACGCCCGGCCCGCACTCGCGGCCCGCACGACTGCCGCCGAATACCGTGTCGCCTCGCGCAGCCAGCCGCGCGGCGATGGCCCGGCCGATCCCCGACGAAGCCCCCGTCACCAGCACGACGCGCGAGTCGCTCATTTGGCACGAGCGTACCGCCGCACGTAGATCGGGTCAGCCCCGGTTCGTCAGCCGGGCACCACGCCCGGTGGCGAGGCGTCGACCGACCACTCGAAGTCGTCGAGCAACACCAGCGAGTCCAGGATCTCGTCGCCGGTGTCCCAGATCGCGAAGCGGAGCGTGACGAGCTCACCCGGCACGACGTTGCCACGCATGCGCAGCCACCCGGTACCCCCGCCGATCTGGCCCCCGTACGCACAGCTGCTGCCCCACAAGACGGTGTCGAAGCCGGTGCCCGCGAGCTCGGCGGTCGACTCGCAGCCGGCGTAGTGGGTGCTGCCCGGCGGCATGCACTGCGACGCGTCGTCGTTGCTGCACGCGGTGAAGAGGCCGTCTGCGGCGTCGAGAATGTTGACGCCGATGGGCCAGACGTCGGTGCCGTCGTCGTAGGTGGCGATGTTGCCGTCGCTGGGATTGGCGCCGCTGCTCGAGTCGATCAGTGCGACGAACGTGTCGTTGTACATCGAGCACACGTACTCGGGGTACTCGGACGACAGGAAGAAGAACCGCACGGAGAACGAGCTCGCATTGGTCGGCGCGCGGACGACCAGCTGCAGCATCGTGGGGTTGTACGCGGTGTCGACGAACGCACCTGGGCAACCAGGGGCGTTGGGCGCGACGTTGCCGTGGGCCGCCAGCCAGTCGGCCGGCATGCCGCTCGACGTGCCCATTGCGGTGCCCGGCTCGAAGGCGGCGTAGCCGGGACTCACGTCGCTGGGATCGGCGGCGTGGCCGGTCGACAACATCGCCAGCGCGCTGCCAGCATGGGGTGTGATCGCAGTGCCGAACCCCGGACGGATCGCTCGCGACGCCGCGGCGGGATTCGGACTGCCATCGGCGCGCAGCAACTCGGCCGAGATCAAGCCCCAGGTCCGATCGGTGGGCTCGGCCGGCGCCAGCGTCGTGACGCGGCAGAGGTCGATGGCCTTGGCGAAGTCGCCCGCGCTCGCGGAGTCGCTGGCCAGCCCGCCATCACAGGCCGCGAGCGCGTTGTCGACGACGCCATCGCAGTCATCGTCGACCGCGTTGCCGGCGAACTCGAAGGCACCGGGGTTGACCAACGTCGGCGCGAAGCAACCGACGCCGACCTCGTCGCAGCAGTCACCGCCGCACGCCGTCCAGCCGTCGCCATCGAGATCGGGATCTTCGTCGACGCTACCGTCGCAATCGTCATCGGCGGCGTTGCCACAGACCTCGAGTGCGGGCAACACCTGGCCGACGCAAGGACCCAGCGCGGTGCCCTCGGCGTTGCAGGTCTGCTGACCGTCCGCGCACACGCCGACGCCCTGGGTCGCGAGCGCGCCGGTGTAGCAGGCGTAGGCTTGGCCCGGCGTGCACATGCAGGTACCGGCGATCTCGCAGCCGTCGTTGGCGGCGTCATTGCAGTCGTCGTAGCCGTCGTCGCACGACGCGATCATGCAGACCCCGCCATCGCAGAGGCCCTGCGCGTGGCTCGGCGCGCACGCAACCGCACAGCCGCCGCAGTTCGCCGTGTCGCCCAGCAGATCGACGCACGCATCGTCACAACACGCGAGCGCGCCGGGACAGGGCTGGGTCGCGCTGCAGCCGGGCGTGCAGCCGCCGGCTCGACACACCTCGCCCGCCTCGCAGTGTGCGTCGGTGATGCACGCGTGACAGGTGCCGCTGTCGACGTCGCAGTGACGATCGCCACCGCAATCGCGGTCGTCGTCGCACTCGGGCGGCTCGCCACCGCTGGAGCCGTCCTCGCCCGGGTCGGGGCCGCTGCTGCTCTCGCGACCGTCGTCGCCCGCGGTGGATGTATCGACCTCGCCGCTGTCGACCGCGGGCGACGTGGTGCTCGACGAGCTACCTGCGGTGGTGGTGACCTCGGGGTTGCTCGGCGCGCCGACGAAGGTGGTCGGCGGCTCGCCGCAGCCCACCAGTGTGGCGAGCAAGCCGAACGCGACGCCGGTGTGGGTGGTGGGTGACGACGCAGCGGCGCGGCGCGGAGGGGCTGACGGCATGGAAGGTCCTGACGGGGCGCGGGGGGTTCGCGCGTGGGTGTTCCACGTCGGCGGCAACGGTTTAATCGCCAGCGTCGCGCCGCGGCGCCGTGCCCCGTGGCCGCGCCGCTCGGTCGCCGCGGTCCGCGGCGGCCCCTCGCTGCGTCCTGGAGTCCGCTACCCTTGCCGTCGATGAACGCTGCCCACGCCGATCGCGTCGCCGCGGCCACGCAGGCACGCGCGAGCGTGTGGGCGTCGCTCGGACGCGTCGAGCCGGAGCCGCTCACGATGCTGCCGGGACCACTGGCGCGGGTCTCGGCGCGCTGGCCCTCCACGCCGCGTTGGCGCGTGATCCGTGCGCCGCGCGGCACCATCCTCGTGAGCGACGGCCTGTCCGATCCGTGGGACGACGAGCACGGCGTGGGCCTCGGCCTCGAGCTTTGGCTCGGCAGCACATCGCCGCTGCCACTGGTGATCGGCAGCTGGGCGGAGGCCGCAATCCAGGCAGTGAGCGTCACGGTCGCGAGCCACGGCACGGTCCGCACGATGATCGACACGCTGGGCCCGCTGTCGATCGAGATCGATGGCCGCGCCTTCGCACCCGCAGCACGCACCGCCAGCGGCCGCGTCGGCCTGCTGCTCGGCGCCGACGACGACACCGTGCCGCGGTGGCTGACGCTCCCGGAAGGGCGCGCGCGCATGGTCGCGATCACGACCCTGCGATCCGAAGAGCTCGAAGCGGTGACGCGGGGTGGACAACCCGCACGCGATGCCCTCGCACGCCGCATCGCGGCGCGGCCCCAGGGCGCCTTCTGCAACGACTGACGGCCCGCCTCGCGGGCGTGTCCCCGTGCCCACCGACGCGCGCACTCGCGCCTCGAACGTCGTTCTGATCGGGCGGGAAAGCATATTCGGATCGAGCACTTGCATACATACCGAACGTTCGTTATGTATCCGCACCCGAACCGATGGCGCGTGCACTCGACCACGATGAGCAACGACGCTCGCTCGCGCTGCGCTGTGCGCCGCTGTTCGCTCGCGCCGGCTACGCGGCGATCAACATGCGGCAGATCGCGAGCGAGCTCTCGGTCTCCACCGGCGTCCTCTACCACTACTTCCCGAGCAAGGCGGCACTCTTCGAGGCCGTTGCACACACCACGGTCGAGACCGACGTCGACGTCGGCACGCGCCTCCTCATGAGCGCATCGAGCGAGCCTCGCGCGCGGCTCGAGCTGTTGCTGCGGACGCTGCAGCAGCGCGTGCAGCTGTTCGCGACCCACTATCGCGTACTCGTCGAGTACGCCGGGCAGATCGACGACGACGCCACCGCAGCGGCGTGGACGGCCACGGTCGCCGCGCTTCGCGAGCGCTACGCCCGTGCCATCGGCGAGATCATCGGCACCGGCAACGAAGGTCTCCGCGACCACGTCTTGCTGGTGCTGTGCGGCCTGATCCTCCGCGCGATGTGTGGCGACCCGACCACCGACATCGACCGCGTCGCAGCAACCCTCGCAACCACCCTGGGCTGGAACGATCCGAGATGATGGCACTTCGACGAATGCGACCTCACGCGCTGCTCGGCGCGCTGCTGCTGCCCGCCTGTCACTCCACCGCCCCCGACGACGCCGCCAGTGGCCCCACGTGCGTCGGCGCGAAGTGTGACGATGTCGAGGGCCTCGACGACGGCGGCCCGCTCGGCAAGCTCGACCTGCCACCGCCGCGCGCCGACCTCGGGGTTTCGCCCTCGGCAACCTGTGATGCGCGCTGCGCCGTGGTGTCGAGCTGCCTCGGTGTCGGCGAGGACGACTGCCTGCTGCAGTGCGCGGCCACCCGCGCGGACGCGGTCGAGCTCGGCGAGGCCTGTGCGAGCGCGTTCGATGCCGCGCTGAACTGCGTCGCCGCGCTGGATTGCGACGGCGCCGCAGCGTGGCAGGCCGGCGATGTCGGCCACCCCTGCGAGGCGGAGGACCACGACGCACAGGCCGCATGCTCCGAGACCCCCACCGCGAGCGTGTGCACCGACTTCTGTGCACTCGCCGGCGGCTGCATCGAGGGCGGCGCCGAGATCTGCACGACCAGCTGCGCCGACGCATTGGCGGCCGCCGACGCCTACGGCCCCGCGTGCGCCGCGGCGCAGGCCGAGGTCTTCGCGTGCGTCGGCGAGCTCGCCGACTGCGACGCCGTCGCGGCGTGGGGCGCCGCCGACGGCGACTACCCCTGCGCCGACGCCGATATCGCCCTGGTCGCGGCCTGCGACGCCAACTGACGGGAGCCGAACACCATGCACGATCACTCGACGAAAGCCGTCACGGCTCCCCGCATCCACCGCGGCCTCGGCGTCCTCGCGGTGCTGGGCCTCGTCACCTCGACACCCGCCTGCGACGATGAGGACGGCGAGGCCAGCGATGCCGGCAAGGTCTGTGTCGACGGCAAGTGCGACGCGCTCGGCGGACCCGACGACTTCGAGTTCATCATCGTCGGCTCGGGCGCGGGCGGCGGGCCGCTGGCGGCCAACCTGGCGCGCAACAACCACCGCGTGCTGCTGCTCGAGGCCGGCAGCGATCAAGGCGGCAACACCAACTACCAAGTGCCGGCGTACCACGGCTTCTCGACCGAGGATCCCGAGATGCGCTGGGACTACTTCGTCGATCACTACGGCGACGACGCCCAGGCCAATCGCGACTCGAAGATGGTGAGCGACGCCAACGGCCAGCCGGTCGGCATCCTCTATCCCCGCGCCGGCACGCTCGGCGGATGCACCGCCCACAACGCGCTCATCAGCATCATCCCCCACGACAGCGACTGGAACCGCATCGCCGAGCTCACCGGCGACGCGTCGTGGACCGCCGATCGCATGCAGCCCTACGCCGACCGCGTGTTCCGCTGGCTCGGCAACGAGCGCGCTGCGGCCGATCTGGCGTTGTTCGACCTCAAGCTGCAGAAGGTCGTCAGCGCCGGGGTCTTCGCGTTCGTCGACGCGACGGGCAAGGGCTCGCTCGGCCAGCTGTTCAGCGACCTCGGCGAGCTGAAGTCGCTGCTCGGTCGTGACATCAATGATCAGGGCCCCGGTGTCGAGGGCGTGTATCCGTTCCCGCTCGCGATGAAGGACGGCAAGCGGCACGCGGTGCGCGAGTACCTGCGCGAGACCCAGGCGGCCGGATTCCCGCTGACGATCCAGACCGGTGCGTTCGTGACCAACCTGGTCTACGCCGACGAGCCCAGCGCCGACGGACGCCCGCACGTCGTCGGCGTCGACTTCGTCGGTGGCGATCATGTCTACCGCGCCGACCCGGCCGCGCCTGCGACCGGCGACGGTGGCCCGCGCCAACGCATGCTCGCGAGCCGCGAGGTGATCGTCGCCGCCGGCGCCTTCAACACCCCGCAGATCCTCAAGCTCTCCGGCATCGGGCCCCGCAAGGAGCTGGAGTCGTTCGGCATCCAGCCGCGCGTCGACCTGCCCGGTGTCGGCGAGAACCTGCAGGATCGCTACGAGGTCGGCGTCGTGAGCAAGACCCGCGGCGACTTCTCGATCCTCGGGGAGTGCACGCTCGACCAGGATCCCGACCGCGACCCCTGCCTGGAACAGTGGCAGGACGGCGAGGGGCCCTATCAGAGCAACGGCGGCGCGATCACGATCGTCAAGCGCTCGTCGCGGGACCTGCCGGATCCCGACCTCTTCATCTTCGGCGTGCCGGGGAAGTTCGCTGGTTACGAGCCGGGCTACTCGCAGGAGGCGCTCGCCGATCGCAGCCTCTTCACGTGGCTGATCCTGAAGGGCCACACCCGCAATCGCGCAGGCACCGTGACGCTCGCGTCGGCCAACCCGTTCGACAGACCACACATCGACTTCCACTACTTCGACCGTGGCACCACGGCCGGAGGCGCCGACGACCACGATCTCGATGCCATGGTGAAGGGCGTCGGCTTCGTGCGCGACATCGGTCGCAAGGCGCGTCTGTTGATGGGCGCACCGCTGCTGGGCCGCTACGACGAGATCTGGCCCGGGCCCGAGGTCCGCAGCGCCGACGAGATCGCGACGTGGGTGAAGGACGAGGCGTGGGGCCACCACGCCTCGTGCACTGCGAAGATCGGCGGCGACGACGACCCGATGGCGGTGCTCGACAGCCACTTCCGCGTGCGCGGCGTCGACGGCCTGCGCGTCGTCGATGCCTCGGTGTTCCCGGAGATCCCCGGCTTCTTCATCGTGATGCCGATCTACATGGTGGCCGAGAAGGCCACCGACGTGCTGCTCGGCGAGCTCGGCGAGAGCCGCATCGCTGCCAACCAGCCGTAGGCATCGCGGACTGCTACGTCGCGGGCGAGAGCTCGCGGCGCAGCCGCGCGTCGAACCAGAAGGTTGCGAATGGGATCGACGACACCACCAGCGCGACCAGCAGCCGCACGTTGGTCCACTGCTTGGTGAGCCGCAGGTCGATCGCTTCGTACACGTACCAGAGGAACAGCGCGCCGTGCAGCGAGCCGACGACGCGCACGGCCAGCGGCAGGTCGGCGGCGTACTTGAGCGGCATCGCGACGAACAGCAGCAGCAGCAGCGACACGCCCTCGACAAAGGCGACCTTGCGGAAGCGACGGGTCGGGTCGGGTTGCACGGCAGTCGGACGCATGCTCGACCGCGGATGTTACCGCGCCGGGACGCGGCGGGCGGGCGATCCAGGCCCCCGGCCGAGGTTCCCGCGACGCGACCGTCGCCGTTCCGGCGCCGGCGGGCGGCCCTTCGACCCCCACCTCAGCCGCGGCCTCGACGCGGACGCCGCGCTTCGCCGTACCATCTCGACTGGGCCAGCCATGCGCGAGCACGAGCCGAGCGACGCCGACGCGGTGCCGGAGGGTGGACCGGCTCCGGACGCAGAGACCATCGAGCACGCGCCCGGGGTCGAGTCGCAGTTTCTACTCGCGCGCGCGCAGCAGCGACTGCTCGGCGCACCAGCGGACGCCGCACCGGTGGTCGTCGGTCGCTACCGCATCGTCCGACGGCTCGGCGCCGGCGCGATGGGCCTGGTCTACGCCGGCCGCGACGACGCGCTCGATCGCGAGGTCGCGATCAAGCTCCTGCAGTCGCAGCTCGCCGACTCCGAGACCTCGCGCCAGCGACTGATGCGCGAGGCACAGGCGATGGCGCGGCTCAACCATCCCAACGTCGCCCACGTCTACGAGGTCGGTGAGCACGCGCAGCAGCTGTTCATTGCGATGGAGCTGGTCCGCGGCGAGACGCTGCGGCAGTGGCAGCGCGAGCGCCCCCGTAGCGTGCCCGAGCTGCTCGCCATGCACCTGCAGGCGGCCCGGGGCCTCGCCGCCGCCCACGATGTCGGCCTGGTGCACCGCGACTACAAGCCCGACAATGTGATGATCGACGCGGGCGGGCGAGCGCGCGTGATGGACTTCGGGCTCGCGCGCGCCAGCGGCGAGGCGTCGCCATCGCTCGAGCAGCTGCCGAGCGATGGCGAGCCCTCGGCCTCGCAGGAGGCGATGGCCCGCAGCCCGTTCTTCGCCGACGCGACCGTGACCGGCACCGTCATGGGCACGCCCGCGTACATGGCGCCCGAGCAGATGGCGGGGCAGCGCGTCGACCACCGCGCCGATCAGTTCGCGTTCTGCGTGGCCTTGTACGAGGCCTTGTACGGCGAGCGCCCGTTCTCGGGCGCGACCGCGACCGCGCGCATCGATGCAATCCGCGGCCGCGAGCGTCAACCCCCCGAGCGCCCACGACGGGAGGTCCCGCGGAGCGTGCACGCGCTGCTGCGGCGCGGGCTCGCGTACGCGCCCGCGGATCGCTTCGCGTCGATGCACGCGCTCATCGACGGGCTCGCACCCCACGTCGCACGCGCCGAGCGACGCACGGTGACCCGTTGGTTGGCGGCCGCGGGGACAATCGGCGCCGCCGGACTCACGATCGCGCTGCTCGCCCGCGAGCCGCCGGTGTCGGCGGCCGCGCAAGCCCCGGTCGCCCTGCCGAGCGAGGTCGACCCGTGGGCGCCGATCGTCGCGGCCTCCGAGCTGCCGGCGACGATGCCCGCGCCGCTACCAGACGACCCGACCCACGTGACCAGCCACCGGCTGCGCAACGGGCTCACGATCCATCTCGCGCCGCGACCCGGCGTGCCGCTGGTCGAGACCGCGGTGGTCGTGCGCGTGGACGCGACCGACGAGCGCGCCGACGAGGCCGGCGTCTCCGAGTTGCTCCGCGACACGCTCGGCGACAGCGAGCTGCTCGGCAGCATCGATCCCGCCGCCGAGGCTACCGTGCGCGCGCAGGAGCACGCAGTGCTGGCCGCGATCACACCGCAGATGACCGAGGCCGAGCGCGACGCCAAGCTCGCGGAGGCCCACCGCATCCGACAGCGGGCACGGCCGTGGATCGTCGACCTCGAGGACTACACGCTCGGTGCCGAGCTCGGCTTCGGCACCATCGCCAACGAGCTGCCGCCGGGCTCGGCGGTGAGCCAGGGTATCCCGCGCCCGCATCTGCGTGCGTGGGTGCAGATGCAGGCCGAGCGCCTGCGACGCCCTGCGTTCCGCCGCTTCCTCGGCCAGCTCGGCCACGATCTGAATGCCCGCCGCGTCGGCGCCGACGATGCGCTGCGGGTGGCGATCGATCGCGCCATCGGAGACGAGACCGGTTGGCCGCTGGCGGCCGACGTGGTCGCGAACGCACTCGCAAAGATCCCCTTTGCGCAGATGGTCGACCTCCACCGCCGGTACTACCGCCCCAACAACACTGCGTTCGTGCTGGTGGGTGACGTCACGGCGACCGAGGTGATGCCGCTGTTCGAAGAGGCGTTCGGCGACTGGGAGCCCGCCGAGCTGCCCCCGCGTCGGATTCCCGCGAACGAGCCCGACGCTCGAGTCCACGTGATCGACGATGGCCCCGCGCAGGTCAGCTTCGCGTGGCCGGCGACCCTCGCCCCTGAGATCACCGCGCCGCTGCTGGTGATGCTGCAGCGTTCGACACTCGCCGAGCAGTGGCTCGCCGCGGATGGGCGCGCGCGCTGGGTGCCCCAGGACGCGACCCCGTACACCCTCGAGCTCGCGGTCACGCCGACCCCAGGCCACGATCTCGACGACGCCGAGGCGGCCGTGCTCGCGATGCTCACCGCGTGGGCCGAGCAGGGCCCCGATCCCACCGCGTGGGCGAGCGCGCACCGCCAGCAGCGACGCGAGGGCCTGACCAGCATCTCCAGCTCCCGCGGCCTCGCCACCGCGATCGCCGATGCGTTCGCACGACGCCGCAGCTGGCAGGACCATCTCGCGTCGCTGCGCGGCGAAGGCATGTCGCCGGCGGCGATCCCCGTCGCTGCGCGCACGCTGCTCGACCACCCCGCGGTGGTCGTCCGACGCGAGCCCGGGCCCCCGACCGCGAAGCCGCTACCGTCGCTCGAGCTCGCGAGCAACGCGAGCGGTGCCCCGGGCCCGTCGGCGCTGGCACAGGCGCTGCGCAGCGCCCCCAGCAGCGTGCTCGAGCCGCAGTTCCTCGCGCCGGGTCGCGACGCGTTGGTCCAGCCGTGGGGCGAGGGCCGCGTCATCGCCGTCGACGAAGACGTGCCGGTGTTCCGGCTCGCGTGGGTGCTTCCGACCGGCGTCGCCGACGATCCATGGAGCTGCGATGCGTGGCGCGCCCGCGTGAACGAGCTTGCGCCCCGGGGCGAGCGCGACGGCGCGGCGATGCAGCTGCGCTGCGGTGCGCGCGAGCTGGAGATCGAGCTGTTGCTCGCGGCCGAGGATCTCCCGGCCGCATGGGCCAGCATCGCCGCGCTCGGCAGCGGCGAGCTGGGCACGAGCGCGGCCGCACGCGCGCTCGACGACGCCCGCGGTGCCCGCGAACGCCTGCGCAGCAGCGCCGAGAGCATGGCCGAAGCGTTCCCGATCGCGGCGTGGTTCGGCGACGACGGTGTCGATGCGCACTTGCCCGATGACGCCGCGCTCACCCGCGCGACCCCCGAGCTGCTGCAAGCGTCGCTGCGACGCACGCGAGCGGCCGCACCCGATCTCCTGCTCGCCGGGCCCGATGCACGCGCGCGCGTCGGCGACCTGCCGCCGCCACCGGGCGGGCACACGCGCGCACCGGTGCTCCCGCGACCACGCGCCGACGGACGCACGGTCGTGCTGCTGCTCGACGCGCCGGCACTCGGTCGCACCCGCGTCGACGTCGGCGTCGTGTTGCCCGTGGGTGACGGCCACGCGCGCGCCCGCGACGAGGTGCTGCGCTTCGTCGGCTCCGATCGCGAGATGCCCGAGCTGCGCGAGCCTGCGTCGTATACCTCGATGCCGCTCGCCGACGGGCTGTATGGCGCCGCGCTGTGGACACTCGATGGCGCCGATTGCCAGTCCGTCGACGCGGCGGTCGTGCTCGCCGACCTCGTGGCGCGCCTGTCGAACCCGATGGACGACGAGATCTTCATGGGCGCCCGGGGACTCGCCGAGGGAGTGCTCCGCGCCCAGCGGCGTACCGGGCTGGACGCTGCGCGCTACCTGTGGAGCTGGGCGGGCATCGGCCTCGACCACGATCCCGCGCTCGAGCAGTGGACCGCGCTGGCCAATCTCAGCGCCGCCGAGCTGCGCGCTCGACGGGCCGAGTTCGCGACGGTGCCGAAGGTGCTGACGGTGTCGGGCGATCTGTCGCGCCTCGATCGCGCCGCGCTCTCGCGCCTGGGCACCGTCATCGAGGTCGACGCGAGTACCCTGCGAGACCCGACCCTCAGCGACCTCGCGCGGTTCGGCTACGCGTTGCGCTCGGACTGACGGGCGCCGACGACTCGCGCGCCGACGCCATGCCCTAC
>WBZX01001763.1_pt1 | contig 15765 bp, 13 predicted proteins | sample 5204211 | NCBI WGS metagenome assembly WBZX01 (sample SAMN12344362, study PRJNA552823) | activated sludge metagenome | biome: Activated sludge suspended growth; feature: Nitrification reactor; material: Wastewater; isolation source: activated sludge from nitrification reactor of wastewater...
AATCGCCGCCGATCTTCGACACCTCGAACTTGACCACCAGATAGGGAATCCAGGCGCCTTCCTCGAAACCGTTGGGGTTGTTGGCCAGCGCGTGGATGTCGGCCTCGATGTGGATGTCGGAATCGGCCGCCTTGCGCATCATGCCGTCCGGCTCCATCTCGACCGGCTGCAGATACACGGCCGCGATCTCCATGCCGGCCCGTTGCTGCGGCACACCGATCGGATATTCGAGGGCCAGCGCCGGGGCCGACAGCGCGGCAGTGAAAGCCAGCGCGGAAAGGGTCTTGCGGATGAAAGTCATTGTCACGATTCCTGGGAGGCGGCGGAGGTGGCACCACGTGAGCGGGCCGCCGCGGGATGAAATTTGATCGGGTGTGATGTACTTAAAGAAAATGGTAACACGAATCACTCTTATTTAATTGATGAGAATCAATCTCACGAAAATGCGTTCGGGCCGCCGTTGGCGTCGCTCCTTCGGCGCATCGCCGGCGGCGTCGTGCAGGACATTGCGCCGGTGCGCGTCGCGGCTTAGAGTGGCGGGAACTTGTCAGACAAGCGGACCAATGCCTTCCATCCGATTCCGCCAGATCGCCCGTCCGCAGCGGCTTTCCGATGAAGTCGGGACGGCGCTCGAGAAACGCATCCGCAGCGGCGAGCTGGCGCCCGGCGCGCGCTTGCCGACCGAAGCCCAGTTGGCCGGACAGTTCGCGGTGAGCCGGGCGGTGGTCCGCGAGGCGATTGCGCGGCTGAAGGCCGACGGGCTGGTGGACAGCCGGCAAGGCGCTGGCGCTTTCGTCGCCACGCGGCTCGGGGCGGCGACGTTCCGCATGGGCGCCGGGCCGGTAGCCGGGCCGCGCAGCGCCGCCGATGTCTTCGAACTACGCTTGATCGTCGAGGCCGCCGCCGCCGAACGGGCCGCCGTGCGCCATACGCCGGAAACACTGGCGGCGATCGGCGCGGCGCTGGCGACGATGGAGGCGGCGCTCGCTGACCACACCGAAGGCAACGGCGGCGGCGCGGTGGCCGACGATGCCTTCCACTGCGCCATCGCCGCGGCGAGCGGCAATCCGCTGATCCGTCGCTTCGTCGAATTCGTCAGCCACGAATTTTCCGGCTCGCGGGAGCCGACCTGGAACCGGGAAGGGCACAGCGAAGGCTTGGCACGGATGTCCCAGGGCGAACACCGGCAGTTGTTCGAGGCGATCGCCGGCGGCGATCCGGCCGCCGCCCGTCGGGCGGCCGAACAGCATCTGATCAATGCCGCACGGCGGCTCGGCGTCGTGATGCCGGAGCTGGCCAGACCGCACAACGAGGAGAGCAATTGATGGGCGATCCCCTTGACCTCCCCGCCTTCGGCGCCGCCGAGCGGGATTTTTCGCCGGTCGATAAGGCGCGGCTGGTGTCCGCGCTGGCCCGCGTACTGCCGGCGGCCAGCCTGCTCCACGACGTGGAGGATCTGCGCCCCTACGAATGCGACGGCATGGCGGCATTGCGCCAGGTGCCGCTGGTCGTCGCGTTGCCGGAAACCGAAGCGCAGGTCGTCGACATTCTGAAGATTTGCGCCGGACAGGGCGTGCCGGTGGTGGCACGCGGCGCCGGCACGGGATTGTCGGGCGGCGCCCAGCCGCACAGGTTCGGGCTGGTGCTGTCGCTGGCCCGCTTCACAAAGATCGTCAGGATCGACGCCCATGCCCGCCGCGCGGTGGTCCAGCCCGGCGTGCGCAATCTGGCCATCTCGGAAGCCGCTGCGCCCTACGGTCTGTACTACGCGCCCGACCCCTCGTCGCAGATCGCGTGCACCATCGGCGGCAACGTGGCCGAGAACTCCGGCGGCGTCCATTGCCTCAAGTACGGCCTGACCATCCACAACCTGCTCCAGGTGCGCGGCGTGACGATCGCCGGCGAGATCGTCGAGTTCGGCAGTCTGGCGCTCGATTCGGCGGGCTACGACCTGCTGCCGCTGATCACCGGTTCGGAGGGCATGCTGGCGGTGGTCACCGAGGTCACCGTCAAGCTCACGCCCAAGCCGCAGCTCGCCCAGTGCGTGCTGGCCGCGTTCGACGACGTGGTGAAGGCCGGCGACGCGGTGGCGGCAATCATCGCGGCCGGTATCATCCCGGCCGGCCTCGAGATGATGGATCAGCCGGCCACCGCCGCGGTCGAGGAGTTCGTCCATGCCGGCTATCCGCTGGATGCCGTGGCCATCCTGCTGTGCGAATCCGACGGTACACCGGAGGAGGTGGCCGAGGAAATCGACCGCGTCCGCGCCATCCTCGCCGCCAGCGGCGCCACCGAAGTACGGGTGTCGCGCGACGAGGCCGAGCGGCTGCGCTTGTGGGCCGGCCGCAAGGCAGCCTTCCCGGCGGCCGGGCGCATCTCGCCGGACTATTACTGCATGGACGGCACAATTCCCCGAAAGCGCCTCGGCGAAATGCTGCGGGCGATCCAGCAGATGGAAAGGAAATACGCGATGCGCTGCATCAACGTCTTCCACGCCGGCGACGGCAACCTGCATCCGCTGATCCTCTTCGATGCCAACAAGCCGGGCGACCAGCACACCGCCGAGGCCTTCGGCGCCGAAATCCTCGAACTGTCGGTGGCGCTGGGCGGGACGATCACCGGCGAGCACGGGGTCGGCATCGAGAAGATCAACCAGATGTGCAGCCAGTTCGCAACGCCGGAGATCAACGCGTTCCATCGCGTCAAGGCGGCCTTCGACCCCGACGGCCTGCTCAATCCGGGCAAGGCGATCCCGACCCTCAACCGCTGCGCCGAGTACGGTCGCGAGCGGATGGGCGCCGGCGTAACCCCGGCCCACCCCGAATTGCCGCGCTTCTGATGGATGCGCTTTCCGAAGGATGGCTGCAGTTCCTGTTCGTCGCGGTGCCGGTGCTGTCGCTGGTCGGCACGTGGATGGGGCTGCGCAGCGCGGGCCGGCTGACCCGGCGGCAAAAGGAAGAGGGAGACGACGTTGAACGATCAGACCCGAAGCTGGACTGAATGCGTCCGCGCAGCCGCGGCCGGTCGCCGGGCGTTGCGCATCCGCGGTGGCGGCACCAAGGATTTCTACGGCCGACCGACGGTCGGCGAATTGTTCGACACCACGGCCTACCACGGGATCGTCAACTACGAGCCGAGCGAACTGGTGGTGACGGTGCGCGCCGGCACCCGGCTGGCCGACCTGGAAGCGACGCTGGCGGCGCAGCACCAGATGCTCGCCTTCGAGCCCCCGCATTTCGGCGCCGGCGGCACCGTCGGGGGCTGCGTGGCCGCCGGGCTGGCCGGCCCGCGGCGGGCCGCGGTGGGCGGCGTGCGGGATTTCATCCTCGGCGCGAAGATCATCGACGGACGCGGCGAGTTGCTGCGCTTTGGCGGCGAAGTGATGAAAAACGTCGCCGGCTACGACGTGTCGCGGGTGCTCGCCGGCAGTCTCGGCACTCTCGGCCTGATCGCCGAAGTGTCGCTCAAGGTGCTGCCGCGGCCGGTTGCCGAGGCAACGCTGCGCTTCGCGATGGACGAGGCGGCGGCCCTGCACCGGCTCAACGAATGGGGCGGCCAGCCGTTGCCGCTGTCGGCCAGTGCCTGGCGCGGCGGCGTGCTCGACCTGCGCCTGTCGGGCGCGTCGGCAGCGGTCGAAGCGGCGGTCGCGCGGCTCGGCGGGGAGCGCCTCGCCGACGACGTGGCCGGCGCCCTGTGGTCCGCGCTGCGGGATCAGCGCGACCCCTTCTTCGACGGTGATCTGCCGCTGTGGCGCCTGTCGCTGCCGAGCGACGCGCTGGCCGTCGAACTGGAGGGCACGCAGCTGGTCGAGTGGGGCGGTGCCCAGCGCTGGCTACGCTCCGAACTGCCGTCGGCCGAGATCCGTACCCAGGCCGAGGCGCTCGGCGGTCATGCGACCTTGTTTCGCAGCGCATCGCCGAACGACGGCGCAGTCTTCCATCCGCTGCCGGCACCGATGATGGTCCTGCAGCGGAACCTCAAAACCGCATTCGACCCGGCCGGCATCTTCAATCCCGGCCGGCTGTTCGAGGGCCTGTAAGCCATGCAGACCACTCTCGCCGATTTCATCCGCGACACCCCGGAAGGCCGCGAGGCCGAGGACATCCTGCGCAAATGCGTCCACTGCGGCTTTTGCACCGCCACCTGTCCGACCTACCAACTGCTCGGCGACGAGCTGGACGGCCCGCGCGGACGGATCTACCTGATCAAGCAGGTGCTCGAAGGCCAGCCCGCCACCGAAAAGACCCGCCTGCACCTGGACCGCTGCCTGACCTGCCGCTCCTGCGAGTCGACCTGTCCGTCCGGCGTGCAGTACGGTCGACTGGCCGACATCGGACGCCAGGTGGTCGAACAGCAGGTGCCGCGCACCGGCATCGACCGCCTGACCCGCGCGGCGCTGCGCGAGTTTGTGCCGCGCGGCAAACTGTTCGGTGTGGCGCTGGGCGTCGGCCGGCTGGTCAGGCCGCTGTTGCCGCGGGTGCTCGCCGACAAGGTGGCGCCCGCCAGAGCGGCGGGGTCGTGGCCGGCGCCGCGGCATTCGCGCCGGATGATCGCGCTGGCCGGCTGCGTCCAGCCGGCCATGCGCCCGGCGATCAACGCGGCGACTGCGCGGGTGCTCGACCGCCTCGGCATCTCGCTGCTCGAACAGGCCGGGGCCGGGTGCTGTGGCGCGGTGAGGTTCCACCTCCACGACCAGCCCGGCGGGCGCGACGACGCGCGGCGCAACATCGATGCCTGGTGGCCGGCGGTCGCCGGCGGCGAGGTCGAAGCGATTGTCGTCACCGCGTCGGGCTGCGGCGTGCAGGTCAAGGATTACGGCCATCTGCTCAAGGACGATCCGGCCTATGCCGTCAAAGCTGCCAGGATCGCCTCGATCAGCCGCGACGTGGCGGAGGTCGTCGCCGCCGAGGCGGGCACGCTGAAAGCGCTGCTGCCAGTCGGCGCCGGCCCGCGTCCGCGGATCGCCTTTCATGCGCCCTGCAGCCTGCAGCATGGGCTGAAGATCCGCGGCACCGTCGAGGGTCTGCTGACGGCGGCCGGTTTCGAGCTTGTGCCGGTGCGCGACGCGCACTTGTGCTGCGGTTCGGCCGGCACCTATTCGTTGTTGCAGCCCGAATTGTCGGCCCGCCTGCGCGATGACAAGCTGGCGGCCTTGCAGGATGGCGGCGCACAGTGCATTGTGTCGGCGAATGTCGGTTGCATCGAACACCTTGCCGCCGGAGCGCGTCTGCCGATACGACATTGGATTGAACTGATCGATGAAAAAGTCACACAAACGGCCTGAAAGACGGATGAGGCCTTTAGTACTAAAGGTATAAACGGTTAAACTTCGTGAATCTCATTTTTCCTGTCTGCGAGACGGAGCGATTCTGTGAGTGGCTGCGGCGTTTTTCCTTGTCCGGATGTCGTTTCCGGGGCTGTCGTCCGGCACCGCGCGGTGCCGTCGCGTCGCCTGCCTGGTTGAGCTGCTGAAGCCATGCTGAATCCAACCCTGTCATCGCCCGATTCGGTCAGCGCCAAGAAGCGCTATCAGGCCGAAGCCTGCGTCGCCAAACACACCGGCGACCGCACCGAGCAGCAGGATCGCGCCGCGGTCTTCGCCCACCCGACCCGCAAGGGAACCCTGATGGCCGTGCTCGCCGACGGCATGGGCGGACATTCGGGGGGTGCGATGGCGGCCGAACAGGTCATCCTCAAGGCCAAACAGAACTTCGAAGCCTTCGCGCCGGCCTCCGAGAGCGCCCCCGATCTGCTGCGCAGCATCGTCGACGAGGCTCACATCGTCATCAAGCTGACCCGCTTCACCAGCGAGCAGGATCCGCACAGTACGGCCGTTGTCTTCATGATGCAGCCCGACCGGGCCGATTGGGCGCACTGCGGCGATTCGCGTTTCTATCACTTCCGGCGCGGCGAACTCGTTACCCGCAGCGTCGATCATTCCCTTGTCGAAGAACTGGTCCGCAAGGGCCGGCTGGATGCCGAGGGTGCGCTGCGCCACCCCAATCGCAACGTGCTGCTGTCGTGCCTGGGCTCCGAGCGTGAGCCGCGTGTCGATGTCGGTCACGTGTCGCCGCTGGTCGGCGGCGACGCCTTTCTGCTATGTTCGGACGGGCTGTGGGCCTACATTTCCGAAGAGGAAATGGGCAAGATCCTGGCCACCCACTCGCCCCGCGACGCCGCCTCGGCACTCATCGAGCTGGCCCGCCAGCGAGCCCGGGGCGGTGGCGACAACATCTCCCTTGCCGTCGTCAAGCTGGTCGAGGTGGCGCCCAAGCCGCCACGCAGCGATTTCCCGCGGCTCGGCGGCTGAGTTCCGCAGCGGCCCGCGGGTTGCCGCGAAGATCGTCAGCCGCTAACGGGTTTTCAGCCAGTTGCGGCGCCAGAATGAGGCGGCCATCAAGGCTGCCGCGCCGAGCATCATCCCCATTGCAATCCAGAACCCGTCGCGCTCGTCGAGGAGCGGCATCGTCCGGAAGTTCATCCCGAAGATGCCGGCGATCAGCGTGGCCGGCATGAACAGCGTGGTCAGCACGGTGAGGATGCGCACCTCGGTGTTGAGCCGGTTGCTGACACTCGACAGGTAAATGTCCAGCAGGTCGGCGAGCAGATCGCGCACCGACTCCAGCGATTCGAGGACGTGCACGGTGTGGTCGTAGATGTCGCGCAGATAAAGGCGGGTGTCGGCGGTGAAGAAACCGTTGTCGGCACGGGCCAGGGTGTTGAGGATTTCCCGCAGCGGCCACACCGCGCGACGCAGGATCAGCGCCTCGTGCTTGACCCGGTTGATTTCGGCGAGCAGGGCCGGGTTGGGCCGGTTCAGCGCTTCGTCTTCGAGGTCCTCGGCCATGTCGCCAAGATTGTCGAGCATCACGAAGTAGCGGTCCACCAGCGTATCGAGAATGGCGTAGGCGAGGTAGTCGGCGCCATGGGCGCGCATCGCGCCGTGCTCGGCCCGCAGGCGCTCGCGCACCGCCTCGAAGGTGCCGCTGGCGCGTTCCTGGAAAGTCAGGACGAAGTCGCGACCGAGGACGATGCTGACCTGGTCGGAGGCCAGGCTGCGGCTGTCGCTGTCGAAATCGAAGCAGCGCGCGACGATGAACAGGTAATCCGCGTACTCGTCGCTTTTCGGCCGCTGCTGGGTGTTGAGCACGTCTTCCTGGACCAGCGGGTGCAGCTTGAAACGGCGGCCGATCTCGGCCATCACCGTCGGGTCGTGCAGGCCATAGACGTTGAGCCACAACTTCTCGCGCGTCGGCTGGTAGCCGCGGGAGGCTTCGATGTCGTCGAAGCGCGTTTCGGTGAGGCCATGAGCGTCGAACTCGATCAGCGTGATGCTGGGGCGCTCCGTTTTGATTTCACCGATATGCACCAGCGACCCTGGGGGTAACCCTAACTTTCGGGTTGGGCGCGTACGTTTCTTGTTAGACTTTCGCATCTTGATCCTGGTCAATGGGCGAACTTGTTTTTGCCCGACAGGTGTCCATGACATTCCCCGGGCTTGCTGGGGAAGCAAGATTCCCATCGTTTGCGATGCCCTCTCGCGACGATAGCAGAATTCCAACTACCCATAAGAAGGAGGTTCCATGCCTCTGGTCATCGGTGTGACCAAAGAGTTTACGCCGGGCGAGCGCCGTGTCGCGCTGGTTCCGGACGTAGCCAAAAAATATCAGGGGCTTGGCGCAGCATTGCTGCTCCAGGCGGGTGCCGGAGCATCGGCGTATTTCCGCGACGAGGATTACGGCGCGTCGGAGCAGGCGGCCGATGCCTCAACCGTGCTGCAGAAAGCCGACGTCGTGCTGCAGGTTCAGCCCTTGTCGCTCGACGATCTGGCCCAGCTCAAGCCCGGTACGGTGCTGGTCGGTCTGCAGCAGCCGTGGTCCAGCAAGGAGCGCATCGAGGTGCTCAAGCAGAAGAACATCACCTGCTTCGCCCTCGAACTGCTGCCTCGCATTTCCCGCGCGCAGAGCATGGATGTGCTGTCCAGCCAGGCTGCGGTGGCCGGCTACGAGTGCGCGTTGATCGCCGCCGATCACTCGCCGAAGTTCTTCCCGATGATGACCTACGCGGCCGGCACGATCCGTCCGGCCAAGGTGCTGGTGATCGGTGCCGGCGTCGCCGGCCTGCAGGCCATCGCCACCGCCAAGCGCCTCGGTGCGATGGTGTCGGGTTACGACGTGCGTCCGGAAACCAAGGAGCAGATCGAATCCCTTGGCGCCAAGTTCGTCGATACCGGCGTGTCGGCGGCCGGCAGCGGCGGCTACGCCCGTGAACTGACCGACGACGAGAAGCGCCAGCAGGCCGACAAGCTCGGCAAGGCCATCTCTGAGTGCGACGCGCTGATCACCACCGCGGCGATCCCGGGCAGGAAGGCGCCGCTGATCGTCTCCGCCGAAATGGTTGCGCGCATGAAGCCCGGCTCGGTGGTGGTCGACCTGGCCGCCGAATCGGGCGGCAACGTCGCCGGCACGCAGGCCGGTGAAAAAACCTGGGTCGGCGAGACCCTGATCATCGGCCCGACCCACATCCCCAGCCGCATGCCCGTGCACGCGTCGGAGATGTACGCCAAGAACCTTTTCAACTTCATATCGCCCTTCATCAAGGACGGGGCCCTGACCCTCGACTGGGAAGACGAAGTGCTCGCCGGTGCGTGCCTGACCCATGCCGGCGAGCTTCGCCACGCCGGCGTCAAGCAGGCCCTCGGCCTTTAACGGGAGACGACCATGGACGGATTCCTCGCTGTATACATCTTCATGCTCGCCGCCTTCACCGGCTACGAAGTCATCTCCCGCGTGCCGGTCATCCTGCACACCCCGCTGATGTCCGGCTCGAACTTCGTGCACGGTGTCGTGCTGGTCGGCGGCATGATTGCCCTCGGCCAGGCCACGACCCCGCTGGAGCAGGCCATCGGCTTCGTCGCCGTGCTGCTCGGCGCGGCCAATGCGGCCGGCGGCTACGTCGTCACCGAACGCATGCTCGCCATGTTCAAGTCGAAGGAGAAAAAGTAATGGCTATCAAGTGGCTGATTGACGCGAGCTACTTTGTCGCCGCGGTACTCTTCATCCTCGGCCTGAAGGGCATGAGCTCGCCGGTTTCGGCGCGCAAGGGCATCGTCTGGGCCGGTGTCGGCATGGTCCTTGCCACGGTGGTCACCTTCCTGACCCCGGGCATGGGCAACTATCTGCTGATGATCATCGCCATCGGCCTCGGCGGCGCGCTCGCCTGGATCTCCGGCAAGAAGGTCGCGATGACCGACATGCCGCAGATGGTGGCGATCTACAACGGCATGGGCGGCGGCGCCGCAGCGGCCATCGCGGCGGTTGAATTTGCCCGCGGCGAAATGCACGGCACGGTCGTCACGCTGCTCGCCACCCTCGGTGCGCTGATCGGCGCGGTGTCGTTCTCGGGCTCGGTCGTTGCGTGGGCCAAGCTCCAGGGGGTCATGAAGAACGCCTTCCGGCTGCCCGCCCAGAACGCCGTGAACATCGTGCTGGCGCTGGCAACGGTCGGCCTCGGCATCGCGCTCGTCATCGCTCCGGCGATCGATCCGATGCTGGTCGTCGCCTTCTTCGTGCTGGCGCTGATCCTCGGCACGATCATCACGCTGCCGATCGGCGGCGCCGACATGCCGGTGGTGATCTCGCTGTTCAACGCCTTCACCGGTCTGGCAGTGGGTTTCGAGGGCTTCGTGATGGGCATTCCGGCGCTGATCATCGCCGGTATCGTGGTCGGCGCTGCCGGCACGCTGCTGACCCAGTTGATGGCCAAGGCCATGAACCGGCCGATCAGCAACATCCTGTTCGTGCCGATGGCCGCTGCCGGCGGTGGCGAGGCTGTCGAAGGCGAACAGAAAGAAGTCGGCGCGATGGATGCGGCGGCGATGATGCGCTACGCCAGCAAGGTCATCATCGTGCCGGGCTACGGCATGGCGGTGGCCGGCGCCCAGCACAAGGTGTGGGAAATGACCGAACTGCTGGAGGAAGCCGGCGTCGAGGTCAGCTTCGCCATCCACCCGGTGGCGGGCCGCATGCCGGGCCACATGAACGTGCTGCTCGCCGAAGCCGGCGTGCCGTACGAGAAGATCTTCGACCTGGAAGAAATCAACGCCGATTTCGCCCAGGCCGACGTGGCCCTGGTGATCGGTGCCAACGACGTGGTGAACCCGTCGGCGCGTACCGACAAGTCCAGCCCGATCTACGGCATGCCGATCCTCAACGCCGACATGGCGCAGAACGTCATCGTCGTGAAGCGTGGCAAGGGCACGGGTTACTCGGGTATCGAGAACGCGCTGTTCTACAAGGACAACACGCGCCTGCTGTACGGCTCCGCGCAGCAGGCGGTGGCCGAGGTGATCCAGCACGTGAAGGCGATGTCGGTCTGAGCGACACCGTCGTCCAATGAAAAAGCCACCCGCGAGGGTGGCTTTTTTATGGTCAGACTGCCATGTCCGGCGCTTTGCGCGCCCTTGCGGGAACGCCCGCCGGTTTATACGGCCCTGCCGGCAATCGGAAAATCCCTGCCCGCGCCAGACAAATCCGCTCACCCGCCGGCCTCGGGCGACGCGGGGGTTTTCCGGGCCGGGAGCGGGCAAATTAAATCCCCTGCAGCAAATAAAAATCCGCTCGGCGGGATGGATCGACTCCTCCGAGCGATCTTCAAACCCCACATCGCAATCAAGTGCGCCGTCAGCACGATCGGTTGAAAGGCGCGCAATCGACGGTGGGGGTGTTGCCACGCCAAGTCGGCGACGGCTAGCGGCGATCGAGGGATATCTGTCGCGACAGCGCGATCAGCGGCAGCAGGCCGACCGCAACGATGGCCAGCGCGGCAGTCGAGGCTTCCGCCAGGCGCTCGTCGGAGGCGAGGGTATAGGCCTGGGTGGCGAGGGTGTCGAAGTTGAAGGGGCGCATGACGAGGGTCGCCGGCAATTCCTTCATCACGTCGACGAAAACCAGCAGGCCGGCGGTGAACAGGCTGCCGCGCAAAATCGGGACATGCACCCGCTGCAGGGTCTGGCCCTGGCCGAGGCCGAGGCTGCGGGCGGCGTCGTCCATGTTCGGGGTGATCTTGGCCAGGCTCGCCTCGACCGTCTGCAAGGCGACGGCGAGGAAGCGCGCCAGATAAGCGTAGACCAGCGCCGCGATGCCGCCGGTGAGCAGCAGGCCGGGATTGCTGCCGAACCAGGCTTGCCACTGGCCGGCCAGCCAGTTGTCGACACGCGTCACGGGAATCAGCACGCCGACGGCAATCACCGTACCGGGCACTGCGTAACCCAGCCCGACCAGGCGATTGAGGCCGGCGGCAAACAGGGTTTTCGACAGCCGTGCGCTGTAGGCCAGCAACACGGCAAGGAGCACGGCAATGGCGGCGGTCACGCCGGCCAGCGTGAAGCTGTTGCGGGCCAGCAGTACGAAGCGTTCGCCGAACTGGGCGTCGCCCTCGCCGAGGGCCATGCGCAGCAGCAGCGCAGCCGGCAGCAGGAAACCCAGCGCAAGGGGCGTCAGGCAGGTCAGCACGGCGAGCAACGCCGCGCCGCCGCGCAGCCGGCCGGCGGGCGGGCGCCGCCGGTTCGAGGTGTTGTGGTAACGGGCGCGTCCGCGGGTGATCCGTTCGACGACGACCAGCAGCAGCACGAAGCCGAGCAGGATGGCGGCCAGCTGCGCCGAGGCGATGCGGTCGCCCAGCGAAAACCAGGCGCGGTAGATGCCGGTGGTGAAGGTGTTGACGGCGAAGTAGGCGACGGTGCCGTAGTCGGCCAGCGTTTCCATCAGCGCCAGGGCGACGCCGGTGGCGATCGCCGGCCGGGCCAGCGGCAGCGAAACCGTGAAGAACGCGCGCCACGGCCCGATGCCGAGGGTGCGCGCCGCTTCGAGCACGCCGCCGGCCCGCTCGAGGAAAGCGGTGCGGGCGAGCAGGTAAACGTAGGGGTAGAGCACGAAGATGAACATCAGCACGGCGCCGGGCAGGGTGCGGATGTCGGGGAAGCGGTAGTCGCCGGCTTCCCAGCCGAAGGTGTCCCGCAGCAGGGTCTGCACCGGGCCGACGAACTGCAGGAAGTCGGTGTAAACGTAAGCCATGACGTAGGCCGGCACGGCCAGCGGCAGGACCAGCGCCCACTCGAAAACGCGGCGGCCGGGGAAGTCGTGCATCGCGGTGAGCCAGGCCGTGGCGACGCCGACGATCGCCACCCCGAATCCGACGCCGGCGCACAGGGCGAGCGAATTCTGGATGTATTCCGGCAGGACGGTGGCGGCGAGGTGACTCCAGGTGGTGCTGGTGCCGCCCAGGAAGAGGTTGAAACCGACGCTTGCCACCGGCAGGCCGGCCAGCGCGGCAACCACGAGAGCCGTGACGACGAGGGGCGAGAGGTGGCGGAATAACTGCCGGAAGGCAGACGGGGAAGGGTGTCGGGAAGTCATGGGCAATCGGCGGTTAATGCGAATTATAATCGATGCCATGTCCAAACTTGAACTCAGGGCGGTCGTTCAGCGTTACGGCCGCCAGACCATCGTCAGCGGCGTCGATTTCCGGCTCGAGCAGGGCAGCATCGCATGCCTGCTCGGCCCGTCGGGTTGCGGCAAGACGACGCTGCTGCGCTGCATCGCCGGCTTCGAGGAAGTGTCGGGCGGCGAGATACGGATTCACGACGAGGTGATGAGCCGGCCCGGTTTCCGGGTGCCGCCGGAAAAGCGCCAGGTCGGCATGGTTTTCCAGGATTACGCGCTGTTTCCGCATCTGACCGTCGAACAGAACGTCGGCTTCGGGCTGGGCAGCCTGCCGTCGGCGGCGAAGGCGCAACGGGTTGACGAACTGCTGGAAACGGTCGGGCTCGGCGGCCAGGGGCCCAAGTTTCCGCACGAGCTGTCGGGCGGCCAGCAGCAGCGCGTGGCGCTGGCGCGGGCGCTGGCGCCGAAGCCGGAGCTCGTGCTGCTCGACGAACCTTTCTCGAACCTGGACGTGGATCTGCGCGAGCGGCTGTCGGCCGAGGTGCGCGAAATCCTCAAGAGCGAGGGCATGACCGCGGTGCTGGTGACCCACGACCAGCACGAGGCGTTCGCGATGGCCGACGAGATCGGCGTGATGTACGAAGGGCGCATCCAGCAGTGGGATTCGCCGTACAACCTCTACCACCGGCCGGCCAACCGCTTCGTCGCCGATTTCGTCGGCAAGGGCGTGCTGGTGCGCGGAGCGGTGCTCGACGCGCATCATGTGCGGATCGAGCTCGGTGTGCTCAGTTCGGGGGTGCCGATGGAGTGCAGCCAGGGCTGCGCGTCCTGCGGCAAGGGCTGCGGCGTGGAGGTGTTGCTGCGCCCCGACGACGTCATCCACGACGACACCAGCCCGACCCGTGCCGAAGTGATCCACAAGGCTTTCCGCGGGGCCGACATCCTCTACACCCTGCGCCTCGCTAGCGGCGCCGAGGTGCTGTCGCTGGTGCCGTCGCACCACAATCACGCGATCGGCGAACGGATCGGCGTGCGGCTGGAGGCGGATCACGTGATCGCCTTCCGCGATCCCGGCTAGAACTCGGGCTGGCTTTCCAGCCGCAGCAGCTCGCCACTCAGCGGGTGGGGCAGCGTGAGTGCTGCCGCGTGGAGCAGCAGGCGGGGGGCGGCGTGGCGGACGGATTCGTCGGCATAGAGGTCGTCGCCCAGAATGGGGTGGCCGATGGCCTGCATATGGACGCGCAACTGGTGGGAACGTCCGGTGTGGGGGCGCAGGTCCACGCGGCTGGTGTTGCGGCCGGCGTCGTGGGCGATCACCGCAAACGCGGTGAGCGAGGGCTTGCCGGATTCGAAGTCGACTTTCTGCCGCGGCCGGTTGGGCCAGTCGGCGATCAGCGGCAGATCCACCTCGCCCGACGCCTGCCCGAGCCTGCCGGCGACCACCGCGACATAGCGCTTGTCCACCCGCCGCTGCTGGAAGGCGATGCTGAGACAGCGCTCCATCGCAGCGCCGCGGGCCATGACGATCAGCCCTGAGGTGGCCATGTCGAGGCGATGGACGATGCGCGCGTCGGGGAATTCGGCCTGCACGCGGGTCGCCAGACTGTCGGCGTGGGCGGGTCCGCGGCCGGGGACGGAGAGCAGGCCGGCGGGTTTGTCGAGGACGATCAGCGCATCGTCGCGGTAGAGGATGCGCAGCGGGCCGACGGGCGGCGTGTAGGGTGGCGGCGGGGTGAGCATCGGGCGGCGAGAGGGGGGGGGCGCATTCTGGCACAGGTTTGCCCACTGGTCGCGGGGGCAAGCCTGTGGACAAGATGTGGGGCGCGACGGCAGGTGGCCGTTCCGCAAGGGTTTTTTACTATCGCTTAAAAAAGCAGCAATAGTCTGGGCGTATCGCCACCCAGGGTTCAGCGTGCGCCCGACACGGCGCTGCGGGCGGCGACGTGGTGCACCAGCGTGTCCCGCAGCGTGGCCGGGCTGTAAGGTTTGACGATCAGGTCGTCCATACCGCAGGCGCGGGCCGCAGCCCGCTCGTCGTCGCCGGCGTTGCCGGTCACGGCGATGATCGGGATGCGCGGGCCGGCGTCGCCGGTCTCTTCGGCGTGACGGATGCGGCGGGTCGTCTCGTAGCCGTCGAGCACCGGCATCTGCCCGTCCATCAGGATCAGGTCGAAGGGACGGCGGGCGAGCAGCGCGAGGACTTCGGCGCCGTTGCTGGCAGTGGTGACCTCGCAGTGAAACTGTTCGAGCTGCAGCATGGTGAGCATCTGGTTGATGCCGTCGTCGTCGGCGACGAGCACCCGGAGGCCGGCCAGGCTGGCGTTGCCGGCGCGGGTGTCGAGCGGATGGCGCTGCGGGCCGGGGGACGCCGGGGCGGCGTCGCGAACCGGCGCGGTGAGCGTGAACCAGAAGTTCGAGCCTTCGCCCGGCCGACTGTCGACGCCGATCTCGCCGCCCATCAGGTCCACCAGTTGCTGGCAGATGGCGAGGCCGAGCCCGGTGCCGCCGAAGCGCCGCGCGTAGGAGTTGTCGGCCTGGGTGAATGGGGTGAAAAGGCGTGGCAGCACCGCAGGGTCGATGCCGATGCCGCGGTCGAGCACATTGAAATGGAGCAGCGCCTGCGGACCGTCGGGGCCGTCGAGGGGGCGATGGTCGAGGCTGACGGTGATCTCGCCGACGGTGCTGAACTTGAGGGCGTTGGCGATCAGGTTGGCGAGAACCTGGCGCAGGCGGATGGGATCGGCTTCGATGACCGGCGGCAGGTCGCCGGCGATCTGGCAGCGGACCACCAGCCCCTTGTCGCGGGCCTGGAACTGGTAGAAAGCGGCGGTGTCCTCGACGATTTCGCGCGGGCTGCAGTGGATCGCCTCGACCGTCATGCGGCCGGCTTCGAGCTTGGAGAAGTCGAGGATGTCGTTGATGACACGCATCAGGCCGTCGGCCGAATTGCGGATATGGCGCAGCAGATGCTGCTGTTCATCGTCGAGCTGGGTGAAGGCGAGCAGGTCGGCCATGCCGATCACGCCGTTCATCGGCGTGCGGATCTCGTGGCTGACGGTGGCCAGGAACATGGACTTGGCGCGGCTGGCTTCTTCGGCGCAGTCGCGGGCGATGCGCAGCCTGGCGTCGCGGGCCTGGAGCTGGTCGAGGATGCCGTTGAAGCCGGCGTTCAGCATGCCGATCTCGTTGCGGCCGACCGGCGTGGCGCGCAGGCTGTAGTCGCGGGTTTCGGTGACCCGGCGGATACGGCCGGCGAGCTCTTCGATCGGCGACGCGATGAGCTGCCGCAGGCGGGTGGCGAGCAGCCACGCCAGCACGCTGG
>WBZX01001764.1_pt1 | contig 15765 bp, 13 predicted proteins | sample 5204211 | NCBI WGS metagenome assembly WBZX01 (sample SAMN12344362, study PRJNA552823) | activated sludge metagenome | biome: Activated sludge suspended growth; feature: Nitrification reactor; material: Wastewater; isolation source: activated sludge from nitrification reactor of wastewater...
CTTCGCGCTGTTGCGCAGACGGTGGTATCTGTTCCAAGCGGCAGCATCGGCAGCACTGATGGTGGGCGCACAAGTGGCTGCACCTGATGCCTTGGCGCCAAGTGCGGATGGCTCTCATCCGTTGCGCATCGCACACATGAACGTGCTGCAGCCCAATGCGCACAAAGCGCAGGTCATCGCCGATGTGCTGGCCTTGGATGCTGATCTGGTAAGTGTGCAGGAGGTGAGCCAGGAATGGGCTGTCGCGCTCACCAGCGCCTTCGAACAGGCCTATCCCTACCAGCGCGTGGTCCCGGGCACCAACTGTTATGGCATAGCGCTCTTCAGCCGGTTCCCCTTCGAGCAGGTCGGTACGCTGCGGATCATGGGTACGCCGTTCATCGATGCCACCGTTCAAGTGAATGGCACCGCTGTGCGCGTTCTAGCCATGCATGCCAATTCCCCAGGGAGCTATGCGGACTTCAAGCGCAGGAACACACAGCTGGCCGTGGTAGGCGAACGAGTGGGGAACACCAGCAGACCGACGGTGGTCGTCGGGGACCTCAACACGGTACACTGGGACCACGCGTATGAGCGGTTCTGCGTGCGCGGTGGTGTTCGTCCCATCAATTCACCTTTCACCATGACCTGGCCTTCACTTGGCCCATTGGCCATGATCCCGCTTGACCATGTGCTGGTGAACGAAGGGCTGAGAGCGGGAAAGCTGGCATCCTTCGAAGTGGAAGGCAGTGACCACCGTGGCCTGTTGGCCGAACTACATGTCGATGATGCGCGCTGACATACGCCGGGCCTTCGTTTGGATGGCCGTGTTCTATGTGGCCATGGCTTATCTGGAGAGTGCCGTGGTCGTCTACCTGCGCGCGCTCTACTATCCCACGGGTTTCGATTTTCCCTTGGTTCCCATGGATCGGTCCTTGGTGGGTACCGAAGTATGGCGTGAGGTGGCCACGATCGTCATGCTGCTGGCGCCCGCCGCGCTCATCACGCGGTCGGCGCTTGAGCGCTTCGCGTGGTTCTGCTTCGGTTTCGGTGTGTGGGACATCTTCTACTACGTGTGGTTGAAGGTGTTGCTGGATTGGCCGTCGAGCTTGATAAGCCGCGATCTGCTCTTCCTGGTCCCCGTGCCATGGGTGGGGCCGGTATGGGCGCCGTGTGTCATCTCTCTTGGTCTCATCGCCTTCGCGTTCATCGTGCTGCGCGGCCGCTCCAGGGATGAGCGGTTCCGCTTGGACCGGCTTTCGTGGTCCTTGCTCATCGGAGGTGCGTTGCTCATGATCATCTCCTTCACCATCGATCCGCTGTTGCGCTCCTATGGCTTGGATGCGTTGTCCATGGCGGACTCGGTGAGTGGCCATGCCTTGGAGCACGGCCGCTCCTACGTGCCGGAACACTATCCGTGGCCTTGGTTCGCCGCCGGTTGTGGGTTGGCGGTATGGGCCTTGGTGCGTTGCTGGCGCAAGGGATGAGGTGTTCTGCACCGGGTCCCTGTGGATAATTCTGTAACCCGCCACCACGCAACCTCGTTGCAACGCTGCGTCATCAGCATGGAAAGCAAGAAAAAGATGGTTGCCGAAGCACGCCTGTTCCTGCGGCTGGGCCTTTTGTCCACCGTTGGTTTCATCTTCTACTATGCACACCTGTTCTTCGGGCTGTTGGACAATGTGGTGCTCTTCAAGACACTGGCGATCACCTTCCTCCTCGCCACCGTTCCTCTGCCCATCATCGCCATGAACAACTCGAAGTTGTTCCCGGAACTGACCAAGAGCGGCAAGAAGATCTTGACGCTCGTAACGGCCATCCTGCTCTTCCACCACTTCCTCATGACGTTCATCTTCGTCATGTTCCTGAAGGGTGAGGCCGTGTTCTAGGAGCTTCGCTCCGGCCCGATAGCTTTGGGCACCATGTGCCTGATCACGTTCGCTTACAAGGTCCATCCGAAGTACCCGCTCATCGTAGCAGCCAACCGCGACGAGTTCCTCGATCGGTTGGCGGAGCCGGCCCGTTTCTGGCCCGCAGAACCGCATGTGCTCGCTGGTCGGGATCGTCGTGCAGGTGGCACCTGGCTTGGGATGACCACCAATGGTCGCTTCGCCGCGCTTACGAACCATCGTGATCTGCGGGCTCCGCGAACACCGGGCCCCTCGCGGGGTGGGTTGGTGCGCAGCGCGCTGGAGCCTGGTTTCGTGCCCTCCGGTACGGCCCAGTACGATGGGTTCAACCTTCTCTATGGCACGGTGCACGCACTGCGCTATCACAGCAACATCAGCGGCGAGGATGCCGACGTGGCGAGCGGGGTGCATGGCCTCAGCAACCACTTGCTCGACACGCCATGGCCCAAGGTGCAACGCGCCAAGCAGGGCATGGCATCCATCGCTGGTATGGCAGAACCTTCGGTGGAAGCCCTCTTCGAACTGCTTGCCGATGAGCACATCGCTCCCGATGCGGAATTGCCCGATACCGGCCTTGACCTGGAACGCGAACGGGCGTTGAGCGCGATCCACATAACCACAGGCGGCTACGGCACGCGTTGCTCCACCGTATTGCTGGTCGATATGAGTGGGCGTGTGACCTTCGAGGAGCGCACCCGACAGCCGCTCAACGTGGCCCGGTATTCGTTCCGATTGCCGTAACGCAACATTCGGAAGGGAGCGATCGTTGTAACCACAGGCCGCGAGGCCAACGACATACCCGGTCACAAGGAGCATCAGCCCCTCGGCGCCAAAAGCACCCTTCCGAGCCCGTAAGCTCGGAGACCGGATACAAAGGGACCCGCCCCGTAAGGCGGGTCCCGCCGTTGTTACCCATGCCGTAGGCGTGCCTAGCCGGTAGTGTTGCTACGCATGACCCCAACGACCTCGACAACGCGATCGCCGATAGAGCTGGAGATGTGCCGATACGACTGCGACGGTGTTGCGCTATTGCACCACCACCTTGCGTGCACCCGTCTCCGTGCGCAACACATACATGCCCGCGGCCATGGTGCCGACGGTCAGTTGTGCTTCGCTGGCTTGCAGGCGGTCGGTGTAGCGTACACGGCCTTGTGCATCCAATAGCACGAGGTTGCCCAGAGGTGCTCCCGTGTTGTTCCACACCCGCAGGTGGTCTCCGACCTGCTGCACGTTCACGCTGGTGGCGTGTTGCTCGGTCACCCCGTTGGTACCATCGGCACATGGCAGGTAGAGAGAGAAGGGCATGAGCACCGGAAGGTCCCAAGGCAGCGCCATGGACGGGCCACTGATGAAGCCGGGTGCCACCACACTGAAGTACGGCTGACCGCCGGTGGGCAGGTCGTTCGGGTAAGCGGTCATCTGGTATGCGCCAGGAGGCAGGCAGATCGTATCACTGTCATACTGCACTTGTTCGGTCAGTAAGAACTGCCCGCTCGCTGCAAGGCCGAAGTCCGCATCGAAGATGCTCCAGCTGTAGGTGCCGATGGCAAGGCCGTTGCCAAGGTTCTGGATGGTGGGCATAAAGGTGGCGCAGGGCGGAGGTGGGCACAGGTCCACGGGTAACTCCCAAGAGCAGGCGAGCACCTGGGTGAAGAGCGTCCATAGTTCAAGCGTTCCGGTGAAGGGTGCGTTGGGGACCACGGCATCATCGTGCACACGCAACACGTGCCAGCTATCGGTACCGATGCCGAAGAAGTTCACGATCTCCACCGCGAGCGTATCGCCATTGGCATCGAACAGGATGAAGTTCGGATAGTCGAAGATCTCGCTGCCGTTGTTGTTCTGTGCGTGCACCACGATGGCCGTATCCGTGAAAGCATGCCACTGGATGGAGACGATATCGAGTCCATCACAAGGGGACCCATCCCCCTGCACGGTGAAGGTGTGCTGCGGTTCGGGGGCGAAGTCACCCACGCCTTGCATTTGCAGCACGATGGTGTAGACGCCTGCGGGCAACTGGCCCACCGCCACGGTCTCCGTGTGGGGCACGATCACCGTGAGCCCGCCGGGATCGGCAGCGGCGATGGTGATCGTGACCGTGGATCCGGTGACGCTAACGCTGGTACCGGCAACGTATGCACCGGTGCTGGAGAGCCCGCCTATCAGGTCCACACTGATATCATCCTCGGTGGTGGCGGGCTGAGGGTTCACAACGATCTCGCTCACGTAGAAGTAGGTCTGTGCGCCTGCGACAGCGGTGAGCAATAGGGCGAAGGAGAAGAGTAGGGAACGGATCATGGCAGTACGGTTAGTTGCATGACGCATGAGCAAGGCGGGACGCTGCCCGGAAGCGCTCATCGAGCAGGAGGCACAAGGGCAGGGAGCGTCTCGGGTTTGCCAGGTCGATACCATGCCTGTTCTGCTGGTCCTCCGAACCATGTCCGGGAGGATCTAATCTTCGAAACGCTCGGGGTAACAAAGGTGCTGTGTACCGCGACAAGCGGGCGGCGCGCTGGCGAAACGGGATGTTCGCTAGCTCTTCATGTTGTCGAACTGCAGGGGCAGGTCGAAATCCTTTTCGCGGCACAAGGCCATCACGGCCTGTAGGTCGTCGATCTTCTTGCCGTTCACCCGGATGAGGTCGTCCATGATCTGGGGCTGCACCTTGAGGCCACTGTCCTTGATTGCCTTCACGATCTTCTTCGCCGTTTCGCGTTCGATGCCCTGCTTCACCTTGATGATGCGGTACAAGCTCTTGCCGCTGGGCACCGGCTCGGCCTCCAGGTCGAAGCTGCGTACATCCACCTTTTGCTTGCCGCTGCGCTCCAGGAGGATGTCCAGGATGGCGTCCAGCTTCATGTGGTCTTCCGTGCTGAGTTTGATGGTGAGCGCCTTCTTATCCACTTCGATGGTGCTGTTGGTGCCGCGTAGGTCGTAGCGGCTCTCCACCTCGCGGCGAACGACGTTCACTGCATTGTCCAGCATCTGCAGGTCCACTTTGCTCAGGATGTCCACACTCGGCATGGGGTAGGGATTGGGACCGCAAAGATGCGAAGGGCGGGATCCGTCGCTATGCCAACAGCTCGCGTACGCGTGGCACCACCTGCGTGCCATAGAGTTCGATGCTCCGCAGCATCAGCGGATGCGGCAGGGTGCCAGCGCTGTACTTCATGTCGAAGCGTGTCAGTCGCAGGGCCTTGGCCGTGCGTGCGATCTTCTGCGCCACGGTCTCCGGGGCACCCACGCACAGGGCGCCATTGGGTCCCGCGAGTTGCTCGAAGGCAGCGCGCGTGAGCGGTGGCCAACCGCGCTCGGCACCGATGCGGGTGTGCATGGCGGCATAGTGTGGCCACAGCTCTTCGCGGGCTTGTGCGTCCGTCTCGGCCACGTAGCCGGGGGAGTGTGCGCCAACGGGTAGTGGTGCTTTGCCGTACTGGGCGAGTGCCCGGTGGTATAGGTCCACGAACGGAGCGAAGGCGAGTGGATCCCCGCCGATGATGGCGATCATGAGCGGAAGGCCGTATTGGGCGGCACGCACTACACTGGCCGGTGTGCCACCCACGCCGATCCACGTGGTGAGCTTTCCGCTCGCCGTGGGCGGATACACGCGCTGGTCCTTGAGCGCGCCGCGTGTGTTACCGCTCCACGTCACCGGACCTTCCTTCAGCAGTTCGGTGAAGAGCTGCAGTCGTTCGTTGAAGAGCTCGTCGTATCGTGCTAGGTCCAATCCGAAGAGTGGGAAGGACTCCGTGAACGAGCCGCGACCGATGATCACTTCCGCCCGCCCGTTGCTAACGGCATCGAGTGTGGCGAAGCGTTGGAACACGCGTACCGGGTCATCGCTGCTGAGCACTGTTACTGCGGAGCCGAGTCGGATGTGTTGCGTGCGGCTCGCGATGGCGGCCAACAGCACTTCCGGGGCGCTCACCGCGAAGTCGGCGCGGTGGTGTTCGCCCACGCCGAAGAAGTGCAACCCCACCCGATCCGCCAGTTCGGCTTCGGCCACCACGTTGCGCAACACCTCCGCATGTGATAGCGGTTCGCCGTTCGCGCCCAGCGTCACATCGCCGAACGTGTCCACACCTAGCTCAAGCACTTGTGCCATGCGGCGAAAGTAGCGGGGTGGTGTGGCTGGCGGTGAATGCGGGTTCCGAGTGTGCTGCGTCCTGGTGTCGCCCACTTCGCCATCACCCCGCACACATGCAACAAGAAGAGGGCCCTACGTTGGCATTCCATCGTCCTTATCGGGGCTCACCTCAACGAGGTCGAAACCGATGATGGTGCGGTGCTTGGCGAACAGCGATTTGAGGTAGGTGGCCTCTTCGAACTGGAGACCACTAGGCACCGATATGCGAGTACAAGCGTCGGGGCTTCCGGTCAGTGCTCAGATCCATTTATCCTTCATGCGTAGGAAGGGGGCTTCTACATAGCGGTAACCTAGGTGCGCAAGTAAGAAGGACATGCCCCCGGAAAGAAGTGTGAAGGGTATGATCAGATCCACCTCGACCCCGATCGCTTTGTACACCAGGTCCAATGCGATCATGTGAAGGAGGTATAGGCTGTAGCTGCGCAAGCCTAACCACTTCAGGATGGGAATGTGGTCCAGGTTGAGTCGGGAGCTATCAGCATGTGCTCGTTCCATGAGTACAAGGCAAAAGAGGACAACGGTTATGATATGCGCGAACGCCAGTCTGCTCGGGTAGTCGCCTGACCATGTATACAGGTGGAACAGAAGTGGGACGATCCCAATGAGGACGACGAGCCTCAGATGCCCGGGTATGCGGGCGATCATGCTTCGGATCCGAGGTCCTTGATGAAAGCTCAAGACGGCCAGTAGCGCACCAGAAGCCAGATAGCGCAGGTTGCCGAGGAGCAGGAAGTAACCCGCTTGCGGACCCTGGCTTGTTGCGAAGTACATGGACCATCCTACCAGAAGGAACAATGCGGCCACAAGAGCGTTGCGCCGGTAAAGCAAGATGAACAGCAGGGGCCATAGGAGGTAGAACTGCTCTTCGACGGCAACGCTCCAGTGCACGCCCAGCATGCTGCATGTCGGCTCGCCATGCAGCAGATTGTCATAGTTCGATAGGAACAGGGAGTAGAGCAGAGGCGATGCGTTCTCCGTGTAGGGGGCGCCTACAAGTCCCATGGCTAGCGGGTAGACGATGAACCCGACGATGAGCGAAGCGAAGTAGATCGGCCAGATCCGGAGCATCCTCCGCATGTAGAAATGTCCAAATCCAATGGACCCTTTGGTCGACCACTCCTGGAGCAAGCGGAGGGTGATGAGGTAGCCACTCAGGAGGAAGAAGAAGCGCACGCCGAGTTGGCCGCCGTGCCCAGCGAAGGAGAGTAGTGTCCTGGCTGTGCTCGCGAATTCCCCCGGGAGGTACCGGAAGTTCATGGCGACATGGTCGAGCAGGACCGCGATCGCCGCAATGCCCCGCAACGCGTCCAGGTTCGGCAAGCGCAGGCCGGAGGAGGGCCCCTCGCTCATGGCCGTGCTACTTCGCCATCACCCCGCACAAATGCCACAAGAGGCGGGCCCCCACGTTGGCATCCCATTCATCCTTGCCGGGGCTCACTTCCACCAGGTCGAAGCCGATGATGGTGCGGCGCTTGGCGAGCAGCGATAGGAGGTAGGTGGCCTCTTCGAATTGGAAACCGCCGGGCACGGGTGTGCCGGTGTGAGGGCATAGCGTGGGATCCAGCCCATCGATGTCGAAACTGATGTGCACCTTCTCCGGCAACGCGGCGATGATGAGCTCGCATTGCTCCCGCCAGGTCATGCCTTCGTACTGCATGGCGCGTACGTCGGCGCTGCGCACGATGCGCACACGGTCCTTGCTCTTGAGGAACACATCGTTCTCCTGTGCGCAGAAATCGCGGATGCCCACGCTCACGATGCGCTCCACCTGAGGGATGGAGAGCGTGTTGTGCATGATGCTGGCATGGCTGTACGTGAAGCCCTCGTACGCGATGCGGAGGTCGAGGTGCGCGTCGATATGCAGGATGCCGAACTTCTTGTGCCGGGCAGCCTGTGCGCGGAAGAGCCCCAACGGCGTGCTGTGGTCGCCGCCAACGAGGCCCACCAACTTGCCTTGGTCCATCCAGTAGGCGCAGCGTTGCTCCACCCACTGGTTCATCACGGCGCATTCCTCGTTGATGAGGGCGAGGGCCCTGTCGGCTTTGGCTTTCTGCTTGGCGCTCACGGTGCCGGTCAGCGCGGCCATCACCACGGCCGCCTCTTTCTTCAGGTGGTCGCTCTGCTTCCGCAGGTCCTCGGGCATTTCATCCATGGCGATCCCGCGCTTCCACAGCTCCGGGAATTCGGGGTGGAAAAGGTCCACCTGGAAGCTCGCTTCGCGAATGGCCTCGGGTCCGCGCGAGGTGCCACCGCCGTAGCTGGTGGTCACTTCCCACGGCACCGGCACCAATACGATGTCCGCTTCATCACAGGTGAAAGGGAGACCATATACCTGTGCATCCGGATCGCCGGGACTGTTGGGGTCGAAGGCCTTGATCTTGCTCGCTTTGCTCATGCGGCGAAGGTAGGCGCAGCGCGGGCGCCGTTACCTTCGGCCGCACATCCCTTCGCCATGCGTTCAATGCTCCTCGTTCCGTGCCTGTTGTTCAGTGCCGCCATGTCCGCGCAGAACGCGTACATCACCAATGGCTTCGTGCCGCGGTTCTGGAAGGCGAACACGGACTGGGAAGTGAGCGTGCGGGTGCGTAACAGCGGTAGCACACCGCTCACGTCGTTCCATGTGGATTGGCGCTGGAACAACGGGACGGTGCAAACGGGCAATTGGCAGAACAGCACCGGCATCACCGGTGGCCAGTACGCGCCGTATGTGCACCAAATACCCTTCAATGTGCCGCAGAGCGCCGGTACCCTCAAGGTGTGGGTGATCGGGTTGGGCGATACCGATGCCACCAACGACACCCTGTACTTCCCGGTGGGGGTGATCGATGCATGGACGGCGAAGAGCGTGCTCATGGAGCAGTTCACCGGCACCTGGTGCCAGTTCTGTCCCAACCCCAACGCCACCACCAACACCTTGGATGCCGACCCGTTGATCGTGGTGGCCAAGCACCACAACATCGATGAATTCTCCAGTGCCAATAGCACGGCGTACTGGGCGCAGTTCGATGCGAACTATTCGCCAGCCGGTGTCATGGAGCAGGAGGAGTTCGGCACCTTGAACGACGATGCGCTCTATGATCAATGGGGCGCACGTGCCGATCTGCGCAAGCAGGGCGTGTCGCCAGTGGAACTCACCATTGATGCGGGCTTCAATTCGTGGACGCGCCAGTTGACGGTGGATGTATCGGCCGCCTTCACCGCAGTGGTCACCGGCGACATGGTGCTGAACGCTTATGTGCTGGAGGACAACGTGGCCGGACCACAAACGGCGGCCCCTGCAGACTATGTGCATCACCAGATCGTTCGCGATGTGCTTGGCGGCGCCAGCGGCACGGCGGGTGTGATACCGTCCACCACGGTGGCGGGCAGCGCCTACACGCACCAATACCAGCTCACCGTGCCGGAACAATGGAATAGCGATGACCTGCGCGTGATCGCCATGGTGACCGAGCGGCGCACCGCGGGCACCTTCACCATGAACGTGGCGGATGCGGACCTGGTGGCTGTTGGGGTTGCGGAGCGTGCCGCTACGACCGTGCAGGTGTTCCCGAACCCGGCTGCTGACGAGCTCTATGTGCGGTTGGCTGGCAATGTGCCGGTGCAGCGTATGCAAGTCTTCGCCATGGACGGCCGCTGCGTGCTGGACCAACGTCCGTTGAGCGTTGGCACGCTGCAGGTGGATGGTTTCGCATCGCTGGCACCGGGAGCCTATGTATTGCGCTTGCAGCAAGGAGACAGCGTGAGCGAGCAACGCGTTGTTCGCATGCATCCTTGAAAGGCGAACGCCCCGCCACCGGATGGTGGACAGGGCGTTCTGGCGGTGCGGTGTTCCAACCCCTCGTTGCGACACCTTGCTACGTTCACCGCGTTATCCTCATCGGCCGGCAAGGCCGAGCAGCTTGAAGACGTTCGGTAGTTCGACGCGCGCCACCGGTGCTTCGGTTACAGGTGCGGCAGCACGCTGCGGGCGCGGTGCGGTCTTCGGCGCGGGCCTACGCCACACGCTGGCGGCTACTTTCTTGGAGAGGCTGCTATCCGCCGGTGCGGGCACCACTTCCTCTTTCTTGATCTCGTTCTTCAGGTCGCGTGGGCGGCTGGGGTCCTCCAGGCCTTCCGGTGTCATGGTCCAGGTACGACCGATCATATCGTCGTCCAGGGTGTTGGTCACGTTGTCCACATCGTAGATCACCTCTGTGCTGCCGGAGCGGAAGAAGACGCTCTTGCCCAAGGGCACTTGCAGGGTGAACTGCACATCCTGCGCGCGGAACTTGTGCTCGGTGGCGTAACGCACCACGGGTGAAACGAGCAGCACATCGCCTTCTTGCCGCACGGTGTACTCGATGCCTTCGGCGCGCGCCAGTGCGGCCTTCGCAGTGAGGCCATGCGCGTCGCGCACCACTACCAGGTGGTACAGGCTGTCGGGACTTTGTTCCACGTCCAAGCTGGCCCATGCGCCCATGATGTGGCCCTTCTCCACGTGCAGGCCATCGAGGTCCACGTCCACATCGCCCTCGTTGAAGCGGACGCTCCAGTCACCACTTTCCTCAGTGGGTCGCAGTGCATCCAGGTAGAGCACGTTCGCCGTGGGTTGGGTGATGGCGACCTCGGTACGCACACTGTTCTCGCGGTGGAAATCGCGGGCCAGGTCGAGCGCGCCGACGATGGTGGGTATGAAGGCGGCGAACCACAGCAGCGCCAGGCTCCATCCCAGCCACTTGGGTGTGCGCGTATCCAGCAGCAGCCGGAAGCCCGAGAGGAAGAGCGCTATGACGGGTACGGCGAGCAGTACGAAGATGCCCACGCCGAACCACAGCGCATGTTGCTGACTGGTGAAGAGCAAGCCGCCGAGGTCCAGCAGGCCCAGGTCCTCGCTGCTCCAGGTGGCGTGCCACAGGCCCCAGGTACCGCCGATGAGTCCGGTGATGAGGCCCAGTAGCATGCTGAAGGCCACCACGATGAGCGCCACACCGAAGAGCTTCCCGATGATCTCGGCCGCTTGTCCCTTGCGGGCAGGGGCTTGTTTGGCCCAGCTCTTACCAAGGTCCTTGGCTTCGGTGGCCATGCGTTCGGCGCCTTCCTCCACCACGCGTTTGATGTTCTCCACGTTCACCGCTTCGCCGCGCATTTGCAGACGTGCGGCAGCGCTATCGGCCTTGGGCACCAGGATCCAGAGCAGGATGTAGATGGGGATGAGGCCGCCCACGCTGGCCCATACCAGCACGATCATGGCCACGCGCAGCCACAGTGGGTCCATGCCGATGTAGGCGGCCAGGCCACCGAGCACACCGGCCACCCACTTGTCCTCGGGGTCGCGGTAGAAGCGCTTGTAGTTGCGGGTGAAGCCAGCTTGCGGAGGTGGTGCACCGGCGTCGGGCTGTGCGGCTTCGCCATCGGCGAAATCCTCCGGCTGGCCCATCACGGCCACGACGTGTTCCACATCGGCCAGCGACACCACCTGACGGCGGCCATCGAGGCGCTCGTTGAGCAACTCGGCGATACGCGCCTCGATGTCGGCCATGATCTCTTCGCGCCCATCGGTACCGGCGAATTGCGCGCGGATGTTGCCGAGGTAGCGCTGCAGCGTTTCGTAGGCGTCCTCTTCAATGTGGAACACCGTGCCGCTGATGTTGGCTGTGAGGGTCTTTTTCATCGTTGTGCGTTCTTCCGGGTGGTCTTCTTTACGGCTTGCGAGAGCTCGTCCCAGGTCTGGTCCAGCTCGGTGAGGAATTTGTCGCCCACGGTGGTGAGCTTGTAGTACTTGCGGGGAGGTCCGCTGCGCGATTCCTCCCAACGGTAGGTGAGGAGACCGGCATCCTTCAGGCGGGTGAGCAGGGGGTACAGGGTGCCTTCTACCACGATCAGCTTCGCCTCCTTCAGCTTCACGATGATGTCGCTCGGATAGAGCTCCCCCTGCGCCAGTACGCTCAGGATGCAGTACTCCAGCACGCCTTTCCGCATTTGCGCCTTCGTGTTCTCGACCTTCATGTGCGGGGCTTGTTGGTTCTTGACGACACAAAGATGTGGGTTTGGGTTGGTACCATGCAACACATAGTACCAGTTATTGACAAGCGGTAGCCTGACGCGGACGGACGGCGAAGGCGCCGACCGCTACCTTTCGCTCATGAAAAAGCACCGGTGGAAGATCCTTGGCGTCCTGCTCCTGATCGCGGCCGTGGTGGTGTACTTCCGCTACTACTGGGTGTTCGGCACCGGGGTGAAGGCCGGTGAATTGAACTACGTGGTGCACAAGGGCGTGCTCTTCAAGACCTATGAGGGCAAGATGATCCAGACCGGCGTGCGCAGTCAGGGTGTGGCGCTACAGAGCTTCGAGTTCCTCTTCTCCATCGATGACGAAGCCGTGGCGCAGCGCCTGATGGCCAACAGCGGCAACCAATTCAACCTGCATTACCGGGAGTATGTGGCCGCCCTACCGTGGCGTGGGCATAGCAACTTCGTCGTGGACAGCATCGTGTCCATGGAAGAGGTGCACCGTTGAACTTCCGCTAATTTGCCGGGGCCGCTCTGGTGCCTCAGCCCAATGTCCACCTCTACACACCACCGTTCACGCGGCCGCCGCCGCACCAAGGAGGTGCAGGGCTCGGCTTGGCAGCGTTTCCGCCATGATGTGGGCGATGTGGGGACGCGGTACTACAAGCAGACCTCGGCGGCGCACAAGCGCTTCGTGTTCCTGCTCATCGGCCTCGGTGCGGCGCTGCGGGTGTGGATGGCGCTGGCGCCCATCACGGCTGAGGAGGCCGTGGCCTACATGTCCTTCGCGGCCAAACCCATCGGGGAGACCATCTCCAGCTACGCGCTGCCGAGCAACCACGTCTTCCACACGTTGCTGACCAAGTGGAGCACGGGGCTCTTCGGCAACAACGTATTGGCGCTTCGTATCCCGGCACTGCTGGCAGGCATCCTCACGCTGCCGCTCTTCTACCTCATCTTACGTTCCCTGTTCAACCGCTACATCGCACTGATGGCCCTTGCCATGGCCGCGGGTACACCTTGCTTGGTGGAAGTGGGGGCGCTGGCGCAGGGCTACTCCATCACGTGGTGCTGCTGGATGCTCGCCTTGGTCTTCGGTCGCCACTTGGTGCGCGAGAACAACATGGTATCTGCCACGATGCTCGGCCTTTGCTGCGCTTTCGGCATGTGGGCGGTGCCCGCCATGTTGCCCATGGCCATCATGGTCTTCCTGTGGGTGCTGTTCTCCGTGCTCACCAAGTACGACCGCTCCGTGGGTGAGCGCATGGGCGTACTGGGCCTTGGTGTGCTGGTGTTCCTGGCCACCACTGTGCTGCTGTACCTGCCCGTGATCATGGAGCACGGTATCGACCAGCTCTTCCATCACGCAACGGAAGAGCAGTACAGTTGGAAGGACTTCAGCCATTCCTACCCCGACCGGGTCTTCGATCTGTGGGTGTGGATCGTGGACACCAGCTACTGGTGGGTGGCCATGCTCGGCTTCATCGGCATCACGCATGCGGCCTACATATCGGCCAAGTACCGCACCATCCTCATCGCCACGGTGCTGGCGGCCGTTCCCGTCACGTTGCTCCGCGCGGATGTGGGTGTGCCGCACCAGTGGGCCTACCTGCTCTTCGTCTTCCACCTGGGTTCGTCCATCGCCCTCTTCTACCTCCTCAAGTTCGTGCAGGACAAGCTCCTCAAGGACTTCGGCAAGCGTTCGCGTACGGCGGGCGCAGCGGGGGTGCTCTTCGTGGGCTTCGCGCTGCCGGGCATGAAGGTGGTGCATGATCGCGTGCAGCACCTGCCAGAGGCCGCGGCCTGTGCCGACCACCTGGCCCTGGCCCTGCGCCCAGCGGACCGCGTGTGCATGGACCCTTACTGGGAAGCTCCTGTGGGCTTCCATCTGCGGGCGCATGACCTGGCCGTGGACGCGCTCAGGGGGAGGCCCGTGGCGGACGGCTTCCAGTTCGCCGTGGTGCTGAAGCCCGGTGGAACGGCCGCCGCCGTGCTGGACCGCTGTGCCGAGGCCTCGGATACCTACGGTGCACCCGCCCTTGTCAGGGATTGGGACCGCATGGCGATCTTCGCGGCCCGGTTGCAGTAGGCGGGCGGTCCCCGCCGCTGCGGAACGGACGATACGAACGAATATGCACGGGCCGCTGACCAGCGACCCCAATACGAACCAGCATGGCAGAAGAAGGACGTCAGATAATCTTCAATATGGTGAAGGTGGGGAAGACCCTGCCTTCCGGGAAGAAGATCCTCAACGATATCTACCTCGGTTTCTACTACGGCGCCAAGATCGGGATCCTCGGTCTCAACGGCAGCGGTAAGTCCACGCTGATGCGCATCATCGCGGGCAAGGAGAAGAGCTACGATGGCGATGTACACCTGAGTCCCGGTTACAGCATCGGCCACCTGGAGCAGGAGCCCGAGCTGGACGAGACCAAGACCGTGATCGAGCTCGTGCGCGAAGGCGTGCAGCCCATCATGGACCTGCTGAAGGAGTACGAGGAGGTGAACAACAAGTTCGCCGATGAGGACGTGCTCAACGATCCGGACAAGATGGACAAGCTCATCGCCCGTCAGGCCGAGCTACAGGACAAGATCGAAGTGGCCGATGCCTGGAACATCGACCAGCGTCTGGAGGTGGCCATGGATGCGCTGCGCTGCCCCGAGAGCGATACGCCCATCAAGGTGTGCAGCGGTGGTGAACGGCGCCGGGTGGCACTGTGCCGCCTGTTGTTGCAGAACCCGGACATCCTGCTGCTGGACGAACCCACCAACCACTTGGACGCCGAGAGCGTGGCTTGGCTGGAGTTGCACTTGCAGCAGTACAAGGGCACCGTCATCGCCATCACCCACGACCGTTACTTCCTGGACAACGTGGCCGGCTGGATCCTCGAACTGGATCGCGGCGAGGGCATTCCCTACAAGGGCAACTACACCAACTGGCTGGAGCAGAAGACCGCCCGTCTGGCGCAGGAGGAGAAGAACGAGAGCAAGCGCGCCCGCGTGCTGAAGCAGGAGTTGGAATGGGTGCGCAGCAACGCCAGCGCGCGCCGCACGAAGAGCAAGGCTCGCCTGGCCAACTACGAGAAGATGCAGAGCGAGACCACCAAGGAGAAGGAGGCCAAGCTGGAGATCTTCATCCCCAACGGACAGCGCTTGGGCGACAAGGTCATCGAGTTCAAGAACGTGACCAAGAGCTTCGGCGACCGTATCCTCTTCGAGAACCTCAGCTTCGCGCTACCTCCTGCCGGTATCGTGGGCATCATCGGTCCCAACGGCGCTGGTAAGACCACGCTCTTCCGCATGATCATGGGCGAGGAGAAGCCCGACAGCGGTACCATCACCATCGGCGAGACCGTGCAACTGAGCTACGTGGACCAGAGCCACGAGGACCTGCTGCCCGAGAAGACCGTGTGGGAGGTGATCAGCGGTGGGCTGGACATGATGCTCGTGGGCGGCATGGCCGTGCCGAGCCGTGCCTACAGCGCGCGCTTCAACTTCAGCGGCAACGACCAGAACAAGAAGGTGGGCATCCTCTCCGGTGGGGAGCGCAACCGCCTGCACCTGGCCATGACCTTGAAGCAAGGCAGCAACGTGCTCCTACTTGACGAACCGACCAACGACCTGGACGTGAACACGCTCCGCGCACTCGAAGAAGGCATCGAGGACTATAGTGGTTGCGCCGTCATCATCAGCCACGACCGTTGGTTCCTCGATCGCATCTGCACGCACATCCTCGCCTTC
>WBZX01001766.1_pt1 | contig 15737 bp, 12 predicted proteins | sample 5204211 | NCBI WGS metagenome assembly WBZX01 (sample SAMN12344362, study PRJNA552823) | activated sludge metagenome | biome: Activated sludge suspended growth; feature: Nitrification reactor; material: Wastewater; isolation source: activated sludge from nitrification reactor of wastewater...
GCAGCCCATCCGGTGGTTCGCTGCGCGAGTTGTCAGGGTTTGATTCCGGTGAAGCAGTGCCTGGTGCAGGAATCGCCTGTCGTTACCAATAGCAAGCCGATCAAGCCTGCAAAGAAGCGAGTGGTTCGCAAGCAGAGAGACGAGACATCGAATGCCCCGGCGATCCTGAGCGTCATTGCAGCTGTTGTCATTCTCGGTGGAATGGTGTTCGGGCTCTACTACGCTTCCAAAAGCGGAACTACTGCTTCTGCGACATCGGTAATTACGTTGCCTGATCGGGACGTGGCTCGGCAGCCCAACCGAAGACCTGCTATTCAGAATGAACCCGACGAAGACAGCTATACGGCACTCTGGGATCGTGAAGAACAGTTGAGGGAAAAACTGCTACAGCAACTGGAGAGTATTCACACCGTAGCCGATGCGGAAGCAGCCGTGGAACCAGTACGAGAAACCAGGCGGGAGCTGGAGCGTACTCGCAAGCAGAAAGATAAAGCTGCTGAAACGATGAGTCGGCAGGAATGGCAGTCGAATCTGGGCCGGTACAGCAAGCAGGCGGAAAAGGACAAGGAGTACGATGACCGGTACTTTGCAGCAGTACGTCGGATCGAATCGAACCCCCAACTGGCAGCGATCAGCCACAAACTCTTCGATACGCAAATCGGTCGCAATCTATTCGATAACTCAGGAAGACCTGGCCGCTCCAGATCAGATGGTGGCTCTTCAGCCAGAACGAATCCTGCCGAGAACTCCGGCAGTGGACGTGCTAACGTCCCACCGTTCTTCTCTCCGAATCAACCATCTTCCTCTGAGAAGAACTACCAGGCGATGACAGTGAAGGAATTGGTTGAATGTTTCGATGATGCCCGTTCCGTTATCAAGGATGATGTCATCAAAGCCTTGCTATTGAAACAACCAACAGACGAAGATCGTCAACTGGTGTTGCAAGCGCTGGTACAGCAATTCGAAGGGGTAGGGTTTCGCAATCTGGAAGGATTGTTCAAACTATTCAAGAAATGGGTCAAAACGCAAGCTGACAAGGAGCTGTTTGGCCCATGTGTTGAGACTTTGCTCAAGGATTATGGCTTGCGGAGAGATGTGATACTGTGGTGTGGCGACAACAAAGTGGTTTCGTCGAGCCAGGGTATTGCTCGTATGCTTCGTGATAATCTTGAATATACGGAAGCAGCTCAGGCACTCATCAAGATAGGGCGAGGTGCTGAAGAAGCGGTCATCCCCTATCTGGATGATCTCGAACCCCGACCCAAGCATTATGCCATCGAAGTGCTGGCCCGTATTGGAACACGCAACTGCATTCCCGGGTTGCGGAAACTGCAGAATGATCCTAATGTCGGGCTGGCGGCTAAGCAGGCGTTGCGGATTGTCAGTCAACGGAATCCGGAGAAGTAGATGAACATTCTCACCTGTGCTTGACACGAGTTCCACTGGTGATGAACGTCTGTACCATCCAGCTTTTTGTTGCCTTTTGAATGCTCAGCAGTCCCCGGCGGTATGCTGCTTCGCTTTGTTGAGCGTTCGTCTTCTGCTGCTGTTGAGCGAGTTGGAACCAGCTCCGGGCCTGTTCCAGGTGTATTTTGAAATCAGGCAACTGGCGATCTTCCCAACTCTTCATGGTCTGTTCAAAGCTTTTCACATCATTGCGGTTGCAGTGATACTGGCAGAGATAGGAATAGACTTTGGAGAGTTGTTCCGGATTTCGTGCTCTGGAACGGACGATGTATCTTTGCATCCAAGGCAATGCTTCCTTGTCTCGCTTTAAGGAGTGTAAATTGTCAATACAGAGGAACAAGCATTCCATAGTCCTGCCATGACGTTCAGTCAGCTTCTTTTCAAAAAGAGGTAATGCCTTGAAGGCGTACTCATATGCTTCTTCATACTGGCTCATGGCTTCATAGCACTTTGAGATTTCCAGCAGGCAATACAACGTATGCGGGTGATCCTCACCATCAACTGTGCGCCGGGTCTCCAATATAGCCTGGAATAACGGCATCGCCTTTTCCGGATGCTTCATCATTACAAAACATTCTGCCTTGCTGGTTAATGTCACGATTCTCACATCGTGTTCTGTTTTCAAATATTTTTCCTGCAACTCTATGGCTTCATCCAGCAATGCCAGACCTCTCTCATATTGTCCCAGGCACGCATAGCTATAACCCAGATTGTTCATGCACAACAGGGTAAAGGGATTTCGTTCGCCCAGATGTTGTCGCGTGAGTGCCAGTACATGCTCACGTAGTCTGATGGCATCATCAATGCGTCTCAGCCGATCGTAACTGTTGGCCAGATTATTCATGGCCATCTGAGTCGTATGACTTGCCAAGCCAAATTCCTTCAATGCATACTGATAAGCCAGATCGCGTGCAGCATAAGCCTTCTGATATTCCTCGAGAATATCGTAGACATTCGCCAGCGCCAGACGGGTCTGAATGGTATCAAGGTGATTGACACCCAGGTTTTTTTCTCGCAGTAACAGGCACCTTTCGAAGTCTTCAATGGCAATCGATGGTTCCCCCAGGTATTCAAAAGACCGTGCCATGGTGTAGCGAACCATCGCCTCCGTAAGGGGCTTTCCCTTAAACTTCCTGGCCATGGCGCCCCTGGAGGCTAACATCACCTCGTACATGGTGACGTTTCTGCCTAGTCCCATTTCAGTACTCAGTGGTCGAGCTGCCGAAACTACTTCATCCAGAAAGAAATCGAGCACTGCTTTGGTTTCGGCTTCTTTGGTAATAGCTATCTGTTCCTGGTTGCTGATGTAAATGATGCCAAAGATTGCACCAGTGATACCCAGCATCAGGATGCCCACAATTATCTGAAGCAATCGTCTGCGATGCTGCAGTTCCTGGGCATGTACCAGCGTTTTTGCCCGTTCCAATTCCGCCTGATGAGCACGTTGATCAGCGGCTGCACGAAGTTGAGCCACTTCCCGGGCAACAGCTTCACCATTAAGGGGGCGACTTTCTCGATTGAATGATAGACATCGTTTTGCCAGATTGATGATTTCGGAATCAGCGCCACATTCGTCGAGTCGATCATATGCTTCCTGCATCAGCCCCATGGCTGACTGCATCAAAGCATTGTCTGAATTCTTTTCATCGAAGGGTGGCTTGCCCGTGAGCATGCAGCAAAGGATCGAACCCAGACCGAAGACATCAGCACGGGCATCAATGGGAACATTGCCTGCTGACTGCTCCGGGGCCATATAGGCCGGTGTTCCTACGACAGTGCCAGCAGTGGTCAAACCATGATCAATAGTACATTGAGCACTGAACGAGTCGCTCGACTTTACTTCGGGCAGGGTGGGGGCCAGCATGATATCGGAAGATGTCTTGTTCAGGTGCTTGGCCAACCCCCAGTCCATCACCTGCACTTCACCGAACGCACCCACCATGATGTTCTGTGGCTTTAAATCGCGATGGACTACCTCATGAGCATGGGCATAGCCGATGGCCTGACAGATCGATTCAAAAATACTCAGGTAGTTATTGGGAATGACATGTGGAGAATCGCTGGTTTGAGTGTTCGCCGACTTGCCCTTCCAGAGTAATTCACCGAGAGTGTAACCCTTGATGAGCTTCATGACGAGGTACGGTGTGCCATCCGGAAGTTTCCCTGTCTGATGAACAGCAGGGATGCCAGGATGCTGAAGCTGTCCCGTAATGCGGGCTTCTTCCAGGAATCGAGAAGTCTGGATGCGGTGGTTCAGATACCGTTTTTGCAGAAACTTAAGAGCAATCTCGCGATCAAAGGCCTGGTCGTGAGCACGATAGACGATGCCCATGCCTCCCCGCCCCACTTCGTCGAGAAGGGTGAATCCAGGTGGCGGATCGGGGACGGGTTGTTGTTGCTGGTCTGGCGGGGCAACATACAGTGTACCCTTTTTGCCATTTTTGGAATCTGCACCAGGGCGTTCTTGAAGTGTGCTGGACCAAGTCATGTTGCCTACCATTATTCGAAGCAGTTGGCGTTCATTCTGGTGCAGACTCCGGTATGTCACATTTTATGTTCGCAGAATGATACACTGCTGAGCCTTGCCCTCGTGTTTCACGATTGTCTATCGAGGGCCGGTTGGTCTGGTGCCTTCTAGACCAGTGGGTTGTGTAGGCTTGGGAGGATCTGTTTTGCAGCCAATCGCGGTTACGCTGGAGATGCAAAGTAGTACTAACAGAAGGTATCGCATGGGGGGCAGATCCTCAAGCAAACTACACTGTCAACTGCATGACAATCATACAGTGGTGCTGTATTCTCACATATCACTGATGGAATTCAAGAAATAACTGGCCTATTCAGGCAGTTGAGCGACAAGAGTTCGAAAGTCTTGAACGGCCTGATTCAGGTCGTCGTTGATGATTTGATGCTGATAGAGTCGTGTGCCGATGTCAATTTCATGCAAGGCTGATTCAAGCCGCTTCTCAAGAGATGCCTGGCTATCCGTGTTACGTTGTCGAAGGCGTCTTTCGTATTCTTGTGGTGTGGAAGCACGCAGGAAAACGGTGACACATTCGGGCATCTGCTCTTTTACCTGCAAACCACCCTGAACATCGATCTCGAGGAGAACATTGACCCCCTTCTTGAGAAAGGGATCAACTTCCTCTCGCAAGGTGCCGTAGTGATGGCCATACACCTTGGCGTGTTCGAGGAACTTGTCGGCGTGGATGGCATCAAGGAAGCGTTCGGAGGTCCAGAAGTGGTAGTGTTCGCCATCCACTTCTTTGGGGCGGGGCAAGCGGGTGGTCGCGGAGATGGCGAGTCGCAAGGGCAGATCGCCATTAGCAAGCGATTCACGGATCAGCGTTGTCTTCCCGCTGCCACTGGGCCCCGAGAGCACAATCAACCGACCAGGCTTTGCAGCATTATTCGACATTTTGAATCAGCTCGCGCATCTTCTCGAGGGTGGCTTTCATTTCCACCACCTGCTTGGTGATCATGATATCATTGGCCTTCGACCCGATGGTATTCAATTCCCGATTCATTTCCTGAACCAGGAAGTCGAGCTTGCGGCCTGAGCTTTCCGTTTCCCTGATGAAGAGATGAAACTGCTCGAGGTGACTGTTCAGACGAACAATCTCTTCGTGGATATCGGTACGGTCTGCGAAGATGGCGACTTCCCTGATCAAAGCACTGGGATCAAGTTCGACCTGGTAATCAGCCATGATGACTTGTAGTTTTTCGTGGAGACGTTTGCGGTAGTCTCCCGCCACTTCCGGGGCACGCGTTTGGATGGTCTGCAATCGTTCACGGAAGGTCTTGGCAAGGTCCGTTAGACCTTCTGCCATCTTCAACCCTTCCTCAGCACGCATCTTTTGCAGTTTGGCAAGGGCAGCCACGACCACTGGTTCCAGTACTTTCCAGGAGGTACTGGCATCTTCTTCCACCAGTGAGGCATTATCCTGGACTACACCAGGTACTGCCAGCAAAGCAGAAACATCGCAGTTGTTCGATAAGCCTTCCGACTTCATGAACTGGCTGAGTTGCTGATAGTAGGTCTTGAGAGCGACCGGGTTAATCTGAAAATCTTCGGGACGAGAGACGCGGGACAGGCCGATCTGCATCTGCACCGTGCCACGCTTCAATGTCTCGCGCAGGGTGCGTTCAATATCGGATTCGAGCTTCTGGTAGACTTCTGGCGATTTGATGCTGACCTTGAGATAACGGTTGTTGACGGAGCGTAGTTCCACGGTGATAGTGAGTGCAGGCCCCTGCCAACGGGCATCGCCATAGCCTGTCATGCTCAGTAACACAGGGGGTTCCTTCAGCGTGGGAGAAAGTAAAACATGCCCCGCAGGGCATGTAGTGGAAACATACGAATCATCCCATTACATGGGGCGAATCCAGATCTGGAGCATGATCAGGAACATCCAGATGGCAGCAGTAATCAAGGTAATCCGGGTGAAAGTATCGCCTGCACGGGAGCCAAACGGGCTGGAACCACCTGAGCCACCGAGAGCACCGATCAAACCACCGCCACGACCTCGCTGAATCAGGATCAAGAGGATCATGATCAGGCTGGTAAGGAAGATCAAAAGAGACAGGATATTAGCGAGAAATTCCACGAGGCTCCACCTCTGCTTGGCGAACGGTAAAACGAACCGGCTGTTAGTATATGAAGGTGGTGTGAACTGGACAGATAAAAGAATTCGAGTTCTCATGCAGGTTTCATGCCCAATCTCACGTTGGCTTAATTGGTATAGGTTATGATGTGGTAGATGAAATTAATGAGAGGGAACGGCCATGAAGATACTTCTTGCTGAGGACTACTATCCTTTGGCACGAGCGCTCAAACAGGGCCTCGAAGAGGAAGGCTACGCTGTCGATTGGGCCAAGGATGGCGAGGAAGCCAACCTTAAAGCCCGCGGCATGCCCTACGATGTCATCGTTCTTGATCTGATGTTACCCAAGATGGATGGGCTTACCCTTCTTCAAGCCTGGCGAAAAGATGGGATGAGCAGCCACGTCCTCATCCTGACGGCCAAAGACCAACTCCCAGACAAGATCAAAGGCCTGGATCTGGGTGCAGACGATTACCTGACCAAGCCGTTCGAGATGGACGAGCTTCTCGCCCGGCTCCGCGCACTGATTCGTCGTGGTCATCAGGTGAAAGACCCGATCATCCGCATCCATGATCTCGAAATCGATTCTGCAGCACGCAGCGTCAAACGTGGTACCAAGCGTATCCACCTCACCCCCCGTGAATACGCACTTCTGGAATTTCTCGCATTCCATCGAGGCAAGGTTGTCACACGCCCGATGATTTGGGATCATCTCTACGACGAAGAAGACGAAAACACTTCAAACGTGGTGGATGTCTACATTCGCTACCTCAGAAACAAGATCGACAAGGGCTTCGAGAAGCCGTTGATCCTGACTCGCTGGGGTGAAGGTTACATGCTGCGAGGCGAAGACGACGATGAAATTGTCGCTCAGCCGGAGGACATGGTGCCGTGAGGTCAATCCGGGTACGTCTGCTGTTGATGCTGTTGCTATTGGTCACCTTCGTGATTGGTGGCTTGTCGTGGTATGTCTATGAACAGACACGCTATCTACTGCAAGCCAAGGAATACGCAACGGCTGAGCTACTGCAGAACAAGGGCGACAAGCTCATCCAACAATACCGGGACCAGTTTCTCGAACGACTGGTTGTTGGTGCGGAGCGAATGGGAAGGCAAGCTGTCGAGAGGACAGAATTGTCACCCATCGTACCGATTCTGACGCCCTACTACACCGGACACCTTTTCACTACGCTTTCAAGCAGTTTGCTCAACCCCAATACCACAGGCAACCTGGCTGCTCACGTCATGCCCGCGCTCAGTATTCAAGACTGGCGGGTCATGTTGGCGCTGTCTGCCAAGCGAACGATTGAATTGACGGATCGGGCTGCTGACGATGGCGATGTCTTTCAGTTATGGACACCGCGAGCTGCAGTACACTCCTCCAACATGCCGAAGGACTGCTTTCGCGCTGAAACTGATGTCATTCGAGACATGCCGCTCTATGAGCCATCCATTCAGGAAGAAGTGTTGAAATGTGGCAACCGGTACACCATGGTGACGATCAAGCTCCCCGTGGTCTATGAATCGATTCGGTCGGGTAATTTTTTTGACAGTACGATGGTAGGCCGAACGGAATTACGGTCTCCACCAAGGAAAGACCGAAACAGCAAGCCACGACCGATGTATTCAATGGTCGTTCAGCTCGCGCGTCTGACAGATCATCGCGACAAGGTCATTAATTCGATCCACGAAGATGTGGGACGGGAGTTAGTGGCATTGCAGCGCGAATCGGAACTGCTGCGTGGCGATATGCTCAACCGTCTCATCCTGATCTGCCTGGCTACGATCTCGCTGAGTGCCCTCGCCATTACCTGGGTCAGTCGATCCAGTCTGGCACCCCTGGTGGATGTAGCCGATGCGGTCAGTGATTTGACTCCGAAAGATCTCCGCCTCAAATTCCAGGGTGCCCAGCTGGACCCTAAATCGATGCCGGAAGAACTGGCTCCTATCGTTCAACGGCTGCAGGAATCACTCGAATCACTCGATCAGGCGTTCTCCCGTGAGAAACGAGCCACTGCGGATATCTCCCACGAATTGCGAACGCCGATTGCGTCCCTGCTGACGACGATGCAGGTATCTCTCCGCAAGCCACGCACAGTGGAAGAATACCGGGCCACGCTGAAACAATGCGTTGAGACCGGCACCCACATGAGGACACTGGTCGAACGCCTGCTCCAACTCTCTCGCCTGGATGCAGGTGTCGATGTGGCCAAACACGACCCCATAGATGTAGTGGAACTGGCCGGACAATGTGTCGACATGATCAGGCCACTGGCTGATCAGCGACAGATTGCCATTGAACTCGAGGTGGATGATTCGGCCAGCAACCTTGATCCCGTTCCCGCTGATGCAGCCAAGCTGCGGGAGATTCTGGTTAACCTCATTGATAATGCAGTTCATTACAACAAAGACGCCGGCCAGGTGAATGTCAAAGTCTCTGCTGCCCCCAAGGCAGTGATCTTCGAAGTGCAGGATACCGGCGTTGGCATGACAGAAGAGACTAGAGCCCATCTCTTTGAACGCTTTTACCGGGCGGATTCCTCCCGACAGTCATCCACGATCAATGCAGGTCTCGGGCTGGCTATTGTCAAAGGTTACGTTGACCTGTTCGGTGGCAGCATCAGTGTAAGCAGCACCTACGGCGAAGGGAGTACGTTCCGGGTCACTCTTCCTCGACAGCCGGTTGTTGTCAAAGCGAAGGAAGAAGCAACCGTTTGATCGAGAAGAGTTCCTTCGTTGCCGTACTCCGGGGACTGACGTCCTCCGGCTCATTGACTAAATCAGCAAGCATCTCGCCCACTACCGGGGCGAACTTGAAGCCGTGGCCGGAGAAGCCACAGGCGATGGCGACATTCTGATGTTCAGGATGGTTGTCGATGACGAAGTGACGGTCAGGTGTCAATGTGTAGATGCAGGCAGATGTTGCAGCGAGTGGTGCGGTGGCTAATCCGGGAATGTACCGTTGCATGAATTGGCGAACGGGTTGGTCTTCGTCCTGGAGATAAGCACGATCGATTTGGTCTGGGTTTCTCCTTTCCAGTGCTCCATAGTGCTGAGCCAGTTTCACTCCCGGACCTGCTTCGAGTGGGATGCCATAAAAGTCGCCCAGTGGGGTATCCATAATGAAGATGGGAAAACGGTCACTGCGATAGTAGACTTCGCTGCCTGATGGGGGAGTAAACCACAACTGCATCTGCCGCATCACGGTGAGGGGCAACTGAGGGAGTTGCATCGTCGCCCAAGGGCCGGCTGTCAGGATCAGTTTCGCTGCACGGTAAGTCCCCTTACTGGTAGTCACCGTCACATCGTTCTCTGTTGCTGACCAACTGATCAGTGGCTCATGACTTTGCAGCAACGCTCCGTGTCGCCGTGCTTCGGCCTGCATGCTGAGGACACACTGCTCGACCGCCAGCCAACCAGCCCGTTCTTCGACGATAGCACACATGTCATCGCTTGGGCTGAAGGCTGGACAGTTTCGACGGAGGTCTTCTGGTGACCATCGTTCCGCTGGTAAGCCATGCTCCTTCACGGCCCTGCTGACACCTTGAATGATCTCACTTGATGGAGTTCCGATGTTTGCACATCGGGAACGGGTAAGGAGTTTATGTTTCGTCGCCCGTTCAAGTGCTTCCCAGCGACGAAGCGCTTCCTGGGCCATCGGCACATAGGCAGGGTGTTCATAGTAGACTTCACGAATGATCCGACTGTGACCATGCGAACTGCCTAGAGCATGGCCCAAGTCAAACTGTTCCAGCCCAAGCGTTCGCCAGCCCCGCTGGGCACAGGCATAGGCTGCTGCAGACCCCATCGCTCCCAGTCCCACTACGATCACATCATAACATGGCATCGTGACACCTCGTTCGCACTTTACCGAATCTGCCTACTTTCTCAATCTTGATTTCATGCGAGTACGGGAAGCAGGCATTATCGCTACCTTCGGCAAAAGTTCGCTGCTTTACCATGCCGATAGACCATGAGACACCCGGCATGCCGTCTGGTGTCGATGCACTGAGTCCATGCACACAGGAGCTACGGCAACTTACGACGTAGGCTCGGGGCTTCCTATGAACGCATTCAGATCCAACTACGAAGGGTTACGGTTCACTTCGACATCGAAGTGGCTCAAGCCCGTCACGCTTGCTGTCGCCGGGTTACTCTGTGCAGGCGTGATGCTGCCTGCCCGAGGTGATGATCCCGTCAAGCCTGCTGGTTCACGGATTGTGCAGCCACTCGTGTTGCAGGCCAGTTACTACCAGACCAATGTGCAGGACAACACCAAGAAGACCGAGAGCAAGGAACCAGCGAAAACACCAGCCACTCCAGCGAAGACACCTGCACCACTTGAACAGTTCAACGTACCACTGGGTGGTGGCAATCAGCCTCCACAGGGTGGCGCCAATCTTCCAGAACCACCGAAGTTTCCGAACATCGATTCCAAGCTGCCAGGCGTACCAGCTAAGCCAGAAGCTCAAGACAAAAAGCCATCGGATATCTTTGCTCCGCGTACTCGACTGAACCTGCTTGATTCAGCCATCGGTTCCACACCGAAGCCTGACGAGAAGACACTCGACAAGTACCGTGGTCTCGTGGAAAGCATCGAGGATCCGGACAACACGCTGGAACTCGTTGTCGGTCGGCCTCGCATCCTGCAGCTCAAGCAGGCCCCGGTGAAATACCAGGCGGTTGACCCCAGTGTGGCTGACATCGAACTCATCAAGGAAAGTAAGGACAGGGCCTTCTTCGTTCTCGGCAAACAACCCGGGACGACGGTTATTGCACTGTTCTTCACCGACCCCGCCAACCCGGACAAGTTCAAGGTACTGAACTACCTGGTGCGAGTGGTACCTGATCCTGAAGCCAAGTCGCGTTTGGAGCGTGTCTACAAGGCACTCGAAGACGAAATCAACCGGGCCTTCCCCGACAGTGTTGTGCGGCTGTGCCTGGTGGGCGATAAGCTCATCGTTTCCGGGCAAGCCAAAGACATCAGCGATGCGAGCAAGATTTTGGCCGTGGTGCGCGAGCAGGCACCTCAGCAAACTCCTGCCCAACGCATCCCTGTTGATCGCATCGACTTGACAGTCACACCTGATCCTAACAATCCGGATCAGACCATCGCTCAGGGGCTTCAGAACTTCGTGCTCTCCGGCAACGCCAACATCATCAACATGTTGCGGGTGCCTGGTGAACAGCAAGTGATGCTCCGGGTGCAGGTGGCTGAAGTGCAACGCAATGCACTTCGCAGCATCGGCATGAACTTCGCGATCCTGAACAATTCCGGACAACAGGTCTTCACCCAGAGAACCGGTGGATTGCTGCTGGGCAACAATGCCTTCGGCACCAACGCCAATCTGCTGGCTGCACTGGACGGCGGACAAATTCCTTTGGCGATCAATGCTCTTCGCCAGATGGGTTACGCTCGAACGCTGGCCGAACCCACACTGGTTTCGCTGAATGGTCAGGCTGCTACCTTCCAGGCCGGTGGCGAGTTTCCTGTGCCAACGGTATCTGCCAGTGCAGGCGCTGCATTGCAGGGTGTGACCTATCGGCCGTTTGGTGTCTCGGTGGGTTTTACGCCCATCGTGTATGACAAAGATCGCATTCGTCTCACGATCAATGCTGAAGTGAGTGCGCTCAACAGCAGCGCCTCTGATGTGAATGTTGGCGGAACCGCTATACCCGGACAGATCAACACTCGCCGGTTTACCAATGTGGTTGAATTGCGTGAAGGACAGACACTGGCAGTCGCAGGTCTGATCTCCAACACGTTGCGGTCGGATTCAAACCGTGTTCCACTGTTCGGCGACCTGCCTTTGATTGGTCGTGCGTTTGGTGTGGATGCGGTCGCCTCCACAGAGCAGGAACTGGTCTTCCTGATTACTCCGGAACTGGTGCATCCGATGGAGCACACTGAAGTGCCTCCGCTGCCTGGGCACAACGTATATGAGCCAGGAGACACCGAGTTCTATCTCTACAATCGTCTCGAAAGCCGACGACGCGAAGATTACCGTGCAGGTGCTCGCACTGATATCAAACGCATGGTGAACTACCGCCAAGGCAACGATACTTACATCAGTGGTCCGTTCGGCCCTAGTTCATCTGTCGTGGTGAACCCTGGCCCGAACAATGTGGTGCTACCTTCACCACCAGCGCAAACGCTGCCACCGCCGACGAAGACGCCAGCACCGTCACCACCGGCAACAAACCCACAACGTCCCGTCGTACCATAACCTGGAGCCCTCCATGAAACGCATGATTACAGGCGCTCGGTGGTTTGGTCTCGGCATCCTCAGCCTGAGTGTCGGATGCTACTGGAATTGTGATGTCGACCGCTTTGCCGACATCCCGCCCGGAGCCATCCCGGAGCCACCCCAGACGACGGTGCATCGTCACTTCGAAACGCAGGCTGCCAAGGCTGAAGCGGACGACTTCGTCTTCTACCGCCATGAGTTCTACATGGATGGCAAGGAACTGGGACCATACGGCCAGTACCACCTGCGTCTGGTGGCCAACCGCATTCACACGGTGCCTTTCCCGATTCTGATCCAGGCAATGCCTGACCCGAAATTGAACGAAGGTCGACGGCAAACCGTGATACTGGCATTGAAACGTGCGGGACTTGATGATATTGACCAGCGCGTGATTGTGGGATTCCCTGAAGCTGAGGGGATGAGTGGAGAAGAAGCAGAGCGTGTGAACGCTTCGCTGCCTCAAGCTGGTACCGGGGTGAATGGAAACAACCTCCGGAACGGCGGCTGGGGTAACAACTTCTTCAACAACGGCTTCTTCGGATCACAACGCGCCGGACGGAACGGGTACTTCCCGTTCTTCTAACACTTTGATGCAGTAGCTGGTGAGCGGTGGGGACCAATTACCAGTAATGCTGCAGCAGAGACGACATTTGCAGGGGGACTGACCATGGGACGGTGGTCGCACGCTTATCGCCTTCTGGCGATTGCTGGTCTGTGTAGCGTATCAGGCTGCACTACTTTTGATTCACTATTCAGTACCAAAACCAGGAATGCTCAGGGCGAAGTACTCGCGGTACCCAACATGGGCAACGTCACCACGCCCGTGGTTTCTTCCACCAAGCATAATGATCCAGACCTGGCACCAGATAAAGCAGCGAAGCTCTGCATCGCTACCGCCGAGGAACTGGAAAAGAACGGCCACTTCGAACAAGCTATCGGCCAGTACGAACTCGCTCTACAGCACCAGCCCAAGACACCCGGTTTGAATAAGAAGATTGCTGCCAACTACGCGAACCTGAAGAAGTTCGACAAGTCTATCGAAGTCTATCAGCAGGAACTCAAGGCCCATCCGAATGATGCTGACTTGCTGAACGACCTGGGCTACACCTTCTACGAGAAGGATGATTTGGTTACTGCCGAGAAGTACCTGCGATTAGCCATTTCCGGCAAACAGAATCACCAGCGAGCCTACGGTAACCTCGGCCTGGTGCTAGGTAAGCAGCAGAAGTGGAAGGAATCGCTGGAAGCCTTCAAGAAGGCAGGCTCCCCAGCAATGGCCCAGGCGAACCTTGCTGCTATGTACTTCGCAGCGGGCAATGTGGAAGAAGCCCGTCGTAGTTGCAGCATCGCCCTTGGCATGGATGCCAACCTTAAGCCAGCCAAAGACCTGATGGCCAAGCTCGACAGCATGCCCAAGGAAGACAGCAAGGTTCAACAAGCTGAAGCCAGGCTGACGAAGACGGACGACAGCACCTCACAGATGGCTGCAGCAGACGTGGCCAAGGGCGTACAGCTGCAACGACCAGTACGCCCCAAGCCGAAGGAACCGCTCGAGTTCAAGCCGGTGCGGTAGTGTAGAATCTTCTGTAGCTATGCGTGTCTGTTGGCTGGTACAATAGGAGCGTAGCTCAGGAGAGTCTGTCGATGCCGTTGCACGACTGGTCGAAAGTGCCTGCAGGGCTGTACCACCATTTCCATCAGGATTGGACAGCCCAACTGACAAGAACCCTCAATCGAGGCCTTCTGCCGTCGGGTGTTTCTGCACTCATTGAACAGCGTACCGGTAAACGTGAAGGTGATGTTCTTGCTGTTGAATCATTCGATGCAACAAGCAGGGAGTACCGGGATTCTGGTGTATTGATTGCTGAACGCCCCAAGACCAGAATTGTGTCTCGTTCTGAAAGCCAAGTCTATGCTCGCAAAGCCAATCGAATCGCACTGAAACACCATCTTGGCAAAACCCTGGCCATCATCGAAGTCGTATCACCGGGCAACAAAGATAGCCGAGCAGCCATCGAAGACTTTGTCCAAAAGTCGTACGAACTTCTGACGGTCGGCATCCATTTACTGGTGATTGATCCTTTCCCACCTACTAGTCGTGATCCGCTCGGTTTGCACAAACGCATTTGGGACGAGGTCCTCGAAGAGCCTTTTGAACTCGTGGGCAACAAGAATCGCATCCTTGCCTCGTATGAAGCAGGCGAAGAGAAGACGGCGTTTGTTGAAATGATTGGAGTGGGCGAAGCGCTCCCCCCCATGCCACTTTTCCTCTATCCAGGATACCACATCAAAGTGCCTCTTGAATCAAGCTATACAGAGACATGGAGTACGTGCCCCAAGGCGCTGCAGGATATGGTGATGCAGACACAGTAACTGGATGCCAACTATGGACAACAAGAATATCCGCTGGTACCCCTGCAAACATCGAATTATCGACTACATCAGCTTGATCCTGGCGATAGTCCTGTACGGCTACTTCATGTGGAGTGCCATTTATTACAGCAGCATTTGGCTTTTCCTGTTAACAGTTCTGCTGATACTTCTCGCATCACGCGACTGGATATTTCCCCAGCCATATGGCATTGATGACAAACACCTTTACTTTGGCTACTTGTTCATTCATTCCCGTATGCCATTCAGTGAGATCCACGAACTCAAAGCATCGGATGATCCTCAGAAGCTCAAGATGAAGTATGGCAAATTCAGTGAAGTCATATCCATGCCTGCTCCCAAAGATCGGGAGGGCTTTCTCAATGACAACGCCCGGATTCAGCAGCAGTACCGAACTGGGCTGCATTCCCAGGAACAGTATGCAACATAGAATTCCTAAAACACCTTCCGCTGACGAGACGAAGGGATGTTCATCAACTTCCGATACTTCGTCACCGTACGGCGTGCCACCGGGAAGTTCGATTCCTGTAACTTGTCCACAAGCTCTTCATCGCTCAGCGGATTCGATTTGTCTTCGTTGCCGATGAGTTCGTTGAGCTTCGATTTGATCTGCTCCCACGCTACCTCTTCGCCTTCCGCCGTGGTAGTGCCGCCACCGAAGAAGCGTTTCAGCGGGAAGATGCCTCGCGGGGTCTCCACCCACTTCTCATCCACCGCCCGGCTGATCGTCGTCACGTGTCGGCCTACCTGGTCAGCAATCTGCTGCATCTTCAGTGGGTTGATGTGCTCGACCTTCTTTTCCAGGAACGGCCGCTGATGTTCGACGATGGCTTGCGTCACCAGCTTCAAGGTGTTGCGTCGCTGCTGAATCGCTTCGATAAGCCACTGGGCTGACTGAATCTTCTTACGCAGGTAATCCCGTTCTTTCGGGTCAATGTCCTTCTTCTTCACCCGCTCCAGCCAGCTTCGCTTGATATACACATCAGGCAGATAATCATCGACGACCTTCACCACGAACTCGCCCGTCTCG
>WBZX01001767.1_pt1 | contig 15727 bp, 14 predicted proteins | sample 5204211 | NCBI WGS metagenome assembly WBZX01 (sample SAMN12344362, study PRJNA552823) | activated sludge metagenome | biome: Activated sludge suspended growth; feature: Nitrification reactor; material: Wastewater; isolation source: activated sludge from nitrification reactor of wastewater...
ATGTAACTCTCGCTAAATTTGCAGGAAATTGCTGCAATTTTACCAAGAACTGGTGAATTTAACCGCTCAAATTTATCTATTCATTACATAAAATCACATCGTTATGGGTTATTCAGAGCGGACTATCCAGCTCGGGGGCAAGCCCCCGAGATTTTCGCGATGCGGTTAAAGTAAATATCGCTATCATTTGAAAATGAAGCTCCTTCTGCTTTTCGCCTTCCAATGGGCAAACAGTTTTATGCTATAAGCTTCCTATTGTTGAGTAATTAGCCAGTCATTTAGAAACCGCATTGGCGATTTATAACCTAACGTTGAGTGCTACCGTTTCCGGTTGTAGAGTACTTCAATGTATTTGAAGCTCATGGTTGATTGCGATCCGAATGTACAATTAATCCTGCTTGTGGCTGGCGCTGCCAGATAGCCATTCTCAATGCATCTAATCTGAATTCTTTTTTGTATTGCTTTCTCGTTACCATTGCTTCCTTCAGTTAGAGACTATTTTCCCTTAACTGGGTTGTCCGGGTTCATTAAACCAAGTCATGGTACATTTGCTTGCACTGGCAACCGATCGCGCAGGATTATTGCATATGCCTTTTTATCATCCGGTTTGGAGGAAGGTCGTACCACGTTCGGACATTGGCGGCACGACTGCTTGCAAGCAATGAGTTCGGGTTGGTCACGTGCGACGAGTTTAATATGGAGGCACTCGATTGACTCGGTTACTTCGTACAAAGTTATACCCAGCCTAAGCCACTAATAAAAAACGGCGGTTTTTATCCGCCGTTTTTTATTCTCTTAAGAGAGCATTCGCTTATCATGCAGCCTGCTTCAGATGGGTGATAGCCTGCTCTGCGGCTTTTCTCGCCGAATCAATCGCACCAAGATTGCCTTCTTTAATCGCTTCATCCAAACTTCTAATACCGGCGTCCAGATGTGAGCCGCTGGTTGTTGCCTGAGTTTTCTCGTTTTTTGCAGCATTCGCATGAGTTTTTGCTTCTTCCGCATGTTGTGCGATCGATTTTCCCTCTGCCGATTTAACCGCAGCTTCTGCATGCTGAATCGCTTCCGTCAAATGATTTCCTGCCGCGAATGTGTGCACCGAAAAGAACAATACCATTAAGAAACTTGTATATAACGTAATCGTTTTCATGTTCATAATTAACTCCAGTAAAAATTATTGAAAAGCATTCGTTGTGTTGCTATTACTTAACTGAGCTTTTAATATTTTCCTTGATATCGCCAAAACCGGCTTGCACTTTGCCCAAGTTTTTTTCAACACGGCCTTCTAGTTCCATTTCCTTGCTATCCAGTACCTTACCGGCAACTTCCTTGGCTTTACCTTTAGCTTCTTCGACACGGCCTTTTATTTGATCTTTATTCATAATAATCTCCTATTGTTTATTGAAAGCGATGATCAAACATGAATGTGTCTCATCACTTGTCGGTAAGCATATAAGGAAAAACAAGGTTGATCTGTACGGTACCCAACCTAAGTCGAAAAAACTATTTTTTACAAATAGTAAAAGTAAGGTTCCACCACAATTTGGATATATCAGCGACCATCAAAAACCTGATGGCTCATAGCGTTCGATGCCGTTTAGCTCATGGCGGACACGGGAAGAGGTTTCGTAAACTACCTGGCGCACGCGATTAATTCCCCCCAATGGCTGATGCTCAAGCACAGTATGCCAGGGTGTGAACGTCAGATCCTCACAAAACTTTTGTTGCTCGGAGGTATTGAATTGTTGTGATGGAATTGTGATTTTCGCTACCGTAATAAAGGGCGCATCTTTTTCATTCCACTCGATAGTAGGATCTTCGATAGGCATTTCTATAGCACGTGTGCGCAGTTGCACCATGAAATCGAAACATGCGGCACCATGATCGAGATGCTTTTGCATATTTTCACGCAGGAAATTAGGAGAAGTGGTGTCGGTAAACGTTGAATGCGTGGATTTATTGCAAGGACGAGTAGTGAATTTCATGGCGGTATCACCGAAGCGATAGGGTGTTGCGCTCCAATATTGTGTCTCCAATGGATTACTAATTTTCTTATTACGAATTGCAGCGATAATCGCTAGTGCATGCAGACGGAAATTCAGTGGATTAAGGTCGGGAAAAAAGAATTTGATTGGACTATCCTGCACGAGCGCTTGCTGAAACTCGACATAATCTGCTGCATTTTTCACGAAAAATACCGGATGATTAACCATCACAAAATCCTGTGTGCCGGATTGACTGCGTTCAACACCCATGAGTTTGATTGCCATGCCACGGCCATCACCGACCGAATCATCCTGCACTTTCCCAGACCCATTGGAGTAACGGATCCAGGCAGGATATTCGCGCGTCTCCGCGAAAATTCCGACGCTCATTTCATCCGGTAATTGCAGCACACGAAATTGTGCCTTCACACAGCCATGCGCTTTGAAATGTACTTCTCTGTGCGCAAAACCGTTCTTGGCCTCGGTCCGGATATTCTCCTCAACCATCTGCGCGATCCGCTGGATTGCTACCGCCTCGTTCGCAGGTATTTCCTCTTTACCGAAAACATGACTCGGAAAAGAAGTCATCAGAACCAGCCCAAAAAGAAGTCTTCTGTTCAACATTTCAAAACCTCCTGTAAATTCGAACAGCCGTTTTTATGCGAATATCACATAAAAACGGCTATCCTTCTGGAGTTTCTTACGCTATTTAAGATGCATGCTGTTCTTGACCGACTTGACTCCAGCGACACCTTTGGTTACTTCGATCGCTTTGCTGATGCTGGCAGAGGAGCTTACAAAACCACTTAATTGAACTACGCCTTTGAAGGTTTCAACATTGATTTCAGCAGATTTCAACGTCGGTTCATTCAGTATGGCCGCTTTCACCTTCGTGGTAATGACGGTATCATCAAAGTATTCCCCCGTGCCTTCTTGCTTGTGGGTTGATCCACACCCCATAGCGGTCAGCATTACCAAGGTCAGAAACGATACAAAGAATAATCTAACAAAGTGCTTCATAGTTCAATCTCCTGTCAATTGCTTATCTCAGTGCTGATGTACGTATGTTAATAAATTTGTAAATGCTTCGCACAAACGACCAGCCAAGATAGGTTGATAAAAGAATCCTAAATAGTTTTTAACCACCACCATGATACTACGTTTACGGCTATTACCTATCTAGTGCTGCATATTCACCATTTGTCGGCATGTTTTGGCACATTCCTTACATGCCTTGACGCATTCGTCCATACCTTCGATTCTCTCGCAATCAATCGCGCATGCTTCACAGATCTCGGCGCATATCGTGCAAAGAGAATGCTGAATGGAGCCGCTCAACAGAAAATTAGCTGAAGTTTGGCAGATCTCAGCACAATTCATGAGTAAACGAAAATGTTCGGGGGCAACATGTTCCCCACCGGTTTCGAGACAATGATTCATACCAGTTTGCAGGCAAACCTGGTGGCAGTGGTTACAGGCAGTTATACAAACTTGTATATCATGTTCAGCAAGTGTGTCCATGGGATTTCTCCAAAGGTATGGTAGCGTAGATAAACATCAGACATGATGAAAATCAGAAACGATAGGAGCAGTCATACAGTTTCAATTCGATAAGCTTTGAAGAAGAACCGAAGCCACTCCCTCTCTATTTGAAGAACTTTAGCTATAAAACCAATCACAATCTGTTCGGTAACACACATAAGGACAGAATAATCAATTCTGTCAGGAGGCAATTAGTGGATTGCCTCAGAACCGGAAATAAAAAAACCTTATGTGCAAAGATGCAAAGGTGTTATGTACGATAGCGCACAGACCGCCTTTTATCCTCTCGCTAGAATTCCCAGACATATGCAAGCCACCGGTACATTGTGCTTACTTAATCTGAAAACTCTCATACTTCTGATACGTTTTTAAATAGAAATTTTGCTGTTATTGATTCAAATAACAATACAAGGAGAATCTATGAAAACAACAAATAAATATAAACAAAACATCTCAGCAGAAAGAATCTTGTTAATTAGTGGCTTATTCGTTACTTTTGGCCTGATGGGTTGCCAGCAAGAAGGGCCCGCGGAAAAAGCAGGGCAAAAGCTGGATCGTTCAATTGAAAGTGCTGAAAAAAAGATTGAACAGATAGCGGAACGAGCAGGTAAAGAAATTAGCGAAGCCAGGAAAGAAACGGAAAAATCAATCGCAGAAACAACCGAAGTAAGTGAGCAATACATTGATGATTCAGTGACTACTGCCAGTGTTAAGGCAGCAATACTAAATGATCCCTTACTGAAAGTATCTCAAATTAAAGTGACTACGGTTGATGGCATCGTGCAACTGAGCGGTGCGCTTGATTCCCAAGAAAGTATCAACCGAGCGGTAGAAGTCGCTAAGAATCAAACGAATGTGAAATCCGTGCAAAATGATCTGATTCTCATTGCGGTTACACCGAGTGAAGAATAATGACTTATTTGCGATTTATCGCCGCATTCGGAGTCATTCTGTTTAATGCGCTTGGTCCATGCCGCGCCTCCGAACGATGATTACATTGCCGGTTATGCAACCAACATGTAAAACATAAATTGATGCTGAATATCCTATCACTTACCGTACAAAATGGTGTCATCATTTTGCCGCAGGATAGTCTGGATATTCCTGACCGATCCAATGTCATGCAAATGCTGGCGGAAATCTCGGACGGTTAACCGCACAATGAGAAGCAGAGCCGAGAGGTGATATTTTCGGCGATTTTAATCTGAGCGCGCCATCATCGGATCGATTTATGCCAGCATGCAAACCAAGAAATTTTCAGTGTTTGGTCGTATTTACCACCAAAGCTCACATCTTGATGATGAATTTCCTTACGGCGTGCGCTTATACGGTGGTGATGTCAGTCTGATTCATAGAGAACCGGTTTCTCGAAGTATAGAGACGCAGTATGGTGTTGAGTTTCGCAGCCCGTGGCGTATGGACTTTTGGTCAATGCAACTACGCCGCAGCTGATTTCAAGAATTATCAAGAAAACAACTGGCATACCGACGTATCAACCAGGGCTGGTGTTGAATTTGAAGATTTGCAAGTACTGTGTAATCGGCGTAGGAGCTTATTATCACTTCTAGCGAGCGTTGGATAAAGAAATCACTTGCAGCATTATTTTACTGAGGTAAGTCTGTCGTTGAGCAGAAGCATTAGTAACTGGATTTATAGCAAAAATATCGGTAGATTCTAACAGGAGAAAAAAATGCTTGAAACTATAGCGATTGTCTTAATCATTCTCTGGGTACTCGGTTTTGTTTCCGCATATACATTAGGTGGATTCATTCATATCCTGCTGGTCATTGCACTTGTAGTTATTGTCATTCGCATTATCCAAGGCCGAAGGCCATTCTAAATTTTAGTATCAAAACGTGCTATTCGGAATGTTACAAGATTGATTGGCCTTTGATGTTGTATTCCGCTTTCACTAATCCCCTTTTTCCTGAAGTGGTGCCGCAAAACTGGACAAGAAGTTAAGCTCTGACATTGCAATAAGAGGAAAGCAATGAGGTGAGTAAGAAACGCAAACAATATTCAGTTGAATTTAAGGCAAAAGTAGTACTGTCGATGGTTTGTGGAGATGAGACAATTCCTCTCTTGGCAACGCGTTATGGATTACATCTGACGCAGATCAATAGCTGAAAACGGCAACTGCTAAAGCAAGCGGCGAGGTATTAAGTACGCTCTCCAAACAACAAACTATAAAAAATAGCCAATTTATTCTCAAAATTATTCGAGACCAAGAAGGTTCATTTTTGTTTCAAGAATTCCACATTTATATCCTACTTTTTACCATTTTATAAAAACCAACTATAAAAGGCTGGAAATGGTTTATAAGTAAAATACTTCATGCCGATACGCGAAATCCCAACAAAGTGATATATTAGCCTGAGTACACAATCACTATTTTTTGCAGTTCTACGCACTAAATAGTCTCGGGCTTCGCTCCCAACACTCTCATTATGATGTTAAATTAAACACAATAAATTTGTGTTGCCAGATCCATAAAACCCAAACGTGACTTTACTTGTTGAAAAATATACATTATTGAACAATTCGCGTTATTCTTCAGGAACATTACCATGAATCACAATCTATTCAATAGCCTGCATGAACTACCCATGGCACAAGGAAACAGTGCGAAATATTATTCACTTCCGGCGTTGGAAAAGAATGGCATTGGAAAAGTTTCCCGTCTGCCAATATCTATCCGCATCATATTGGAATCGGTAATGCGTAACTATGACAATAAAAAAATCAATGAAACACATATCCGACAACTGGCCAACTGGAAACCCAATGCTGACAGAATTGACGAAATACCGTTTGTTGTTTCGCGCATTGTCTTACAAGATTTCACAGGCGTACCACTGTTAGTGGATCTGGCCGCCATGCGCAGTGCGGCAGTAAAATTAGGAAAAGATCCAAAACGGATAGAACCATTGGTACCAGTTGATCTGGTCGTTGACCACTCCATCCAGGTCGATCATTACGGAACCCAAGAAGCGCTCAATCAAAACATGGAAATTGAGTTCTCCCGCAACAACGAGCGCTATCAGTTTATCAAATGGGGAATGCAGGCTTTCGACACTTTCAAAGTGATACCACCTGGAATCGGTATCGTGCATCAGGTTAATCTCGAATATCTTGCCCGCGGCGTCCATCGGAAAGACGGACTCATCTTCCCCGACACCTTAGTAGGTACTGATTCACATACCACCATGATTAACGGTATCGGTGTTGTCGGTTGGGGCGTAGGCGGTATTGAAGCTGAAGCCGGCATGTTGGGACAACCGGTTTATTTTCTGACCCCCGATGTAGTAGGTGTTAATTTGATCGGTCACTTAAATGAAGGTGTTACCGCCACCGATTTGGTTTTAACGATCACTGAAATGCTGCGTAAAGCAAATGTAGTTGGTAAATTTGTTGAGTTTTTTGGTGAAGGGACGGCTTCGTTGACATTACCCGATCGTGCCACGATTGCCAATATGGCACCTGAATATGGCGCAACCATGGGCTTCTTTCCGGTTGATGACATCACCATTGAATATTTCAAGAGTACTGGACGCAGCCATGAAGAAATTACAGCATTCCAAACCTATTTCCAGACACAGGAAATGTATGGTATTCCTCGAGAAGGCGATATTGACTATACCCGCGAACTGTCGCTTGATCTGGGCTCAGTCACTTCTTCAATAGCAGGCCCCAAGCGTCCACAGGATCGTATTGAACTCTCTGCGATCCAATCTAAATTTACTGAGCTCTTTAATAAACCTGTCACAGAAAGTGGTTATGGAAAACATGATGATGATATCAATCAACGTTATCTGACGCGTGATATCCACAGTCAGGATCCTGATGTCTGTACGCATATCAGCCCTGATAATATCGATGAAACTCGGCGATCATCCTATAGTCCACGCAATACGCCAGAAGTGGATAACCGACCGGTGCAGCAGACCGCATCGACAGAACGGCGAATGGTCTCCCGCAACATCACTGAAATGACCAGTAACCGCCCGACTCCTCATCACTTGGTCGATTTGTCCGCTGATGAATGGAGCGGTTCTTCAGTTGATTTAGGGCATGGCGATGTATTGATTGCCGCCATTACTTCCTGCACCAACACATCCAATCCAAGTGTTTTGATCGCAGCAGGATTATTGGCTAAAAAGGCGGTTGAAAAAGGATTGTCGGTTAAACACCATATTAAAACATCGCTGGCGCCAGGTTCACGCGTGGTAACCGATTATCTGACAGTTACGGGACTACTGCCCTACCTTGAACAACTTGGTTTTGACCTAGTCGGTTATGGCTGCACCACCTGCATCGGCAACGCTGGACCACTGGCCGATCCGATTGAAGAGGCTATCGTTAAGAATGACTTGGTTTGTGCTGCCGTATTGTCAGGAAATCGCAATTTTGAGGCCCGCATCCACTCAAATATCCGTGCCAATTTTTTAGCATCGCCACCACTGGTTGTGGCTTATGCCATTGCAGGCACTGTTCTGAAAGATCTCACCAAAGAACCTTTAGGTACCGGTAAAAATAATCAGCCTGTCTGGCTTAAAGACATCTGGCCCAGTAGTGCAGAAATTCACGCGCTAATGAAATTTGCCACCAATGCAGACACCTTCCGGCAGCTCTATAGTAACCTCACCAAAGATCATTTTTTGTGGAATAATGTAACTTCTGTAACCGGTCAAACCTACAATTGGCCGCAGTCCACTTATATCGCCGAGCCCCCATTTTTTCAGAATTTCTCACTACAACCGGTAATCTCCAACGGCACAAACGTCATCCGCAACGCCTACGCATTAGGCGTATTTGGTGATTCCGTTACAACAGACCACATCAGTCCAGCCGGTTCGATCAAGGATACTTCGCCAGCCGGGCACTATCTACTGGATAACAATGTCACCAAGGTCGACTTTAATAGCTATGGCGCCCGCCGTGGTAACCATGAAGTGATGATGCGCGGCACATTTGCCAATGTTCGCATCAAGAACCTGATGATCCCCGGCAGCGAGGGCGGAGTCACGCTATATCAAGGTACTACTAGTACTGAACCTGTACAAATGAGCATTTATGATGCCGCCATGAAATACCAATCACAAGGTATCCCCACTGTTGTTTTTGGCGGCAAAGAATATGGCACAGGCTCCAGCCGTGATTGGGCTGCCAAGGGAACGCAATTGTTGGGAGTTAAAGCAGTTATTGCCACCAGCTTCGAACGCATACATCGCAGTAACCTAATCGGTATGGGTGTCTTACCATTACAGTTTAAAGACAATGATAGCGTTGCTTCACTGGGTATTCAAGGGAATGAACAGTTTGACATTTTGAATCTGGATAACATCCAACCACAGAAAGATGTCACCTTGGTGATTCGAAGGAAAGATGGTACCAGTAAGTCAGTTCAACTACTCTGCCGTATCGATACGGCCATAGAAGTGGATTATTATCGGTATGGTGGTATTTTGCCTTATGTACTCAGAGAGCTTATGACTCAATAACAAATGGATTAATTAATACGATCAATAGTCAAACAACGAATGCGAGGATGAGAATTTTTAAACAGCCATTTCGGGAAGAATGGCTGTTATCTTATCAATGGTAAGAACAAATCATAAGTACACTGATAAAAATCATAGAGTAAGCTCTAGATCACTCTCTTAACCTTATTAATTACATTTTCCTGAAAATCCATTTCTTTGATTAAATCGTGCAGATATGCTTCAAACTCTTGCTTAAGATCAGGGTGTTGTAGTGCAAATTCTACAGTTGCCTTTAAATAACCAGACTTACTTCCGCAATCGAAACGCTTGCCGTCAAACTCATAGCCTAAGACTGTTTCTTCTTTTAACAACTTTGCAATCGCATCAGTCAACTGAATTTCATTACCGGCGCCGCGTTCTGTCTGTTCAAGAAGTTTGAAGATACGCGGTGTCAGGATATAACGACCGACGACAGCCAGGTTGGAAGGCGCTTTATCAATCGCTGGCTTCTCAACAATCGCATTGACCTTGGACAAATGATCGGCCATCGGTGAACTGTTAATAATACCGTACCGGTTAACTGTGTTATGCGGAACCTGCTCGATTCCCAACACTGAACAATGATTCTGATTATAGATATCGACCATTTGGTTCAAACAGGTTCTTTCACCCGCACTAATCAAGTCATCCGCCAGCAATACCGCAAAAGGCTCATCGCCGACAACGGATTGTGCACATAAAACCGCATGCCCCAGTCCCAGCGCTTCAGCTTGTCGGATATAGACGCAATCAATATGCGGTGGCAGGATATTACGTACAATATCGAGCATTTGGTGATTACGACTCGCCTCCAGCTTTGCCTCCAGTTCAAAAGCTTTATCAAAGTGATCAGGGATTGAACTCTTGTTACGCCCTATAATGAAAATTAACACATCAATCCCAGCGGCAACCGCTTCTTCTGCGGCAAACTGAATTAGCGGCTTATCAACGATTGGTAGCATTTCCTTTGGATTAGCTTTAGTTGCCGGCAAAAAACGCGTTCCCAATCCAGCAACAGGAAAAACAGCTTTTCGTATCACTTTCATTTAGAGCTCCTTAATATTGAGTACGTTATATCAGACTTTATATATTTACTGATACACCAGGAAGAATCATCCCGATCAGTTTTGATAACCTTTGGGATTGCCGCTTTGCCAATGCCAGCTGCTTGCACACATTTCTTCCAATCCAAGCTTTGCCTGCCAACCCAGCAATTCAAGAGCAAGTTTTGGATCCGCATAGCAGGAGGCAATATCACCGGAACGCCTGGGTGCAATCCGATAAGGGATTGGTCGCCCACTTGCCTGTTCATAAGCATGTACCACATCCAGAACACTATAACCCCGGCCAGTGCCAAGATTTACAGTCAGGCAATTTGTATATCGATTAACCTCTGTACTCTTTGAGGCATCCAATGCTTCCAATGCCTTGAGATGTCCGAGCGCTAAATCGACCACATGAATGTAGTCCCTCACACCGGTGCCATCTGGAGTAGGGTAGTCGTCACCCCACACGCTCAAGGCTTCCCTTCGTCCTACAGCAACCTGTGCCACGAAAGGCATTAAATTATTCGGTATTCCTTGGGGATCTTCGCCGATCAAACCACTGGAATGTGCGCCTACCGGGTTGAAGTAACGCAGTATGCTAATTCGGAATGAATGATCGCTACGTTGAAAATCGCGCAGTATCTCCTCAATCATCAACTTGCTGCGCCCATAAGGATTGGTAGCCGAAAGTGGATGATTTTCTGTCAGCGGCAGTTGCACCGGATCACCATACACAGTCGCCGAAGAACTGAATACCAGTGTTTTGACATCGCATTCCTGCATTGCTTCAAGCAGACGCAATGTACCCACCATATTATTATCGTAATAAGCAAGCGGTTGCTCGACCGATTCCCCAACGGCCTTAAGACCGGCAAAGTGAACAACTGCATCGGCTTTGCTTTGCTTAAGGGCGGTTACCAAAGCCGCACGATCACGGCAATCGCCTTGTATCAATCCCGATTTTCTGCCGGTAATCTGCTCCACTCGTGCCAGTGCTTCAGGATTACTATTACAAAAATTATCGAAAACGGTGACATCAAAACCCGCATTCAGCAATTCAACGCAAGTATGCGATCCAATATACCCGGCACCGCCAGTGACTAGAATCATGATAGACCTCGACAAGAGATGATAAATTGATTCAACCGCATTGAAATTCGCTCAAATTTTCCAGGATCTTGCGCAATCAACTGTGAAAGTGCTGCTTAAAACTTGTCACAAAATAATCCAGCGAATCTGTGGGCAAATGATTGATACCCGCTGCCGCTTTGCGTCCGCCTCCGGTATCAAATTGCAAGCACAGCACGTCAGCACCCTGCGGATTTATCAGTGAAGCTCGCACACTCACCGTATAATTTCCACTCTGATTGCGTGTAATCACTGCATGCGCGCGTCTTGGACTTTCATTGGCCAATTTATTGGCAAAAATACCACTAACACGCCTTGCCCATGGCGCATCCGGCAATAAATAAGCGGCACCATGATCGTCACTCGTCAGTGGCTGCAATGAATCCGCCCGACTCATATCATCTTTGAACCCTGCAGCAAGTTTGGTAAAAGCAGCCGATTTAGCAATGAAATCAAACGGATTTGCATAAGGCTTTATTTCCTCATACAAGGCTGCCGGATGAAAGTGCAAATCAGACAAGCTATCGCCATAGCCGTTGTAATTCAAATATTCACCCAAACACGCGAGTTGTTCGATTTCCGCTTCCGTTAGTCCTACCGAGCTTGCAAGCTGTCGGGCTTTTTGTATGAGGTTGTCACCAAAAGCGGCGGTAATTGCCCATAGATGAAACTTCCCTTTCAAGTGTTGATCCACCAGAAGGCTGGTACATACATCGGCGGCTAAATCAATATGTGGAGTCAGGTTACGATGCTGCGGTATTTCTCCAGCGTGATGGTGATCAAAATATTCAATGATCACACCCGCCTCCAGTAAACGTATTAATCCTTTGCGATTGCTGTCCAAAGAAATATCAAGTACCGTTACCCGATCTCCTGCACTGGCTTCTACCCGATCCAGCAGCTTGATATCACGTTTGACTCCGGTGAGCAGACTCGCAGTCGTTGTTGGATCTGCCAACCTTAATTGATGCAGTGCGCATAATCCATCTGCATCGCCATTAAATACATAATAATGATTCATACTGATGAGTAATTTCCTATATGGATATTGGATTTTTCATATCACCGGAACAGATCGATATCAAGACTGGCTCAATGCACCTACCTGCGCCAAGTAACTGACAATCTGCTCAACAGCTTGCTCTGGCGTTTGGATCGTGGTATCAACACGGACTTCTGCGTTCTCTGGCACCTCGTAAGGTGAATCAATGCCGGTAAAGTTCTTTAATTCCCCACGTCGCATTTTTTTGTACAATCCTTTGGGGTCTCGCTCTTCTGCCACATGAATCGGCGTGTCGATGAATATCTCAAAAAATTCACCTTGTTCTACCAGTTCTCGCGCCATCCGCCGCTCAGAACGAAACGGTGAAATAAAAGATACCAAAACGATTTGCCCTGCATCGACCATCAACTTGGCGACTTCAGCAATACGGCGGATATTTTCAACCCGATCGGCATCGGTAAAACCGAGGTCCTTATTGAGACCATGACGCACATTATCTCCATCCAGCAAATAGGTGTGCTTGCCCAACGAATAGAGTTTTTTCTCAACCAGATTGGCAATCGTTGACTTACCACTACCGGACAATCCGGTGAACCAGAGTATCAATGGTTTTTGCCCTTTCATAGCGGCATGCGCCTGTTTGTTAATGTTGATAGCCTGCCAATGAATATTCTGTGACCGGCGTAATGCAAAATGCAGCATACCGGCACCAACCGTATTATTAGTCAGACGATCAATCATGATGAAGCCGCCCGTATCGCGATCTTCTTTATACGGATCAAACGCAATCAACTGATCAGAACTCAGATTACAAATCCCGATTTCATTGAGCTCTAGCTTCGTAACAGCAACATGTTCCAATGTATTAACGTTAACCTTATATTTCAGCATCGAAACATTGGTCGTTACCGTTCTTGCACCAATCTTCATCAGATAAGGTCTGCCAGGAAGCATTGGCTCGTCAGACATCCACACGATAGTCGCTTCAAATTGATCCGCCACACCCGGTGGTGAATCGGTCGCAGCGAGAATATCACCCCGGCTGATATCGATTTCATCGGTCAGCGTTAACGTAATGGATTGCCCCGAAATAGCCTGCTCAAGATCTCCATCACTGGTCACGATACGTGCCACACGACTTTCTCTGCCGGATGGCAGAACACGCACTGGATCGCCAGGCTTGATGTTGCCACGGACAACAATGCCGGAATAACCACGGAAATCCAGATTGGGACGATTGACCCATTGCACCGGCATACGAAAAACGCCGGCCTCATCTGCCGCATCTTCTACCTGCACGTTTTCCAGATACCCCATCAGTGTTTCCCCCTGATACCAGGGTGTATTCGCACTAAGCTCAGTAATATTGTCGCCTTTCAGAGCAGACATAGGAATTGTCACGATATTCTGCAACCCTATTTCTTTTGCAAAAATGCGGTATTCCTGATCGATTTGGTTATAAATCTCTTTCGAATACCCCACCATATCCAGCTTGTTGACCGCCAACACCACATGACGTATCCCGATCAACGAAACCAGATAACTATGTCGTCGGGTCTGCGTCAATACGCCTTTACGCGCATCGATAAGAATAATCGCAACATCCGCAGTTGAAGCACCGGTAACCATATTGCGCGTATATTGTTCATGCCCTGGCGTATCCGCTACGATAAATTTGCGCTTATCCGTCGAGAAAAAACGATAGGCCACATCAATGGTAATGCCTTGTTCACGCTCTGCTGCAAGCCCATCCACCAAAAGTGCAAAATCGAGATCACCCGCTTGTGTACCCACTTTCTTCGAGTCCACCTCCAATTGGGCCAGTTGATCTTCAAACAACATTTTTGACTCATACAGCATTCTTCCGATCAGTGTACTTTTTCCATCGTCAACACTCCCACAGGTGATGAAACGAAGCAAGCTCTTGTTCTCATGAGTCTTTAAATACAACTCAATATCCTCGGCAATCAAATCAGATACATGTGCCATTAGAAGTAACCCTCCTGTTTCTTTTTCTCCATCGAACCTGCAGAGTCGTGATCGATCAGCCGGCCTTGTCGCTCAGATGTTTTCGCCAGCAGCATTTCCTGAATGATTGCCGTCAAAGAATTCGCCTCGCTTTCAATCGCCCCGGTTAATGGATAACAACCCAGTGTACGAAAACGCACTTTCTTCATCATGGGCGTTTCGCCCTTGTGCATCGGCAGACGTTCGTCATCCACCATAATCAATGTGCCATCGCGCTCTACGACAGGACGTTCCTTAGCAAAATACAGTGGCACGATTGGAATATTATTTAGATAGATATATTGCCAAATATCAAGCTCAGTCCAGTTAGATAAAGGAAATACTCGAATACTTTCACCTTTATTTTTACGTGTGTTGTACAGACGCCACAGTTCGGGACGTTGCAACTTGGGGTCCCAGCGATGTTGCGCTGAACGGATTGAAAAAATACGTTCTTTTGCACGCGATTTCTCTTCATCCCGACGCGCCCCTCCGAATGCCACATCGAAACCATGCTTATCAAGAGCTTGCTTCAGACCCTCTGTTTTCCAGATATCCGTATGAACCGCGGAGCCATGCGTAAATGGATTAATCCCCTTTTCAATTCCTTGAGGATTAATATGGACGATCAAATCAAGCCCGAGTTTCTTCGCCATCACATCACGAAATTCAATCATCTCTTTGAATTTCCATGTTGTATCAACATGTAGCAATGGAAAAGGTAGTTTCGAGGGATAAAATGCCTTTACTGCAAGATGCAGCATTACCGCACTATCCTTACCGATGGAGTAAAGCATCACGGGATGCTCGCACTCCGCAACAACCTCCCGCATGATTTGAATACTCTCCGCTTCAAGGCGTTGTAAGTGTGTCAACATTGTCAATAATTTCCTTAATTCTTAATTATTAGAACGTAGCAGAGTTATATTAATACAATTTTGGATTTTTCTAATTACGAAAAAAACCATTTTATCCCTGCAATTTTTAATTTTTATTACACTGAGGAGAAACTTGTGAACTGTTAAGGCTATGCAACTTTAGCAGATTAAATACGTGACTTGCTTTAGGTTTAGATCCTTTAGTTCAATTGACAGCTTAAATCATCATAAAAAAACCAAAAAACCACTCGTACTTTCTTATAAATCTATAAATCATTCGCTTATTCAGCCATGTATTGTATCCGATAATAACACTATTGTCAGTGAATAAGCATTGCTGCTAAGACCATACGCGATGATTTAAATGTCATTCCAAAACTATAGCAACAGCGAATATAGATCTATTCTCACATCTCCAATCGTAATATAACCATTCGACATTTGAATAGTATTAGCCATCATCATGAGACCAGTGCCCGGAAACAACTTTTTACAAGAGACTGATTAACACTTCAAAGTATAGGAAGTCCGTGTCGCCTGAGCGTTGATCGACGCAAGGGTGCGAGTGGCCACCAGCGCAAGAGTTTGCTGCGATACGGTTTTTTACGAATTCTCC
>WBZX01001769.1_pt1 | contig 15702 bp, 11 predicted proteins | sample 5204211 | NCBI WGS metagenome assembly WBZX01 (sample SAMN12344362, study PRJNA552823) | activated sludge metagenome | biome: Activated sludge suspended growth; feature: Nitrification reactor; material: Wastewater; isolation source: activated sludge from nitrification reactor of wastewater...
GTATCAGAGTCTTTAAATACATCTCCAAGTACTGCGGCATATACTATATCCGGGTTGTCAGGATTGACCCTGATCCTTGGGATATGCATCGCACTATCGAGACCAATGTGCTCCCATGTTTCACCCGCATCTGTCGTTCTCCACATTCCATATCCTGAAGAAACATTTCCCCTGACGGTCTGCTCACCACCACCGACATAGATGACATTGTTGTCAGATGGTGCGACTTCCACGGCGCCAATACTTCCACCAAAGAAACCATCAGAAATATTTTGCCAGGATTGGCCACCATCCAGCGTTTTCCAAACCCCGCCACCTGTTGACCCAAAATAATAGAGGTTAGGTTTGCCGCGGACGCCTGTGACAGTTGCTGACCGCCCACCCCGGAAAGGGCCTATGTTTCTCCATTCAAGGCCACCAAGCAAGGACGTATCTATTGGAGTATATGCAGGTGCTGCAGGAGTGCTCTTTTTCTTCTGACCGGTTGCATAGGGAGTAGCCAGGAAGATTAGCATGAAGATGGAGAGGATTCTGACGATCATAAGTTTAGTAATGATAATTTTGGCTTGAAAAATAGACATTAAACGGTGAATCAAGAATTTTCCCTTCTTTCCGATACGGATTGCTCATGCCTTCAGGTGGAAGTGTTGGTGCATGAGTCATGGATAGACCGCTTCCTGGCCGATCATCCATTGAATATCCCAGTGAGTGAGCATTACCACCTCATCAACCTCAAGGCGGACCTGGCTGATGGGAAACTTAGCATGTATGCAGACATTCAGGAAAAAGAAGGTACATCCATTAGTATAACCTGCCTGCCAAGATGGGATGCGTCACTACAGCAGATCCACCTCGAAGAACTCAAACTTGACCTCGTCAGCAAGAATATCCTCCTGAAAAGTGCAGGCTGGTTTGCTAAAACCTTTATGGGGGCCAAAATCGACAAGAAGATCGAAGAGGCTGCAAACCGTTTGTACAAGGATCAGATGGAAGCACTGATCAAAAACGGCCTCCGTATCCCTATCCCAAAAACAGGAAGCGCCGGCGTTCAGGTCAGATCCATAGTTATTTCCGAGATGACCTTTATAGATCATAGTATTAAAGTCAAAGCGATGATCGATGGCTACTGGAGATTGGATTTGAAAGGCGGAGAAGAAAACAAGGACTAAGGCTATCGCTTGTCACTCCCATGCCCTGTCCCCACACCTCTTACGTTTTCACGTTCTCACGTTCTCACGTTCTCACTCCTCTCACTATCTTACTATCTTACTTTCTTACACCTCTCACAGCCTGAGGCTGATCCTATGTAATCCTGGGCGGTATTCCTTAAAGATGATATATTCTATCTCTTCGAGATGTGTGGGATTGTAGACAAAATCAATATCCTCCACATCCACAATCACAATGGGATAGGACGGTTGGCTGTAGAAAAACTCAAAGTAGGAGTCCTGGATGTTTTTCAGGTAGGCGGCAGTGATATTGCCTTCATAACCTCTGTCCCGGATACTGATCTGCTGGAGTAATTTTTCCGGGGTCCGGTGCAGGTAGATCAGCAGGTCAGGGTTAGGAGAAGAGGTATTGAGGATATTAAAAAGACGCTGAAACAGCCTGTATTCTTTTTCGTCCAGGTTTTTGCGGGCGAAGATCAAGGTTTTCCAGAAGCTATAGTCAGCAAGGGTGAAGTCAAAGAATAAATCCTTCTGCAGGGTGATCTCTGATAATTGCTTATGGCGTTCAGCCATAAAAAACAACTCCACAGTGAATGCAAATCGTTCAGGATTCTGGTAAAAGAAAGGCAGGAAAGGATTGTCATCAAACTGCTCAAGGACAAGCTGGACGGCATGCCGTTTGGCAAGGAGTTCGCACAGGCTGGTCTTGCCTGAACCGATATTGCCTTCTATGCAGATGTACTTATAGGGGGTTGCCTTGTTCATCCGGGTTGAATATATACACTTCTCCTGTATCCCGGCTATCAAAATACAGATCTTCTATAGTTTTGCCCAAAACCGGGTGTATGCGTTCGGGAACAAGTTCCATCAGGGGTATAAGTACAAAATTACGTTCATGCAGGTGAGGATGGGGTATAGTGAGGTCTTTTTTATGGATGACCAGGTCCCCACACAGCAGGATATCTATGTCAATATGCCTGGCATGCCATTTTTCTGCTGGTGTACGGCCTGCCCTGACTTCAATTTCTTTCAACCTGGTGAGGATGACCTCGGGGCTATCAGGTGATTTTACCTCAACCACCTGGTTTAGGAACCATGGTTGTTCATCAAAGCCCCATGGCTGCGTTTCGTAAATGGCACTTTGTTTTACAATGACCCCAATTTCTGAGGCGATCATTTTCTTCGCCAGGTCGAGTTGATTGATCCGGTCACCCAGATTACTACCAATGATCAAAAAATACTCCAAATTTTTCATTCTTACTTCCTTGTTCCCTTTTCGAAATGCGTAATACAATTATGGTACTTCTTACTTTCAACTTCCTTACTTCTACTTCCTTCTTTTTACTTCCTTATTCGTTATTCATTATTTTTTATTCCTATCCCTTAACCTCCAGTTCATTGGATAATGGTTTTTCCAGCCCTGGGCGGTACATTTAGCCCAACCCAAAAATGTACCTTCAAAGCGTATCAGGTACCATCCGGGTTTTTTATTCTCCGGCAAGGTATTGGTATTTCGCTCCAGGAAATCCAGGGCAGCAGAAAGTTCAAGATCCAGGATTTCATATTGTTTATCCCCGATCCCAGCCATGGCCATCACGTGGGCAGGGACAAAGTCTTTCCCTTTTATTTCGCCTGCCTCGACTATTCCCTCTGCCCCGGGCACGTGCATGAGCACTTCGTTAGCTTTGAGCTCAGCCTCTGCGGTGATGAGCTGTAGCGTTGGATTGTTTTTCCGGACACGGTAGTAAGCTGGATTGGAGAGGTGCCCTGCCAGTCTGTCCGGAATGGGTTCAAAAAGATTGAATGGCTTCTTGAATTTCCTGTATCCCGAATCATCAGGAGATACTTTTTTCAATACAGCGATAAACAATCCTTCACCTTCCACCCGGTGCGGATACAGTTGGTAGCCATAGGCTTCGTTTTCATTCATAGTGACAATCCTCCAATCCGCAGGAAAAGTCATGGGTACAGATGATAAATGGTGTTGGTCAATAAAATAACTGATGTTTTGCAGGTTTTCGTCCATACTGTACGAACATGTACTATAGATCAGGAAACCATCCTCCTTGAGCGCCAGGACGGCATCCGAAACAATTTGTTTTTGTAGCAGGCTGCAGGATTGCACTAATGATGAGGTCCATTGACGAATTGCCTCAGGCTCCTTACGCATCATACCTTCTCCGGCACATGGTGCATCGATCAGGATGATATCAGCAAAAGGCTCACGAAACGACGATGCTTGTTCGCCTGATATCATTACATTGAGATATCCTGCCTTCACCAGGTTTTCACGGAGTATCGTTCTTCGCTGTCCGATGATTTCATTGGCAAGAAGTACGTCTGCAGGCCCCAGGTTTTTTGCAAGTATTCCTGTCTTACCTCCGGGAGCGGCGCATACATCGAGCCAGACCCTCGGGCGGTCATCCAACTGCAAATTGGAGATCACTGCATCAAGTATCATCGAAGAAGCCTCCTGCACATAATAAGCACCGCCATGCCAGTGAGGATCCAGGTAAAAGAAGGGTCTGTTTTCAAGGTACTGTCCATTGCTACACCATGGTACACCCGCTTTATAGGTAAAAGAAGAAATACCCTTCAGATGATGTAACCGGATACTGGTTGGTGATGGCTGCCCGAGAGCGTTAAAGAAGGCTTCAGCTTCGTAACCAAGCTGCCCCTTCATTCGTTGTACAAATTCCTGTGGTAGTATGAGCATAAGATCGATGGCGAAGGTAAAGTTTAAGTTTGAGGCGAAGGCGAAGGCAGAAGAATTACTCACACTCAAAACTCACACCTCTCACGTTCTCACGTTCTCACGTTCACACGTCCCACGTTCTCATGTTCTCACGTTCTCATGTCACACACACTTTCCTCATGCTTCTCACTGTCGCACTGTCTCACTGTCTCACTTTCTTTCAACACCTACAGTCCCTTGATTTTGCCATGCAAGGCCCCACCTTTTGCAAACAGCTGGTCCACCCGCTTACTCACCTCTGGATCCGTTTCCAGTACAGGCGCATGATGCGGCTTGATACGTGCATCGATAATGAAAGGTGCCCTGCATGTCCAGTGTTTGTCAATAAATGCTGAATCAACTCCGTAAATATCTTTAGCTGGCTGTGAACGCGTGAATGTCGCCCAAAGGAAATTATTCAACTCCCTGCTCATCCACTGGCTGTCCTCTGTCAGTATCCACAAAGGCCATTGTTCAAGAGTTTGAGTGGAAAGGGATGCAATGATTTGCGCAAGTTCAATTTTTGCTGTAGTGTAATCCGTAAAAGGCTTAAATGAAACGCCAACTATGCCTGGTAGTATAAGGTCAATACGTTTGCATGTCGGGGGAAGATCAAGTCCGGAGGGAAGTGCAGTTGCCAGTTTCCTGATGACTGGCCCCCTCGCAGCTATCACAAGTTTAGATCCGGCATTCCATCCATCACCACTGTAATCCAGCGTGTCAATGGTCGTACGGGTCTGATAATGCAAATCCCTGCTCAAATCGATCCTGCTCAGGATATGGTGGAAAAAACCAGGGATATCATGGGTGGATAATGTTGGATCATCTTCATGACATCCGATGAAGAGGTACTTGGCCAGAGAGGTTTGTCCCTTTCCAAGTAAGTGGTTGGCGATAGTCAGCAACTCCTCGGGCACCGGATCACGGAAAGGCATATATCGTTCATGTCCGATCGCAAGCAACAATGGATGAACGCCTGCGGCATCTATGGCATGAACTTCCTTGAGCCCGGGGAATTCTTTGGGAGCTAAAGGCTCAACCAACTGATGAATCAGCCATCCGAAATAACTGTCTTCCTGTGGGGGCCTGCCGACAACTGTAAAATGCCAGATAGGATTTTTACGGTGATATATATGCTTGATTTCTAATACAGGAAAATCGTGTTGCAGGCTATAGTATCCAAGATGATCCCCGAAAGGCCCTTCTGGTTTCATACCATCAAGCCTGACAGTCCCGGTAATACAGAAATCTGCATCAGATGACAGGACATAACCATCCTTGAAGAAATACCTGAAGCGGCGTCCTGCCAGCAATCCGGCAAAGGTGACTTCACTCAGATCTTCAGGTAGGGGCATGATCGCAGCAAAGGCATGGGATGGGGGGCCACCAACGAAAATCGTGACTTTAAATTCATCACGTGTCTGATTGTACAGGGTATGGTGCACTCCGATGCCACGATGGAGTTGATAGTGCATTCCGGCTTCTTTGTCTTGCATATAGTCATTGCCACTGATCTGTATGCGGTACATGCCGATATTCGAATGCATGATCTGTTGATCTCCCGGTGGAAGGCTCATGACCTGGGGTAGGGTGATGAAGGCGCCACCATCTTTTGGCCAACTGACGATCTGGGGTAGCTGACTGAGCACAGTCTGGCCATGGAGTATAGGTCTGTTCCATTTTGACCGCAAAGGCAAACCATTAATTGCGGTACCGGGAGTACTAAGATATCTTCCCGGATGTTTTAACAAATCCGAAGGATCCGCCTTCAGTTGGATAAGTCGTTGGACGTTTTCCAGTTGATGACGAAATATATACCCTGTACGCTCCCGGGTTCCATATAGATTGGACAAGGCGGCAAAGGGACTGCCTTTTACTTTTTCAAATAATAAGGCTGGGCCTCCTGCATGGAAAACACGCCTGTGGATTTCTCCGATTTCGAGGTTGGGATCCAGAGGAGCATCAATGCGCAAGAGTTGGTCCCCGGGCAAATCATCAATGGCTTGCTTTAAAGAAGTATAGGACAAGGATTAGGTGTATATGAACCAGCGATAATATTGAAATGTAAAGATGGGTGAAATGTTTCGAAAGTGAGGAATCAGTTGCCAGGTTCAGAAGAAAGGCTGGATAAACATTAGTGTCTCCTGTTACGCCCCAGCAGTTTGATATAATCAGGTTCTGTGTTTAGTACAATCAGGTCTGGATCATGCTGAAATGTTGTCCCGGCTTGAAATTTTATGCCTTCTTCCAGAGCAGTTCCAAGTTGCCTGATGGCGCCTTTATGATCACCGAGATGAGCCAGGATTCTTGCTTGCAGGTATTCGGAAAGGCCATAGTCATATTCGGTCTTTAGGCTTTTAAGTTTCTCGATGATTTCAACAGCTTTCTTTTGGTGGCCTGTTTTGGCATAGATCAAACCCAGCTCTGCCTGATACCAAATGAAATCTGGTGCTGATTTTAATAGCTCCTTGTACATTCCTTCGGCATTTTGAAAGTTGCCGTTCAAATACTGGCCTTTAGCCGTAAGCCAGGTCAAAGAATTACCTCCGATAAGGTTGGCTTTTGCAAGAAAGTGATCCTTTATTTTCAGATTGCCCGCCAATAGGGCATATTGTGCCGACATCAGGTAATAATATTGCCGGGTCGCAGGGATAGCCTCAGGAGTCTTCCTTTTCGTCACATTGGTGATCAGGCTTTCAATCGCAAGGGTATCCTGGATACTTATATTGTATTGGATTAATCTCATCAATTGACCCGCCTTGACGGCATATGGACTTAGATGTGCAGCTAGTTTACTTGCATTTACCTTGTCGGACAAGTCCATATATGCCTGGATAGCCATTGTGATTCTCGTCCTGCAATAGACACAATTGGCAAGGTCCATACTATCTGTATCCATGGTATTTATAAAAGCCAAAGCGGACAGTGGATCATTCAGGTATTCTACAGCCATGACAATGCCCGTTGTATTGAGGAAAGGGTCTTCGGGATCATTCTTTAATTCCTCCATGAAGTAGTTGAAAGCTGCAGTATTCTGACCGGTTAAGTCTGCCTCATAGTATTTAAGATAACTCTCTTGTCTCGGAGACATTTCAGTAAACCTTTGCCTGACCAGTTGGATCGTATCTTTCGCATGATCATATTCTCCTTCATTGTTGAGCCCATCAAGCAATAGAAAATATGGATTCAGGAAGTATGGCGCTTCTTGTATGGCTTCAATCAGATACTTCCTGGGATCTTCCGGAGCATCAGGGTCTGCCCATGTGCGTTGGGCGTTGAGATAGGCGATCCTGGCTTTTTCATTAGGGATGCTGAAGTAATTTTCATTTTTGCTTTTCCAGTACCCTTTAAGGAAGTCTGTCATTTCATTTATGCAGTCCATATAATTGTCAGAACTGCAGTACACATGAGGGATATTTACCGGCAACAGGTTTTCCGTTCTGGTATCCATTATGCTGACCCAAAAATCCAGGGAGTCTTTTGAGGCAGCCTTGTAACTATACGCTCCCTGGAAAATATATTTAGCGCCTATTTTCCTGGCGAGGGCAGGGTTATTGATCAAAGTGCCTGCATCTGCATTAGTGAAGCCAAGCATAGCGGTATATCTCGTAACATTGGCTTCAGTACTTCCACTGAGATCGTTGGAAATCTGGCTGCTGGCCAAATCGCCTATCTGGTGGTGAATGGAATCCATTGTATAGTCTTCGAAGCGTGGAATGATGATCCGCTCATCTGCAAAGTTGAATTGCCTGTCGATTACTAATTTCTTATAGAGGAAATACCCAAGGCTAACAGCGAAAAGAATGGCAATAAGCATCATTGGACTGAGGACTTTATTTTTCCTGATCGCCTCCGGTGGTTTGGGTGGAATAGTTAATCCACGACCAGTCAGTGCGAATAGTTCAATTTGTTCTCTTACGTTTTTTAAGGTGTACATGCCCAATCTCGTAAAATGTATTTCAGGATGGTTGGTCAGTTCGTCAACTACCTTCCTTGACACCAATACGCTGCCTGGTACACCTGCAGATTGAATCCGGGATGCAATATTGACTACATCGCCGAATATATCTCCATGTTTATACACAAGGTCTCCCATATGGATTCCGATTCGAACAGGAATCCGATGCTCTGCAGATACCAATTGAAAAGCCAATGCACTTTGTACGGCATCAATGACGCTTTCATAGGTTGTGACACTCCCATCGCCATAGAACTGAATGATTTCACCGTTGTGTTGTCGGGTCACAGCATCCAGATCCACTCTGTGGTCTTCTACTTGTTTTATGGCAGCCTTCTCATTCCGCTGAAACAAAGCGGTATATCCCTCGATGTCGGCAAACATGACGGCGGCTAGTTTCCTGGTTTCTTCCTGTGGTAGCATGAGGTCTGCAATCTTGTATGGTAAGTAAGGCTTTTAAATAATACCTGGGTTTGAATCAGTTAGTAAACCTGAAATTACATATATAAATGGTCTGGTCAATGGGCAATGTGGGGTCACTCCGTTGTTGAGTGACTGGCATACGGATCATTTAGATGTATTTTTTTTTGGCAGTACTATAGGTATTCATTAGATTTGAGAAATAGATGCTATGAGTTGCCAACAGGACACTATTTAATTTTTATTTGAAGTATGGTATGCTACCATGCTTTCCTATGTTGAAATATTATTTAACCTTTAACCACTTCTCCTATGTCATGTAAGCCACGTAGCGTGTTTTATACCATTCTGGTTAACACCCTCATTGCATCATTTTGCTTTATCTTAGTTGATATCATTTTCTATATCTACATCGCGGGAGTAGCATACCCATCAGGTAATGATTTATTGCTACACCTTCTCGCTACTGCCTTTGTGGCTATGCTTTATGGCCACCTCTACAACACATGCTCGTACCTTTGGGCACCTAACAGTACAAAGGCTTTTATATTCCCGGGACATAAGGCAGATCCGGCAGATAACTGCAAAGCCACCTTGCCCAAACTGGTCAATGGACTGATCTTTAGTGGGATCATCAGCGCCATATTTTTTATAGCTGCATGCCTGATGGATACGCTGCTCAATGTCATCTTTATAGACCTGCTCCATGGCATGAGGGGACTGCCTCCCGAATCAACTGGAGGATCATTGCTTCTGCCAGCGCAGCTTGTGGTGACCAGTATTGCACTTGAGTATGTAGGGAAAACCGAAGATGACCCTGCCATGACGCCCCCACCGGTAATCCCACCACGCCAAAGGTAAGTGTGTATTGAAAAGAAGACATTTCAGGGGCTACCTCCACCAAATCAGGGGTAAGCAGTGCACCCTAGTTTTCCGGACTACATATTGATCTGATTTTCTAAATTAGCAAGAGTAACCATCAAATAATTACATCGCATGAATATCATTATCACTCTAATTGTAGGGGCCCTTGCCGGATGGCTTGGAAGCCTGATCATCCGCGGGAGCGGATTCGGATTGATCGGCAATATTGTCATTGGCATACTGGGAAGTTTTGTTGGGACATGGGTGCTGGGTAAGCTCAACTTTGGCTTTGGCGGCGGATTCCTGGGATCGATACTCACCGGAGCAGTTGGTGCGATTGTAATCCTGGTCATCGTCAGGATTTTATTTCCACCCAAAAGATAATCCACTTGATAGTTTTCTTGCTGATTGCCATTGTCCCAGTTTCCCCTCACCTGCTTCTTTGCTAGTAAACTAATCTGCCTCATTGAAAACCAGATTGAAACTTATCTTATGGATTTGCCTTTGGAATCTTATAGATCCTGGTATTGCGCTTACGCAGGATATTCGGTCAAAGGGTGATACACTCACCCAACAGCAGTTTTTACAAGGATGTGCGCGGTATCGGGAAAGCGTAATCCATGACATTGAAGGGGCGCTGGCGGAATTCGCCTCTCTCACCGAGAGTCTTGCTTCGATTTCTGCGCATCCAGAAACGCACCTTGCGCTTCGTGACGGAATCATCCAGGCTACGCTGAAGGAGGAGCATGAGGTGTCTAAAGGCTCTATTTACAGGGCGATCCAAAGTTTGGCTCAAAATGACAGTATGGCATTCCGGCTTTATGAGGATTGGATAGAGGACAATTCTTTCGCATTGACAGAGTTTCAATTCCTGGTTTCCAGCCAAATACTTGATCCCAGGCCTCCTTACAAGTTGGGACCACTCAGGGAGATATGGAAAGAGTTTTCTTTTTATGACCTGCATGCCGGTATGACGCTTGCAGACATAGGTGCAGGGAATGGATTGATCTCCTTTATTCTCGTCGAGTCCGGATTGCCACTCCATATTGTCATGACTGAGGTTGATGATGATTTTCTTCTATTACTTGAAACCAAGGTAGTCCGATACAGGAAGGATAATACCGAAGATTCCATATTTGTAATGGAGGCAGGTGAGCGGGAACTCGGACTGGGAGATGTAAAAGTGGACAGGATGATATTCCGTGAAGTATATCATCATCTTCGAAATCCTCAGGCTATACTCGATGATATTGCCGCCCACCTTAAGGAGGGCGGGTATGTAGTGCTGAAGGAAGGTACAAGGGACTTGAATGACCCAAACCATAAACCTTGCAGTAAGGCCACTACCTACAAGCAAATTATTAAGGAATTTGCTTCAGCTGGACTGATCCTGGTAGAAGAAGCCATAGTGGACGGCTCTTATATGTTGAAGTTTAGCCGGTAGCCCTCAAACATCAATTTTTCTAATATTATTTATTTTCATATATCTTTTTACCTTAGCCGTCAAATTCAGATGAATTGAAGGTATACCAGGATCTCCTCCGCCACATTCTCGACCAGGGCATTCGCAAGAATGACCGGACCGGGACAGGTACGGTCAGTACGTTCGGGTACCAGATGAGATTCAACCTTGCGGAAGGGTTTCCCTTGATGACCACCAAGAAGCTCCACGTCAAGTCCATCATCCACGAACTGCTTTGGTTCCTGAAAGGGGATACCAATATTGCCTACCTGCAGAAGCATGGGGTCCGGATATGGAATGAATGGGCTGATGCTGATGGAAACCTCGGACCGGTCTACGGGCATCAATGGCGCAGTTGGACAGGGGCTGATGGACAAACCATCGACCAGATCAGCGAAGCCGTCAGGACCATCAAGACTGATCCCGACAGCAGGAGGATTATCGTATCCGCATGGAATGTGGGAGAGATCAGCCAGATGGCCCTCGCCCCATGCCATTGCCTTTTTCAGTTCTATGTGGCTGATGGTAAGCTCAGTTGCCAGCTTTACCAGCGGTCCGCTGATGTGTTCCTGGGTGTACCGTTCAATATTGCATCGTATGCCTTACTGACCTTGATGATGGCCCAGGTCTGCGATCTTGCACCAGGTGATTTTGTGCATACCTTTGGTGATGTACACATCTACCTGGATCATATGGATCAGGTCCATGAACAGTTGACCAGGGAGCCACTGAAATTGCCTGAAATGAAGATTAACCCAAGCATAAAAGATATTTTCTCATTTAGATTTGAAGATTTCAGTCTGGTTGATTATTCACCTCATCCGGCTATTTCAGCCCGGGTTTCGGTTTGATGATTGATTTGTGCTGTTTAGACATTATCTAAATAACAAAATAAGAGTAATGCGCTCAGGTTAAGTCTTGTATCTAATTATTTTTGCAGCCAATATCAGCTATTATATAAGAGTCTACTTCTACTGTTATGCATCATAACTCATTGAAATACTGTATCCTCCTTGCACTTAGCTCTATTTTATTTGTAGGGAGTTCTGCCGCCGCCCCGACAGCTGAAGCAGGGAAAACAATTTTCCAGAACCAATGCGCAGCCTGCCATAACAAGAATATGAAGGATAACCTCACCGGTCCGGCATTAGGTGGGGTAGAAGCCAGGTGGGCAGCTTATCCCAAAGAGGATCTCTACCAATGGATTCGAAATTCCCAGGCCATGATTGCTGCAGGGCATCCGAGAGCTACTGAATTATGGGGCCAGTACAAGCCAACCGTGATGAACTCATTTCCTGCTTTTACGGATGATGAGATTGCATCTGTGCTCTTATTTATCGAAGCACAATACACCAAGGCACCTGCGGCTGTTGCTGCCGGACCTGCCGGTGGCGCTCCTGCAGAACCAGCCAAACCCAGCAAGTACATCTATTATTTCCTTTTCGTCATTCTTGCCGTAGTCGTTGGCGTATTATCGAGGGTGATCAACAACCTTCGCCACCTGGTAGCAGCTGAAGACGGGATCACGCTACCTCCTCAAAAGACCTTGTGGCAGACCATGACCAGCAAGTCTGTTGTCGGATTCCTGGTGTTTGCTCTTGTAGTGCTTGGCGGCTATACCACGGTCAACAATGGCATTGCCTTTGGACGCCAGCAGGGATATGCGCCCCAACAGCCCATTAAATTCTCCCATGCCACACATGCCGGAGTGCAGGGCATAGACTGCCAATATTGCCACGACAGTGCACGCAGAAGTAAACATGCCTCTATTCCGGGTGCAAGCACTTGTATGAATTGCCACAAGGCAATCGAAAAAGGCTCTATGTATGGTACCCAGGAATTGACAAAAATATTTGCCTCTATCGGATATGATCCGTCTACGGACAAGTATGTCGAAAACTACGGTAAGCTCAGTAATGACGAGATCAAGGCTATCTATACCAAATGGATTGCGGACAACTACATGAAGGATAAAGAATTGACAACCCTCGATCGTAAAGGTGAGCGGACTGTTGAAGAGCAATGGACAGAAATTTCCTCTTCGCTCACCAACGATCTCAAGGAATCCGTATCCGGCCCGATCGAATGGACAAGGATCCATATGTTGCCTGACCATGTTTACTTCAATCACTCTCAACATGTCACGGTTGGCAAGCTTCAATGCCAGCAATGTCATGGAAAAGTGCAGGAAATGGATCTGATGTACCAGTATGCCCCGCTTTCCATGGGTTGGTGCATCAACTGCCACAGACAGACAGAAGTACAATTTGCAGGTAACGACTATTATAAGACCTACCAGCAATATCACGATGCTATTGCCAAAGGACAACGAACGAAAGTGACGGTGGAAGATATCGGGGGATTGGAATGCCAGAAATGCCACTATTGATTTTCAATTACAGGACAAACGGAATCATCTACCAATAGAATTTATTTAAGATCATGAAGGATCAGACATCATACAGTGACATTTGGATTGGGTCAGAGGACTTAGGTCGTGATGAGAAATTTATCGACCAGGCTTCCCGCGAAATGCCGGACGCCTCGGTAGCCTCTATGTTGGCGCAAGGTGCATCATTTGCTGCAGCGCCTACAGGACGCCGCGATTTTCTCAAGTACCTGGGGTTTAGCATCAGTGCAGCTACGATTGCAGCCAGTTGTGAGATCCCGCTCAAGAGGGCCATTCCTTATGTGACCAGGCCGGATGATATGGTGCCTGGCGTTGCCAATTACTATGCTACATCTTATGTGCAGGGTGGTGATTATTGCAGCGTGCTGGTCAAGACCAGAGAAGGCAGGCCTATCAAAGTTGAAGGCAACCAGTTATCAGCTATCAATGGTGGAGGAACTTCCGCGAGAGCTCAGGCTGCCGTGCTGGGATTGTATGATACCTTCAGGCTCAGGGCACCTCAATTGAAAAACGCAGAAGGTCATTTTGAAAATGCAACCTGGAAACAAATCGATGAACTGGTAGCAGGCGCCCTCAAGCCAGAAAGCCGTATCGCTATCCTCTCCCACACTATGCTGAGCCCAACGGAAAAGCAAGTGGTTAAGGACTTCCAGGCAAAATATCCGAATACAACAGTTACTATATACGATCCTGTATCATCAGCGGCTATTCTACGGGCCAGTGAATTGATGTACGGTGTTGCTATGGTACCTGGTTACCATTTTGATAAGGCGAAAGTGATTGTTGGCATCCAGGCAGATTTCCTTGGAAGCTGGATATCTCCTGTACAATTCGCCCATAAGTATGCTGCAGGCCGTAAGATAGAAGATCCTACTGCGCCTAAAATGTCAAGGCATATTCAGATTGAAAGTTATATGTCCCTGACCGGCACCAATGCAGATAACCGCATACGTATCAAGCCAAGTGAATCAGGGGCAGTAGTCGCCAGGCTCTATAATAAGATCGCTTCAGCTAAAGGAGCATCTCCTGTCACTGCACCAGAACTGAACGCTTCCCTTGCAGAGGCTATTGATAAGACAGCAGATGAATTATTAAAGGCACCAGGGGAAAGCCTTCTGGTATGCGGTACCAATAACATTGCAGAGCAAGCACTTGTTTGCGCCATCAATCATCTTCTTGGTAATGAAGGCAAGACAGTCGATCTGGAAAATTACTCCATGCAACGCCAAGGCGATGAGAGCAAAGTATCAGCGCTCATGACCGCGATGAATGGCGGGCAGGTTGATGCCCTGCTTGTGCTCGGAGCTAACCCTGTGTATGAATTACCTTTTGGTGCAGCTTTCGGTGAAGCAATAGCCAAGGTTGGCCTGACCATCAGCACTACAGGATCACTGGACGAAACCGCTGCCTTGTGCCGTGCGATTGCTCCATCCAGCCACTTCCTCGAATCATGGGGTGATGCAGAGCCTGTCAGAGGTCATATCAGTATGATTCAGCCTACGATAGCTCCATTGTTTGACACTCGTCAACGCGAGACAAGTCTCCTCAAATGGATAGGGGGTGAGAATACCTTGTTCAGCAGCGAACAGCCTTACTATGAGTATCTGAAGGCAAGGTGGTCTGCAACAACAGGATCAGCTAACTCATGGACTGAATTACTCCATGATGGGGTATATACATACACACCTGCCTCTTCAGGTGCCTCTTATAGGGACAATGTTGCTTCAGTAGCAGGCAAGCTGACCCAGCCTGGCTCTGGCCAGGAAATTACCTTCATGGAGACCGTTGCTATAGGCGCCGGTCAGCATGCAAATAATCCATGGCTCCAGGAAATGCCTGATCCGGTGACTCGCTGCGCATGGGGCAATTACCTCGCACTTCCTGTGGCATTTGATGGGACAAGAAAGTTTATTGCCCATGAAAACCTGGAAGATGGTGACCTGGCAGATATAACCTTAGGCGAACAAAAGCTAAGGGTACCAGTCATCAAGCAATTTGGACAAACACCTGATTCTTTTGCCCTTGCAGTAGGATACGGCAGGTCTGTCACAGGCCGCGCCGGTGCTAATGTGGGAGTGAATGTGCACCCATGGATGAAAACAGATGCTGATGGTCTCGTTCAGTATTATGCTACCGGCGTGACCGTTTCCGGCAAACAGGGTGAAGAAGACTATTTTTCTTGCGTGCAGTACCACCATACCATGGGGGTTACCGGCCAGGACAGCCTCACCAAAGAGACCATCAATGCTGATGAAGCTGCCACAGTCTATATGACTTATGGCCTGGTAAGGCAGGGTTTCCAGGGATCATTGGTCAACAGAACCATCATCCGCAAGAGCCATCTTGATCACGTAGAAGATTTTGTCAAGGATCTACAGGAAGAGCGTCATCACCATCAGGAATTAAATAAGAAACAAATTTATCCAGGCCATGATGAAACCTATGCCAGAGGACATCACTGGGGTATGCACGTTGATCTGAATGCATGTATAGGTTGTGGTGCCTGCACCGTGGCTTGTATGGCTGAAAACAACGTGCCAGTCGTTGGCAAGCGGGAGATGAGTCGCCATCATGAAATGGCATGGTTGAGGATCGACCGTTATTTCTACGGCGATGTCAACAATCCGAGCGCTGTATACCAACCGCTGATGTGTCAGCATTGCAACAATGCGCCATGTGAAAATG
>WBZX01001771.1_pt1 | contig 15694 bp, 14 predicted proteins | sample 5204211 | NCBI WGS metagenome assembly WBZX01 (sample SAMN12344362, study PRJNA552823) | activated sludge metagenome | biome: Activated sludge suspended growth; feature: Nitrification reactor; material: Wastewater; isolation source: activated sludge from nitrification reactor of wastewater...
AGCAGGTTGATGCCGACCAGCACGTCGAAGTCGCCGAGGCGGAGGTCGCGGATCAGCTCGATGCGGGCGATCGTGTCGACCTCGGAGTGGAGGTACCGCACCCGGACGCCCATCTCGAGCAGGTAGTCGGTGAGATCCTCGGCCATCTTCTTGGTGAGGGTGGTCACGAGGACGCGGTCGCCGACGACGACGCGCTCGTTGATCTGGGCGAGGAGGTCGTCGATCTGGCCCTTGGTGGGCTTGACCACGATCTGGGGGTCGACGAGACCGGTCGGGCGGACCACCTGCTGCACGATCTGGCCCGAGTGCTCACGCTCCCACGGGCCGGGCGTGGCCGACAGGAAGATCGTCTGGCCGGCCCGTTCGGCCCATTCCTCGAACCGGAGCGGCCGGTTGTCGGCGGCGGACGGCAGGCGGAACCCGTGGTCGATCAGCGTGGCCTTGCGGCTGCGGTCGCCCTCGTACTGCCCGTGCAGCTGCGGGATGGACACGTGCGACTCGTCGATGATGGTGAGGTAGTCACGGGGGAAGAAATCGAGGAGCGTGTTGGGCGGCCCGCCCGGGCCGCGGCCGTCGATCGGGCCCGAGTAGTTCTCGATGCCGTTGCAGAAGCCCATCTCCCGCATGTTCTCGAGGTCGTACTGCGTGCGCATGCGGAGCCGTTGGGCCTCGAGGAGCTTGCCCTCCTTCTCGAACCACGCCAGGCGCTGCTGCAGTTCGTCCTCGATGCGACCGATGGCGGCGTTCATGCGCTCGTCGGACGTTGCGTAGTGGGTGGCGGGGAACAGGACGAACTCGTCGAGCTGTTGGATGCGGTCGCCGGTGAGCGGGTCGAAGACCCAGATCGACTCGATGTCGTCGCCGAACATCTCGATGCGGACCGCCGTCTCGTCGTAGGCGGGATGGATCTCGAGGACGTCACCCTTCACCCGGAACTTGCCACGGATGAGCGTCATCTCGTTCCGCTCGTACTGCATGGCCACCAGCCGGCGGAGCACCTGGCGCTGGTCGTGGGTCTCGCCGACGCGCAGCACGAGCATCTTGTTGGCGTACTCGACCGGTGAGCCCAGGCCGTAGATGCAGCTGACCGAGGCCACCACGATGACGTCACGCCGGGTTAGCAGGGCCGAGGTGGCGGCGTGCCGGAGCCGGTCGATCTCGTCGTTGACCGTGGCGTCCTTCTCGATGTAGGTGTCGCTCGACACCATGTACGCCTCGGGCTGGTAGTAGTCGTAGTACGAGACGAAGTACTCGACGCGGTTCTCGGGGAAGAACTCACGGAACTCGTTGGCCAACTGGGCCGCCAGCGACTTGTTGGGCGCGAGCACGAGCGTCGGGCGCTGCAACTTCTCGATCGTCCACGCCATGGTGGCGGACTTGCCCGACCCGGTGATGCCGAGGAGCGTCTGGAACCGCTCGCCACGCCACACACCATCGGACAGTTGCTCGATCGCCGCCGGCTGATCGCCGGCGGGCTGGAACTCCGACACGACCTTGAACGGCTTCGACGAGCGCACGATGCCGTCGCCGGGGGCGCCGATGCTGGGTTCGATGGTCAGATCACTCACGAGCGCAAGGCTAGACCCGACCCCTGACAGTGAGAATGTCGGTTCGGCCGGCGCCAGCGTTCTGGGCGCGCCAGCGGGTCACATCCGTACCGCTGGCGCGCCCAGAATGTCGCTAGCTTCCCCCCAATGACCGCGATCGAGTTCGGGACCTACGCCGCTGCCGTCTACTTCGCCGGGTTCGGCCTGGGATTCCTGGTACACCCGGCATTCGTCACGCAGTTCGGACTGTCGTGGGACGCTGCAGCCGGGAAGACCGAGGTCCGCTGCTATTACGGCGCGGTCTCGATCGCGATCTCGGCGTTCCTGCTCTATCTCGTCCACGAGGATCTGGCCCGGGAGGCACTCACCGGGGTGCTGTTCCTGGCATCGGCGGTGCTCGTCGTCAGGATCCTCGGCACGATCGCCGACGGAGGATGGAGCCATCCCTACACGCGGTCGGCCCTGCCCATCGAGACGGCGTTCGTCGTGGCCCTGGCGATCGTGCGGTTCCGGTGAGCGACGCGTCGCCGTACGAGCGGTTCCGCCGGAGTATGGACATCGGCTTCGAGCAGTGGCACGACGGCATCGGGTACGACCTCGACGCGCTCGCCGAGGCGTCGCCGGAGGACCGGACGGCGATCGAGACCCTGCTCGTGCCGCGGGCGGGGAACGACTGGCGTGACATCGAGGCGCTTGCGGCCCTCGGTACCCCAAGGGCGGACCGGGCCCTCGCCGACGCGTTCGCGACTGCCGGACCCGAGATCCGGGTCGCCATCCTTCGCGACGCCCCCCACGTGATTCCGGCGGACCGGGTCGACGCCGAGCTCGTGCGCCTCGTCGACGAGTGCGACCTCGGGTTGGGGATGACCCACGTGTTGACGCTGGTCGAGGACCTCCACCCGCCCGCAGTCGTCGATGCGCTCCTCCGCGGCACCCTCGACGAGCACCGCTCGGTGCCGGTCCACTACGCGGCGATGCTGTTGTACTTGCACGGCCAGGCGGCCGAGCCGTTCGACTGGGAGGTCCGGCCGTTCGTGCTCCGGTTCGCCGACTCCGGCCCCGACGAACGCCAGGCCGCCTACCGCGAGCTCTGCGAGCGGATCGGGCGCTGACCGCTACTCGGTCGAGCGGTGGCCTTCGATCCAGGCCCAGCAGGCCTCGATCTGGGGTGCGAGGTCGTCGAGGGAGCCCGAGTTGTCGACCACGAACGCCGCCTTCTCGAGACGCTCGGCGCGGGTTGCCTGCTTGGCGATTCGTGCCCGGGCGTCGGCCTCGTCGAAGTCGCGGTGCTCGACCAGGCGCGCCACGGCGATCTCGGGATCGAGGTCGACGACGATCGTGCCGATCAGCCCCTCCCACCCGGACTCGGTCAGGAGCGGGATGTCGAGCACGACCACGTTGTCGGTGGCGTCCTGTTCGACGACGCGGCGGAAGATCTCGTCGCGGACCGGGGGGTGCACGATCTCGCCGAGGTCCTTGAGGGCGTCGGCATCGCCGAACACGAGCGCCGCCACTGCTTTGCGGTCGAGCGAACCGTCAGCGTGCAGGATCCCCTCGCCGAACCGCTCGACCATGGCGGCCAGGACCGGCTGACCCGGAGACTGCAGCTCGTGCACGATCGCGTCGGCATCGACGACGACCGCTCCCCGTTCGGCGAGCGCGGCCGACACCGTCGACTTGCCGCTTCCGATGCCACCGGTGAGTCCGACCAGGATCATGCCGGGGGACGCTACCCGCGTCGCGCAGTGCGGCTCATGTTCGGCCAGGTCTCGCCGATGTAAGGGGAGGCCGAACGAACTACGGCCACATGAGCCTCCCGTGAAGACACTCTCCCCCTCCGACGACCCCGACGAACTGCTGCTCGGCACACCGCCGCCCGAGCGTCCCGGGTTGCTGCGCGGTCGTGCCGGCCGTGAGATCCGTCGCGCCCTGATCGACACGGCCGTCAGTCCCGACGAATCCACAGCGTTCGCCCCCGGCGGGATCGACCGCCTGGCGCTCTTCACACCGATGGTGACCGCCGTACGCGTCGCCACCACCGCCATCTCGCTCCTTCTCGCTGCGCCCAAGGTGCTCGGCGGTGATGCCGTCATCACCGGGTGCGCCGTGGCGATCGTCGCGTACGCGACGCTCCGGTCGATCCGACCGATCCAGTACTCGAACGGCATCGCCAGCCTCAACCGGACACTGCTCGAGGCGTTGCTGCACGTTGCGATCATCGTGGCGACGGGCTTCTGGTCGAGCCCCTTCGTCTTCACGCTCCTCAGCGTTGTGGTCATCGCCGGGTTCGCCCGCGGCTTCGCCTTCGGCCTGCGCATCGCGATCTCGTGTTCGATCGCGATCAGTTTTCCTGCCATCTACTTGTCCGGCGACGGACCGGCCGCCCTCAAGCTGGCGGGCACGTGGAGCGGCCTCCTCGTCCTGATCTCGCTGGTGTCGGGCTACGGCCGCAAGGTGTCCGGTGAAGCCGACCGCGAACGAGACATCGCCCTCGACCGGCTCGGACGGCTCGCTGATGCGAACGCCCTGCTCTACTCGTTGCACCGCGTCGCCCAGACCCTGCCGTCGTCACTCGACATGAACGAGGTGCTCACCTCGACGGTGTCCCGCCTTCGCGAACTCATCGACTTCGACTCCGTCGTGATCCTCCTCTTCGACGACACCGACAGCCACTGGCAGGTCATCCGCCAGGAAGGATGTCACCTGCCGGCGCGGCTCGGTCCGACCGACCTCCCCCGCGGTCTCCGCCAGGCCATCGCCGAGTCGATGGTGATCTGCTCCAACGAGCTGGGCGCCCGAGATGGCAGCGGATTCGACGAACGGTCGGGGTCGGGGCTCTACGGGGCGCTGAGCGCACGCGGCGCCATCATGGGCCTCGTTGCGCTCGAGCACCGCGACCCCAACCGCTTCGACCACCGCGCCGGTGGTCTGCTCGCCGGCTTCGTACCACCGCTCGCCATGGCCCTCGACAACGCCCGATGGTTCGCCCGGCTGCGGACCGTCGGTGCCGACGAGGAACGCACCCGTATCGCCCGTGACCTGCACGACCGGATCGGCCAGTCGCTCGCCTACCTCGCGTTCGAGCTCGACCGGATCGTCAGCCGCCACCAGGCCGGCGATCCGCTCGGCAGCTCGCTCGACCACCTTCGCGACGACGTTCGTGGTGTGATCCGCGAGGTCCGCGACACCCTGTACGACCTCCGGACCGACGTCTCGGACTCGTCGGGTCTCCACGAGATCCTCCAGCAGTACGCCGATCGCGTGGCCGAGCGCACCAACCTCGAGTTCACGATCGAGACCGACGACGATGCCCGGCTTCCGCTCCTTCAGGAGCGCGAGATGTGGCGCATCGCGCAGGAGGCGATCACCAACATCGAGCGCCACGCCAAGGCGTCCCGCGTGCGGGTCACGTGGCGCTGCGACGGGGGTCGCGCCGCAATTCGGATCTCCGATGACGGAATTGGCTTTGAAACCGGCCGCGCCGGCCGACTGGATAGTTACGGGATGCTCGGCATGCGTGAGCGGGCGTCCTCCATCGGAGCAACCCTCGAAGTCCACAGCGTTCCCGGCCAGGGAACCAGCATCACCTGCGTCCTCGACCCCTCAGTCCCCACCACCCACCCCGACGAACGCACGAAGCCAGGAGCAAGAAAATGAACCCGATCCGACTGATGCTGGCAGATGACCATCAGATGCTGCGTGAAGGTCTTCGGCGGTCGATGATCGACGAGGGATTCGACGTGGTGGGCGAGGCCCAGGACGGCGTCGAAGCTGTTCGCCTCGCCGAGGAACTCGTGCCGGACGTCATCCTGATGGACGTGTCGATGCCCAACTGCGACGGTGTCGAGGCCTGCCGCCAGGTGAAGTCGCACGGCAGCGTGTCACGGGTCGTGATGTTGACGATGCACGCCGACAAGGAGGTGCTGACCAATGCGATCCGCGCCGGTGCCAGCGGCTACCTCGTCAAGGACTGCTCGACCAGCGAGATCGCCGAGGCTGTCCGCATGGCCGCCGGTGGCGAGACCGTGCTGTCGCCGCAGCTCGCCAAGTCGATGCTCGAGGAGGTGCGCCGGTTGGACCAGAAGGCACGTACCGAAGAGGAACGGACCGTCACCAAGCGCGAGGAGGAGGTGCTGCAGCTCATCGCTGACGGCTGCTCCACCCCCGAGGTGGCCGAGCGCCTCTACATCTCCCAGAAGACGGTCAAGAACCACCTCGCGTCGATCTACCAGAAGCTCGACGCTCGCGACCGCACCCAAGCGGTGCTGCAGGCCGTCCGCATGGGCATCGTCCAGCTTCATTGATCGAGGCCAGCTTCGGGCATTTGTCCTTCAGGTCATGAGCCGTTCGACCGATGAGCAGGGAATGGAACGGGACGAGGGGCACGACGGGGATTGCATCGCACACCGGACTCGGGTGCGGCGCGACGAGCGGGGGGCGAACCTCGTCGAGTACTGCCTCCTGATCGTCCTGATCGTGTTGGCCTGCATCGCCGGCGTGACCCAGTTCGGCAAGGCCGTTCCCGCCGACAGCTTCGTCAGCGTGAACGCCTCGATCTAGATCGAGGTGCTCGCGACCTACACGGTCGCGAGCGTCGTCCGGGCCCCGGCGGTACCCGCCGTGCCGGCGACTCCCCCGCTGCCGCCGCTGCCGCCCGCTCCGCCGGTGCCGCCTTGGTAGCTGACGGCGTTGCCGGCGATGGTGCTGCTCTTGACGGCAACACCGATCGCCGGGCCACCGGCGCCACCGCCGCCCGCACCGGAGTGACCCCCGGCACCGCCGGCTCCCCCGTTGCCGCCGCGTCCGCCCGGGTTGTTCGTCGGTCCTCCCGCTCCCGCGGCGCCGCCGGGCTGGCCGAGGCCTCCGGCCCCACCATTGCCTCCCTTGCCGCCCGAGCCGAGGTTGACCACCACGTCCACGAGGGTCGGGGTCGAGCCGGCGATCGAGATGCCGATGGACGCCTTTCCGGAGCTACCACCGGTTCCGACGGCGGTCGCGCGAGCGCCGCCGGCGCCGCCACCACCGCCACCACCACCCATCGAGTCCGTGCCGGAGTCGTTGCCGCCGCCACCACCGCCGCCACCACCGCCGGTCCCGTCGAGTCCGAGGGTGCCGTTGCCGCCGCTGCCGTTCGTCGCCGTCCAGAGTCCGGACGCATCGATCGTGCCGTTGGCAGCGGCGAACACGCCGGCGCCACCGCCGGTGCCGTTGGACGTCCTGCCCGGCTGGCCGTCGCCGCCGGCCCCCGCCTGGCCGCAGTCGCACCGCGAGCCGCCCCCGCCGCCGGTGCCCAAGGACCCGACGACCGTCGCAGCGTTGCCTCCACCGATGCCCGAGGTGGAGTCGAAGCTGAACGGGCAGCTGGAGTCCCGGGCGCCGCCCTGGCCGCCGCCGCCGCCGTTGGCTCCGACCGTCGAGGTCGTTCCGCCGGAGCCTCCGCTCTTGCGGCTGGTGCTGCAGGCCGAGCTCGACTGTTCGGCGGCCTCGCCGGAGTTGCCGCCGTTCGCCGCCGTCTGGGAGGCACTCGTGCCCGCGGTTCCGTCGGTCCCGGCGCCACCGGTGCCGGCGTTCACGGTCACCCGGGCCAGCGTCAGTGCGCTCGAGTTCCGGATGACGATGCCGTAGCTCGCTTGTCCCGCCGCTGCGGTCGCACCGGAGACCGTGACGTCGGAGATCGTGGTCGCGGCGTTGATGTTGGTCGCCACGATGGCCACCGGGCCACCGACGGCGGCGTCGAAGGACGCGTTGACCGTGGTGACGGTAGAGCCCGTCGCTGCGGCACCACGGAGGAAGTTCTGCCCGTACCCGCCACGAATGGTGCGGCCCGCCGAGACGGCGAACCTTGCGTAGGAGCCGCCGGCCACGGTGAGACGCTGGATGCCGGTGGCGGTCGCCCGGAGGTCGGCGCCGGTGATCGTGGCGCACGGGGCAGCGAGTGTGCCGCAGGACGCGGTGTCGACACCGCCGGTCGCGGCCACGAAGAGCTGGGCGTCGGCCGGACCGTCGACGCCGTCACAGTTGGCGTCGATCTCGTCGTCGAACGGATCGGGCGCACCCGGATATGTGCCGGGCGCATCGTCGTCGCAATCGGCTGGGGGGCTCACGCCGTCACCGTCGTCGTCGACGTAGGCGGTGATCGACACGGCAACCGACGTCGCGGTCGCCCCGCTGTCGTCGGTCACGGTCAGGGTCACCGGCCAGGTGCCGGCGGCGAAGGTGTGGGTCGGGGCCTCGGCGGTGGAGGTACCGCCGTCGCCGAAGTCCCACGCGTAGCCGCTGATCGTCCCGTCGGGATCGATCGACGCCGACGTGAAGTGCACAACGAGGGGTCGGGGTCCGGTCTGGACGTCGGCGTTGGCCGCAGCAGTCGGTGGGATGTTCGGCGACGCCACGATCGTCACCGAGGCCGTGTCGGTGGCTCCGCTGTCGTCGGTGACGGTCAGCACGACCGTGTGGGTACCGGCGGCGAAGGTGTGCGCGGGCTCGGCGATGGTGGACGAGTCGCCGTCGCCGAAGTCCCAGGCGTAGGAGACGATCGAGCCGTCGCCGTCGGTGGAGCCGGTCCCGTCGAACTGGACGGCGAGGGGCGCCTTGCCGGCGAGGAGGTCCGCCACCGCGTCGGCCGTCGGCGCCTGGTTCGGTACCACCGTGATCGTGACCGAGTCACTGTTGGTCACCCCGTCGGTGTCGGTCACGGTGAGCACCACGGTGTGCGTGCCGGCGGCGAACGTGTGGGACGGCTCGGCAATCGTTGACGTGCCGCCGTCGCCGAAGTCCCACGCGTAGGAGGCGATACCACGATCGTCGGTCGATGCCGTGCCGTCGAAGCCGACGACCAGCGGGGCCTTGCCACTCGAAACGTCCGCGACGGCGCTCGCCGTCGGGGGCTGGTTGGGCGTACTCACGGCGACCGCGACCGACGACGTGTGGGACGCGCCCTCGCCATCGGTGACCGTGAGTTCCACGTCGTAGGTGCCGGGACCGACGAAGACGTGGGTCGGGTTGGCATCGGTGGCGGTGGTGCTGTCGTCGAAGTCCCAGAGGTAGGACACGATGCCCAGGTCGTCGGTCGACAGCGACGAGTCGAACTGCACCGTCAGCGGGGCGTCGCCGGTGCTCGGCAGGGCCTGGGCGGACGCGATCGGAGCCTGGTTGGCGACGGCGGTGACGGTGAACTGCCGGGTGTCGGTCTGACCTCGGTCGTCGGTGACGGTCAGCGTCGCGGTCCACTCGCCGACGGCGTAGAAGTGGGTCGCCTGCGCGGTGTCAGCGGTGCCGCCGTCGCCGAAGTCCCAGTCGAACGACAGCGAGGCGTTCTCGGGATCGCTCGAACCCGCCGCGTCGAAGGCGACCGTGAGCGGAGCGCGACCCGACGTCGGCGTGGCCGAGCCCGCAGCGGTCGGAGGCTGGTTCGCCCCGACGGTGATCACGGCGGTCGCCGTGGCCGTCGCCCCGTCGTCGTCGGTCACGGTGAGCGTGACGGTGCGGACGCCGGGCGTCGTGTAGTCGTGCGTCGGGCCGGGATCGGTCGACGTGTTCCCGTCGCCGAAGTCCCAGGCGTAGCCGGTGATCGTCCCGTCCGGGTCGCTGGAGGCCGACGAGTCGAAGGTGACGGTCATCGGCGCGGTGCCGGAGGTGACATCGGGGACGAACGCTGCGACGGGCGACTGGTTCACCGGCGCCGAGGTGACCGTGATCGTGGTCGACTCGCCGTCGGTGGCGCCGGCGTTGTCGGTCACGGTGAGGGTGACGACGTGGGCGCCGGGCGTCGTGAACGTGTGGGACGGGGCTGCGGAAGCGGCGCTTCCTCCGTCACCGAAGTCCCACGCGTAGCCGGTGATCGTCCCGTCGGGGTCGCTCGATGCCGCAGCGTTGAACGCGACCTCGAGCGGTGCGACACCGCTCGTGGGGTCGGCGGTGAAGGCGGCGACCGGTGCCTGGTTGCCCCCGGTGGGCTGCTCCGGCACACAGGCCGACGCGAACATCGCCAGCGCGCCCACACCCGCGACGAACAGTGACGTCACTCGGTTCTTCATGGTCTCCCTCGATCCCTTCACCGGTATCGCCTGCCGGTGCTCGGGGCTGATCATGACCGACGGGGGGCGCGCTCCGCCTCCCCCGAACGCAAGGATTTCGAGGGTTTTCGCTGCTGTTCAGTGAGCGTTCACTCCGGCGCCGTGGTGGGCGGCGCTGCGGTCGTCGTCGTCGACAACGCCTCCTCGGCGGCGGCTCCGACGCACGGCGCCAACAGCTTCGACATGGCGGCGCTGAGGTCGGGTTCGGAGGTGTCGGCCGCCATGAACCTGGCGAGCAGCTCCTCGTCCTTGGAGACCTCGGGCCACGCGCAGTCGAACAGCTTCCGCATCGAGGCCTTCTGCTCGGGCGTCTTTGCCGCGGTCGAGAACTCGACGGCGTGGTCGAGGTACTGCTGGCGGGTTACCGGGTCGTCGCCGCCACAGCCGGAAGCCACGATCGTGAAGGCGACGAGCAGGGCGGCGAGCGAGCGTGGGCGTGAGCGCATGAGTACGACGCTATCTACTCGACCAGGCGCAGCCCAGCGGGGCCCAGGACGTCGGTGGCGGCGGGCAGCTCGACCGCGAACTCCGTGCGGTGCGCGGCGAACACGTGGCGACTCACGAGAACCGGCCGGCCACCGACGGTGCGGGTCACGCGCTCGGCGACGAGGAGAGGTGACCCGACCGGCACGTCGAGGAGCTGCGCGACGTCGGCCTGGGCGGCCTCGGCGCCGATGGTCTGGCTCGCCCCACCGAGCTCCACCGGGAGCTGCTCGAGGAAGCTGGCGCGCTCGACGTCAGCCCGTGACAGCTCGGCTCCGAGCTCCTCGGGACACCACACGGTGACGAGGGCGAACGGCTGCCCGTCGGCGAGGTTGAGGCGTCGAACCTCGAGCACTTGGCGTTCGCCGAGGATGTCTCGGACCCGCGGCGACGCCTCGATGAAGCTGAACGAGAGGATCCTCCGTTCGCTCGCCAGGCCGGCAGCGCGAAGTTGGCTTTCGATCGTGCCGAGACGGTGGAGTTCCTGGCGAAGCGGATCTGCCGCCACGAACCAGCCGAAGCCCTGGCGGGAGTCGACGAGACGTTCGGACCGCAGCGCTTCGAGCGCCCTCCGCACGGTGACCCGACTCGCCGCGTATTCTGCGGACAGTTCCGATTCCGACGGCAGGAGGTTGCCGGCAGGAAACTCACCGGAGACGACGCGTCGACGAAGGTCGTCGGCGATCACCTGGTACCGGATGGTCCGGTTCGCCGCCTGCTCGCTGTCCCGGTCCACTTGTCTCTTACTTGTCTTGTCCATCGCTGGCTTGTATTCTACTTGTATCTCGTATCAACCGCACTCCTCCCCGAAGCACGGAGCGTTCTCATGACCGTCGAAGCCACCACCCCGATCGAGCTCGTCAACGGCGTCTACGCCACCCTCGAGGCACGTCTGGCCGTCGGCCGTGAGCGCCTCGGTCGGTCGCTCACCCTTGCCGAGAAGATCCTGTTCAACCACCTCGGCGCCGCACAGCTCGCCGACCCGACCGCCCCCGTCGAGCGTGCGGTCTCCTACAACGACCTGCGTCCCGACCGCGTGGCCATGCAGGACGCGACGGCGCAGATGGCGCTGCTCCAGTTCATGACCGCCGGCCTCCCCCAGGTCGCCGTGCCGTCCACGGTCCACTGCGACCACCTCATCCAGGCGAAGGTGGACGCCAAGACCGACCTCCTCGCCGCCGAGCAGGGCAACAAGGAGGTCTACGACTTCCTCGAGTCGGTGTCCGCCAAGTACGGCATCGGCTTCTGGGGTCCGGGCTCGGGCATCATCCACCAGGTCGTCCTCGAGCAGTACGCCTTTCCGGGCGCCATGATCATCGGCACCGACAGCCACACCCCGAATGCCGGCGGCCTCGGCACGATCGCCATCGGGGTGGGCGGCGCGGATGCCGTCGACGTCATGACCGGCTTCCCGTTCAACGTCCGCTGGCCCAAGCTGATCGGTGTCCACCTCACCGGCGAGCTCAACGGCTGGTCGGCACCCAAGGACATCATCCTGAAGGTCGCCGAGATCCTGACCGTGAAGGGCGGCACGGGTGCCATCGTCGAGTACTTCGGTCCCGGCGCCGAGTCCATCAGCTGCACCGGCAAGGCGACCATCTGCAACATGGGGGCCGAGATCGGCGCCACCACCTCCGTCTTCGGTTACGACGAGGCCATGAGTCGCTACTTGAAGAGCACCGCCCGCGAGGCGATCGCCGACGCCGCCGACGCCGTTGCGGCGCACCTCCGTGCCGACGACGACGTCCTCGCCAATCCCGCCGACTACTTCGACCAGGTCATCGAGATCGACCTGTCGACCCTTCAGCCGCACATCAACGGTCCCCACACACCCGACCTGGCCCGCGAGGTCAAGGACCTCGGCGCCGAGGCCCGCGAGCAGGGTTGGCCACTCGAGATCAGCTCCGCCCTCGTCGGCTCGTGCACCAACTCCTCCTACGAGGACATCACCCGGGCCGCCTCCATCCTCCGCCACGCCGCCGACAACGGCCTGTCGGTCAAGGTGCCGCTCCTCATCACGCCCGGCTCCGAGCAGGTGCGCGCCACCATCGAGCGTGACGGGCTGCTCGGCACGTTCGAGGCGGCCGGTGCCACGGTCCTCGCCAACGCGTGCGGTCCCTGCATCGGCCAGTGGTCCCGCCCGGAGGCCGACAACGATCACCTCAACACGATCGTCACGAGCTACAACCGCAACTTCCCCAAGCGCAACGACGGCTCGGCCAACACGCTCGCCTTCGTGACCTCGCCCGAAACGGTCGTCGCACTCGCCCTGGCCGGCACCGTCGACTTCGACCCGATCAATGACACCCTCACCAACGCCGCGGGCGAGCAGGTGAAGCTCACGGTGCCCGAGGGCCTCGAGCTCCCGCCGGCCGGGTTCACCCCCGGTGAGAACACCTTCATCGCCCCGCCCGAGGACAGCTCCGGCGTCGAGGTCAAGGTCTCCCCCACCTCCGACCGCCTCCAGCTGCTCGAGCCGTTCGAACCGTGGGACGGCAACGACTACCTCGCGCTGCCGATCCTCCTGAAGGCGAAGGGCAAGTGCACCACCGACCACATCTCGATGGCCGGACCGTGGCTCAAGTACCGGGGGCACCTCGAGAACATCTCGGGCAACCTCTTCCTCGGCGCCGTCAACGCCTTCACCGATGCTGTCGGTGAAGGCAAGGACCAGCTCGACGGGACGACCAAGTCGTTCCCCGACATCGCCAAGCACTACCACGAGGCCGGTCAGCCCTGGATCGCGGTCGGCGACGAGAACTGGGGCGAGGGCAGCTCCCGGGAGCACGCCGCCATGGAGCCCCGCTTCCGCGGCGCCAAGGCGATCCTGGTTCGCAGCTTCGCCCGTATCCACGAGGCCAACCTCAAGAAGCAGGGGGTCCTGCCGCTGACGTTTGCCGACCCGTCGGTGTACGACGCCATCGGCGAGGACGACCGCATCTCGGTCGTCGGCCTGTCCGAGCTCGCCGACGGCAAGCCCGTCGATCTCGTGCTGACCAAGCCCGACGGCACCACCGTTTCGTTCCAGGCCAACCACACGATGAGCCCCGAGCACATCGAGTGGTTCAAGGCCGGCTCGGCGCTCAACATCATCAAGGCGTCCCGCAAGTAGTCACGTCAGCCGAATCGTGCGCCTCCATCACGTGAACCTGGTGGTGCCCCCGGGGCTCGCCGAGCCGACCGCCGTGTTCTGGCGGTCGGTCTTCGGCATGGTCGATCTCCCGCGCCAGGGGCGCAGCGGCCGGCCCGGAGCTTGGTTGGACGGCGGCTCCTTCGAGCTCCACATTTCCGAACGTGACCACGTCGGCCACTCCGACGCGCACGTCGCGGTGGCCGTCCCCGATGTCGCCGCCGTCAAGACGGCCTGTGTCGTCTCCGGGGCCGAGTGGGAGGACGCCGACGCGCTGTTCGGGGTCGGCCGCGGGTTCACCCGAGATCCCGGCGGGAACCGCATCGAAGTGGTCCACGACGTCGGCTGATGCCCGTCAACGAGCGAACGCGACCTCGGCGTTCTCCCGACGGGGAACCCGCATGAGGGGTGTTCTCCGTCGGGACATCGCCGAGGAGCCGGAGCAGCGCCACCATGCGGAGCTGGCCAGATCGGTGGAATTGAACTGCTGGAACTCGCTCGACTCGACCGCCGTCGCGGTCGATCCCGTCGGCGCCCTGGTCTAGAAGTTCGACGAGACGCCGGACCCGGCGGACGTCGCCGCGTACCCGTCGACCTCGAATTCGTCGAGCGCGCCGTACACCGAGTCGTAGGCCGCATCCGGCCACGTCATCAGGGCGTCCACGAACACCGAACGGGAGATGTCACGGGTGGTGACCACGAAGTAGGTCGACCAGGCGAGGATGCCGAGGAACTTCGCCCCGTCCTCGATGATGTTCCAGCCCTGCCCCGGAACGGGGGCGTAGACCGCGTCCACGACGAACGACAAGCCGAGTCCTGCAGCTGCAGCGAGCAGCAGGTGGACGTGGGTGCGACGGATCTCGCGGAAGTGGGACATCAGCCACCACGCCATCGCACCGCCGAGGATGAACTCCCCGACGAACTTCGGGGCGTTCAGCTCCGACGGCAGGAGCACCGAGTGGAACTGGAAGAGGTCGTCGACGAGGAGCAGCGAACCGACGAACCCACCACCGACGAGGAACTTGGAGGCCCGGGAGCGTCCGCCGAGGCGGCACAGCCAGGCGCCGGCGAACGCAGCAGCAGCGCCGACGGTCCAGGCGAGGATGCCGAGGTTGGATACGAGGCCGGTGTACCAGCGGGTGCCGAGGGTGAACGAGGGGTCCATCAGCAGCTGTCCGGCCCGGTCCTTCGACTGGCCGGCGACAGTCGCCATGACGGCGAGACCAACGCCCCAGGCGATCACCAACGGGACGGCGACGCGCGCCTGTTCCCGAACGCTGCGAGCCTGACGACGTTCCTGATCCATTCACTCCTCATCGGCGGTCGTGCCGAAAAGATGAAGACTCGGGAAGAACTTCCCGGTCACACGCTGATCTGCCCGTACGGAGCCCTGTGCCCGTCGGCCGTTCCCCAGCCGAAGAGTCGCGGGTACCCGCCCAGGATCGTGCCGGACACGCCGCTGTTGAGCAGCGTCTCCGTCGCGCCGTAGCGGACCGTCTCGGTCTCGGGTTCGTAGGTTCCGAAGACCCGGTCCCAGATCATCGTCTGGCCACCGAAGTTCTTGTCCAGGTACCTCGGGTTCGAGCCGTGGTGCACCCGGTGGTTCGACGGGGTGGTCAGCCATCGGTCGAGGACGCCGAGCCGACCGATCAGCTGCGTGTGCTGCAGCTGGCCCGAGATCAGACCCCAGGCCGCCATCGGCGCGTAGATCTGCGGCGGGAAGCCGAGGAGCGGCGCCCACAAGCCCGTGAGCGGCTTGTAGAGGACCTCGGTCGGTGGCATCCGGATGGCAGTCGTGAATCCGAAGTCCTCCGCCGAGTGGTGCACCACGTGCGACGCCCACAGGAACGGGATCCGGTGTTCGGCACGGTGGACCCAGTAGTAGGCGCCGTCGCCCACGACGAGGTACGCCACCCATGTGAGCGGGTTGCCGACGTCGAGATGCCACGGTGCCCAACGGCCGAACACCCAGGCGTAGACGGCGACGAGGCCCGTGGCCCCGCCGACCGCCTTGGTTGCGAACCAGATCGTTCCGACCGTCGCCGACACGGCCGTCTCGTGAGCGTCGATCGGCAGATGTCGCCACCGGCGGATCGCCAGCTCGACCAGGACGAGGAGGATGCCGGTGGCGGCGAGGACGAGATACGAGGAGGGCATCCCTCCATCATCGGGAACACGGTGCCACGGACCCATCGGGGCGAACCCCCAGAGATCGCTGGGGAGGCTCAGTCGACCCCGGGTCGGCGCTCGGCCTCGTGGTCGGCGTCGGGAACCAGGTGGCCGCCGGGCGTGGCCAGGCGGAGTTCCTCGTCGGTCGGCTCGTACTCCTCGCGGGCGGACGGGGGAAGCAGACGCATGATCGCCGCCATGATCCGCTCCGTGTCGGCCTCGAGGGAGTCGTACTCGAGCTCCACCGGCGGGCCGACCCTGATGGTCACCACCGGCGGATCGGTGACGTT
>WBZX01001773.1_pt1 | contig 15693 bp, 8 predicted proteins | sample 5204211 | NCBI WGS metagenome assembly WBZX01 (sample SAMN12344362, study PRJNA552823) | activated sludge metagenome | biome: Activated sludge suspended growth; feature: Nitrification reactor; material: Wastewater; isolation source: activated sludge from nitrification reactor of wastewater treatment...
GGCACCCCTCGATGCCACCGATCCACACCACTGGCGGCCGCTGCTGCCCCACCGAGAAGACACCCACCTCGAGCGCGTCGAGGCCTTCGCCGATCACCTGGTGGTGTGGCTGCGTCGCGCCGGCGTGCCGCAGCTGCACGTCGTCGATCTCGCCGGTGGCCAGCACCACGACATCGGCATGCCCGAGCCGATCTATGCGCTCGACCCCGGGCCGAACCGCCGCTTCGACACCGCCGTCTACCGCTTCTACTACTCGTCGATGGTCACGCCGCTGCAGGTGGTCGACTACGACGTGCGTGCGCGTTGCTGGACCGTGCGCAAGCACTACGAGGTGCCCGGCTACGATGCGGGCGCGCTGGTCACCGAACGTCACCTCGCGACCGCACCCGACGGCACCGCGGTGCCGATCTCGATCGTGCGACGCCGCTGCGACGTGGGTCGTCCGCAGCCGCTGATGCTGATCGGCTATGGCGCGTACGGTCGCTCGATCGATGCTCGCTTCAGCTCGAATCGACTGTCGTTGGTCGAGCGCGGCGTCGCCGTCGCCATCGCCCACGTCCGCGGCGGCGGCGAGCTGGGACGCGCCTGGTACGACGGTGGCCGGCTGTTGCGCAAGCCCAACACGTTCTCCGACTTCGTGGCGGCGACCCGTCACCTGATCGCCATCGGCATCGCCTGCCCCGATCGGATCGCCGTGCACGGCGGCAGCGCGGGCGGACTGCTGGTCGGCGCGGTGCTCAACGCCGCGCCCGAGCTCTACGCTGCCGCGGTCGCCGACGTGCCGTTCGTCGACGTGCTGAACTCGATGCTCGACGCGACGCTGCCGCTGACGGTCATCGAGCGCGACGAGTGGGGTGACCCGCTGTTGCCCGAGCACTACGACGCGATCGCAGCGTGGTCACCGTACGAGAACGTCGGGCCGCGTCGCTACCCCGCCGTGCTCGCGCTGGCCGGCTGGAGCGACCCTCGCGTGGGCTACTGGGAGGCCGCGAAGTGGGTCGCGCGGCTGCGCGAGCTCGCCGTCGGTGAGCCCGAGATCCTGCTGCGCACGCACATGGGTGCCGGCCACGGCGGGCCCTCGGGGCGCTACGCCGCACTGGCCGAGGCTGCGTTCGTGTTCGCCTTCGTGCTGCGCCACCTCGGCGCGGCGTGAGTGCAGCGCCCGGGCTGTGCGCGCGTGGAGATCGAACGCTTCGTTGGGTGCACGCGCAGGATCCACGCGGCCACCCGCGCGAGCCGGTGGCGCGTGGATCGTCGAGCGCGTCAGTACCAGCCGCCGCCGCCGTAGCCACCGCCCCAGCCACCGCCGCCACCGCCGTAGCCGCCGCCGTAGCCACCGCCCCAGCCGCCACCGTAGCCGCCGTAGCTGTTGTTGGTGGGCGGCTGGACCTGCCACCAGCCCCACTCGCGGCCGCCCGCCACCGTCGCCATCGCGTCGTCGGATACGACCTCGATGGTTACGACCTTGTTATCGAGTTCGGTCTTGTTGTCAGCTTGCTTGCGCTTCATCGTCCCGTCTCCATCCGGTGTTGTCGCCGACCCCGCTCGTTACCGATCCTTGCTGTTGCTCGCGCGGGCGCCGAGGTTCCTCGAGCCATCACCGATCCGCGCGCGCGGGTACGGTCCGTGTGGGTCGCAGCACACCGGCGGCGAGCATGCTCACCACCAGCGCCCGCAGCTCGTCGGCCTCGATGCGCATGCTCTCGCGCAGCCGCGCGAGCGCAGCCGTCGGCGTGCAAGCGTCACGGAAGTGCGACAACACCTCGAGCTGCCCCCAGCCGACGTGATGACGCGTGCCGGCGGCCTCGTCGTCCCCACGCAGGCCGTCGACGCCGATGCGCAGCGCGTGGCCGCTCGCGAGCCGGAGCGGACGAGACCAGAACCCGTCGCCGGCGTGATCGTCTGCGAAGCGCTCCACGAGGTTGCGCCGGGTTCGCTCGTGGAACACGGCGCGCGCCACCGGACCGAGCGGCGCGCCCAGCAGACCCTGCTCGTGGGGCGGCAGGTGGGGATACGGCGCGCCGTGACGCAGGAACGCGAAGGTCTCCACCATGTCCTCGAACGCATGCAGGTGGTGCGGCGGGAGGCTCGCGAGCGACAGTGCGAGGTGGGCGACGGTGGCGTCGACGCGTGCGCGCTGCGCTGCGTCGCCCTCGGGCGCCCGCGGGCCGGGATCGCCGAGCAGCACCCCATCGGCGAGCAACGCCTCGATGCGGCAGAGCGCCTCGTCGCGCTCGAAGTCATAGTGTTCGCCCAGCCGCGCGAGCACCTGCGTCGGCGTGCTCGGGATCGTGAACGCGCGCAGCAGCGGCAACCACGCCCACGGCAGGTGGTGACGCACGTGGCCCTGTCGCAGCAGCACGTCACCGCCGTGCAGCTCGAGCTCGAGCGAGGGGTTGCAGCGCAGCGGCGCGTCCAGTCGTGGCGCAGATGCGGCGGCCCCCGCACGCGAGACCGCCAGCGCCGCCCGTAGCTCGACGTGCAGCGCGGCGCGGGTGTCGTCGCGACGGGCGTGGGCACCATCGTCCTCGAACAGTGTCGCGTGCAGCTGCGATCGCAGCCGTTCGGCCTGCGCCGGCGCCACGGTGCGGGCGGTCAGCATCGCGTGGGCGAAGCAGGCCGTGAGATCGCCACGCTGCGCCAGTGGTACGTCGAACCACCGGGTGTTGAGCATGGCGTTGAAACCGAACGAGTCGACCGCGTGCCACCACTGCGCCGGCAGGAACAACACGTCGCCGGGCTCGATGCGCAGCGTCACCATGCTCGCCAGCGCGGTGGCCATCCGCGGATAGGTCGCGAGATCGGGGTGCCGCGGATCACAGGCGCTGCGCAGCGGATCGCCGGCGAGTTCCCGCCGAGCGGTGGTGTGGAGATTGGGCAGCTGTTCGGGCGGGAACAGCAAGAACTCCTTCGCACCCGCGAGCATGACCGCGAACGAGTGACTCTCGTCGCGGTGGATGGGGATGCGCTGACCGCCGCTGCCGATCCACAGCTGACGTCGCTCGTCGAGCATGCGCGTCGGATCGACGATCGGCAGCTCGCCAAGCGGCGACAGCTCGGGCAGGCACTCGCGCACGGTCGCGCTCTGCACGTAGTAGGTGTGCCCGGTCGGCTCGCGCAGCTCCTCGGCGACGTCGGCGGCGAAGCTCGCGAAGGTCGCTTCGCGGTTGGCCCAGTCGACCCACCGCCCCGCGCCGAAGCCCATCCGCCCACCGCTGCGCGGCGGCGCGCTGGTGACGGTGACGGCGTTGTGACCGGCGCGCCGCACGAGCGCATCGAGAAACGCCACGGGGCCACCGCGCGCGAGCTCGACCAAGGGATGACGCGCGAGCGCACCGCGCAGCACCACCGGCACCTGCGCGGGGAACAGCTCCGACCAGAACCGCTCGCGGTCGATCGGACCCTGCGCGACGTGGGGCAGCTGCGTCGTCGACCGACGCGAAGGGCGTCGCGAGGCCGACGTGCGCGCACGGGAATCGACATCGTTCGGGAGGTCCATGGTCGAGCTCCTCGGCAGGCGGGCAGCAGCGACCACCCGACACGATCGACGTGCGACGCCGAGCGTCCGGGGTTCCCGCGATCGCACGGCCTCACACGGCGGGTAGCGGTGCTCAGCCGGCTTCGACGAGGCCCAGTCGCAGCTGTGGCTCGAACCCGGCGCTGCGCGCCAACGCGATCGACGCCGCGTTCTCGGCCGCGCACACGTAGATCGGCGTGCGCCCTCGCCGTCGTTGCGCCTCGACCACGCTCGTCAGCAACGCGTGGCCGCAGCCGCGGCCGCGCATGCTCGATGCGGTGAACACCTGCTGCACGGCGACGTGCTCGCCGTCGTCGACGGTGGTCTCGAGCACGGCGACGACCCGGTCGTCGACCAGGAGGCCGTGGTACGCGAAGCCGAATCGCGACCAGATGTGCGGCGGAGGCAAGCGCCGCGCGATCTCGGGGTCGATGCCGCTGCGGTCCACGTCGGCATCCACCGCGATCACGCGGGCCGTCGCCGGCGGTGCCCGGCGTCCCGACGCCACCAACAACACGTCATGGGAGGTGCGGGTGTGCGGCAGCGCCGAGACCAACGCCTCGAGCTGCGCGAGCTCGACGTAGGCCCGCAGCTCGCCGTGGCCGGCGATGCGCCGCAGCAGGCGCGTCAGTGCGCCGGCATCGTCGCCCACACACCAGGCGAAGCCGACCTCGAAGCGCCCGTGCATCGGCCCGCCGACCGCGAAGACCTCGCCCTCGACCGGCACCGGCAGCTGCGGCGACAGTCGCAAGAGATGACGCGCGAACACACCGTACAGGCCCGCCGCGTCGAGCCGCGCGGCGAGGCTCGCCAGCGGCACCGTCGGGGCGGCGCGGGGGCCGGCTGCAGTGACATCCATCGCCGTGGGGGCGAGGTTGCCCGGCGGCCGGCGGAGGTTCCCGCGGCGCGGGGATCAGAGCCCGTGGACGGTCACCTTGGTCATGCAAACCGGGGTGCGCGGCCGGTCGCGGCCGTCGGTCGGGGTGCGCTCGATGTTCTGCACCACGTCCATGCCGGAGATCACGCGGCCGAACACCGGGTGGCGCGACTGCCCGGGCGTGAACCAGTCGAGGCGATCGTTGTGGACGGTGTTGATGAAGAACTGGCAGCTGCCGCTGTTGGGCCGACCGGTGTTGGCCATCGACAGCGTGCCGGGCTCGTTGGAGATCTTTGCGTCGGCGGGATGCTCGTCGGCGATGCAGCCGTCGGGGCCGTTGCCGGTGCCGGCGCGGGCGCTGTTGGGATCGCGGCTGTGCGGGCAGCCGAACTGGATCATGAAGCCGTTGATCACGCGGTGGAAGTGCAGCCCGTCGTAGAAGCCGCTCTTCGCCAGCTTGATGAAGTTGCCGGCGGTGATCGGCATCTTGTCGACGAAGAGCTCGATCTCGAAGTTGCCGAGCGTGGTCTCGCAGGTGGCGGTCGGGTTGGCCATGGCCGCTTCTACCATCGACCCCACGGCCCCGTCAGCGGGACGGGTCGCCCCGGCGTCACTTCCACCAGAGGCTGAAGAGCCCCACGCCTGCGCCGAAGAACAGGAACGCGGTCAACGCCGGCACCCCGACCAGCGGCCATACCGGCAGCCCCAGCGCCAGCGAGTAGGTGCCGCACGCCAGGAACGTCACGGTCACGACCAACCGGACGGTCCGCTTCTGCCGGGCGACGGCGAGCCGATCCTGGGCGGCCAGCGAGTCCGGCGACAGACTCACGGCGAGCTTGCCGGCGCGGATGTCATCGACCATCGCGGGCAGCGTCCGCGGTAGCGAGCGGAACATCCGCGAGATCATGCTGAAGTCGGCCAGCGCGATCTGCTTGAGGCGATCCGGGCTGTAGCGCTCGGCCACCATCTGCGTGATGAACGGCCGCGCCAGCTCGATGGGGTCGACCTCCGGGGCGATGGTCTTCGCCATGCCTTCGGTGGTGATGATCGCCTTGAACAGCATCGTGAAGTCGGTCGGCATCCGCACCGCGTGGCGCGTCGCACCGGCGACGATCTCCGCGAACAGCGTGCCGATCTGGATCTCCGACAGTGGGATGCCGACGAGGTAGCGCTCGGCGATCTCGATGACGTCGGCCTCGAACTTCTCGTAGTCGACCGGCCCGGTGCGGATCGACAGGTCGTAGAAGGTCCGCGCGACCACCTCGAGATCTTCGTTGATCACCGCGTAGAGGATGTCGATGACGCGATCTTTGGCGGCCGGCGACAGCCGCCCGACCATGCCGCAGTCGAGCACGCCGACCTTGTTGTCGGGCAGCACCAGCACGTTGCCGGGGTGCAGGTCGCCGTGGAAGAAGCCGTCGAAGAACAGCATCTTGTAAGCGGCGTTGAAATAGACCGAGACCAGCGGCTTGGTGTCCTCGCCGCTGTCGAGCACCTCGGAGAACTTGCGGCCCTCGAGGAACTCCATGCACAGCACCTCGGTCGACGACAGCTCGCCGTAGACCTTGGGGAACACCACCTCCGGCACGGCCGCGAAGTTGGCGCGGAAGCGTTCGAGGTTGCGGGCCTCGATCTCGAAGTCGAGCTCGGCGGAAATCGACTTGGTGAAGCCGGTGATGACGCCCTGGATGTCCATCGCGCGGGCCTCGTCGATGGCCTCCTCGAGCCAGCCACCCAGCACCATGAGGATGCCGAGGTCACTCTCGATCTTGCTGCGCACGCCGGGGCGCTGCACCTTGAGCGCGACGCGGGTACCGTCGACGAGGGTCGCGCGATGGACCTGCGCGATGCTGGCGGAGGCCAGCGGCTTCTCGTCGAGCTCGGCGAAGCGGCTGCGCCAGTCGGCGCCGAAATTCCGCACCAGCTGGGCCTCGATCTGGCTGAACGGCACCGCCTCGACGTTGTCCTGCAGGGTCTCGAGCTCGCGCGTGATCGACAGCGGCAGCACGTCGGTGCGGGTCGAGAGGATCTGCCCCAGCTTGACGAAGGTCGGCCCGAGCTTGGTCAACGCCGCGACCAGACGCTTGCCGGTGTCCGGATCGGAGAGCGCGGCGCGGGTCAGGTCGCCGCCGGCGAGCTCGACCTGCAGCTCGCGGCGCAGCTTGAGCTGGGCGATGGCCCAGCCGAAGCCGTGGGTCATGAACACCGTCGAGATCTCGCGGAAGCGCGCGACCTCGCGGGCGCCGGTGATGAGCGCACGGGAGGAGTTGACCAGCGTTCGCAGGACCGACAAGGTTGCCCGCGCCGAGCATAGTCAGCGGTGGCCACGGCGTGAAGCCTGCGGCACGCTTGACGCTCGCAGACCACCATGGGCGTCGATTCAGAGGCACCGCGCTACGCACGGCTCGCGCTCGAGTGCATCGATCGCGAGTACCCCAACAAGCCTGCGCACGTGATCACCGGTGATGCGCAGGTGCGACCGCCGCGGGAGCTGACGCCGGCGTTCTTCGGCTGCTTCGACTGGCACTCGGCCGTGCACGCGCACTGGCTGCTGGTGCGGTTGCTGCGGCGCGGCTGGGCCGGCCGTCACGAAGCCGCCGCCCGCGACGCGCTGCGACGACACCTCGCCCCCGAGCCCCTCGCGGCCGAGGCCGCATTCGTCGGCGCACCCGCGCGCGAGGGCTTCGAGCGCCCGTACGGACTCGCGTGGGTGCTGCAGCTCGACGCCGACATCGCGCGCTGGTCCGATCCCGCGGCGGCGGGGTTCGCCGCCGCACTGATGCCGCTGCGGCAGCTCGCGTCCACGCGTCTGCTGCGATGGGCCCAAGCGTTGCCGCAGCCGGTGCGGACCGGCGAGCACAGCTGCAGCTCATTCGCGTTCGGGCTCGCGCTCGACTGGGCCCGCGTCCGCGCTGACCTGTCGTTCGCAGCCGCGCTGGGTGCACGGGTGCTCGCGCTGCACGGCGGCGACCGGCGACTGCCGCTGCACCTCGAGCCATCCGGGCAGGACTTCCTGTCGCCATCGCTCGCGACGGCCGACCTCATGCGACGGGTGCTCGACGCCGACGCGTTCGCAGCCTGGCTGCGCGACGCGTTGCCCGGGCTCGACGCCGAGCCCACCGAGCTCCCCACGCCCGCGGTCCCCGGCGACCGCAGCGACGGCAAGCTCGTGCATGCCGACGGGCTCAACCTCTCGCGGGCGTGGATGCTGGCCGCGATCGCGCGGGCGTTGCCGACGGGCGACCGTCGCATCGCCGCGCTCGAGCGTGCGGCGCACGACCACCTGCGCGCAGGTCTCGACGCGGTGTTCGCCTCGGACTACGGCGGCGCGCACTGGCTGGGCAGCTTCGCCGTCTACGCCACGAGCGGTGACGAACGCGACGAAGGCGGGCCAACGCTGTGCGCCGACCCGCCCCCTGGTTGACGTCCGCCGAGGCGGCCGTCGTCACGCGAGAACGGGGGCCCACCCCCGATCCCGCGTGCACGATTCACATCGCGACGCACATCGAGGGCACGAGGCCCATCATGAGGTCGATCGCCGCGTCCTGGCAGGTCTCGCCGGCGTCGCAGTGGCTGTCGTCCGAGCACTCGCTGCAAACGCCGAGCATGACCACGCTGAGCGCGGTCGCGACCGCACAGTGGCCCGAGGCACACGCCATGTCACCGTCGGTGCCGATCGTGCAGCCGATGCCGTTCTCGACCGAGCCGGGGTCGACGCAGACGTTCTCGCCGCTCAGGTTGAGGATGTCGTAGGTCGGCGAGCACAGCTGGTCGGGCATGCAGTCCGCCGCGCTGCCACACTCGCTGCAGGTCGACGCCGTGAGCACGCCGGGCACGTCCAGCACGACCGCGCAGACGCCCTCGGTGCAGACATCGTCGCTCATGCAGCCGCCGCCAGGCTCGCCCATGTTGCAGCTCGCACCCTGGGCCGGGGTCGCCAGCGGGTTGGGGATGCTGCAGCCGCCGCCGGTGGTCGCGGCACAGTCGGCGTCGGTGAGGCAATCGCCACAGATGCCGCCGAGCGGACCGACGACGAAGCACATCATCGACTCGCACTCTTCGTTGCTGGCGCACATCGAGCCGTTGGGCTGCGGCGTGGTGCCAGTGGTGGCGTCGGTGTCGGTCACCGAGACGGTGCTCGGGCCGGTGGTCGCGGTCGTGGTCGCCTCGGTGGTGCTCGCGGTGGTCGACGACGCGCTCATGGTCGCCGAGGTGTCGCTCATGCTGGCGCTGGCGGACGCCGACGAGTCCGAGCCCGCACCGGTCGAGTCACCGGCCGTATCGTCCTCGCCATCGTCCTTGGCACAGCCCCCCACGGCAAGCGCCGCGGCGACGAACAAACATGAAGTCCAACGAAGGTTTTGCGTGCGCATGGATCTCCTGTGGGCGGGCGATTGCCGTCCTCGCCGGGCATCTTCACCGGATCGGGCCGTCGCGTCCACCCTTGCCGCACCACCGCCGCGAGCGAAGCACACGCGCGATCTCACGGCATGCGCGTCGTGGTGCGAGGCTCAGCTCCGCGGGCCGCGTCGGGCGCCCGTGCGGGTGAGATCCTTGGCGAGATTCTTCTGGTGGGCTTCGAGCGTGCCGCCACCGATCTCGATGAGCTTCGCGTCCCGCCACAGGCGCTCGACGGGATACTCGCGGCAGTAGCCAGCGCCACCCATGACCTGCATCGCGTAGTCCGCCACGGTCTTGCCGACCGGCCCCGCAAACAGCTTCGCAGCGTCGGAGCCGACGCGGTTGCGCAGCTGCGGCCCGACCTCGCGGGCGACGTTGTAGACCAGGCACTTGGCGGCCTCGGTCATCGCGTAGCCATCGGCGATGTAGCGCTGGATCTGCCCGAACTCGGCGATCGGCCGGCCGAACGCCTTGCGCTCGCTCGCGAAGTCGACCATCAGCTCGACGCAGCGCTCGGCGATGCCGACGCTGATCGCCGCCAGCGTCAGGCGTTCGATCTCTAGGTTGCGCATCATGTGCGTGATGCCCTCGCCCTCGTGACCCAGCAGGTTGGTCACCGGCACGCGGGCATCATCGAAGATGAGCTCCGCCATGGTCGAGCCGCGCATGCCGAGCTTGTCGATGTGCGCGCTGGTCGAGAAACCGGGGCAGTCGCGATCGACGACGAACGCGGTGATGCGGCCGTCGAGCTTCGCGTAGACCAGGAAGCAGTGCGCCTCGCAGGCGTTGGTGATGTAGGTCTTGGTCCCGCGCAGGACGTAGTCGTCGCCGTGCCGCACCGCGGTGGTCGACATCGCGAGCACGTCGGTGCCGGCACCGGGCTCGGTCATGCCCATGCCCGCGACCCACTCGCCGGAGATCACCTTGGGCAGGTAGCGCGCGCGCTGCTCGGCGTTCGAGCAGTGATAGAAGTTGTTCACGAACAGCATCGAGTGCGCGAGGTAGGCCAGCGTGAAGCCGGGATCCGCCTTCGCGAGTTCGTGGTGCACGATGACCGCGGCGGTCGTGTCCATGCCGGCGCCGCCGTCCGCCTCGGGGACGGTCACGCCCAGCAGCCCGAGCTCGCCGAGCTTGCGGAACAGCGGCACGTTCAAGCTGCCCCGGCGATCGGACTCGGCCGCCTGCGGCTCGACCTCGCGCCGCGCGAACTCGGCCACCGTCTGCCGCACGAGATCGTGATCGTCGCTGGGCGAGAACAGGGAGCGGGTAGCTGCGGACATGGACGGGAGCGACTATCGGCCATGCGGCCGGCCGTGGCAACGGTTCGCCGTGGGCCAGCCCGCGTCCGGTTGGCCGGCCACCGGCGCGCGCGTGAAATCTCCGAGGCCGTACGCGCGTCGCGGTGCGCATGCGAGCGAACCAGCGCGTTTCCAGCCACGCGTGCACACTGTGCCCCGACATGCACAGGCGTCCTTCGGCCCTCGCCCTCGCGCTCGCCCTCGTCCTCTCGTGCCAGCCGGCGCCGACGGCCCAGGGGCCCGCGCCCGCGACCGCCGATGCCGTCGCCCAGGCCGAGCCAGCGGACGACGCGCTGACGTTCCCGCCGCCGCAGCTGCGTCGCGAACGACGCGCGATGCCGAGGCGTCTGCGCACCGCCGGTGACGACGCCAAGCTGGCGATCACCGCGCCCGAGCTCGACGACGACAACCACTTCGAGTTCGCCGGCCAGACGCTGCGCATCTCGTTCAACGGCAAGGTCCACGGCGATCCGGCGCGGGCGGCCGCGGACCTGCTCACGATCACGCCGGCGGTGGCCGGCAAGGCCAGCATCATCGGCGACCGCGCCCTCGAGTTCGTGGCCGACGCGCCCTTCGATCCCGAGGCGGACTACACCATCGCGCTCGCGGGCCTGCGCGACGAGCACGAGCGCCCGGTGCTCGAGGGCTGGACCGCACGGTTCCGGGCCGACCCGCAGGTGTGGATCGGCGGCAAGATGCTGTCGTACCTGCCCAAGCCCGGCGAACCGCGCATCGTCGCGATCGAGCCTTCGGGCGGGCTCGAGGTCGGCACGCGACCGCGCATCGAGGTGCTGTTCGATCAACCCGTCGACCCGAGCGCAGTCGCGGGGCTGATCACGCTCGAGAGGGGCCACGCCGAGGGCGGTGCCGAGCTGCCGGTGAAGCTCAAGCGCGGCAGCAAGTCGGTCTTCGCGGGCATCAAGATCGACAAGCGCCACGTCGTCGTGGTCACGCCCAAAGCCGCGCTCGCCCCCGGCAGCGAGTTCACCGTGGTGCGCAACGACCCCGGCGCCAGCGACTACGATCGCCGGCTTGCGCTCTCGGTCGCCGAGCGCATGGCCTTCGGCGGCGTGGAGTGCTGGAGCAGCGACACCTGCAGCTGGTCGTCGGGCAAGCTCTCCCTGGGTGGGGGCAGCTTCGCCATCACCTATACGAACCCGGTCGCGGCCTCCAACAAGGAGGCGCCCACGCTGGTGACGGTCGACCCACCGGTGCCCCACCTCTCGGTGTGGAACGACACGTGGAGCTCGACCGGTCGCCTCAACATCTCCGGCGGCTTCGCGCCCTCGCAGCACTACCACCTGGTGGTCGCCGCGGTGCGCGACCGCTTCGGCCAGGGCACCGACGGCGTCGAGTTCGACATCGACACGCTGCCGCTCGCCGCCAGCGCGACCATGGCCGAGGGCGCACAGACCCTCGACGGCACCCAGGCCGGCGCGGTCGCGATCACCACGCGCAACGTCGAGCGCGCGACCCTCAAGCTGTGGCGGGTCGGCGACGACGGCGAGTCGTTCGATGCCGCCCAGCAGCAGCTGCGCGAGCGCGAGATGCCCAACCGCAGCCCCGACGAGACCATCGAGCTGAGGCCGGCCGCGACCCTCGATCAAGACGTCGTCACCACCGTCGATCTGGCCGCCAAGGTCGGCCGCGATCGACCGTGGTTGGTCGCACTGCAGCTCGACCAGCCCGCCTTCGGCGCACGCGTGGTCAGCTACCCGTCGTGGAGCTCGGCCTCGCGGGCGCCGCTGTCGATGGTCACGGTGTACGACGAGCGCGCGCTGGCGGTGCACACCCAAGCCGCGCCCGACGCGGTGTTGGTCCACGTCGCCCGTCTCGGCGACGGCCAACCCCTGGCCGACGCGACCTTCTCGATCGACACCTCGCCGCTGGCCGGCGTCACCACCGACGCCGACGGCTTCGCGGTGCTGCCGCTGACCGACGACCCCGCGATCAAGCGGCTGCTGCACGTCGAGCACGAGGGCCGGCACGCGCAGATCCGGCTGGGCCAGGGTGGCGCCGACGCCAGCACGCTCGCGCCGCAGTGGGCGGGCGAGCCGGTCGAGGGCGGCGACGTGCGTGCGATGGTCGTGACCGACCGCGGCGTGTATCGCCCGGGCTCGACGATCTTCTTCAAGGGCATCGCCCGCACCGTCGACGGCGATCGTCTGCCGCCGATGCCGCGGCACCCGGTGCGTGTGCGCGTGACCTCGCCGACCGGCGACGAGGTACTGAACACCTGGGGCTGGACCACCGAGCACGGCGGCTACGCGGGCCAGTTCGACACCGCGGCGCACGCCGAGATCGGGCGCTACACGATCGCGTTCGAGCCCGCCGTCACCGACGCGACGGCGTGGGCCACGACCACCGTGCAGGTGGCGGAGTTCGAGCCGCCGCGCTTCACCGTCGACGTCGACGCCACCGTCACCGCGCGCACCCTCACCGCGAAGGTCGATGGCCGCTACCTGTTCGGCGCCGCGATGGACGGCGCCGCCGCGGCGTGGACGCTGCGACGCCGCCCCGCCGAGCTGCCGCAGGGCGACATGGTCGGGCGCGGCCTGTCGTTCGATGCCCGCAGCGCGGGCGCTTGGTACGACGACGACGACTGGGGTGAGGACGGCGGTGGCGACGGTGACGACGACGGCGATGGCAGCGGTGATGGTGCGACCGCGTGGATGCGCAGCGGCGAGGCCGTGCTCGACGCCGGCGGCCACCTGAAGGTCGATCAAGCCATCGAGTTGGTCGACGGCGACGGGCCGCAGCGCTTCGTGTTCGAGGCCACGGTACAGGACGAGTCGCACCGCGCGATCGCGGCCCGCGACGAGGTGCTCGTGTTCGACGCCGAGCGCTACGCCGGCGTGCGCGTCACCGACCACTCGCTCGAGCTGCCACGGGGCAAGACCCTCGAGCTGCCGCTCGAGCTCGCGGTCGCCGACCGAGAGGGCAACGCGGTGGGTGGCGCCGAGATCGAGGCCGTGCTCGAGCGCATCGATTGGGAGCGCACGCGCAAGCCCGGGCCCGGCGGCGGCTGGACCGACGACTGGCACACGGTGCGCAAGGAGGTCGCGCGCTGCAAGGTGAAGTCGACCCGCTCGGTGGTCAGCTGCCCGCTGGTGCTCGACCGTGGCGGCGACTACGAGGTCACCGCCTTCGTCGACGGCCGTCGTGGTGGCCGCGAGGGCTTCTGGGCGTGGTCGTGGGGCGGCGAGCAGCCGTCGCAGCGCCCGGGTCACGCGCTCGAGGTGGTCGCCGACAAGCGCGAGTACCAGCCCGGTGAGACCGCCAAGATCGAGCTCACCAACCCCTTCGCGAAGGCGATCGCGATCGTCACCCGCGAGGGCGCCGGCACCCGTGTGATCGAACACCGTCGCATCGAAGGCCCCAGCGCGACCTTCGACATCCCGCTCGACGCCGCGCAGGCACCGGCGGCGTTCGTGACCGCGACCGTGCTACCGATCGAGAGCACGCCCGAAGCCAGCACGCAGTGGAAGTTCGGCGCCGTGCGATTGCCGGTGTCACTCTCGGATGCACGGCTCGAGCTCGCGGTCCGCAGCGACAAGCCCCACTATGCGCCGGGTGATCGCGCCGTCATCGACGTCGAGGTCACGCGCAACGGCGCCCCCGTGGCCAACGCCGACGTCGCGCTGGCCGTGGTGGACGAGGGCGTGCTGCGGTTGACGAACTTCCACGCCCCCGATCCGATCGCCACGCTACGACCGGCTGGCGGGTTGTCGCTGCGTGTCATCGACAACCGCGACGTCATGGCCGCGCTGGCTCAGGGCTCCCACGTCGCCGGCGACGGCGGCTCCGAGGGTGACGCCTCGTTGGTCACGACCCGCAAGAACTTCGTCCAGACCGCGCTGTGGCGACCCGATCTCGTGACCGACGCCGACGGCCACGCCAAGCTCGAGCTACCGCTGCCCGACAACCTCACGCGCTTCCGCATGATGGCGGTGGTGCTCGACGACGACGGCCGCGGCGCCGTGAAGGAGGACGCCTTCGAGGTCCGCAAGCCGCTGATGGTGGTGCCGGCGGTGCCGCGCTTCGCGATCATCGGCGACCAGTTCGAGGCCGCCGCGGTGGTGCACAACGGCACCGACGCAGCCTTCACGGCGACGGTCGTGCTCGACGGCGAGCGACGCGAGCTCGAGCTCGCCGCCGGTGGCCACGCGCGCGTGGCGTTCCCGACCACCGCCATCGACGCGGGCACGCGGGTGTTCGCATTCGACGCGACCGCCGCGGGCGGCCTGCGCGATCGCGTCGAGGTGTCGCTGCCGGTGCAGGCGCCCGGCATCGACGAGCGCCCACGCCTGGCCGGCAGCTTCAGCGCGGCCCAGGACATCCGCCTCGAGGTGCCCGACGACGTGTTCGTCGACGAGCTCGAGCCCGACTTGTTGGTGACGATGGGCGTGGCGATGTGGCCCGAGCTCGGCGAGCGACTCGAGTTCCTGGTCGACTATCCCCACGGCTGCGTCGAGCAGACCACCTCGAGCACGCTGCCGCTGCTGGCCGCGCGCGACCTGCTGCCGCGCCTGGGCTTCCTGCGCTACACGCAGAAGCAGATCGACGAGCGCATCCAGGCCGGTGTCGACCGCCTCGCGAGCATGCGCACCGGTGACGGCGGCCTCGCGTACTGGCCCGGCACCTACCCGTCGAACCCCTACGGCACCGCCTACGCCCTGCGTGCAATCGTGAGGGCCGAGCAGGCCGGCGCGAAGATCCCCGCGGGGATGCGCGAGGGCATGGTCAGCTACCTCGAGGGCCAGCTCGGCAACTCGAGCATGTACCCCGGCGATCTCGAGGTGCGGGCCTCGGTGGCGCTGTCGTTGTCCGAGGCCAAGGCGCTACCGGCCTCGGCCGCCGACGCTCTGGTCGACACCGCCGCGGCGCAGGGCCCCTTCGGTCAGGCCACGCTCGCGCTGGCACTGTCGAGCTTGCCGGGCGAGGACAAGCGCGTCGGCGAGCTGCTCGACAAGGTCGAGCAGGCCTTCGACGCCGAGGGCAAGCTCGTCGCCAAGCCGGTGCAGGGCGAGTTCGCCTATTACGGATCGGCCGAGCGCACGCGGGCCCAGGCCGCGCTCGCGCTGCAGCGGCTGCGACCGGCGTCGCCGCTGCTGGGCAAGCTGCTCGATCACCTCGCGCGCTCGACCGGCTCGTACACCACGCAGTCGACCGCATTCGGGCTCATCGCGCTGGCGGAGCACCTGGTCGACGTGACGGCCGAGCCGATCGAGCTGTCGGCGACCCTCGACGGTGAGCCGTTGTTCGCCGATGCACTCGAGACCCTGCGCATCGGCGCCGGTGCGGCGCGCTTCCACATCCCGATGTCGCGCCTGCGTGGTCGGCCCGGCGTGCTGCGCCTGCGCAGCACCAGCGACAAGCCGATCGGCTTCATGGTCGACGGCCGCTGGCGACGCCCCTACGCCGCGGTCGGCACACTGGCGGCGACCTCCGCCGCGCACGGCCCCGACCTCTATCGCGTGCTCACCGACCCCAAGGGCGAGGAGCTCGACCTCGACGCCGTGCACCCGGGCCAGATCATGCGCGTCACGCTGCTCGCACGCATGCCGGAGCCCGAGGACCTCGAGCGCGACCGCCTCATG
>WBZX01001774.1_pt1 | contig 15684 bp, 13 predicted proteins | sample 5204211 | NCBI WGS metagenome assembly WBZX01 (sample SAMN12344362, study PRJNA552823) | activated sludge metagenome | biome: Activated sludge suspended growth; feature: Nitrification reactor; material: Wastewater; isolation source: activated sludge from nitrification reactor of wastewater...
GCTGACATAGGCGGAGAGGGGGACCTTTTCGGAGACGGGGGCTGCTTCGTATCCGAAGGAGGCCTGGACGGCGACCTGTCGCTGGGTCTGCGAGATGCCGCGATATGAGTAGTCGTTGAGGAAGGCGAAGCCTGCGGTGAAGGTTCCGCCGAACGGACCTTTCCAGGTTTCCTTCTCGGGCGGCGTATCCGGCGCCGCGGGCGCCGCCGGGTTCGGCGTGCCCTGGGCATAGGCAGTGGCCGATGCGCAGATAGTGAACAGTGCCACGCCGACGACAGCAATCTTTTTAAGCAACACGATCATCCCCAAAAGCTGAAAGATTCATTTCGAATCGTGCGTCGCAAACACCATGCCACGCGCCATTGGGGGCCGTCTGCGAAGTTGGCACGGCTCTTGCTCTTCACGTCTCGAACTTTGGGGGCGGACTCCCCGTGGAGGGCAGACACAGATGAAAATGGTCATGGCAATCTTCAAGCCGTTCAAGCTGGATGAAGTCCGCGATGCGCTGACATCGCTCGGCATCCAGGGCCTGACGGTGAGCGAAGTGAAAGGTTTCGGGCGGCAGAAGGGCCAGACCGAAATCTATCGCGGCGCCGAATACGCCGTGAGCTTCCTGCCCAAGGTGAAGATCGAGGTCGTGATCGACGACGCCATGGTCGAGCGGGCCGTCGAGACCATCTGCAAGGCTGCCGGCACAGGAAAGATTGGCGACGGCAAGGTGTTCGTCCTGCCGGTCGAGCAGGCGGTTCGCATCCGCACCGGAGAGGCCGGCGCCGAAGCGCTGTGATCCGCACGCCGACACCGACAATTCGAAATCCAACGGAAAAAGCCTAGGGGACAAAGATGAAGTTCAAGACCAATTCAGTGCTTGCCGGCCTGGGGGCGTCCGCTGCGCTCCTTCTGCCTGCGCTGGCACTGGCGGCCGACGAGAAGCCGAAGCTGGATACGGGCGACACGGCATGGATGCTCACCTCGACGGCGTTCGTTCTGATGATGACGATCCCCGGCCTGGCGCTGTTCTACGGCGGTATGGTGCGCAAGAAGAACGTGCTGTCGACCGTGATGCAGAGCTTCGCCATCACCTGTCTGATCTCGGTGCTCTGGTTGATCGTAGGCTACAGCCTCGCCTTCACGCCGGGCAGCACGATCGTCGGCGGCCTCGGCCGCGTCTTCATGGCGGGCCTCGGCCTCGACAGCGTCCACGACCTCGCCAAGACGATTCCCGAAACGGTCTTCCTCACCTTCCAGCTCACCTTCGCCATCATCACCCCCGCGCTGATCGCCGGTGCCTTCGCCGAGCGCATGAAGTTCTCCGCGATGATGTGGTTCATGGCGCTGTGGTCGTTGATCGTCTATGCGCCGATCGCCCATTGGGTGTGGGGCGGCGGCTTCCTCGGCGACTGGGGTGTCCTCGACTTCGCCGGGGGCACCGTCGTGCACGTCAATGCCGGTGTCGCGGGCCTTGTCTGCGCGCTCGTGCTCGGCAAGCGCAAGGGCTATGGCACCGACAACATGGCGCCGCACAACCTGGTCTACTCGGTGATCGGCGCCTCCCTGCTGTGGGTCGGCTGGTTCGGCTTCAACGCCGGCTCCGCCGTCGGCGCCAACGTCAATGCCGGCATGGCGATGGCGGTCACGCAGTTCGCCTCTGCATCGGCGGCACTGGCCTGGATTTTTGCCGAGTGGGTGACGCGCGGCAAGCCGTCGGTCCTCGGCATCATCTCCGGTGCGGTTGCCGGCCTGGTTGCCATCACGCCGGCCTCGGGCTTCGTGAACCCGATGGGGGCGCTGGCGATCGGCATCGTTGCCGGCCTCGTCTGCTTCTGGGGGGCTACGGGGCTCAAGAGGGCGATGGGCTACGACGACTCGCTCGATGCGTTCGGCGTGCACGGCGTCGGCGGCTTCGTCGGCGCCATCCTGACCGGCGTGTTCGCCATCGAGGCGATCGGCGGCGACGGCAAGAAGGGCCTGATCGACGGCAATGCAGGCCAGGTGCTGACGCAGCTCTGGGGTACGCTGGTCTGCATCGCCTGGTGTGCGGTTGCTACCTTCGTGATCCTCAAGATCGTCGATGCCCTGATCGGCCTGCGCGTCACGACCGAGGAAGAGATCGAAGGTCTCGACATCAACGAACACGGAGAGACGATCCACTAATCCTCTCGTCCTCAGTGATCGGGAACCATTTTTCCTCCTGGTTCCCCATCGTCCGCCGCTTCCGTCCGCCGCTTCCGTGTCGCGGCGGCGTCCTGGGCCCGGCGAGTCTCTCGCCGGGCCAATTTTTGCGCGAAATTGACGCCGCCGACGTCCCACGCCAGTCTGTGCCCGACAGCCGGAAAATCAGAAGGGGAAGCAGATGAAACTCGTGTCCGCCATCATCAAGCCATTCAAGCTCGACGAAGTGCGCGACGCGCTGACCGGCGTGGGTGTTTCGGGCCTGACCGTGAGCGAAGTGAAGGGATTCGGCCGCCAGAAGGGCCAGACCGAGATCTATCGCGGCGCCGAGTATCTCGTGAGTTTCCTGCCCAAGGTGAAGATCGAGATCGTGGTCGACGACAGCCAGGTCGAGCGCGCCATCGAGGCCATCCAGAAGGCCGCCCATACGGGCAAGATCGGCGACGGCAAGATCTTCGTCACCCCCGTCGAACAGGCCGTGCGCATCCGCACAGGCGAAGCGGGCTCGAACGCACTCTAGGCGAAGAGAGAAGGCCCGAGCATCGCGCAGGACAGAACAGGCAAGACAAAGAAAAAAGACAAGCAAGATCAAGGATACGGGGGAACGCATGCATAAGATTGTCCTGCGCATCGGCGCGCCGTTGGCGTGCGTGCTGGCATTCGCCCCCGCGGTGTCGGCGGCAGACAAGCCCCAGATCGATACGGGCGACACCGCCTGGCTGCTGGTGGCCACGGTGCTGGTGCTGATGATGAACATCCCCGGCCTGGCGCTCTTCTACGCCGGCATGGTGCGCAAGAAGAACGTGCTGGCGACGGCGGTGCAGGCTGTCGCGGTCGCTGCCCTGGTGACGGTGCTGTGGTTCATGGTCGGCTATTCGCTGGCCTTCACCGATGGCGGGGCGCTGAACGGCATCATCGGCTCGCTGTCGCGCGTCTTCGGCAAGGGCCTGCTGGGCAGCGTCCATGAGCTGGCCAAGACCGTGCCGGAAAACGTCTTCCTGATGTACCAGGCGACCTTCGCCGTCATCACGCCGGCCATCATCGCCGGTGCCTTCGCAGAGCGCATGAAGTTCTCGGCCATGATGTGGTTCATGGGCCTGTGGCTGCTGTTCGTCTATGTGCCGGTGGCGCACTGGGTGTGGGGCGGCGGCTTCCTGGGCGCCGCGGGCGTGCTCGACTTCGCCGGCGGCCTCGTCGTCCATCTCAACGCCGGCATCGCCGCGCTCGTCTGCTGCCTCGTGATCGGCAAGCGCGTGGGCTACGGCCAGGAATACATGGCGCCGCATAACCTGGTGCTCACCCTGATCGGAACATCGCTGCTGTGGGTCGGCTGGTTCGGCTTCAATGCCGGTTCGGCGCTGGCCTCGGGCGAGCTGGCGGGCAGCGCCATGCTCAACACCCATGTTGCCGCCGCGACGGCGGCGCTGGTCTGGATGGCGATCGAATGGGTGGCTCGCGGCAAGCCGTCGGTGCTCGGCATCCTGACGGGCGCCGTGGCGGGCCTCGGCACCATCACGCCGGCCGCCGGCTATGTCGAGCCGTGGGCGGCCATGGTCATCGGCGTCGCGGCCGGCGCCGTCTGCTACTGGACCTCGGTCGTGCTGAAGAACCAGCTGGGTTACGACGATTCGCTCGATGTGTTCGGTGTCCACGGCGTCGGCGGTATCCTGGGCTCGATCCTGGTCGGCGTGTTCGCCACGCGGGCGATCAACGACGTCGCCAAGGGCCAGCCGGTCGGGCTGGTCGACGGTCATGGCGGGCAGATCCTGATCCAGCTCTACGGCGTCGTGGCGATCGGTATCTTCTGCGGCGTGGCGACGTGGATCATCCTCAAGATCATCGACGCCGCGATCGGCCTGCGCGTCACCCGCGACGAGGAGGTCGAGGGCCTCGACACCGCCCTGCACGGCGAGCGCGTGCAGTAAACCCGCTCAGAGCTGGAAATAAAGGAAGCCCGCCAGACCGACCGCGGCGAGACCCATGCCGAAGTGGCGGAAGAAGCGGGTGGTCTCGGCGCGGAGCGACCGTGCCGCCGGCGGCAAGTGCGTTGACGATGGTCCTGCCCGACATGCGCCCTCCCGGAGGGTAGCCCGTCATTGTGCCGGAGTTCTGTGCAAACCGCCCTACGGCCGGTGCGGGCGGCATTTGTCGGAAAGGAAATCGAGCAGAGCTCGGATCGACGGCAGCAGGCCGCGCCGCGACGGGAAGACGGCATAGACGATCTCGTCGCGCGGCCGCCAGGCCGGCAGCACGTCGATCAGCCGGCCCGTGGCGATATCGTCGGCGACCATCAGGGTCGGTATCTGGGCCACGCCGATGCCTTCCAGAGCGGCGGCACGCAGGGCGGCGAGGTCGTCGGTGATGAGGCGTGGCTGGTGATGGACCTCGGCGGTGCGGCCGTCCGCATGTTCGAGGTGCCAGATATGCGCATCCTGCGGCAGGCCGAGATCGAGGCTGGGAATGGTGCTGAGGTCGGTCGGCACGTCGGTGGATGGACAGCCCTTCAGCAGCGCGGGGCTGCCCACCAGCCCCTGCTCGACCTCGCCGAGCTTGCGCATGACGAGGTCCGCCGGATCCAGCGCCTCGGCGCCGACCCGGATGGCGAGATCGTAACCCTCGGCGATCAGGTCGACCTGCCGATGGAGCGCCCTGAGATGGACCCGCACCTTCGGATGCCCGGCCATGAAGCGCGCGATCAGCTCGCCGAAATGATAGTCGAGCAGGCCGGGCGGGCAGCTCATCCGGATCACGCCCTGCGGCTCGGACCGCACGGAATCGATCACGGCCTGCGCCGCTTCGGCCTCGACCAGCATGGCGCGGCACTGGCGGTAATATTCCTGGCCGATTTCGGTGACGGAGAAGCTGCGGCTGGACCGCTGGATCAGCCGGACGCCCAACCGATCCTCGAGCAGGCCGATGCGCCGGCTGAGCTTCGACTTCTGCATCCCCAACGCCCGCGCCGCCGGCGCGAAGCCCCCGTGCTCGACCACCTGGGCGAAGTAGGAGAGGTCGTTGAGGTCTTCCATCGTCCGATTCGTAGGACGCTGCGTGCTGTCTGGCAAACCTACCGGCGGAGGCGCTGCAGGCCCACCTTCGAGGCAACGCAAACGCAGGCGATGGCCTGCAAGGAAGAGGATCATGAAGAAGGTTTTGGGCGTCTACGGCAATCCGAATCCGCACTGGGTCGGCGATGGCTTCCCCGTGCGCTCGCTCTTCTCCTACGACGGTCTCGGTGCGCGGCTCAGCCCGTTCCTGCTGCTCGACTATGCAGGGCCGATGCACTTCGATCCGGTTTTGCTCCCGCGCGGCGTCGGCCAGCATCCGCATCGCGGTTTTGAGACCGTGACGGTGGTCTACGAGGGCGAGGTCGCGCACAGGGACTCGACCGGCCAGGGCGGCGTCATCGGTCCGGGCGACGTGCAATGGATGACCGCAGGCAGCGGCATCCTGCACGAGGAGTTCCACTCGCCCGCCTTCAGCGAGAAGGGCGGCACGCTGCGGATGGTCCAGCTCTGGGTCAACCTGCCGGCCAAGGACAAGATGACCGCGCCCGGCTACCAGGCGATCGTCGATGCCGACATCCCGTCGGTGTCGCTGCCCGAGGGGGCGGGCCGTGTCCGCGTGATCGCCGGCAGCTACGGCGGCAAGATCGGACCGGCGCGTACCTTCACGCCGATCAACGTCTGGGACGTGCGGCTGGCGAAGGGCGGGCGTGTGACGCTCGACCTTGCCGACGGCCACACTGTGGCGCTCGCCGTGCTGACGGGAAGCCTCAAGGTCAACGACGGCCAGCCTGTCGCGGAGTCCAAGCTGGTCGTGCTCGACCGCCAGGGCACCAGCCTCACGCTCGAGGCCGAGAGCGACACGACGGTGCTGCTGCTCAGCGGCGAGCCGATCGACGAGCCTGTCGTGGGCTACGGTCCGTTCGTGATGAACAGCGAGGCCGAGATCAGGCAGGCCGTCGAAGACTTCAACAAGGGCCGCTTCGGCAGCATGCCGAGCTGAGCCGGATCTGAAGAAGGAGAGAAACCATGACCAGTGAAGCCATCCGCGATCCGGTAAAGGACGACCTGCTGACGCCGCAGAATTCGGCCTTCATCATCATCGACTACCAGCCCGTCCAGGTGAACTCGATTGCCTCGATGGACCGGCAGTTGCTGATCAACAACATCGTCGGTGCGTCGAAGGCAGCCGTGGCTTACGGCCTGCCGATCGTCCATTCGACGGTGAATGTGAAGACCGGGCTCAACAAGCCGCCGATCCCGCAATTGCGGAAGGTGCTGGACAAGGTCCCGACCTACGACCGCACCACGATCAACTCGTGGGAGGATGTCGAGTTCCGCAAGGCCGTCGAGGCGACCGGGCGGCGCAAGCTGATCATGACGGCGCTGTGGACCGAGGCTTGCCTGACCTTCCCGGCGCTCGACGCCCTCAAGGCGGGCTACGAGGTCTATGTCGTCGTCGATGCCGTGGGCGGCACCTCGGTCGCCGCCCACGAGGCGGCCCTGCGCCGCATCGAACAGGCCGGCGGACGCATGATCAGCGTCCCCCAGCTCTTCTGCGAGCTTCAGCGCGACTGGGCCCGCAAGGAGACCGTCCCCGCCTTCATGAACCTCTTCGTGGAGACGGGCGGCACGGCGGGCATCCAGTTCGCCTACGACCGGGAATAGGCCGGCACGAGCCGGAAGGGGCTAGCAGTAGTGGGCGGGACCCGGGTCCCGCCCAACCCTTTCCAGCATCTCAAGAAAATGACCTATTCCATTGTTGTTATTGGGTAATTTGTTTCATAGAATAGGGGCTGTTTAAGCTGTCCGGGTTTCCGCCCGCCGGCGCTATTGGTTTGTTTCCGGCCGGCACCCGGCCCATTTGGATGGCAAGATGTTCAATCCGCGCCTGACTGAGACGCTGACCGATTTTCCGTTTGCGCGATTGAATAGCCTCATCGCTCCGATCGCGCCGCCGGCGCACCTGTCTCTCATCAACATGTCGGTGGGCGAGCCCCAGGGCGCGATGCCTGCTTTTGCGCGCCAGATCGTCAACGACGAGATCGACGGCTGGAATCGCTATCCTCCCAATCAGGGCCTGCCTGATTTGAATCTCGCCATCTGCGAATGGCTGACGCGCCGCTATCGCCTGCCCAAGGGGCTGCTCGATCCCGACGTGCATGTTCATCCGACAGCCGGCAGCAAGGAAGGCGTCTACATCATCTCGACGGTGGCGACGCCGCAGCAGAAGGGCGACGCCAAGCCGATCGTTGCTCTGCCCAACCCGTTCTATCAGGCCTATCTCGGGGGCGCGGTCCTGTCGGGTGGCGAGCCGCTGCTGGTCAATGCCGAGGAGGCCAACGGCTTCCTGCCGGACTATGAGAGCCTCGACGAAGCGACCTGGCAGCGCCTGTCGGTCGTCTATCTCTGCTCGCCGGCCAATCCGCAGGGCGCGATCGCGAGCAAGGACTACCTGAAGAAGCTGCTGCGTCTCTGCCGCAAGTACGACACCGTGCTGGCGGTCGACGAGTGCTATGCCGAAATCTACACGGGCGATGCCCCGCCGGGCGCTCTCGAAGTCGCGATGGAGATCGACGAGACCGGCGGCAAGGATCCGTTCCGCAATCTCGCGGTCTTTCACTCGCTCTCCAAGCGCTCGAACGCAGCGGGGCTGCGTTCCGGCTTCCTAGCGGGCGATCCGAAGCTGGTCGCCATGGTGCTGCGCTGGCGCAGCTATGGCGGACCGCAGATTCCCTTTGCCGTGCAGAAGGCATCGGCCGCCCTGTGGCGCGACGAGGCGCATCCGGTCGAGACGCGCGAGTGGTATCGCAAGAACTTCAAGGTCGCCGAGCAGATCCTGCACAATCGCTTCGCCTACTACACGCCGGGCGGTGGCTTCTTCCTGTGGCTCGACGTCGGTGACGGCGAGGCCGCAACGCGCAAGCTGTGGGGCGAGGCGCACGTCAAAGTGTTGCCGGGCGCTTACGCCTGCCGCGAGACCAACGGGATCAATACGGCGCAGCGCTACATCCGCGTGGCGCTGGTGCACGACGAAAAGACCACCCGCGAGGGCCTGTCGCGCCTCGCGGCCGTTCTCTAGGGAGCGCTTTCGCGTATGGCCATGCTGAGTCTGTCGTCAGCGTTGCAGCCCAGAACGTCGATCCTGCCGGAAGGCGGCCGCGACTTCCTGCGTCGCCGCATGATGGAGATCGTCGGCGTGGCCACCGCGGCTTTCGGCCTGGCGTTGATGATGGCGCTGTTCACCTACAGCCCCGGCGATCCTTCACTGAACCACGCCACGGCACGCGCGCCCAACAATCTGCTCGGCCTGCCCGGCGCCTATATTTCCGACCTGCTGCTGCAGACCTTCGGCCTCGCCATCATCCTGGCTCCGGTCGCCTTCATTACGTGGGGCGTGCGCATGGTGCGTACCCACCATCTCGGCTTCTTCGGCCTGAGACTGTCGCTGCTGCTGCTGGCTCTCCTGATGATGAGCGTGGCCTGCGTCGGTCTGGGCGATGTCGGGAGTGCGGCCACTCATGCCGGCCCGGGCGGTCTGGTCGGCCTGGCGCTGGTCGGCCGCTTCCGCGAACTGGTGCTGACCCATTCGAGTGGCGGCGCGCTTACTCTGATCGAGCCGGCCAGCGCGGCGCTGGCCTTCATCGCCATGGCGCCGGCACTCGGTATGAACCGCACCGACCTGCCGCTGATCTTCCGCATCCTGCGCGCCCCCTTCCTGTGGGGCGTGTGGGGCATGCGCGCCGCGGTGGGCCTGTGGCGCGGCAAGCCGCAGCCGCTCGACGAAGAGACCGATCTGCCGTCGCCTGCGATCGGCTACGCCGAGATTCCGGGCGAGATCGACGCCAGCCACTACAAGCCCGGCGATTTCGAGACCCGCTACGAGCAGATTCCCGAGGATGGTGCGCCGATCCCGTCTCGCGAATCGCTGATGGTCGATGCACCGTACGCGCCGATCGAACGGCCCACGCCGGATATCCCGCAGGCGCCGGTGTCGCCGGAGGTGTATGCAACGGCGCCGCACGAAGCGCCGGTGGAGCCCGTGGTGGAGTCCGTCAAGGAGCGGACCCTGTTCAGCCGGCTTTCGGGTCTGCGCATCGAGCCGTTCATGCGCCGGTCCACGACAGTGGCACCGCACGGGGCGGAGCGCGTCGAGCCGGTGATGGCGGCGTTCGAGGCGCCTGCGCAGCCCGCAGCCATACCCGTTGCTCCTGCAGCCCAACCGCTGCAGCAGGAGTACGAGGACACCGCTGCCCCAGCCGACGAAGTGCCCTCCGACGCCGACGAGGAAAATCCCTTCGCTCCCGACTCGCTCGAGGCAGAGCAGCCCGTCCAGGCCGGACCGGCGGCCCCCAGCGGCGTGAAGATCGTGCCGCGCAAGTCCGCGGCGGCCCAGGGCAAGCGTGCCGCCAAGGCCGGCCAGCGCGAACTCGATCTCGGCAACGAATACAAGCTGCCGCCGCTCGACATCCTGTCGCTGCCCTCGCGCGTCAACAACGAACCCAAGATCGATGAGGAGGCGCTGGAGCAGAATGCCCGCCTGCTCGAAACCGTGCTCGAGGATTTCGGGGTCAAGGGCCAGATCGTGAAGGTGCGCCCGGGCCCGGTAGTCACGCTCTACGAGCTGGAACCGGCACCGGGAACCAAGTCGAGCCGGGTCATCGGCCTCGCCGACGACATCGCCCGCTCGATGAGCGCGGTGTCGGCGCGCGTCGCCACCGTACCGGGCCGCAACGTGATCGGCATCGAGCTGCCCAATGCCAAGCGCGAGACGGTGTTCCTGCGCGAACTGCTGTCGACCCGTCACTACGAGGACAGCCGTCTGGGCCTGCCGCTGGCGCTGGGCAAGGATATCGGCGGCGATCCTGTCATCGCCGACCTCGCCCGCATGCCGCATCTGCTGATCGGCGGCACCACCGGCTCGGGCAAGTCGGTGGCGGTCAACACCATGATCCTGTCGCTGCTCTACAGGCTGCCGCCGGATCGCTGCCGTTTCATCATGATCGATCCCAAGATGCTGGAACTCAGCGTCTATCAGGACATTCCGCATCTGCTCACGCCCGTCGTCACCGAGCCGCGCAAGGCGATCGTGGCGCTGAAGTGGGTGGTGCGCGAGATGGAAGACCGCTACCGCGCCATGAGCTCGGTCGGCGTGCGCAACATTGCCGGCTACAACGAGAAGCTCGTCGAGACGGCCCGCAAGGGCGGTGCGCTGACGCGCAAGGTGCAGACCGGCATCGACCCCGAGACCCGGCGGCCGACCTTCGAGGACGAGGAGATCGACCTCACGCCGCTGCCCTTCATCGTGGTCATCATCGACGAGATGGCCGACCTGATGCTGGTCGCCGGCAAGGAGATCGAGGCGGCCGTCCAGCGCCTGGCGCAGATGGCGCGCGCCGCCGGCATCCACGTCGTCATGGCGACCCAGCGTCCGTCGGTCGACGTCATCACCGGCACCATCAAGGCCAATTTCCCGACCCGCATCTCCTTCCAAGTCACCTCGAAGATCGACAGCCGCACCATCCTGGGCGAGCAGGGCGGCGAGCAGCTGCTGGGCCAGGGCGACATGCTGTACATGGCCGGCGGCGGCAAGATCGCCCGTGTTCACGGCCCGTTCGTCAGCGACGGTGAGGTCGAGGACGTGGTCCGGCACCTCAGGGCGCAGGGCGCGCCGGCCTATATCGATGCCGTCACCGACGACCCCGAAGGCGAGGCCGAGGCGGCCGGCCTGCCGGGCGGCGGCGAGGAAGGCGAGAGCGACCAGCTCTACGATCAGGCTATTGCCCTGGTTGCACGCGAGCGGAAGTGCTCCACCAGTTTTATCCAGCGCTACCTCCAGATCGGCTATAACAGGGCCGCCCGCATTGTCGAACGCATGGAGCGCGAGGGTGTCGTCAGCCCCGCCAACCATGTCGGCAAGCGCGAGGTCCTGGCTCGTGATATTGACGATCGCGAGCGCTGAAAGGCCCGCTCGAACGAACGGGGGGCAAACGAGGAGCGATGAGCGAGCAAGCCCCGTCCGGATCATCATCGTCCGCACCTGCCGGTAGCCGAGCGCTTCCAGCTGCCCCGGTCCGCCACCGCCGCCGCATTCCCCTCATCTGGATCGTGCCGTTCCTGACGGCACTGATTGCGCTCTATCTTGCCTGGGACACCTTTTCCAAGCGCGGTCCCACGATCACCGTCTCGTTCGATACGGCCTCGGGCCTGACGGCGGGCCAGTCGCAGCTCAAGTACCGCAATGTCGTGATGGGGACCGTCAAGAGCATCACCATCGCGCCCGATCTGACGAATGTGCTGGTCACGATCGAGACGGTACGCGAAGCCGAGCCGTTGCTCACCGACAAGACGATCTTCTGGGTGGTGAAGCCGCAGCTCTTCGCCGGCAACGTGTCGGGTCTGGATACGATTCTCTCCGGCTCCTACATCGGCATGCGGCCTGACCCTGAAGGCGGCAACCCGCAGCGCGATTTCGTGGGTCAACGGGACCCGCCGATTCTGCAAGCGTCGGCCAAGGGGACGACGTTTCGGCTCGACTCCCGGCGGCTCGGTTCGATCAGTCTCGGCGCGCCGGTCTTCTTCCGCGACATCGACGTCGGTACGGTACTGGGCTGGGACCTGCATGATCTCGCCAACAGCGTGACCATCCATGCCTTTGTCCGCGCACCGTTCGACAAGTACGTGCGTAACGATTCCAGTTTCTGGGATGCATCGGGTGTCTCGATCAAGTTCGGTTCGGACGGTATCGATATCCAGCTCGAATCGCTGCGTGCCGTGCTGCTGGGCGGTATCGCCTTCGATACGCCGCAGGGTTCGACCCAGCCGGTCGCCAAGGCCGATCAGGTCTTCGAGCTCTTCAAGAACCTCGATCAGGCCAAGGCGGCGGGCTTCGGTCAGCAGATCAAGCTGGTCTCCTATTTCCCTGGATCGGTGGCCGGCCTTTCGCCGGGTGCCGATGTCACGTTCCACGGCCTCAAGATCGGCGAAGTGACCGATGTCGGGCTGGTCTTCGACCAGCAGACCGACCGCGTCATGGTTCCTGTCCGCTACCGTGTCGAGGCCGGCCGCGTTGCCAACCTCGCCAAGGCGCAGGGAATGGAGCCCGAGAAGATCGCAGAGGAGATGATCAAGCGCGGCCTGCGTGCGACGCTCGAATCGCCGAGCCTGATCACCGGGACGAAGGTCGTGGCCTTTCAGGTGCTGCCGGACGCCAAGCCTGGCGAATTGCGCAAGGTCGGCGATCACTACGTGATCCCGAGTGCCGAGATCGGCGGCTTCGACAGCATCACGCGGGCTGCATCCGAACTGCTGTCCAAGGTCAACCGCATCGATTTCGACCGCATCGGCAACAGCCTGGTCAATGCGGCTACTGGCATCGACAGCACGGTGAATGGGCCGCAGATCAAGGCGACCCTGGCGGCGCTGGAAAAGGCGATGCTCGACGTGCAGGACATCGTCCGCAAGCTCGACAAGGACGCCACGCCCGCCCTGAGGCGCTTGCCCGAAATTGCCCAGCAGTTGCAGGACGCCGTCACCAAGGCCAATCGCCTGATCGGGTCGGTCGACAAGGGCTATGGCGACCAGTCGAAGTTTCACCGCGATCTCGATCGGCTGATCCCGCAGCTCACCGACGCGGCCCGCTCGATCCGGGCCCTGAGCGACCTGCTGACGCGCCACCCCGAAGCCCTGATTCAGGGCCGCACCAACACGGGCAAGGAATGACCACCCACTACCTCGGCCGCCGCCGCCTCGGCGCTCTTGTCGTGCCCGTTCTTGCTGCTCCTGTGCTTGCGGCCTGCGGCGCCTCGCCGGAGCCCGGCCTTTACACCCTGGCCGTTCGGCCGGGTTCGACCCTGTCCCGAGGTCCCGCGATCGTGCAGGTGCGCGATATCGGCTTGCCGGGCTATCTCGATCGCAAGGAAATCGTGCGGTCGACCGAAGACTTCAAGCTCGATGTCCGGGCCAACTCCTGGTGGGGGGAACCGCTCGGCGGCATGCTGGGCCGCATCCTGGTCCTCGACCTCTCGCAGCGTCTGCCCAACTCGAAGGTCTACGGTGAAGCGGGCTCGATCACGCTTGACCCTAATGCCACCGTCGGGGTCGATCTCCAGCGCCTCGATGCCGACAAGGCCGGCTCGGTGATCCTGCTGGCTCAGGTCGCCATCCAGTTTAACCGGCCCACCCGTTCGACGTTGCGCAACTTCTCGATCAGCAAACCCCTGCCTACCCCCGATACTGCGGGCCATGTCGCCGCCATGAGCGACGCCCTGGGCGAGCTTGCGGACGGTATTGCGGCGATGCTTCAGTAGATGGCCGCCCCCGGCCCGACAGCCCTGGTCACCGGACCGCAGCTGCGCGAGTGCCATGGCTGCGGGTTGTTCCAGATCGTGCCGGCGATGGAAGCCAACATGCGCTCCGACTGCGAGCGCTGCGGCACGCCGCTCCGGGCCACGCGAGCAGATCCGACGGGTCACTGCCTGGCGCTGACCTTCGCCTCGCTGGTCCTGTTCGCCGTGCTCTGGCTCGCGATGCTGATGAAGGTCTCGACGGCCGGCATCGTGCACGAGACCACACTGCTCTCCGGTCCGGCCGAACTGGTGCGACATGGGCTGTGGCCGCTGGCCATCGCCGTTTCCTTCACGACGGCGCTGGCGCCGCTCGGCAAGTTCGCCAGCACGCTCTACGTGCTGGTCGGACTGCGCATGAAGACGCTGCCCCCCAACCTGCGCGGCGTCTTTCTGATTTCCCGCAAACTCGGCACCTGGTCGATGCTCGAGGTGCTGCTGCTGGGCGTGTTCGTGGCCTACACCAAGCTCGGCGATCTGGTGACGATCGAACTCGGTCCGGCGGTCTATGCCCTCGGCATCCTGACCGTCGTCGTCGTCTGGGCCGAACTGGCCCTCGATCCGCAGGCGGTCTGGGATGAGATCGAGCGGCGCGGCCAGACCCATGCCCCGATGCCTGCCGTTGCGCCCATGGAGTATCACCCGGGCGTCGCAGGATGCGAGAACTGCCACCTGGTGTGTGTGCCGGGCGACCATGACGGCCGGTGCCCGCGCTGCGGCTCCATCGTGCACGAGCGCAAGCCCGACGCCATCGGCCGCACCATTGCCCTCGTCGTCGCGGGCGCCATCCTCTATGTCCCCGCCAACGTCTATCCGGTGCTGACGGTCATCCAACTCGGTTCCGGATCGCCCAGCACAATCATGGGCGGCGTCGAAGAACTGGTTTCTTCGAAGATGTATCCGCTGGCGCTGCTTGTGTTCTTTGCCAGCGTGCTGGTGCCGCTTTTCAAGCTGCTCGGGCTTGCGGCAATGATCTCGGCGACCAAGCTGACGAGCAGCGCCGAGGCAGCCGGAGTATTGCTGCGCCAACGCACGCGTCTCTACTTCATCGTCGCCTGGATCGGTCGTTGGTCGATGGTCGACATTTTCATGGAGTCCCTGCTGGGGGCGCTTGTGCAGTTCGGCAGCGCTGTCACCATCGATCCGGGTGCCGGCGCCCTGGCCTTCTGCGCGGTCGTGATCGTCACCATCTTTGCGGCCGAGGCTTTCGATCCGCGCTTGATGTGGGATGCCGCCGCAAAAAATGCGCATCGTCCGGCGCGGCCCCAGGCTGCCGAGCGGGCTCCCGCGCTCGGTCTCAGTTCAGGTCAAAGACCACGTTCAGCTTGATATTGTGCACGTTGCGGCCGATGCCCGGCGCGTTGAACGTGTCGAGCTCGTAGCCCAGCGATGCCTTGCTCCAGCGTGTGAGCTGCCGGCCAACGCCTGCGTAGGCGCGGTTCTGAGCGAAGCCCTGTATCCGGCCGGGCCCGTTGTTGCCGACATTGAGGAAGACCTCATTGGAAAATGCCAGCTCCCACGGCGTGTCCTTGATAGGAATACGCACGCCAGCCAGCAGCCGGGTGCGGATCAGGTAGGTGCCGTTGTCGAAGAACAGCTCCTCCCAGCGCCAGCGGCCCGCGATCGGCAGATTGTCGATGTGCGCCCGGTAGAGGATGTCCTGGAAGGGGCCGCGCGATGCGGACTGGCCTGTAAGATAGCGCTGAAACTGGACATAGCCCGCCGCAAGCGCCCAGTTCGGCGACAGAGTGTATTCGAAGCCGGGCCGTACCTGGACGTCGCGCAACACGCCGTTTGCGCTGTCGAAGCGCAACTGGGTGTCCATCTGGAACGACCAGTGATCGTCGATGCGATACCGCAGACCGACGGCGGGCGTCAGCCAGACGGCACCGCTCTGGAAGTTCGGTGTCGCGGCCTGCTGCTGTTGCCGTTGCGCTTCGGCAGGAAGTGAGAAGAGGCAAAGAGCTGCCAGCAGGGTGGTAGTAGAGAAGACCGACTTCGACACAGGCCGACGATATCGACGCTGCCGGGGCAGGGCAATCGAAGCTGGAGATTCCCGCGAACCTAGAGCGTTTTAAGGCTTGAGAGAATCAAAGGGGTTCCGAAGCTGGTGTGAATGTGATTCAAGATGCTGGCTGGAGTGGAGGCCAGCATGGATGCGCCCT
>WBZX01001776.1_pt1 | contig 15676 bp, 20 predicted proteins | sample 5204211 | NCBI WGS metagenome assembly WBZX01 (sample SAMN12344362, study PRJNA552823) | activated sludge metagenome | biome: Activated sludge suspended growth; feature: Nitrification reactor; material: Wastewater; isolation source: activated sludge from nitrification reactor of wastewater...
ACCGCTGACCGTGACTCACGGCACCCGAGATAAGTCAGCAACCAAGAAGCTGCTTCACAGCGATATCTCGGGACAAGGCATGGGCACATTGATACCCGACGCCATCCTTCTTTCTGGCTCCGTCATCAGAGGAGTGATTGATGCCAAGTACAAGTCCCTCCACCCATCTGCCAGCTCACCCAATGGGCCGCAGCGCGACGACCTGTACCAGATGGCCGCCTACCTGGGACGCTTTCAAGCGCCCGTTGGAATAGAGACCTGGGGCCTCTTGGCGTATCCCTTCGACCCATCAAAACCTAATACGCCCAATGCCGAGCAGAACAGCCCATGGAGCCTTGATGACAGGACGAAGATCGGCTTTGCTACGTTGCCCCACAACCCCGCCGACGCAGTGGCTAAGTTACGTTCCTTGGTCATGCAAGTGGTCGTACCCGCTGCTTGGCCAGCACGAGCTTGAAATCCCGGTCGCCCACGGCTCGCGTGATGTCCCTACACGTTTGGCCAAATATTCGAATTCACGTCCTCACGGCCAAGGCGTTACTATCTGGTTCTGATTGCGGACGCGGGTTCGGTTCCGTGTTCCACCACCAGAATCTAGTCCGGGATGTTCCGGAGAAGGCCGAGAAACCTAGCAAAATCAGGGTTTTCGGCCTTTTTTACGTCCGTAGCAGGCCGGAGGGGGCTATTGCAAGCCGGTAACTGTTGGCGGTAACTTAGACGGTAACAGGCACTTACCGCCAAGGAGTTACCGTCATGGCACTTACCGACACCGCCATCAAGTCCGCGAAGCCCACCGACAAGCCCGTCAAGATGACGGACGGCGACGGACTCTATCTACTGCTGAACCCCAATGGCGGTAAGTGGTGGCGCTTTGACTACCGCTTTGACGGTAAGCGCAAGACTCTTTCGATGGGTGTCTATCCTGACGTGTCCCTGCGCGACGCCCGCGACCGGCGAGATGCCGCCCGGAAGCAGATCGCCAACGGTATTGATCCTGGCGAGCACCGCAAGGCCCACAAGAGCGCCCGCGCCGATGCCGTGGCCAACAGCTTCGAGGCCGTCGCCCGCGAGTGGTTCAGCAAGATGCTGCCCACCTGGACGCCCGACCACGCCGACAAGATCATCAAACGCTTCGAGCGGGACGTGTTCCCTTGGATCGGCGGCAAGCCCATCGCCGACCTGAACGCCCCCGAGGTGCTGACCACCGTCCGCCGAATCGAGGCCCGTGGAAGGCTGGAAACGGCACACCGCGCCCTTCAGAGCTGCGGACAGGTGTTCCGCTATGCCGTCGCCACCGGACGCGCTGAACGCGATCCTACGAGCGACCTGCGCGGCGCCCTACCCCCGACCCGCGAAAAACACATGGCAGCCCTGACCGACCCGGCCGAGGTAGGCGCCCTGCTCCGCGCCGTCGATGCCTTCCGGGGCACCCTGATCGTGCAATCGGCTCTGAAGCTGTCGGCGCTGGTGTTCGTCCGCCCGGGCGAGCTACGGCAAGCCGAGTGGTCGGAAATCGATCTGGACAAGGGCGAATGGAACATTCCCGCCAGCCGAATGAAGGGATGGACGCGCAAGGGCATCACCACGCCGCACCTTGTGCCCCTGGCGCCCCAGGCGGTGGCGATCCTGCGCGAGCTGCAACCGCTCACCGGGCGAGGCGCGCACGTGTTCGCCGGCCGCGACCCGAAGAAGCCCATGAGCAACGCCGCGGTGAATGCCGCCCTGCGCCGCATGGGCTACGACACGAAAACCGAGATGACCGGCCACGGCTTCCGGGCGATGGCCCGGACGATCCTGCATGAAGAGTTGAGCGTGGATCGGGACGTAATCGAGCACCAGCTTGCCCATGCAGTCCCGGACGCCCTGGGCAACGCTTACAACCGGACGAAGTTCATCAAGGACCGCATGGCGATGATGGCGCGCTGGGCGGACTACCTCGACAAGCTGAAAGCGGGCGCAGACGTTGTAACCATGCCGACGCGGGCCGCCTGACCGAGCACCACCGCCGCGCCTACTCCGACGGGAGGAAAACCGGGTTCCCTTGCCCGGCTGGCGCGGCACCAATCACCAAGGGTGCGCGAAAGGAGCGCCATGGATTTCATGGAGATAGACCCGCTTTGGCGGCTTTCTGACCCGTTGACAGTCCAACAGGCTGCGGCACTGATTGCAGGACTTGACCCTTCCACTGTTCGCTTCAACTCTCGTGGCGCCGCATGGCTTGCTGACGAAACGATCGATGCACATGTCGAAACTCGCCGAGTGCAAACCGCGTTCGCGTCGCTTATAAACGCGATCAACGGGAAGAAATTGCGGGCGCAGCTTCAACATGACGCAGAGCCGAGATACACGGCAGGCGTCGATAATCTGCACCAACGCGGATATTGGGGTGGCGAAGATGTCGCAGAGGTCAAGGATTGGGACGGCACCAGCTACGTCATTACCCCGCGTCCTGATTGGGAGCTGACCACCGTCGACCGGGACGACCTAGTTTTGTGGCTGAAAAACGCGGGCATCCGCACTGGCTTTTTCTTTCCGGACGCCAACGACGCCCCCGACTACCTAGACCCAAAAAATCCGCGCTACGCTCCGAAGCTGGCGGCGGCGGTGCGTGCATGGCAGGCCGTGACAGATGCGGGCGGCAGACATCCCAAGCAGGCGCTGGGGAAATGGCTTCGGGAACATGCGGCTGAATTTTGCATGACCGACGATGATGGAAAGCTGAACGAAACCGCGATTGAGGCAGCATCCAAGCTGGCGAACTGGCAACCCGGCGGGGGCGCTCCAAAGACCCCCGGCGAGTAACCCACCCACCCCCGAAAGCCGCGCCAATGCTGGAATTCAAGCATGTGACGCCGGATAACCTACCCACCCCGGCCGGGGAAACCTACCCACCCACACCCCATTTTCGGGGGACGGGTTTTCTGAACCTCCCCGCCTATTCGCGGACTGCCCGATGTAAAAAATAGCAGCCATGCCGAGTCGTACGACTTCGGCTTCCTTTCACTTTCCGAGGAAGAATCATGGCCGCACAACTTCAAACCGCCCTTACCATCCTGCGCCGCAAGCAAGTCGAAGCCCGCACCGGGCTTTCCCGCTCCACGATCTACGACCGCATCAAGGCCGGCACCTTCCCTGCCCCCATCTCCCTGGGCGAGAAGGCCGTTGGCTGGATCGAATCTGAGGTCAACGGCTGGCTGGCTGCCCAGATCGAGAAGAGCCGCAAGGCTGCCTGACGGGAGCGGACGCCATGGCCGACAAGAAAAAGGGCCACCCCCACGAGGGCAGCCCCAAAGACGATTTCAGCCGCGATCATAGGCCGCCGGCCGTCACCGGGCAATGTGCCGAAGTGCTCGAGCTGCTGCGCGCAGAAGGCGCGGTGCTGTCCTTCCGCATGACCGCGGAACTTGCGATTCCCGAAGCTGCCGCCCGCGTGCATGACCTGCGCGGGATGGGCTTTCACGTGCAAACGACGATCCTGCCCGAAGTGGAGTTTCGCGGACGCATCCGCCGCAACGTGGCCCTGTACTCGCTGGGCGTGCCGTCCTGGCCTGCTCCGGGCTGGCTGATCGGAGGTGCAGCATGATCCGCGCCCTCATTTCCGGCGAGCTGGTCGCCACCCCGCAGGAGCGCATCGGCAAGACGGGCAAGCCTTTCGCCCTGGCCCGCGTGTCGGTTCCCCAGGGCGAGGACGGCCGGGTGTTCTGCTCGGTGATCGCCTTCCACGATGACGCCGTGGCCCGCCTGCTGCAACTGAAGGCCGGCGCCGCGGTGTCCCTGGCCGGCACCCTCAAGGTTTCCACCTGGCAGGCCAAGGACGGTACCACGCGCCCCGCCCTCGATCTGGTGGCCGACGAGGTGGCGAGCACCACGCCCCGCCCCCGGAAGCCCAAGGCGCAGGCCGACGGCGCCCCGGCGGGTGATCCGTTTGGCGATCTGCCCGGCGCGGGTGACGTGGATTGGCTGGGGGCTTAGATCATGGGCGCCCTCGACACAATCGACGCCTTCCGGGCTGCCATGCACGAGGCCGGCACGCCCTCGCCCGACGTGATCGACGCGGACGGGCTGCTTCACCGCTTCCACGTCGACGGCGACAAGCGCGGCACACTGAACGGCTGGTATTGCCTGCACCTAGACGGGCGAGCCGCTGGCATCTTCGGCAACTGGAAAACCGGCCTGCGCTGCACCTGGGCGGCGAACGGGCGGCGACTTGACGAAGCCGAACGCGAAGCCTTTGCCGAGCTGGTGCGGGCCGCACGCGCCAAGGCGGAAGCAGAACGACGGGCCGGGCACGAAGCACAGGCAATCGAGGCCCGGCGGGAATGGGCGGAAGCCTCGCCTGCTCCTGCGGCCCATCCGTACTTGATCGCCAAGGGCGTGCAGCCTCACACCCTGCGCCAAGCGGGTGGCGCGCTGCTGGTGCCGCTGTTCGACGCCTTCGGGCTGCTGTGGAACGTGCAGCGCATCCAAGCGGACGGCAGCAAGCGATTCAGGCCGGGCCGCGCTGGCGGGCTGTTCTCGCCGATTGGCGACCTGACCGACCCGGCGCGGCTGCTGATCTGCGAAGGATGGGCAACGGGCGCAACGCTGCACGAGGAATCCGGGCATCCGGTCCTGTGCGCGATGAACGCCGGAAACCTGCTTCCCGTGGCGACGGCTGCCCGTGTTTCCTGGCCGGCGGCTGATCTGGTGATCTGCGCGGACAACGACCGCCATACAGCCGGGAATCCCGGACTGACCAAGGCGACCGAAGCCGCAAAGGCGACCGGCGCAGGGCTGGCGGTTCCGCCGTTCGCGGACGACGAACCGGGAACCGACTGGAACGACTGGGCGCTGTTACGCAGGAAAGGGGGCGCGGCATGATGACCGACACCTTGACTACGGTCTGCCCAGCCTGCGGCGCGGCTGCGGAGTATCCCGACTGCGAGGCGTGCGGGCACTCGTTCGCGCTGGCGGGGAATGGTGACATTCTCGACGACTGCACCACCCCTCACACAAAACCTGACGTTCCACACGTTCCAGACGTTCCAGCCAGCAACGGCGCGGCTTTCCACGGAACGTCACGTGGAACGGCTGACGTTCCAGACGTTCCGGCGCTGGGTGATCTACTCGCCCGCGCATCGGAAACGGACGACGGCGAGCGCCAGCAGGCGGCAATTCCGGCAGTCCCCGACAATGAACGCCCCTGCTTCCGTGTGTATGACGACTGGACGACCCTCGACACCGGGCGGAAGCTGAGGCCCGGCGTGTGGCATCACGGCATGAGCAACCCGGCGAAGGGCGAGCCGGCCCCCGTCGATACCTGGGTCTGCGGGCCGCTGCATATCGAGGCGCAAACCTTCGACGGCACCGGCAACAACTTCGGGCGGCTGCTGCGCTTCAAGAACACGGCGGGCCGCTGGCGATCCTGGGCGATGCCTATGGAACTGCTACGGGGCGACGGTTCCGACCTGCGCGGCGAGCTGTTGGCGATGGGGCTTGAAATCGACCCGGCGGCGAGAAACAACCTCGCCCGCTACTTGCAAGCGCGAGCACCCTTCAAGCGGGTTCGCTGCGCGCTTCAAACGGGCTGGTGCGATTCCGTTTTCGTGCTGCCGGATGCAGTCATCGGCCCCGATGCGGGGGGCGTGATCTTCCAGTCTGGCGAGCGCGGGCACGAGGAACACGGGCAGGCTGGCACCCTCGACGGCTGGCGGGCGGAAATCGCAGCGCGGGCGGCGGGCAATCCGCTGTTCGTCCTGGCGCTGTCGGCATCCTTCGCCGGGCCGCTGCTCGAACGCACCAATACCGAAGGTGGCGGGCTGCATTTCGTCGGCGACTCTTCGACCGGGAAAACCACGATCTTGGAAGCTGCCTGCTCTGCCTGGGGCGGGCCGGGCTACCGTCGAAGCTGGCGGGCGACGGCCAACGGCATGGAAGGGGCGGCTGCGCTGTTCAATGACTGCCTGCTGGCGCTGGATGAAATCAGCGAATGCGACCCGCGCGAAGTCGGGAACATCGTTTATTCGCTGGGCAACGGACGCGGCAAGCAACGGGCTAGCCGTACCGGCAACGCGCGGGCCGTGACACGCTGGCGGGCGTTCATCATCTCGACCGGCGAGCGCACCATTGGAACCACGATGGCGGAAGGCGGGCACCGCACCAAGGCCGGGCAAGCGGTGCGGCTGCTCGATATGCCGGCGGCGCGGCGATTTGGCTGCTTCGATGAGCTGCACGGCGCGGCGAGCGGTACGGCACTGTCTGACGCGATCAAGCGCGCGGCGGCGACCCATTACGGACGGGCCGGGCGGGCATTCCTCGAACGGCTGACGCACGACGGGCGCGACTTCGCGGCAATCTTCGAACGCATCAAGGGCTTGCCGCACTTCAACGGCAACGACTTCGAGGGGCAAGACAAACGCGCGGCGGGCCGCTTCGCCCTGCTGGCGCTGGCCGGCGAGGTGGCGACGGAGTACGGCGTCACAGGCTGGCCGGAAGGCGCGGCAATCGAAGCGGCGGCGGTCGGCTTCAAGTCCTGGCGATCCACACGCGGCAAGGGCAACGACGAAAAGCGCCAAATCCTCGAACGGCTGGCGGGCTTCCTTGAGCGGCACGGTGATAGCCGGTTCTCCGATTGGGCGGCGGATGGCTCGATGGTTCGTGACCGGGCCGGCTGGTGGAAGCCTGACGACCAAGGCAGGCGGCTGTACCTCTTCACGGCGGACGGATTGCGCGAGGCGCTGAAGGGGTACGACTTCACGCGGGCGCTTGACCTGCTGGAAGAGGCCGGCGTGATCCCCAAGGCCAACGCCAAAGGGGAACGGGCGAAGCCCGAGAACATCGGAATGCGGAAGGTGCGCGTGTATCAGGTGCGCGGCGACGTTCTGCAAGGGGGCGGCGATGGCGCTTGATGACCTACTCTCCACACTGGAACGCCAGAACGGAACGTCTGGAACGTCTGATGTTCTGGCTGACGTTCCGCCGAAACCCGCGCCAACACTGGGCGGAACGTCTGGAACGTCTGGAACGTCCGAAAATGGAAAGGGTGAGGCGCAAGCCGAAGCCTTCCCCGTCTGGCTGATCGTCTGTCCGGACCGCCGCCGCCCCTTCGAGGTGCATCTATGGCCCCCGGCGACCCTGGCCGAAGTCCTGGCGCTCTACCCGACGGGGACCGATGCGCAGCCCGTCCGCCAGCATGTTGAACCGCGATCCTGCCGCACCTGCCGATACCTGAAACGCCCCGGATTGTCGGGCGGGCTGTGCGCTGGCCGGGACGATCTGCCCCACGCCTACACCGCCGGGCACCCGCTGCGACGCCTGCCGGACGATGGCGGGGCGTCCTGCGGCACCTGGGAGGCGCTGACGTAAGTTGCAGGCAAAGTTGCAGGCTGCAACCTAAAAAAAGGGAAGGATGAAGCCCCCATGCCACGACGGACCCGCGCGCAGATGGAAGCCGACATGATCGCCAGACTCAGCGCCCCGCCGCTCGACCAGAAGGGCCGGCACTGCGCCTGCTGCCTGACGGTGAAGCCGCGAACCGGGCCGGGATGGCGCAGCCCGGAGCCGGGCAAGCTGATCTGTCCGCGCTGCTGGCCGGGCTGGTGCGAGACGGAGCGGGCGCGCATGGTGCGCCGGTAGGGGCTGCGATGCGCTTATACTGGCTCCGCCTGCGGGGCGAGCTGTGTCACCCCCGCGCGAAAGCCCGGCAGTGTCCGTCCTCGTGCCGGGGGCAGCAGAGGCCCAAGTTTCACGACTTGGGCCTTTGTCTTTTCTGCTCGCTTGACGCTCGCCCCATGCCGGGCCGATACTGCGTACGCCCCTGAGACAGAAGGGGCCGGGCGTGGAAACCCGGATAGCAAAGGCCGATGAAGGCCGCGCACGACGCGGCTTTTTCACGTCGGTTGCATGGTGCCGTCTGTTCAATGGCGGGCCGTGCGGGGCAGTCGCAAGGCTGGCCGGACCCTTTGCCCGGTATTTCCACCCCCGCACGGTTCCGCCGCCCTACCGTGGAAAGTGGGGCAGCGGAGATTCAGACCGCAAGCAAAGGAGCACCACCATGCACCGCACCTCACCGGGCCACGCTGCCCAACCAATCGCTATCCCCCTGCTGCTCGATGCTGGCGCGCTGGTCGTGCCTATCGATGACGCCATGACCGACGAAGCCTTCACGGCCGCTGTTGCCGCGATTGATGCCTTCATGGCGGAAGTCCGCGCGTCTGCACTGCGCGACGCTGCCGCCTCTGAACTGCACGCGGCGCTGGCGAAGACCGAAGGGGTGCAGCCATGAGCACCGCGACCAAGACCGCAGCGGACCTTCTCGACGATGAGCGCGGCCGGCATTACGACAGCCTGACGCTTGCCGCGTGTGTAATCGGCGAACTGGAATCCCTGTTCAACGCGCTGGCACTGATGCGAGAGAAGGCCGGCAGCGATGGCGACATCCGCCGACTGATCGGCATCGGGCAGGACATCGGCGACAGGTGGGCGACCAGCTTCGAGCAAGAAGCGGAGGGGCTGAAACCTGACCGCCGACTCTGACGCGGTAGCCGGACGCTCGCGCGTATCCATCCACACACCTGAAAAAGAGGTCGCTTTCTGCCGGACGCTCGCGCGCACGCGCGTATCTGGCCGAGAATCCTTGAACGACCCGCCCGCGTGGCGGGTTTTTCGTCTCCGGCCGGGGCAGCCTTCAAGCGATGACGGTAACTTTGACGGTAACATCGAAATCCGAAAATGCAGAAACCGCTCTGGCTGTGACATACAGGCAACAGTTCTATAGCCCCCAGCGCTCGGATGATCTCCGGGCCCTTTTTCTTGCCCGAAATCCCCGCGCCACGCGGGGTTCCGGCCACCCGTGCTGCGGGTGACCACCAACCGAAACGCCCGAAATCGGCCACTTTCTCGGCCGGGGCCGTCTCTGTTCTCCGTTTGGTCTGCGGGTAGGCGCAGATACAGGTCTAGCGAAATCAACAACTTACGCGCGGCGGTTCATCGTCAACCAAGACCACCAGTCACCAGTACAACTAGACGGCGTGCGTCACTTGTACTAACATTGCGGCAGTTGATCTAACAAAAGAGGTGCTGCCATGACTGCCGTTGCATCGTCGCCTTCCGCCCGTTCTGCCCGACTTGGGCTACGTGCCACCCCCGAACAGGAGGTGGTGCTGCGCCGTGCCGCCGAGGTGGCCCACAAGTCGCTGACCGACTTCATCCTTGACAGCGCGTGCCTGGCCGCCGAGCAGACGCTGCTGGACCAACGATTGTTCATGGTCTCGGGCAGCCAGTACCAGGCCCTGATGGATCTGCTGGATCGCCCCGAACAGGCCAACGAGGGGTTGCGTGATCTGTTTGCCCGCAAGGCGCCCTGGGACACGAAGTGACGTTGCGCGCACCGGAGCCTCTGGCCGCGCAGCATCGGCTGGACGGTTTTGATTGCGGCAAGCCTGCGCTGAACGACTGGCTCTTGCGCCACGCCCGTCAGGCGCAAGGCAGTGGCTCGGCCAAGACCTTCGTCGTTGCCGAGGATGATGGACGCGTGGCGGGCTACTTCAGTCTGACCGTCGGGCAGGTCGATACGTTGGAAGCGCCGGAGCGCATCCGCAAGGGGATGGGGCAGTACCCTTTGCCAGTGGTGATCCTGGCGCAGCTTGCTGTCTCGGTGGTGGACCAGGGGCGAGGTTTAGGCTTTGGCCTGCTGCAGGATGCGATTCGCCGCACGATGCTGATAGCCGAGCAGGCTGGTATCCGGGCCATGCTGACCCACCCCATCGATGGAGAAGCGGCGAGGTTCTACACCCGGTTCGGGTTCATTGCATCGCCGCTGCGCGAGCAGCAATTGCTGCTGCTCTTGAAGGACGCCCGTCGCTGGGTACGCTGAATCATGACCATCGAATCACTGCCCACTTTCACCAAGCCAGCCCGCCAGCGCTGGGAGTCGATCCCTGCCGACATCCGCCAGCGACTGCTGTCCAACGTCTGGTGCGGCCACTGCCGCCACGAAACAACGATCACCAATTTCAGCGGCACCCTCAAGGGCGACGACTTGCTGCTGGTGAGTAAGTGCGCCGAATGCCACGGTGATGTGGCTCGGGTGATTGAGGGCTCGTAACCCGGTCAGGCGTCGAACCCCGCCACCACCTCCCGCTGCGCCACCCAGTCGGTCGGCAGCGGATTCCGCTGGAACCACAGCAGGCTCATGCACTTGGGCTGCTGCCCTGCCAGGATGCTCTGGATGATGGCAGGCTCCAGTAGGGTCAGGCGCAGGACTTCGTTAACCGTCGAGTGGTGTAAGCCTTCCCGCTGGGCGATTTCGCTGCCACTACCCACCACACCGTCGTCGAGCAACTGCTGCCAATAGAAAGCCCGCGTCAGCGCTACCAGCAATGGCTGGTCAATCTGTGTGGCCACCTTGCCCGGTGCCTCGACCTGGCCATCGGGCCGCACCACCACCTTGCTGGCGCCACGCATGCGGATCTTGATCGGGATGAAGGTGGACATCTTGACCTGACCGCCATCCCGGCGCTCGCGCGCGACTGCCGCCCCCAATGGCTGCACTTTCGACTTCATACGGTTTCCTCCATCTCCTGCAGTTCTGCGCCGATGGTTCCGGGCAGAAGTTCCCCGGCCAATTCCTGCCATCCCTGATCGCGCCAGATGATTTCAAGTCCGCCGTCTGCAATCACCGCCCGCTCGATCAGCAGCTGCGCCAACCTGCACTGTTCGACCGGGAACAGTTGCCGCCATAGATTGGCGAGATTGCGCATCGGCAGCACGACCTGCGGCTCGGTCAGATCAGGCCTGATGTGCTGCATCCTGTCCCACACCGATTGCACGATGTGCGGGGCCGACAGCGCTGCCACGATCTGCTGCGTGACCAACTCCTCGACGGGCGCCGCCGGCAACGGCCCGTGCTGACTGGCCCACGCCCCAAACCGCCGATGTTTGATCGGGCTGTAATAACGGTAGGTCTTGCCCTTCTTCACCGTGTAACTGGGCACCAGCCGTTCGCCATCGGGCGTGAACAGCAGGCCACGCAGCAGCACCGGTTCACTCTGGCGGTCCTTGGTGTCGCGCCGCCGCTCGATGCCATCGGTGGCGATCAACGCGTGCACCGCATCCCATTGGGCCAGCGTGATGATGGCCTGATGCTGGCCGGTGAAGCTCTGGCCCTTGTGGACGATCTCGCCCAGGTACATCCGGTTGTGCAGCATCTTGTAGATGGTTTGCTTGGTGAAGGGCTTGCCGCCCTTGGTGAGCACGCCTTCCGCGCCGTAGGCCTTGGCCATCAGCGTGGCCGAGCGCACGGTCATGAAGTCATCAAAGATGCGGCGAACCAGCTTGGCCTCGACCTCATTGATCACCAGCAGACGGTTATCCACGTCGTACCCAAGCGGCAGCGGCCCCCCCATCCACATCCCCTTGGCCTTGCTGGCTGCGATCTTGTCGCGGATGCGCTCGCCCGTCACCTCTCGTTCGAACTGCGCGAAGGACAGCAGGACGTTGAGCATCAGCCGCCCAATCGAGGTGGCCGAGTTGATCTGCTGCGTGACAGCACTGAAGCTGACCCGGTGGCGGTCGAACACATCGACCATCCGCGCAAAATCGGCCAGCGAGCGGCTGAGGCGGTCAATTTTGTAGACCACCACGATGTCGACCTTGCCCATCTGAATGTCCGACATCAGGCGGCGCAGCGCGGGTCGCTCCATATTGCCGCCGGAGAAACCGCCATCGTCGTAATCATCGGCCACGGCGATCCAACCCTCGTGGCTCTGGCTTTTGATGAAGGCGTGCCCGGCTTCCTTCTGGGCATCGATGGAATTGAAGGACTGATCCAGCCGTTCGTCGCTGGACACGCGGCAGTACACCGCGCAGCGTTTGGGCAGCATAAGCAGGGGCGCGTTCATTGGCCGTCCCCCTTGCCATCGCGCAGGCCAAAGAACTTGGCTATGTCACCGTTGCCTGTGGAAAGACCCCGACGGCGGCGAGGAGCATTTTCCCTGGCGTATCGAGGCGGTGCGTGTCGAGAGCCCGACGCCAGCCGAGATAGTTCGTCAGGTAGTGGGTGGCGACACCGTGAAAGCGTTCAATCCACTGGCGCAGCCGGCTGTGATAGGCATTGACGTTCTGAACATGAAAGGCCCCTTTGACGCGCGTGCCGGCGGACAGATTGACCGCTTCATGGCTGATGCCCGCTTCCTTGGCGAAGTAGCGGTAACTGGCGTTGGCATCGCTGACGAGCAGCACATCCGGATCGAGCACAGGCTGCAGGCATTCGCGCAACTGCGCTTTGCTGACAGGCCCTTTCCCGGTGACGAAATCCAGGGTCTGACCGGTACGGTCCCGGGCCACCAGCACGCAGATCTGTTCGTCGGAAATCCCTCGTTTGGTGGCCGAGCCGCCCCGCTTGCGGGCAGGGCGGCCAAGCGAGCGCACCCCTTTGCTGGATTCGAGGAAGTAGGTCTCGTCCGCCTCGGTGATCCCATGCAGGTGTTCGGGGCGGTCGTTCTTGCTCCAGGCTAAAAATCGGTGGCGCCAGCGAAAGCTTGTATTGCGATGAACGCCAACGTCCCGAGCGCTCTGACGAACCGTGAGCGAGGCCTGCATCGTCTGCAGAAAATCCAGCCACTTTACCTTGTGCCGAAGCCGCGCCAACGGCGTTCCGGTCAAGGCATTGAAGGTCCTGCCGCACGCGCAGCACCGGTAGCGCTGAAGGCCCTCGGACCGTCCGTGCCGATGAATTCGCTCGTGGGCGCAGTGAGGGCACTTCGGTGCGAGCTCGAAACAGGCCTCAATCTGCCCCGTCGCAAGGCCCACCGCGGGCTGGCCAAGCACCTGTAGCAGCCGCTCGCGCTGCCAGTGCGACAGATGCGCCAGCGACTTCAGGACATGTTGGAAATCAAGCGGCTTCATCGCCAGCCTCCGAATATGCTGAACTGTATTTAAAGACAGCATTTTCAGAGCACCGTTCCACAGGCAACGGTGACATAGCCATTTTTTTTGTTTTGCCCCTGTTGGCTGTGGGTGCGACTTCAGTCGCACAAACCCTGGTTGGTGAGCGGCAGCCCTTCAGTCGGGCCTTTGCGTGCGACTGAAGTCGCACCTACAGCCTGCATCACCGATTTTTTTACCGCTTGCCCGACGTCCGGTGGCGAATCCGGCGTGGCTTCACCAGATCATCAAGCTGCGTCGCAGCATTTCATCAATTGATCGACTCATAAAATCAGTTTCTTGGTTGATTTTTCGATTGAAAAGTTTTTTTGTTTTAAATCAATTTCTTGTTCTGACTGGCACGGTCCTTGATATAGGGATTGGTGTGTTCGAAACCAGATCGAGGAAACGATGAGCGACCCGACGAAGCCGTCAGTTGATGTGAACCGCAAGTACGTCCGAGTCGTGGAGAGGCGGCCGGACGGGCTGGTGGAGTTCGAGTTCTCGATTTCCGATCCGGCGCTGTACGTCGAGATGTTGCTGCCTGAAGCCGCCTACGAGGAATTCTGCAAGTCCAACCGGGTGATCCTTCTCGAAGGCACCCGGCCGGAGTCGGAGAATGGCTGTGACTGGAACTGGAATCTGCACGAGGCGACCCACCAGCGTTTCCGCTGAAGAGACCGGGACGTAAGTCCCGGCAAGTCAAATAGAGAAGAGGAGAGAAAACACATGCAAATCGACCTGCGCACGGTATCCATCAAGCCGCTGCGACACACCTTCGACAACATCGCCCGTCGCATCGGTGCCGACAAGCCCGCCTCCCGCTATCAGGAGGGCACGCTCGACATGCAGCAGACGGCCAACTTCCACTACCGGCCGACCTGGGATCCCGATCATCTGATCTACGACACCGCCCGCACCGCCATCAAGATGGCCGACTGGTACGCGTTCAAGGATCCGCGCCAGTTCTACTACGGCGCCTACACCCTGGCCCGCGCCAAACAGCAGGACACCGCCGAGGCCAATTTCGACTTCGTCGAGAACCGTGGCCTGGCTGCCACGCTGCCGGACGAAGTGCGCGACACGGTGCTGCAGATGCTGATTCCGCTGCGTCACGTGGCCTGGGGTTCGAACATGAACAACGCCGGCATCTGCGCCTACGGCTATGGCACGGCCTTCACCCAGCCGTGCATCTACCAGTCGATGGACCAGCTCGGCATCGCCCAGTACATCACCCGCGTCGGCCTGCTGCTGGGCGATGTGGACGTGCTGGACTCGGCCAAGAAGGCCTGGATGGAGGACGACGCCTGGCAGGGTCTGCGCCGTTACGTCGAGGACTGCATGGTCATCAAGGATCCGGTCGAGCTGTTCGTGGCCCAGAACGTGGCCCTCGACGGCCTGCTCTACCCGCTGGTGTACGAAACCATCATCGACGACGTGCTGTCGTCGAAGGGTGGTACGCCGGTGGCGATGCTGACCCAGTTCATGACCGACTGGTACACCGAGGTCAAGAAGTGGATCGACGCGACGATGAAGACCGCCGCCGCCGAATCCGACGAAAACAAGGCCATCCTCGGCAAGTGGGTCGTCGCCTGGCGCGACCGTGCCGCCGCGGCCCTCCTGCCGGTCGGCCGCATCGCCCTCGGCGAGCGTACCGACGAGCTGACCGCCGAAGTCGTCCAGCAGTTCAATGCGCGCATGGCCAAGGCCGGCGTTCCCGTCTGAGGATCAATCGATGTCCACCGTATTCATTGCACTGCAAACCAACGAAGACACCCGACCCATCGTCGAGGCGATCGTCCAGGACAACCCGAGCGCCGTCGTCAATGAGCAGCCGGCGATGGTGAAGATCGACGCCAACGACAAACTGGTCGTGCGCCGCGAGACCATCGAGGAACTGATCGGCCGCCCCTACGACCTGCAGGAACTGCAGATCAACCTGATCACCATGTCCGGCAACCTCGACCAGACCGACGACGAGATGGTCCTGTACTGGAACGCTTGAGCGATTTAAGGAGACACGAACAATGGACATGCAAGTTGCCAAGAAGAAGCTCGGTCTGAAAGAGCGCTACGCCGTCATGACGCGCGGCCTCGACTGGACGCCGTCTTACCAGAAGATGGAAGACATCTACCCGTACATCGCGTACGAGGGCATCAAGATTCACGACTGGGACAAGTGGGAAGATCCGTTCCGCCTGACCATGGACGCGTACTGGAAATACCAGGCCGAGAAGGAACGCAAGCTCTACGCGATCATCGACGCCTTCGCCCAGAACAACGGCCACCTGAACGTCACCGACGCGCGCTACCTCAACACCGTCAAGCTGTTCATCAGCGGCATCAGCCCGCTGGAATACGTGGCGCACCGCGGCTTCGCCCACGCCGGCCGCCAGTTCCCCGGCCCCGGCCCGCGCGTCGCCTGCCTGATGCAGTCGCTCGACGAGATCCGCCACGCCCAGACCCAGGTGCACGCGATCTCCAACTACAACAAGTACTACAACGGGATGCACGACTTCCACCACGCCCACGACCGGGTGTGGTTCCTGTCGGTGCCGAAGAGCTTCTTCGACGACGCGATCACCGCCGGCCCGTTCGAGTTCATGGTGTCGATCGGCTTCTCGTTCGAGTACGTGCTGACCAACCTGCTGTTCGTGCCCTTCGTTTCGGGCGCGGCCTACAACGGCGACATGGGCACGATGACCTTCGGCTTCTCGGCCCAGTCCGACGAAGCCCGGCACATGACCCTCGGCCTCGAGGTGATCAAGTTCAT
>WBZX01001779.1_pt1 | contig 15673 bp, 15 predicted proteins | sample 5204211 | NCBI WGS metagenome assembly WBZX01 (sample SAMN12344362, study PRJNA552823) | activated sludge metagenome | biome: Activated sludge suspended growth; feature: Nitrification reactor; material: Wastewater; isolation source: activated sludge from nitrification reactor of wastewater...
GCCACACCATCTTCGGCGCGATCGAAGGCAAGGTCACCCAGGCCTGAAACGCAAAGGCCGGCTCGGGGATCCCGAACCGGCCTTTGGTTGCCCCCAGGCAATTGAGCCTTACTTCTTGCCCGGACCACCGCCGCCAAAGGCATCGGCGATCGAACAGGCTGCCGGACCAAGGATCACGATGAACAGCACCGGCAGAATGAACAGGATCAGCGGCACGGTCATGATCGCGGGCAGGCGCGCGGCCTTTTCTTCGGCGCGCATCATGCGTTCGTTGCGGAATTCGGCCGACAGCACGCGCAGTGCGGAAGCCAGCGGCGTACCATAGCGTTCGGTCTGAACCATGGTGGTGGTCACGCCCTTCACCGCTTCCAGATCGACGCGGTAGGCCAGATTTTCAAAGGCCATGCGGCGTTCGCCCAGGAAGGCGAGCTCGATCGCGGTCAGGGCGAATTCGTCGCCCAGTTCGGGATAGGCCCGGCCAAGTTCGCGCGCCACGCGGTTGAAGCTGGCGTCAACGGTCAGACCGGCTTCGGCGCAGATCACCAGCAAGTCGAGTGCATCGGGCAGGCCCTTGCGGATCGCGTCGGTGCGCTTGGAAATCAGGTTCGAAATGTAGACTTCCGGACCCTTGTAGCCAGCACCAACGGCTGCGGCGAAGGCCATCAGCTTTTTCATGCCGCCCCAGGTCGGGAAATAGTTGACGCCATAGATCATGAAGGCCGCAAACCCGCCCAGCACAACGGGCAGCACCATCCGGGCGAAGATCACCACGATCCCCAGCTCCTTGCGGCGGATCCCGGCCTGGGCCAGTTTCTGCTGGATGATCTCAAGCTGGCTTTGCTGCAGCACCTTCAGCGAGGACAGCGTGTCCTTCATCTTGTCGGTGGCTTCGGTCTTGCGCACCAGGCTGGCGCGCTTTTTCGAGCCGCCGGTGATCAGCCCGGTCTTGAGCTGGTCGCGGCGGTCGTTGAGCGCCTTGACGCGCTTCTGCATCGGGTCACGGATGGTGACCGCGGTGTAGATCGCGAAGATCACAGCCAGTGCGGCGCAGAACGCCAGGATCGTACCGACCCAGATGACGTCGATGCCGAGGAGCGTAGGTCCGGGCGGATTGGTAGGCATGATTGTCCGGTTCCCCTGGCTCAGATCTCGAAGCTGACCATTTTGGCCATGATGAAGGCGCCGATCGACATCCATACCAGGCCGCCAAGCCCGGTGACGATCAGACGGTCGTCGGTGAAGAAGCCACCCAGATACTTGGGGTTGATCCAGTAGATCATCCCGAAGACGATGAACGGCAGCGAGCCGACGATGTAGGCCGAAGCCTTGGATTCAGAGCTCATCGCGCGGATCTTGAGCTTCATCTGCGCGCGTTTGCGCAGCACGTCGGCAAGGTTCGACAGCGTCTCGGCGAGGTTGCCCCCGGTTTCGCGCTGGATCGCCAGAGTGATGCAGAAGAAGCTGAATTCAGGCGTGTTGAGCCGGTCGGCGGTTTCCTGGAGGGCGTCCTCCATGGTCTTGCCGATCTTGATGCGTTCGGTCACCAGCTTGAATTCCTCACCCACCGGGCCAGGAACTTCGGTTGCCACCACGCCCAGCGTTTCGGTTACCGGCAGACCTGAACGCAGGCCGCGAACCAGCAGTTCGATCGCATCGGGGAACTTGGTGGTGAAGGCATTGTTGCGCTTCTTGATGAAGAAGCCGACCACCGCGTGAGGCAGCCCGGCACCGGCAATCAGGCCAACGCCAAGCGAGAGCAGCGCGGCCCCCGTCTTGAGGAACATGATGATGGTAACCGCCAGCGCCAAACCGGCCGAGGCATAGGCATATTGTGCCAGTGTCCAGTTTTTGCCAGAACGGTGCAGCCTGAGCGCCAGCGCCGCGATCCGGGATTCCGAACCGGCGATCTGGTGCATCTTGGGCTTGCGGGCGGCGACCGCCTTCTTGAGCTGCGCTTCGACCCGGTCGATTGTGCTGTCTGAATGGCGATAGCGTACGGCCTGGAGCCGACGCGTGCCTTCCTTGGCAGCCGACGGGCCCGAAAAGGCCAGATAGCCCAGGACCATGAAGCTCATCAGGCCCATGGCAATCAGCAGGAGCTGGACAATGCTCATCCGCGCTACTCGCCTTCCGTTGCGGGGTGGCCCGCCGCATAGCGGCGGGTCCCGGTTTCACTCACGCGCTCAGGCCTGGGCCGGAGCGGGCACTTCCTTGGCCTTCTTGCTGCCCGACAGCATCGACTTGAGGTCGAATTTGCCCAGCAACGAGCTCTTTGGCTTGATCGTCGCGTCGATCACTTCGCCGTCACCGACGTTCATGATCGACTTGGCGATGTCGCGAATCGCGACCCCGGCCTTGGCCGAGCGGTTGGCGTCGGCAAAGGTCTGGCCCAGCTTGGCAGCATTGGTCGCGGCCTTGACGTCGTACGGGATCGTGAAATTGATCTTGCGTTCGATCGAGGCTTCGAAATCGGCCTTGCTGATTTCCGCGACACCCGGCTGAACCTTGTTCGCGATGACCAGCGGCTGGACATGGGCGGCGTTGCTCTTGAGCCACGACAGGATGCGGATCGCGTCGCGCGCCGAAGCGAGCGTCATTTCCACCACCACCAGCACCACGTTCACGTCGGCCAACAGGTTGGGGAAGTTGATCAGCATGTTGCGCGGCAGATCGATCACCGTCATCTCGAACGCCTGGCGGAATTCTTCCTCAAGCTGGATGAAGGCGGCACCATCGGTCATCAGCGGCGAATTCATCGGCGCTTCGGCCGAAAGGATCGCCAGGTGATCGTTGGCCCGGATCATCGCACGTTCAATGAACAGTCCGTCGATACGGCCCGGATTCTCGATCGCGTCGGTCAGGCCGCGGCCCGGCTCGAGGTCGAGCGCGAGCGCGCCGGTGCCGAAGTGCACATCAAGGTCGAGCAGCGCAGTCGGGCTCTTTTCGTCCGAGCTGAACAGCCAGGCCAGCGAAGTGGCGATGGTCGAAGCACCAACCCCGCCGCGCGTACCAATGACCGCAGTCGAGATATGCTTCTTGGCCACTGCCGGATCGTGCGACTTGGGGTTAGCAAAGACCGCCTGGGCGTTGACCAGGGCATCACGCACCTGGCTGGGCGAAAGCGGCTTGAGCAGGTAGTCGTGGATCCCGCTGGCCAGAAGGTCGCGGTACAGGCGCACGTCGTTGACCTGGCCGATCGCCACCACCACCGTGCCGGGTTCGCAAACCTCGGCCAGGGCGTTGATATCGTTCAGCGGATCGCCGCTTTCCGACAGGTCGACCATCAGGATGTTGGGGCTGGCCGAGATCGAGAGTGACTGCACCGCGTTGCGCAGACCACCCTTGTTGCACTTCTCGGGCTGCCAGCCCATTTCGATCACGACCGGACGCAGCACATCGAGTGCGGCATCGTCGCAGATGAAGGCGGCAAACGGATCGCGGTTGCCCTGCACGCCAGGTTTCCAAGGAGCATTCATGGCTTACTTCCCACTCTGCGACGATTGTTCTTTGAGGCCCTTCTGGCCTGACGGCGGAGCTTCGCGATAGGTGTCGATGGCCTTGGTCGAGCTCATGACCGTGGTCACGCCACTGCCGCTGGCACCCTTGAGCAGGTGCTGCGGATCAGCGACCATTGCAGCCATGTTCGAATTGACCGCGCAGCCATAGCTGGCGTTGGTGCCATTGGTCAGGTTGGCGTCCGAATTCTGCGACCAGTCGGGGCAACCCGGAACGGTGGCGCTCGAACGGGTCACGACCACGCGGACAGTCCCCGGCGATACATCACCCGGCGTCACCGGCGCATCGTCATTGACCAGCATGCCGTACTTGCCGGCAACGCCTTCAACCGCGGCGCGGGCACCGGCACTTTTCATCGGATCGTCGATGTAGATCCGGTCGCCGTAACGCAGCGCCATGGCATCGAACCAGCCAGCCAGACGGCGCTGTTCGGGGATCGAGACGCCACCCGGGCCAGCCGAAATGTCGAGCGTGTAGCTGGTGGTCGAAACTACCGGCTGGTGCACGCTGTCGAGGCTGCGATTGCTGGGGAAGCCACCGCCGCCGCAGCCGCCAAGCGCGAGTGCCAGCGAGAAGGTGAGGGCCGAAGCCAGCGCTTTGCGAGACTTGAGAATACGCATGGTTGGTCCTTCCTCAGTTCAGGCTGAAGCCGGGCGCGGCGGCATCGCCGTCCTTGCTCTTCTTCTTGTTCTTCTTGTCTTCCTTGGCGCTGGCCGATTGCGGCACGATTGCTTGCGGAGACATCAGTTCACCCACCTGCGGGCCATTGGGGCCCTGCTGCGCGGGACCGCTGCTGGGCATCGGGCGCTTTTCACCCGACTTGCCGGCGCTCTGCTGGTTGCCGAACACCTGCTGCAGCATGTTGGGGCTGCGATAGCCGTCGGTCGGCAGGGCAATCTCGTTGGCGCTGACCGGCTGGACCAGGTACGGCGTCACAACGATCACCAGTTCGGTTTCACCCTTCTGGAAGTGGCTCGAACGGAACAGCGAACCCACGATCGGCAGGTCGCCGGCGCCCGGCATCTTCTTGACGGTGCTTTGCGCGGCGTTGCTCATCAGGCCGGCAATCATCATCGACTGGCCCGAGCCGAGCTCGACCGTGGTTTCGGTGCGGCGCACGGTCAGCGCCGGAACCTGGAAGCCGTTGATGGTGATCGCGCCCTGGCTCGAAAGCTCGGACACTTCGGGACGGACCCGCATCGAGATCCGGCCATTGGCCAGCACCGTCGGCGTATAGGCCAGGCTGACCCCGAAGCGCTTGTATTCGATCGAGGTGGTGCCCAGGCCCTGGCTGATCGGGATCGGATATTCGCCGCCCGCCAGGAATTCTGCCGTTTCGCCCGAGAGTGCGGTCAGATTGGGTTCCGACAGGGTCGAAACGAGACCAACCTGTTCGCCCAGATCGAGCGCGCCAAGGATGTCGAGGCCGAACAGCTTTCCGGCACCCGCGAGCGTGGTGCCAACCCCGATCGGGCTGACCGACGTACCGTCAACCTGCACGAACTTTCCGGGGTTGTTGATATCGGGAACCCAGATCGACGGCTTGTTGCCGACGCCGGTTACAGTGCCCGGACGGAAGGTTGACGAAAAGCCGCGGCCCTGACCGATCCCGAACTGGAATCCGCTGGTGGCGTCGCCAGTCGTCATGTTGACCCCGATGTCGCGCACCAGGGTGCGGCTGACTTCGGCGAACTTGACGTGCAGGTTGACCTGCAGCGGCGTGGCCATCTTCACGCGGGTTATGACGTTGGCTTCCTTGCCGACAAAGGCCTGGACCAGGCGCTCTGCCTCGGCCGCGTCTTCGGGCGCCGCAACGGTGCCGGTCAGCAGGAAGGTGTTGGTACCCATGGTCGAGACCGAGATCTTGGCATCGGGCATCGCCACCTTCAGCATCTGGTCGACGCTGTCGATGTTCGAACCCACCCGGACGTTGGCCGACCAGATGATGTTGCCGCCAGCGTCGCTGGCATAGATGGTGGTTTCGCCGCCCGCCTTGCCAAAGACATAAAGCTGGCGTGAGCTTTTCACCTGAACGTCGGCCACGTTTTCGTTAGCGACGAACACATCGGCCATCGCTCCGCCGACGGTAACCAGCTGGCCGCGTCCAATCGACAGGACAAGGTCATTGGCGGGCCGGCTGACCGACTGGGCATCGGCGCTTCCGATCGGCATCAGAGCCAGCGGGGCAGCCGCGCAGGTGGCGCTGAGCATGGTAAAGGCAAGGCGTTTCATCGTACGGCCTTTCGTGGCGGCGGGGGAAGCGGGATTGGTGGTGTTCAACATCTCAGCGTCCTCCAACCGGTTCGGCAGTGGTGTTCTTGCCGCGGGTCACGCGGACCATGGGGGTGGTCGTAACGCCAGCCGACCGGCTGCCGCGCGGGGCCGCTCCGGCGGGCGGCAGCCCGGCGCGATCGGCGATCGTGTTGGCATAGGTCGAAGCAAGGACCTGGGCGGTGCGTTCGGGGCTGGGCGCAGTGCGGCGCTGGAAGCGCGACACGTCGCCGCCGGTGACAAAAGTGGCACTGGCATCGATCGGGCGGTTCATCGCATTGGCCAGGAACTTGGCTTCCTGATCCTTGGTTGCACCGGCCGGAACCTTGACCGAGCCACTGGCAATCGCCTGATCGAGCTCGGACTGGTTGTCAGCCAGGCTGCGCAGCGACAGGCTGAGCGTGCCGATGGTCTGGGCGACCGCGATCTTTTCAGCGATCTTGGGCGTCACTTCGAGCGTCACGGTGCGGAACGAGCGGACAATCGTCTTGCCGTCTTCCACCGTGCTGTCGGTCGACTGGTCGGTGGCGAGCACGCGAACATTGCGCAGGATGGTTTCGGTCGCCTTGAGCGGCGGGCCATCGCCATTGCCCTGGACAGTCTGGGTCAGCATCAGGTCAACATGGTCGCCCGGGAAGACGAAGCCGCCCACGCCGGTCTTGGCCGAAACGGGGATCGTCACGGCGCGCATGCCGGGGCCAAGCGCCGCAGCAAGGAAGCCGCGATCGCCGGGGGCAACCAGCGCGCCCTGGGTGACCGGCTGGCCGGCGGTGATCGGGTAGCGAACCACGGTGCCGAGCAGCTTGTTCATGTCGGCTTCGCCGTCGATGAAGTAGGCGTCCTGCACCATTTCCTTCGGCCACAGCTGGAAGCTGACCGAATCGGCGGTGATGATCGTGCCCACCGGCAAAGCGCGTTGCGCCACCAGGACCTTCGGGCCCTTGGGGACCTGCTGGGCGGCATCCGCCTTGGGGGCAGAACCCCCGGTGAGCAGGCTTCGAGCGGCCAGTGCGGTACCGATCGCAATGACCAGCGCGCCCAGCAGCAGCATCAGCTTCTTTTTATCCATGGCTAAGCAAGCCCCCTAGAAAAATCCCGAAAACGTCCGTGTCTATTCGGGCAAACTGGTTAAAATCCGGTCAACCGGCTCCCTGCGCTGTTGCAGCACTTTGGAAAGCTGGCAGAAACTGGGCAGCAAGGACCCACAGTCCGGCGCTCGAAATCGCCACGCCGTATGGTATGGCGAGCTTGTCGCGGCGCTTGCGGATCACGTGCCACATGCCCAGAACGATGGTGAGAACGCCGCCGATCAGCGCCATGCCGATCAGCAATCGCATGAACCACAGCGGTTCGATCCACAGCGCCAGCGCAGTCAGCAACTTGACGTCACCGCCGCCCATCGCGCGCATTGCGAACAGACCTGCGAGTACCACCAGCGTTACCACAGCGACACCCAGCTGCCAGGCAACGCCCGGCCACAGCGACAGTCCGCTGGCCCACCAGTAAAGCGGAGCCGATGCGGCGATCGCACCGTTCAGCCAGTTGTCGATCTGGCGGCGGCGAATGTCGGTGAAGGCAGCAACCAGCAGCGCGATTGCCAATGCGGCAAGCAGCAGGTAACGAAATTCGAAGTCCGGCATTACAGCCCCCCTGGTCTCAGGGAGACTGTCTAAGGGGCAGGACTTACCAAAAAGTAACCAGTGCCGAGAGGCTGGAATTATCCAAATGTCGCAAGCAAGCTTACCGGCCTTCGATCGTCGCGCGATTCCTTCCGCAGCCAGCGAAAGCCGCTGGCAGGCGGGCGATGGCTGGGCGATCCGGCGGATTGACTGGCCGGCCCCGCAGGCAGGCGCCAAGGGCTCGATCCTGTTCCTGCCGGGACGCGGCGATTTCTACGAAAAATACCTCGAAACGCTGGCGCACTGGAATGACCTTGGCTGGCACGTCACCGCCAGCGACTGGCGCGGGCAGGGGGATTCGGGGCGGCTGGGCAAGGATCCGGTCACCGGTCATATCGATGATTTCGCCACCTGGGTCGAAGACCTGGCCCTGCTGTGGAAACGCTGGAAGGCCGAAACGCCGGGGCCACATGTGCTGGCGGCGCATTCGATGGGCGGACATCTGGCGCTGCGCACTGTGGCCGAGGGACTGGCCGATCCCAATGCGCTGATCCTGTCCGCGCCGATGCTGGGCTTTACCGCCAGCCTGCTGCCGCAGGCGGTGATGCATCGGGCGGCCAAGGCGATTCGCGCGCTGGGCGATCCGCGCCGCCCGGCCTGGAAATGGAGCGAGGCCCCTGGCGAAGTGCCCGAAGAGCGCGCGCACCTGCTGTCGCACGATGCCGAGCGCTATGCCGACGAACTGTGGTGGCGCGGCCAGCGCCCGCAGCTGGTGATGGGGCCGGGCAGCTGGGGCTGGGTCGAACGCGCCTATGCCTCGATGCGGTTCCTGGAAACACCGGGGCTGCTTGAAGCGGTCAAGGTGCCGACGGTGATCGTCGCTACCGACGATGACAAGCTGGTTGGCTGGAAGGCCATCGCGCGGGCCGCCGCGCGGTTGGGCGATTGCGAGCTGGTCCATTTCGGCAAGGAAGCCCGGCACGAGATCCTGCGGGAGGCCGATTCGGTTAGGAACCGCGCGCTGGCGGCCTGTGATGCCTTGCTGGCGCGGGTTGCCGCGCGCTGACGGCAATGGGTGGGCGCTTCGATTTTGCGATCGTCGGAGCCGGGATGGCGGGCGCTTCGCTGGCCGCAGGTCTGGCCGCGCAGGGCCGGGTCCTGCTGCTCGAGGCGGAGGACCGGCCCGGCTATCACGCCACCGGACGTTCCGCCGCGTTCTGGACCGAAAGCTATGGCGGGCCGCTGGTCCTGCCGCTTACCGCGGCTTCCGGGCCGTTCCTCAAGCAGCATGGCCTGCTGCGCCCGCGCGGTGCGCTGACCCTGGCGCGCGCGGACGAGGCCGCGGCGCTGGACCGGTTCGCTGGCGAATTCGCCGCGCTGGGCGTGCGGATCGAACGGCTTGAATTCGCGGCGCTGGCCTGCCGCATCCCGGGCCTGCGGGGCGACTGGCAGCATGGCGTGCTCGAACCCGATTGCTGCGACATCGATGTTGCCGCGCTGCACCAGCTCTACCTTGCCCAGGCCCGCCAGGGCGGGGCCGAACTGCAGTGCCGCGCCCGGCTGGCCCAGGCCCGCCGCGAGGGTTCCTGCTGGCAGCTGGCGCTTGAGGACGGACGCCGCTTTTCCGCCGATGTGCTGATCAACGCCGCCGGGGCCTGGGCCGATCCGGTTGCTGAACTTGCCGGCGCCCGGCCGCTGGGCGTGCAGCCCTATCGCCGCACCATTGCCCAGCTGGCCATGGGCGCTCCGGTCCCGCCCGAACTGCCGCTGGTGCTGGGCTTTGACGGCAGCTTCTATTTCCGGCCCGAAGGTGACCGGCTGTGGCTGTCTCCGCACGATGAAACCCCCAGTCCGCCGTGCGATGCCGCGCCCGAGGAGATCGACGTGGCAACCGCAATCGCCCGCCTGGAAGATGTTGCAGACTGGCCGGTCAGGCGAGTCGAGCACAAGTGGGCCGGGCTGCGCAGTTTCGCGCCCGATCGCCTGCCGATCTATGGCTTTGACCCCAAAGTGCCAGGCCTGTTCTGGTGCGCGGGGCAGGGCGGTTTCGGCATCCAGACTGCCCCCGCCGCCGCCGATCTGGCGGTAGGGCTGCTGCTGGGCCGGACTGGCGGCGCGGTTGATCCGGCGCCCTATTTGCCAAGCAGATTTCACTAGCAAAACCGGGCAGTTGCGCTAGGTTTGAGACATTGGGGGATTCAACCAGTCAAGGAACAGACCGATGGCTCACAAGTTCGAAATCTACAAGGACAAGGCCGGCGAATTCCGCGTTCGCTTCAAGTACAATTCGGAAGTGATGTTTTCGACCGAGGGCTATTCAAGCAAGGCCAGCGCCGAAAATGCGATCGAATCGATCAAGAAGAACGGCCCCGGCGCCCCGGTTGAAGACAACAGCTAAGCCGAAAGAACACCGTTCGTCCTGAGGAGCCCGTAGGGCTGAGCTTGTCGAAGACCGAAGGGTGTCTCGAAGGACCTGCGTGCGCACGCGGTGGTTCGAGACGGGCGAGCCCCTTCGACAGGCTCTATTTTCCCCCACCCAGCGCCGCGTCGCTGGCCAGCTGGTCAGCGCGCTCGTTCTCCGGGTGGCCGGCGTGGCCCTTGACCCAATGCCATGATACCTTGTGGCGGCGCTTCGCTTCCAGCAGCGCCTGCCACAGGTCGGCATTCAATACCGGCTTCTTTTGCGAATTCTTCCAGCCGTTCTTCTGCCAGCCAAAGATCCAGCCGGTGATCCCGTCGATCACATATTTGCTGTCGGTATAGAGCTGGACTTCGCACGGGCTCTTCAGCGCCTTGAGCGCTTCGATCGCCGCGGTCAATTCCATCCGGTTGTTGGTGGTGGCCGGGTCATGGCCCGACAGTTCCTTCTCATGCCCGCCCGAACGCAGCACCGCGCCCCAGCCGCCTGGGCCGGGATTGCCCTTGCAGGCGCCATCGGTGAAAATCTCGACCTGCTTCATGCCGCGGCGAAGATTCCGGCATTGGCCGGATCGGCATAGAATTCGAGCCGGCGGGCAAAGGCCATCGGGTCCTTGCGGGTCACCAGCGCATCGGCGGGGGTGTTGATCCAGTCATAGGCCCGGCTCATCGCAAAGCGCATGGCCGCCCCGCGGGCCAGCACCGGCAGCGCGGCACGCTCGGCAGCGCTCAGCGGCCGAACCGATTCATAGCCCGCCAGCAGCGCGCGCGATTGCTCCGCCAGGAATGTCCGCCCCGAACCATCGAAGCACCAGGCGGCATGGGTCACCGCGACATCATAGGCGGTCAGGTCGTTGCAGGCGAAATAGAAGTCGATCATGCCCGTAACCTGCCCGCCCAGCATCAGTACATTGTCGGGAAACAGGTCGGCATGGATCACGCAGCGCGGCAGGTCCTGCGGCCAGGCGGCGGCCAGCAGCGGCAGTTCGCGCTCAACCAGATCGGCCAGCGCCGGATCGATATCGGTCAGCCCCTGGGCGGTGCAGGCATCGGCCAGTCGCCGCCATTCGGCCAGATCCATGCTGTTGGCGCGCGATCCGGCAAAGTCCGCCGCTGCCAGGTGCATCCGCGCCAGTTCCGCCCCGACTGCGCGAGCCTGCTGGGCGGTGGGCTCGCTGACCGACACGCCCGGGAGATATTCGATCAGCGCCACGGCTTTTTCGCCGATCATCCGGTAGAGCGCACCATCGCGGTCATGGATCGTGCGCGGCACCGGACAGCCCCTGGCCGCCAGGTGATCGAGCAGCGACAGGAAATAGGGCAGATCCTCCAGTTCGATCCGGAATTCGTACATGGTCAGGATGAAGCGCGCGCCCGAACCATCCTGGCCGGTGGTTTCGATCAGCCAGTTCGAATTGGACACGCCTTCGGCGATCCCCTTGGCCATCACCAGTTCGCCAACATCGAAATGGGCGATCAGCTTGGCAAGCTGCTCGGCGCCCAGCTGGGTGTAAACGGCCATCTCAGTCCACCAGTTGCCGGGGCAGCTTGAACACCATCTTTTCCTCGGCGGTGACCACCTGTTCCATGGTCACGTCGCGGAATTCACCGATTCGCGTGATCACTTCCTGGATCAGCTCTTCGGGGGCAGAGGCCCCGGCGGTCAGGCCCAGCACGTCCACGCCGTCAAACCAGTGGCTTTCGATTTCGGCGCCGCGCTGGACCAGCCGGGCCTGGGCGCCGCAGCGTTCGGCCACTTCAACCAGCCGCAGCGAATTCGAACTGTTGGGCGCGCCGATCACCAGCACCAGCTGGCACTGCGGCGCGATCGTCTTGACCGCGGCCTGGCGGTTGGAGGTGGCGTAACAGATGTCCTCGGCCTTGGGCCCGACGATCTGCGGGAACCGGGCCCTTAGCGCGGCAACCACTTCGGCGGTATCGTCAACCGACAGTGTGGTCTGGGTCAGGAAAGCCAGCGGACTGTCGTCGCCAAAGTCCAGCCCGGCAACGTCGTCCACCGTTTCAACCAACGTGATCGTGCCTTCGGGCACCTGCCCCATCGTCCCGACCACTTCGGGATGGCCGTGGTGGCCGATGAACAGGATGTGCCGCCCGGCCTCGATCTGGCGTTCGGCCTGGCGGTGGACCTTGCTGACCAGCGGGCAGGTTGCATCCAGCCAGTCCAGCCCACGCGAAGTGGCCGCTGCGGGCACCGCTTTGGGCACGCCATGGGCGCTGAACACCACCGGTACACCATCGGGAACCTCGTCCAGTTCCTCGACGAAGACCGCGCCCTTGGCCTTCAGACTATCGACCACGAAGCGGTTGTGAACGATTTCGTGACGGACATAGACCGGCGCGCCATAGCGCTGCAGCGCCAGCTCGACGATGTCGATCGCGCGATCGACCCCGGCGCAGAAACCGCGCGGAGCGGCCAGCAGCATGCGCAATGCAGGCTTTTCTGGGGTTGGAAATGGGGCGTTCATCTTGGCCCCCCTAGCGCTTTGCCCCGCGCGCCGCTAGGGCATGCACACGAAGACCACATGGGCTTAACCAAGGACGCCTCGATGACCGCTCGTTTCCGCCTGATTTCCGCCATCGCGCTGGCCGCCGCGCTTGCCGGGTGCAAGACCAAGGGCGACATCGTGGTTGATGAAGGCGTGGGCATCACCGCCGTGCGCGGGGTCTGCCCGGCGGTGGGGATTCCCAACAATACCGGGGATATCACGCAGTTCCGCACGGCTGGCGATACCACCGCAGGCAATATCGACTGGATCGCGGCGATGACCAACGTGCGCAGCCAGTGCAGCGACGCCGGTGAGAAGGTGGTGACCAACGTGACCTTCGATGTGCTGGTGCGCCGCACCGATACGCGCGGCGCGCGCCAGGTGACCGTGCCCTATTTCGTAACGGTGCTGCGCGGCGGGCGCGCAGTGATCACCAAGCGGGTTGGCCAGGCCACCGTCAATTTCGCCGACGGGCAGGACCGCGCCCAGGCCAGCGGCCAGGGCAGCGCCTCGATCGATCGCGCTGAAGCGACCCTGCCGGCCGATATCCGCGAACGGCTGACCCGCCGACGCCGGGCCGGCCAGCAGGACGCCGCTGTCGATCCGCTGACCCTGCCCGAAGTCAAGGCCGCGGTAACCCGCGCCACCTTCGACGTGCTGGTGGGTTTCCAGCTCAGCCAGGATCAGCTGGTCTACAACGCCACCCGCTGAGGGTGCGGCGATAATTGCCCCAGGGAGGGCTGCGAACGGCAGCTTTCTGCGCTTCCGGTTCCGGTTACGACAACCCTGAGCTTGTCGAAGGGTGCGCGCCGGTTCTCGAAATCCGCCATTCTCGCACCACCCTGGGCCAATTCTCGCCACACCCTCGGCATCCCGGGGGCGATGGTCCTTGGGATTTCCTTATCAAAGCAAACAGGCTAACCGCGCCGCCATGACCACGATGCAGACCATCTATGCCGCCTATGCCGGGCACCTGAACACCGCGCTCGATGCGCTTGAAGCGGCGGGTACGCTGCCGGGTGGGCTGAACCGAGGGCCGATCACGGTGGAACCGCCGCGCGATCCCAGCCACGGGGATCTGGCAACCAATGCCGCGATGGTGCTGGCCAAGCCGGCGGGCATGAACCCGCGCGCGCTGGCCGAGGCGCTGGTGGCCGAACTGGTCAAGGTTCCCGGTGTGGCCTCGGCCGAGATCGCCGGGCCGGGCTTCATCAACCTGCGACTGGATGCCGCCGCCTGGCTGACCGAATTGCGGGCGATTGCCGCGCTGGCTGGCGACTATGGCCGTTCGGCGATGGGCGGTGGCAGCACGGTCAACGTCGAATATGTCAGTGCCAACCCCACGGGGCCGATGCACATGGGGCATTGCCGCGGCGCGGTGGTGGGCGATGCGCTGGCCGCGCTGCTCGAATTCGCCGGGCACAAGGTGATCCGCGAATACTACGTCAACGATGCCGGCGGGCAGGTGGATGTGCTCGCCCGCTCGGCGCATGTCCGCTACCGCGAGGCGCTGGGCGAAGCAGTGGGCGAGATTCCCGAGGGGCTCTATCCGGGGGACTACCTGGTCCCGGTGGGCGGGGCGCTGGCGAAGGAATTTGGCGACCGGTTCGTCTCCGCGCCCGAAAGCGAATGGCTGGTGCCGTTCCGGACGCGCGCGGTTGCGGCCATGCTGGCAGAGATCAAGGCCGACCTTGCCCTGCTGGGGATCCATCACGACCTGTTCTCGTCCGAGGCCGAACTGCAGGCCGCCGGCAAGCCGGACGCGGCCGAACAATGGCTGCGCGCGCATGATCTGGTCTATGACGGCCACCTTGAAGCGCCCAAGGGCAAGACGCCCGATGACTGGGAACCGGTCGAACTTCCGCTGTTCCGCTCGACCAAGTTCGGTGACGATCAGGATCGCCCGATCAAGAAGAGCGACGGCAGCTGGACCTATTTCGGCGCTGACCTCGCCTATCACTTCCAGAAAGCCGAAAGCGCCGATGCGCTGGTCGATATCTGGGGCGCGGATCATGCCGGCACGGTCAAGCGGATCAAGGCGGCGGTGGCGGCAATGACCGGGGCCGAAGGCGCGCCCAAGCCGTTCGAGGTCAAGCTGGTGCAGATGGTCCAGCTGCTCAAGGGCGGCCAGCCGTTCAAGATGTCAAAGCGCGCCGGCAACTTCGTGACGCTGGCCGATGTGGTCGAAATGGTCGGCAAGGACGTGGTCCGCTTCACCATGCTGACCCGCAAACCCGAAGCGCAGATGGACTTCGATTTCGACAAGGTGGTCGAGGCATCGAAGGACAATCCGGTGTTCTATGTGCAATACGCCCACGCCCGGATCCGTTCGACCCTGCGCAAAGCGGAGGCCGAAGGTTTTGCACCCTCAGCCGATGCGCTGGAGCTGCTGGGCGCCGAAGAGCTTGAGCTGATCAAGCTGGGCGCGCAGTTCCCGCGGCTGGTCGAAGGCGCCGCCCAGGCGCGCGAGCCGCACCGGGTGGCATTCTTCCTCCACGATCTGGCCGCCGCCTTCCATGCTTACTGGAACCTTGGCAACGACAAGCCGGAAAAGCGCTTCATCGTGGCACAAGATGGTAAGCTAACGGCTTCAAGGCTTTATCTTGCGTCCCAAATCGGGCAACTTGTCCGCAATGGCCTCGCCCTCCTGGGCGTGGAGGCAGTAGAGGAAATGTAGTCATGGCGGGCATCGACGGGGATCGCGAGGAAAGCTGGGAAGACCACGACGGCGAGCCGTTGGAGACCGAACAGCTGGCGCTGGAAGACGCGGACGAACGCCTGCCCTGGCTCGAAAGTTCCGACGACGAGGACTACGCCGACTACGAAGGCACCGACTGGGGCCAGACCGCGCGGCTGGGCGTGCTCGCCGTGCTGGCGCTGGGCGCGATCGTTGGCGGGATCTACTGGGCCACGCACCGCAATCCCGATCCGGCACTGGTGGCCGATGGCAGCCTGGTCGCGGCCGATGACAAGCCGTACAAGGAAGCGCCCAAGGACCCGGGCGGCAAGACCTTCGATGGCACCGGTGACACCAGCTTCGCCGTGTCCGAGGGCCAGACCCGGCCCGCGCAGATGGCCGGCAGCAGCGCTGCCCCGGCTGCACCAGCGCCCGCCGCCGCAGCCAGCGCGGCACCTGCCGCACCTTCGGGCGGGGTTGGGGTCCAGGTCGGCGCCTTCTCTTCAAAGGAAAAGGCCGAGGCGTTCTGGACCCAGCTGGGCACCAAGGCCGGCGGCGCGCTGTCGGGCGTTTCGCACCGCGTGGTTCAGGGCACGGCTGAGGCCGGGACGGTCTATCGCCTGCAGGCGGTGGCACCCGATACCGGCGCGGCCAATGCGCTGTGC
>WBZX01000693.1_pt1 | contig 15651 bp, 16 predicted proteins | sample 5204211 | NCBI WGS metagenome assembly WBZX01 (sample SAMN12344362, study PRJNA552823) | activated sludge metagenome | biome: Activated sludge suspended growth; feature: Nitrification reactor; material: Wastewater; isolation source: activated sludge from nitrification reactor of wastewater...
GCGCGCTGGTGTTCACCGGTTGCGAGAAGAAGGGCGAGGCCACGGAGACCCCCGGCGGTGCCGGCGGTGACGAGGCTGCGGGCGGCGGCGATGCTGCGGGCGGTGGCGATGCGGCCGACGCGGGTGGCGACGCCGCTGGCGGCGATGCGGCCGAGGCCAAGTGCGGCGAAGGCCACACCGAAGAAGGTCACTGCGGCGCCGACGGCGAGGGCTGAAATCCCTCTGCCCCGAGCTGCGGCCCCCTTGGGCCCGCACGACGAAGCCCTCGCGGTCATCGACCCCGAGGGCTTCGGCATTTCTTGGGTCGCGACGGCTCGTGCGGCGGCGTCAGTCCTGCGGCCACGGGTCGGGCGGGTTCTTGGTCGGCGCCGGATCGGCAGCACCGCGGGCGCGTAGGTTGTCGATGAACTTCTGCACGTAGCGCAGATCATCTTCGATGTCGTCGTCGTCGTTGCGCGCGAGCCAGCCCTGCACCGACTCCGCGAGCGGCAGCAGCACCGCGAGCGCCCCGGCGTCGTCGCCCCACGCGGCGCGCTCGCTCGCCAGCTGGAACCCCGCGAACACATTGAGCATGACGAAGGCCTTCTCGACCGCGCTGCCGTCGAAGCGACCGCCCGCGGGGGTCTCGCCGGGCGCCAGCGTGCTGGTGATCGGGAACTCCTGCGCACGTGTCTCGCCGGACACGGGCTCGACATAGCTGAGCGCGAGCCGGCCGACCGTGCCGACGTTGCTGCTCGCGCTTGCCAGGTGCGGCACCAGCTCGGCGATGATGGCCCCGCCGCCGCCGCGACGGCCGTTCTCGTGATCCGCAGTGGTGGTGCGGTGGGCGATCTGCACGTTCGGGATCGAGATCGCCGCGCTGTTGCCGTCGAGCTCGAAGCGCTTGGTGCCGTACATCGCCCGCAGCGTGTAGCCGGGCTCGATGTCGACGTCGATGCGAAGGTCGCGGGCCAACGGCACGAGGAACGTGTTGACCTCCTCCTCGAAGACCTCGCGCACGGCGGCGGGGTCCTCGAGGTAGTAGAACGCGCCGCCGCCGGACTCCGACAACCGCCGCATCAGCACCGGGTCGAAGTCCTCGCCGATGCCGACCGTGGTCAGCGAGTGGCCGAGCTCGTTGTAGCCCGCGCTCATGGCGACGATCTTGGAGGTGCTGGTGATCCCCGCGGTGGCCTCGCCGTCGGACAGCAGCACCACGCGGCTCTGGCGGCCCTCAGCGGTGGCCGCGGCCACGCGCTCGTAGCCCACGCGCAGGCCGTCGTAGATGTTGGTCTTGCCGTCGGCGGCGAGGGCCTCGATCGCGAGCTGGAGGTCGGCGGTCGCGTCGCCCGCAGCGCCGTCGAGCAGCACCTCGGCGCCGTTGTCGAACGCCACCAGCCACACGCGATCCTCGGGCGCGAGATCGTCGAGCATGCGCAGCAGGCCCTCGCGAACGTACTCGATGGGCTCGCCGATCATCGAGCCGCTGGTGTCGATGACGAACGCGATGTCGAGCGGTGGCCGCTCGAAGGTCGAGGGGTCGACGTCGGTGTTCATGCCCAACATCACGGTCGTGCAGTTGCTGCCGTTGATCATGTTGCCCATCACGCCGAGCTGGCCGTGCAGGCACACGTCGTTGCCGCAGGTTGCCGCCGGCAGCTCGATCTTGTGCTCGTTGAAGAAGCCGACGTCGTCGAGGGTCTGCGGGCCGGGAATCCCGCCGGCGTCGAGGATCGAGCGGAACTGTCCGAAGTCCTGCGCGCCGCCCTGACCGACGCCGGGCCCGTTCTCACCGCCGCCGTCGCCGGCGAGCGATGCGTCCTCCGAAGATGCGCTGCATCCGACCAGCGCGGTGAGGCCGGCGACGAGCGAGAGTCCGAGCAAGGTCGAAGCGCGATGGGTGTGTCGTGCAAGCATGATGGTCTCCATTCCGTGCGCGAGCGGGTTCACTGCGCGGCACCTTCGAGCAAGACGGCGAGTTCGAGATCGGTGCCGAGCAGGTCGGGCCCCGCGGCGCAGCTGGTTGCGAGCGCAACCCGATCCTGGGCGTGGGCCAGCACGATCGTCGCGTGGGTCCCGTCGCTGCCCGTGAGCGTCGTGGGAGCGTCGCCAAGCGGCACCTGCGACGCGGGATAGACACCGCCGCCGGCCCAGAGGCTGACCGCGCGGCCCACAGCACCACAGGCATCGACCGAGAGCTCGCAGTCGTACACCGGCACCGCCGACAGCTGCAGCGCGCCGAGCTCGGGCAGGCTGCGGCCGCGGCTGACCCACAGCGCGCGGCTCGGCACGGCCGGGGTGAGATCTTCGCCGAGCAGCTCGATGACCAACGAGGTGTTGTCCAAGCCGTAGTCGCTGCGGATCGCGATCCGCTCGTCGGCCGCGAAGGGGAACGCCAACGCAATCGGCATGCACAGGTACATGCGGTGGTCCTGCTCGCTGGCGAGCTCCTCGAGGTCGATCGCGGTGCAACCGTCGACGCCGGGCGTGACCGCGGCGACGCGGAAGCTGCCGGCGACGTGCTCGTCGCCCCAGTCGACGCGATCGGCATCGTCGGGCGCCGCACACTCGCCGGTTGGTTCCTCGACCTCGTTCGAGCGCAGGAACAGCACCTCGTCGCGTGCGTCGTAGTGGCCGCGATCATCGGTGTCGAGCGACAGCGACACCCAGCCGGGACTCAGCTCGTCGAGTCCGAGACCCTCGATCTGGTGCTGCGCGATCTCGCCGTCGCGCCAGAAGAGCACCGCGGGGGCGAAGCCGTCGGCGTCGATCCGCGCGGCATAGCAGGTCTGCTCGCCCTCGAAGTGGTCGATGACCGTGAGGTTGGCGTCGACCGGCACCGTCCACGACTGCACGTCGCCGAACAGCGCGTCGCTCAGCAGTCGCGCCGGGTCCTCGGCGACTTGGTCGCAGTCGACGAGCACGTCGGCGGCGAGCTGTCGGATGTGAACGACCATCTCCTCGCCGGTCGCGTTGTGCAGCCACACGTCGCCCTCGATGCTCGGCAGCCACTCGGGGAACGGCTCGGGCTCGGGCCCCGGCTGCGAGGTCGCCACCGAGCACATCAGGCCGACGGCGGCGGCACCGGCCTCTGCGCTGCGGCGCGCCAGCCGAGCGGGCGCGGTGGTCGTGGCGGCACCGAGCACGCGAAGCGAGAGCCACAGCATGGGCAGCGCCACGAGGTCGGTGGGATCGGAGGTGATCCGCCAGGGGAATCCGAAGCCGGCCATCAGCGACGACCACAGCTCGGCGAACGGCAACGACAGCTGGATCGCGGTGAAGACCACGCCGACGGCGACGTGTGCCGCAAACCAGCCCCGGCGCGAGCGCACCGTCAGCGCGGTCGCCAGCAGCGCGGGCGCGATCGCCAGACCGGCGAAGTCGCTGAGCTTGCCGGTGACCGCATCGGGCAGCAGGCCAGCGAACTTCAGCCACTGATCATTGACGGCCAGCAGCACCAAGGAGGCGAGCCACAGCGGGTGCAGCAACGCGCGTTGCGGCGCCATGGAGTGGGCCGAGGCTTCGGACGAGGCGGGGTGGACGGGCATGGCGGGTCTCTTCCGGTGGAGGTAGTGCCCGCCGTGGGTCCGACGATCGTGGGCGCCGGCATTCCGTGTGTGATCCGCGACAAACCGCCCGCAGCGACCCTCGCAGCACGGGCGCACCGGGCGAGCGAGCGCTATGCTCGGCCCATGGACTGCTTGCGGATGCGTGGACTGGCGGTGGTGCTGGCGATCGGCTCGGCCGCCGCTTGCTCCTATGCCGCGGACTCCGGGGGTGGCGACGACTACCGCGACCCCTACATGGACGAGCCGTTGCCGCCGAACTGCCGCGACACCGACGCGACCACCGGCAGCGGCAGCACCGGCGTGTGCGGCGACACCGAGGCTGCGCAGGACGAGTGCGAGCGCAGCAGCGACTGTGCCGATGGGCTCGCGTGTCTGAGCGACTTCGACGGCGATCGGTCGCCGTTCCAGTGTGTCCCGCAGTGCGTGGCCACGGCGGATGAAAATCGCTGGTGCACCGACGACCTCTCGTGCTGCGATCCCGCGGCGCACTGCTCACCGCGCGGCTACTGCTTGCTCGATTGACGCTGCACCTCATTGGAGACCAAAGACGCGATGACGACTCATCTGAAGCGAGCGACGATGCTCTGCGCTGCCCTCGTGCTCGGCGGCTGTGGTGCCTCGAGCGACGAGCTCTCGGCGGGCGAGGGCTACATGCCCGAGGACCTCCCGCCGTGGACCTGCGACACCGACGCGAGCTCGGGTGGCGGTAGCGAGAGCGGCTGTGGCGATGGCACCGGCGACGTCGACCAGTGCCAGGGCGCGGGGGGCTGCGAGGTGGGCTACTGCGTCGCATCCTTCGATGGCGACATCGGCGTGTTCGAGTGTCGGCCAGCGTGCATCGAGTCGATGGACGAGACGCAGTGGTGTGCCGACGCGTCGGCGTGTTGCGACCCGGCCGCCACCTGCGAGCGCGGCTACTGCATCAGCGACACTGCGGGCGCGAGCTCGAGCACGGGGGAGGCACCATGACGCGGGTCCAGGCCCTCATGTCGTTCGTGTTCGCGGCGTCGCTGGGCTGCGAGCCCGACGAGCCGCCAGGCCCCGGCACCACCGGTGGGCCCACGAGCTCCGCGACCACCGAGGCTGACTCGAGTACGAGCGGCGCCCATGCCACCAGCGACGGCGGCGACGCGACCACGGGTGTCGACGTGTGTCACGGCACCAGCTTCTGCGGCGCGGGCTTCTGCGTGGCGCCCTACGCCGACAACGATCGCGGGAGCTTCGATTGCGTCGATGCGTGCGTCGGCCCCGACGACGAGGCCCATTGGTGCTACGACGACGCGGCGTGCTGCGATCCGACCGCCGTGTGCACCATTCGCGGCTACTGCGTGGTGCCGGGTGATTCATCCAGCAGCGACGGCAGCAGCGGCAGCAGCAGCAGCAGCAGCAGCGGCAGCGACGGCAGCGGCAGCGACAGTGGCAGCGGTGGCAGCAGCGGCGGGGTCTAGCCCGCCGGCAGACGATCGAGCACGGCGAGCGAGTCGACCAACATCGCGAGCACTTGGATGTCGCGCCCCAGCTGGCGATCGGTGGCGGTGGCGTCGTCCTTCGCGACGCGATCGGCGATCACCGGACGCGCCTGCTCGAGCAGCTCGCGCGCGCGCACACGATCGCTGGCGACCAGCGCCCGCGCGAGGTTGATCCTGGCGGCGGCGACCAGCGCAGGATCGCTGTCGGCGGCGAGCTCGATGTCGAGGCGCCGCGTGAACATCTCGGCCGCCAGCTTGGCCTCGCCGTTGCGCACCGCGGCGTTACCCAGCGCGCTGTAGTAGTCGACCACCTCGATGGCTTGATGGGGCGCAGCGAGGCGGCGCTCCAGCGCGAGCGCGTACTGAGCCTGGGCCTGGCCGTACTCGCGGGCGTCGTAGAGCGCGCGGCCGAGGTTGAAGTGCGCCTGCGCGAGCGAAGGCTGATTGGGATCGTTGTGCTCGCGGATCGACACCGAGCGACGCAGCAGCGCGATCGCCTCCGTGGTGTGTCCGCGCTGGGCGACCACGATCGCGAGGTTCGACAGCGTCACCGCGACCACGGGGTGCTCGTCGCCGAGCACGCGCTCGAGCCCCGCGACTGCGCGACGATGCATGGTCTCGGCCTCCGCGAGCGCGGCATCACCGGCGTCGGGCAGGGCCCCGAGCGTGGTGGCGAGATTCGACATCGCGCGCAGCGTCGCCGGGTGTTCGTCGCCCAGCAGCCGTGCGGTGGCGTCGAGCGCTGCGCGCTGGTGCTCCAGCGCGAGCTCGAAGCGCTTGGCCTTGCGCGCCGAGGTGCCGAGCGCGGCGTCGAGCTGCGCGCGCATCAATGCGTCGGCACCGATGATCTTGAGCGCGGAGCCGGCACCCTCGCCGAGCGCCTGGGCCTCGGCGAAGCGAGTGCCATCGAGGCCGACCACGAACACGAGGTGGGTCAGCGCCTGGGCACGCGTGGCGTGATCGTCGGCGAGCTCGGCCCGTGCGACCGCGCTGCGAAGGGTTCGCTCGGCCTCACGCCACTTGGACTCCGCGGCCTCGTTCTGGCCGCGCACCAGCAGCGCCGCGGCCTCCAACGCCGGGTCGTCGAGCTCGGTCGCGATGTCGACGACGCCCTGCGCGGTGGCGATCGCCTCGCGGTAGTGGCCGACCGCGCCGCTGGCGGTCGCGCGCGCGAGCTCGGCGCGTGCGCTCGCGGCCCGCGTGCGGGAGCCGGGATCGCTGGGCTCCCGATAGGCCGCGAGCCGCCGCGGGTCGCCGCACACCGTCGGGCTCGGCAGCCGTGCGACGGCGTCCACCGCCTGCAGCGCGATGCCGGCGTCGGCGCGCGCGAGCAGCTCCACCATTGCGCCCAGCTCGGCAGCGCGGTCGTCGAGGCAGCGCCCGCGCCGACCGTCGTCGGCTGCGGTCGCCACCGCGGCGGCTGCACAGGCCGCGGTCGCCTGCTCGGTCCAGGCCTGCGCATCGGCGTCGAGCAGGCGCTCCACGCTGGTCCACGCGTGTTCCGCGAAGGGTGTCCCCGTGGCGGTCAGGGCCGCGTGCACCCGCTCGCGCGCCGCGGCGCCCCACTGCGCCTCGATGCGCTGCCCGTCCTGGGCGCAGCGATCCCCCACGGAAGGATCGTCGGTCGCGAGCATCGTCGCCACGCTGGCCGCGCCCGCGATCGCGAGCACGCCCAGCCCGAGCCGCCAGTGGCGTGCAGGGTCGCGGCGCAGCGCCGCCAGCAGGTCGTCCATGTGCGCGAAGCGGGCCGCGGGATCGCGGGCGAGTGCGCGACGCAGCGCCAGCTCGACGAAGCGGGGCACACCGCGCGGATCGGCGGGCGCGCTCACGCGACCGTCGAGCACCGCCCCGGCGAGCGCCTGCACCGTGCTGGCGACGAACGGGCGCTGGCCGTAGAGCGCCTCGAACAGGGCCACCGCGAACGAGAACTGGTCCGAGCGCTCGTCGGCGGCGCGGCCCAGCCACTGCTCGGGACTCATGTATGCCGGCGTGCCCATGAGCGCGCCCGTCCGCGTCAGCGGGGTCTGGATCGTCTCGGGGAGCTCACCCTCGGGGATCGACGGCGCGGGATCGACGAGGGTCTCGCCCGAGGCCCGCGCCAGCCCGAAGTCGACCACCCGCACGCGTCCGTCGCGGCCGACCAGTACGTTGTCGGGCTTGAAGTCGCGGTGCACGACCCCCGCGTGGTGGGCCGCCGCGATGCCGTCACCCGCCGCGAGGAAGGCGGCCAACACCTCGCGCCACGGGCGGGACTGTTCACCCAGCCAGGTACCGAGTGTCGCGCCCTCCACGAACTCCATCGCGACGAAGACCTGGTCGTCGAAGCTGCCGACCTCGTGGACGGCAATCACGTTCGGGTGGTTGATGCGGGCGATGGCCTGGGCCTCGCGCTGCAGTCGGGCCTGACCCACGGTGCCGCTGCGACCCAGGAGGTCGGGCCGCAGCAGCTTGATCGCGACCCGACGCTCGAGTTCGGGGTCCCACGCCGCCAGTACGACCCCCATGCCGCCGCCCCCGAGGCGGTCGAGCACGCGGAAGCGGCCGATCGCGCTCGGGGTGTCTCGCTCGGCCTGGGCGCGCGCGCCGGGGCCGTCTGCGACCGCGGTGGCGTCGTCGCCGAAGATCCGCGCGAACGCCCTCGCCCGGATCTCGTCGCGGCCCTCCACCTGCGGCGCGGGCCCGAGGCCAGGATCGTCGACGGGATCGCCGCGCTCGTCGGGGACCGCCGCGTCGCCGTGCGCCGCGCCGTCAGGGGGTGTGGCGCCCATCGGCGGAGCCGATCATGGCCCGGCGGTCCGGCCCTGCGCAAATCGACGCCCGACCGCCGGCGCGCGGGCCTGATAGGCTCGTCGGGGAAACGGGCGAGGACGGAGCGTGGGGTCGGACATCGAGCTGCTCGAGGCCTGGCGTGCGGGCGACCGCAGCGCCGGCAGCACGCTCTTCGAGCGCCACTTCGACAGCATCTGCCGCTTCTTCGCCAACAAGGTCGATCGCGACGTCGACGACCTGGTCCAGAAGACCTTCATCGCGTGCGTCGAGGGCAAGGAGCGCTTCCGAGGGCACTCGAGCTTCCGGACCTACCTCTTCGGCGTCGCCCACAACGTGCTGCGCTCGACCCTGCGCACGCGCAAGCGTGAGTCCGATCGCCTCGACTTCGGCGTGACCTCGGTGTTCGACCTGGGGTTGTCGCCCACGCGCTTGCTGGCGACGGGCGGTGAGCAGATGCTCATGCTGCAGGCCCTGCGGCGCATCCCCGTGGAGCACCAGCTCGTGCTCGAGCTCTACTACTGGGAGGATCTCGAGGCCAGCGAGCTGGCCGAGGTGCTCGAGCTGCCCGAGGGCACGGTGCGCAGCCGCATCCGCCGCGCCAAGCAGTTGCTCGAAGAACAGCTGCGCGCGCTGTCCAGCGGTGACGCGGTGCTCGAGAGCACGCTGTCGGACCTCGACAGCTGGGCGCGCTCGCTTCGCGCCAAGGTGCTCGCCACCCCCGCGCCGACGAAGTGATGCCGACGAAGGCCTTCGCTCGCGCGCGTCGGAGTACGCGAGCAACTTGTCGAGTCACGCGCGTTCGTGCATAAGGATTGAACACGGCGTCGCACGATGTTCGCGGTCTTCAAGTTCGTGATGTACACCGGCGTGGTCATGGGCCTCGCCGGGTTTGCGATGTCGAACCTCCACGACGTGCCGGCGATCGCCGGGTTGCCGCCGATCACCAAGCAGGTGCTGTCGTTCGGCGGGCTCGGCCTGATCGTCATCGGACTCATCGGTCGGACGGCGACGCGGCCCAACGACGGCGGCTTCTAACCGGCGGCGCGCGACGGACGGGGGCGGGCGCGACCGGTCGCGCTGCTCAGCGAACTTCGAAGCCGCGGATGAAGCCGATCGCGAACGCCTGCACGAAGGCGTCGCGATCCGCGACCGGGAACACCGGGTGGTGCTCGCTGATGCGGCCACCGAGGATCAAGGTCGAGAGGCCGTGGTTGGCGGCCCACATCATGAACGGGGCGGTCTGCACGTCGACGTCGGCGCGTAGACGTCCCGCGGCGATCGCTTCTTGGAACGCGCGCACCGTGCGGAGGTTGCTCGACAGCAGGCGATCGCGCTCGGCGTCCGTGAACGTGCGCCAGTCGAGCTCGTCGCCCTGGAACATCAGGCGGTACAGCCACGGGTTCTCGCACGCCCACCGCACGTAGCGCACCGACTCGTCGACCAGGCGCGCGACCGGATCGACGAGGTCGTGCGCGGGCGCGAGGTGGACCGCGAGTCGATCGGCGCCCCACAGGTTGAGGCCGCGCAGGATCGACGGCTTGCCGTCGTAGTGCTGGTACAGCGCCGTGACGCTCAGGCCGAGTCGCGATGCGATCGCCCGCATCGTGAGGCCGTCTTCGCCGAACTCGGTGCCGATCTCGAGGCTGGCCCGCAGGATGGCATCCCGCAGGTCTGGCCGCGATCGCTCTTCGTTTGGCTTGCCCGTACCGTCCATGGATATCGGTCGACGGTAGCACCCTCACGCGGTGCGGCTGGACCGAATTTTCTCGGGCTGCGCGGCTGAGCCGCACCCGCGCCACGACGCGCGGGATCGTTGCCCCGTGCGCCGATCGTCAGTTCGCTTCCGCTCGGCGTGGGCATCGCCGCGCACGCGATGCTATACCGCTAGCGAAGCCCCACCACATGCTGCTCGCGACCTTGACCTCGAGATGGCCGTTCTGGGCCGGCGGAATTGCGATCGGGCTGTTCGTGCTCGCGTTGCTGTTCGCGACGCACAACTTGCTCGGGGTCTCGTCTGGTTTTGCGGACGCCTGTTCGGCACCCTTCGATGCCCGCGTGCGTCGCTCGTGGCGGCTGCCGTTCCTGCTCGGGATCGTGCTGGGCGGTTTCGTGGTGTCGCTGCTGAGCGGGACGTTCTCGCTCACCACGTCGATGGGGATGTTCGATGCGCGCGTGACCGATGCCTTCGGACCCAAGGTGCTGTGGTTCATCGGCGGCGGCGTGTTGCTCGGCTTCGGCTCGCGCCTCGCGAACGGCTGTACCTCGGGGCACGGCATCGTCGGCACGGCACTGCTGGCGAAGTCGTCCTGGCTGGCGACCGCCACCTTCATGGCCGCCGGCTTCCTGGTGACGCACTGGCTGCTCGGAGGTGCCGCATGAGCGGCGGTCGGTTCGAGTGGCGCGTGCTCGGGTTCGGCACCGTGTTCGGGGTGCTGCTCCACCAGGTCGGTGTGACGGACTACGATGCAATCGCGAAGATGTTCCTCTTCGAGGACTTCCACCTCATGGGCGTCATGGCGGTCGCGATGGTCGTCGCGGGGCTCGGCCTCGGCATCGTCCGGCGCGCGCGGACGGGGCCGCTTTCGGCCTACGCCGCAGCGGTGCAACCCAAGCCGATGAAGCCAGGCCTGTTGATCGGCGCGGCCTTGTTCGGCGCCGGCTGGGCCATCACCGGCACCTGCCCGGGCACCGGGCTGGCGCAGATCGGCGAGGGCAAGATCATGGCGCTGTTCACCGTGCTGGGGATGCTCGTCGGCGCAGGCTTGTACCTGCGCTTCGGTGCCACGATCGAGCGACACCTGCGACGCTAGGGGTGCTTCGCAACGATGGGCCTGTGCATCGAGACCAACGTCGAGCTGGCGTCGCGCACGACGCTCGAGCTCGGCGGTCCTGCATCGCACTTCGCGAGCGTGCGTGACGAGTCGGCGCTGGTCGAAGCGCTGGCGTGGGCACGCTCGCGCGGCCTCGGCGTGTTCGTGCTGGGCGGCGGCTCCAACGTGCTGGTGCCCGACGGCGGCGTCGATGGCTTGGTGATCGACCTGCAGCTGCGCGGCGTCGAGCTCACCGACCGCGGCGCGCAGGTGCTGGTGCGCGCGGCCGCGGGCGAGCCATGGGACGAGCTGGTCGCACGCAGCTGCGACGCCGGCCTGGTCGGCATCGAGTGCCTCTCGGGCATCCCGGGCCGGGTCGGAGCCACACCGATCCAGAACGTCGGCGCATACGGGCAAGAAGTCGCCGATGTGATCACGCAGGTACGCACGCTCGATCGTGCCAGCGGCGAGATCGCGTGGTTGCCGGCGTCGGAGTGTGGCTTCGGCTATCGCGACAGTCGCTTCAAGCGCGCCCCCGCGGCCGCGATCGTGCTGGAGGTGGAGTACGCGTTGCGCCGCGACGTCGCCGTGGTGCCGCGCTACGCCGAGCTGGCGGCCGCGCTGGCCGACGCCGGCGGGAGCGGACCCGCCGACGTGCGCCGCGTCGTGCTCGCGCTGCGCCGCGCGAAGTCGATGGTGATCGATGCGAGCGACGAGAACCGCCGCAGCGCGGGCTCGTTCTTCACCAATCCCGTGGTCGCGGTCGAGGTCGCCGACGCGGTGTTCGAGCGGGCCGGCGAGCTCGGTCCGCGATGGCCGCAGGCCGACGGCCGCATGAAGCTGGCCGCGGGCTGGCTCATCGAGCGCGCCGGCATCACCCGCGGCCTGCGACGCGGCAACGTCGGCGTCTCGAGCAAGCACGCGCTCGCGCTCGTGCACCACGGCGGTGGCACCACGGCCGAGCTGCTCGCGCTCGCCGACGAGATCGTCGGCGCGGTGCGGGAGCGCTTCTGTGTCACACTCGAGCGCGAGCCGGTGCTGCTCGGGGGCTAGAAGCTGCTCGACGGCGGCGCGATCGGGGTCAACCGGTCTTGCTCGTGCGCGCGTCGCCGCGCAGCACGCGGCCGAGGATCTCCGCGCCGCCCTCGACCATTGCGGTGTCGCACGAGTACGCGAAGCGCATCGAGTTCAGCGCGGCGGTGCCGAACGCGTCGCCCGGGGTGTTGCCGACGCCTTCGGCGCACAGCAGCTCGGAGATGGCGTCGGTGTCGGCGACGCCGAGACGCTCGAACAGCGACGGCGCGAGCTCGACCCACAGGAAGAAGGTGCCGCGGGGCTCGAAGACCCGCACGCCGTCGATGCCGACCAGCGCGGCCATGAGCACGTCGCGGCGCTTCTGGTACTCGGCGAGCATGGTCGCGTGATGGCTGCGGTCGCCCTGCAGGGCCGCGAGCGCGCCCCACTGGGCGAGGCTGTTGACGCCGTTGATGGTGCAGCGCAGGACCTTCTGCAGGCGCTCCTGCAGCTTGGGGTCGTGCACGATCAAGGCGCCGACGCGCAGGCCCGCCATCGCGTGGCTCTTCGAGAAGCTGAACACCGTCATCACGCGGTGGGCCCAGTCACCCGCGAGGCTCGCGATCGAGTGGTGCTGGTGCGGCGCGTAGAGCACGTGCTCGTAGGCCTCGTCGGACACGATCCACAGATTGTGGCGGCGGGCGATGTCGACCAGCGCCAACAACGTCTCGCGCGAGAGCACGGCGCCGGTGGGGTTGTGGGGTGTGTTGACGAAGATCGCCTTGGTGCGCGGCGTGATGCGGCGCTCGACCTCGTCGGGTGCGTACTCGTAGCCCTGCTCGTAGCGCAGCGGCACCGCGACCGCGCGACCGCGGGCGAGGCGGATGTTCTCCACCACCTCGGTCCACATCGGGTCGGGCACGATGACCTCGTCATCGGTGTCGAGCAACGCATGGAACGCGCAGAACAACGCATGCATCGCGCCGTGCGTGACGAACACGTGCTCGGGGCTCGGCACCGCGATGCGGTTCTCCTGCGAGGCCTTGTGCGCCAGCGCAGCGCGCAGCTCGGGGATGCCGGCGTTGGGGATGTAGTGGGTCTTGCCCGCGCGCGCGGCCGCGACCATCGCGTCGATCACGTGGGCTGGCGGCGTGAAGCTCGGGTCGCCGGACTCGAGCCGGTACACGGGCTTGCCCTCCGCCGCGACTCGAAAGAGCCGCTCACGAATCTGCACGATCTTACCCAGCGACAACCCATCGATGACGTGGATGTGTTCGTTCATGTCAGCCAAAGGCGAAGTAGACGATCAAGCCGCCGACCAGGGCCAGGCCCAGGGCTCCCAGCGCCAACGCGGCCGGCGAGATGCCGTGCTGGGGCTCGTTGTCGATGACCGGCGCGCGGCTGTTGCTCTTGGCGGCTGCGTCGGCCTTCTGCGAGGACGGACCGCGCAGCGCCGCGGCGAACTCCGCCATGCTCTGATAGCGCTGCTCGGGCTCCTTGGCCATCGCCCGCTTGATCACGCCGTCGACCCAGTCGGGCAGGTCGCGCGCGATGCTGCTGGGCGGACGCGGGGTCTCGTTGAGGTGCTTGTAGATGACGTCGTACTCGTTCTTGCCCGAGAACGGCGGACCTGCGGTGAGCAGCGCGTAGGCGGTCGCGCCCAACGAGTAGATGTCGGCGCGGTGATCGACGTGGCGGCCCTGCGCCTGCTCCGGCGCCATGTAGTCGGGCGTGCCCATCACCACGCCGGTCTGCGTGACGATGCTGTCGGTCGGGTTGGCCAAGCGCGCGATGCCGAAGTCGAGCACCTTGATGAAGTCGTGATCGCCCGCCATGTCGACGCGATAGAAGTTCGCCGGCTTGACGTCGCGGTGGATGATGCCGGTGTCGTGTGCGGCCTGCAGCGCGTCGCACAGCTGGATCATGATGTGCTGCACCCGCGGCCACGGCAGCTTGCCCTGCTTCTTGAGCAGCGTGCCGAGGTCCTCGCCGCCCTCGAGGTACTCCATCACGAAGAACACCGCGCCGTTGGGCGTGGTGCCGAAGTCGGTGACGTCGACGATGTGCTTGCTGCCGACCTGCGTGGCCGCACGGGCCTCGCGACGGAAGCGGCGCACCGCCTCGGGCAGGCGGCACAGCGACGGTCGCATGACCTTGACCGCGAGCTTCTTGCCGATCTCGGTGTGCTCGGCGAGGAACACCCAGCCCATCGCGCCTTCGCCGAGCTTGGTCAGCAGCTTGTAGCGATCGGCGAGCACGGTGCCGAGCAGCAGATCGGCCATCGAGCCGATCGGTGGGCGCGTGCGCGGCGGCTCGGTCGCGGGCGGACGGCCGAGCCCCCGCGCCGGCGTGGCCGACGGCCGCAGGTCCATCGTGCGCGGGGCGGTCTGATCGGTTCCGGAGGTCACCGGATCAGGGCTCGGATCGCGCGTGTCGACCATCGCGTAGGGGCAGTCGTACCACGCTTCGTGCGCGGTTGCATCACGCGACGGACACGCCGAGCGCGGCGAGCTGCGCCTCGGCCTTGGCCGCCCAGCCCGCGTTGGCGAGCGGGCTCGCGGGCGAGGGATGCAGGATGGTGCCGCACGGGATCTCGAGTGCGGCCGCGTGGGGCTCGGCGCGCTTGCACGCGAATCCACCCACGCCGACGACGAGCCGCGGACGCAGCACCTCGAGTGACGCGGCGAGTGCACGGTCGCACGCGGCGAACAGTGCGGCGCGCTCGTCGGCGGCGAGCTTGTCGGGCGTGCGGTTGCGACCCGAGGCCTCGAGGAACGCGAGCGGGCAGTAGTTCATCACGAAGAAGCGCGCGAAGAAGCGCTCGGGCGTGCCGAAGCGATCGCGCGCCCAGCCCCACACGCGCGCGCCCGAGACCTCGGAGCGTGTGCACCCGAAGCCCTCGACCGGTCGGCTCGGATGTTCGCGCGGCGGTCGACCGACCGTGCCCTCGATGCCCATCCACGATCGTACGAGCTCGACCTCGCCGAACGGCACGCCGGTCTGTGCCATGCCGAACGGTCCGGGGTTCATGCCCAGCAGCACCACGCGTCCGGTGCCTTCGCCGAAGCGTCGCAGGTATGCCTCGTGGGGGGCCTGTGCGTAGCGCAGGGGGTTGTAGACGTGCGTCACCGGCTCGCCGAACTGCAGGCGATCGACGTCCTTGGTGAGCTTGCGTGTGATCGTGACGAGGTCCAACGCGGGCGCGAAGGTACCACGCCGCGTACGCGCAGCAGGGGTTCGCACGACGCCGCGGGCGCGACCGACCCCCAAGCGGGTCGGCCGCGTGGCATCGCGCTACTTCTCGGGCACGCAGTCGAACGCGGCGTGCATCTCACCGCCGGCGAGGAAGCTGTCGCAGGTGTTGCCGCACAGCTCGACGGAGCCGGCTTCGCCGTAGCGCCAACCGGTGCCGCCCTCGCAGGTCGCGGAGTACGCCAGCGCGGCGTCGCCGAGCGCGAGGTGGACGCGATTGGGATCGCTGGGCAGGTCGTCGAGCGCGACGCTGCACTGCAGGCCGTCGGCGATCGAGCGCAGCGCGTCGTAGAGCTCGAGCTCGTCGCGGGTGTTGTAGAACGGCTCGTCGCCCGCGGCCGGCACGCCGCCGGCGAGCGCGACCTCGCCGAGTCGCTGCCATGGGTTGGCGACCGGCACATCGACGGTCTGGTTCACGATGTCGATGCCGACCACGTAGGTGGGGATGCCGTCGGTCTCGTAGATCGAGCGCACCAGCGGCGCGAGGGTCTCGTCGTAGCGGGTGAAGATCTGCGCGTCGGGCACGCCCTGCATGCAGTTGGCGGCGCCGTCGGTGATGAGCACGATGGCGCGCGGCATGCTGGGGTCGAGCATGCGGAGCTCGTCCGCGGCGACGTGGATCGCGGCGGCGGTCGGCGTGCCGCCCCAGATCTGTGTGGAATCGGCCGCGGGCATCGCCGCGCTGATGAAGCCCAACACGAAGGTGGTGTTCACCGAATCGCCCGGCTCGAACACGTTCGAGATGCAGGACATCCCGGCGATCGCCGCGGCCGCGCATGCCGGCGGCGC
>WBZX01000095.1_pt3 | contig 15642 bp, 15 predicted proteins | sample 5204211 | NCBI WGS metagenome assembly WBZX01 (sample SAMN12344362, study PRJNA552823) | activated sludge metagenome | biome: Activated sludge suspended growth; feature: Nitrification reactor; material: Wastewater; isolation source: activated sludge from nitrification reactor of wastewater...
GGATAGCCTTCCGCGCCGGGGTCGAGGTTCTCGATGTTGGCCGATGCGGCGATGAAGTCTTCCTTCATCATCAGCAGCGAATAGATCGCCTCGTGCGCGCCCGTCGCGCCCTGGCTGTGGCCCGTCAGCGACTTGGTCGAGCTGACGGTAGGCAGCTTGTCGCCGAACACCTTGCGGATCGCGTCGAGCTCGGTGATGTCGCCGACCGGTGTCGAGGTGCCGTGCGTGTTGATGTAGTCGACCGGCATGTTGCGCCGGGACCCGTCGTCGAAGCCTTCGAGCGCCAGACGCATGCAGCGCAGCGCGCCTTCGCCCGAGGGCGCGACCATGTCGGCGCCGTCCGAGGTGGCGCCGTAGCCGATCACCTCGGCATAGATCTTGGCGCCGCGCGCCTTGGCGACTTCGAGTTCCTCCAGCACGAGCATGCCGCCGCCGCCGGCAATGACGAAACCGTCGCGGTCCTTGTCATAGGCGCGGCTCGCCCGCTGCGGCGTGTCGTTGTATTTCCCCGACATGGCGCCCATGGCGTCGAACAGGACCGACAGGGTCCAGTCGAGCTCCTCGCCACCGCCCGCGAACATGCGGTCGGCCTTGCCGAGCTGGATGCATTCCACGGCGTTGCCGATGCAGTGCGCCGAGGTCGAGCAGGCGGAGCTGATCGAGTAGCTGAGTCCCTTGATCTTGTAGGCTGTCGCCAGGTTCGCCGAGACGGTGCTCGACATGGCGCGCGGCACCTGGAACGGGCCGACCCGCTTGGGCCCCTTCTCCTTGGCGATGATCGCCGACTGCACGATGGCGCCGGTGGTCGGGCCGCCCGAGCCGGCGACCAGGCCGGTGCGTTCGTTGGAAATCTCGGCCTCGCCGAGGCCCGCATCTTCGATGGCCTCCTTCATGGCGAGGTAGGCGTAGGCAGCCCCATTGCCCATGAAGCGCATGAGGCGCCGGTCGACCAGTTCCTCGACATTGAGCTTCAGAGTGCCGGCGACTTGGCTGCGGAAGCCCAGTTCCTTGTACTGCGGGACGAACTCGATGCCCGACTTGCCGTCCTTCAGCGATTGCGTGACCTCGGCGGCATTGTTGCCGATCGGGGAAACGATGCCGAGGCCGGTGACGACAACGCGCTTCATCAGCCGGCCGCCGCGGCCGGCGCCGCGTCCTGGAACAGGCCCACTTTCAGGCCGCTTACTTCGAAGACCTGCTCGCCGTCGGCATGGACGAAACCGTCGCCGATACCCAGGACCAGCTTGCGCAGGATCACGCGCTTGAGGTGCACATGGTAGGTGAGCTTGCGGACGGTCGGAACGATCATGCCCGTGAACTTGACCTCGCCGACGCCCAGCGCCCGGCCGCGGCCCGGTGCCTTCATCCAGCCGAGGAAGAACCCCAGCATCTGCCACAGCGCATCGAGGCCGAGGCACCCCGGCATCACCGGATCGCCCTTGAAGTGGCAGGCGAAGAACCAGAGGTCGGGCTTCACGTCGAGTTCGGCCACGATCTCGCCCTTGCCGTACAGACCGCCCTTGTCGTCGATCTTGACGATGCGGTCGAACATCAGCATCGGCGGCAGCGGCAGCTGGGCATTGCCCGGGCCGAAGAGATGGCCCTTGGCGCACTCGATCAGGTCTTCGAAGGTATAACTGTTCTTCTGCTCGCTCACTTTTACCGTCCTGCGGCCGCCCCACGCGGGCGTCGGGCGGCAGAATAAGGATGCCGGACGTCCGGCGCAAACCACCCCAAAACGCCCCTTCCATCTTGTCTTAGGGGCAAAAGGGGCAAACGACAGCCCTTTTCTTGTCCTTTTCTCCTGCTTACATATGATTGCAACGATGCCCGGCAATAGCCTCGATTTTCCAACCCGCCTCCGGGCGGCCGGCCTGCGCCCGACCAAGCAGCGCGTTGCGCTGGCGCGCGTGCTTTTCGAGGCCGGCCATCGTCATGTCACCGCAGAGAGTCTGCACGCCGAGGTCAAGGCGACCCGCATGCCGGTGTCCCTGGCTACCGTCTACAATGCACTGAATCAGTTTCGCGATGCCGGCCTGCTGCGCGAGGTGGTGGTGGCGCCCGGGCGGTCCTATTTCGATACCAACACCGGCCATCACCATCATTTCTTCATCGAGCCGGATGGTGAGCTGCACGACTTCCCGTCAGAGAAGGTGACCATCGCCGGTCTGCCGACGCCGCCCAAAGGCACGCACCTCTCTCGCGTCGACGTGATCGTCCGCGTCCGCCGCTGAGCGCGCATTCGCGCCGTGAGGCTTGCGAATCGTTTGCATCTTTTAGAACAGTTCTAATCTGCTTGACGTTGTCGCCGCCGAAATCCTAAATCCCCGATGAGATTGGCGGATGGGCCGATCACATAGGAGGAAGACCATGGCGAACCTCAAGGGATCCAAGACCGAAGATAATCTGAAGGCCGCGTTCGCGGGCGAGAGCCAGGCAAACCGCCGTTACCTCTATTTCGCTCAGAAGGCCGATGTGGAAGGCCACAACGACGTTGCGGTCGTCTTCCGTTCGACCGCCGAAGGCGAAACCGGCCACGCGCACGGCCATCTCGAATTCCTCGAAGCCGTTGGCGATCCGGCGACCGGCCTGCCGATCGGCGAGACCTCGGCCAACCTGAAGGCCGCGATCGCGGGCGAGACGCACGAGTACACCGACATGTATCCGGGCATGGCGCGCACCGCGCGCGAAGAGGGCTTCGGTGAAATCGCCGACTGGTTCGAGACGCTGGCGAAGGCTGAAAAGAGCCACGCCGGTCGCTTCCAGAAGGCGCTCGACACGATGGCCTGAGCCCCTCGGGCTCCTGCAAGGGGACCCCGCGCGGGTCCCCTTTTTCTTCCCGCTTTTGAGAAACGTCCCACTACCCGCCGGCAGCAGAGCTTTACACCATGCGCGAAGGCAGTCTCGAAGCCCCGATCCGACACGCTCTCGATTGGCAGAACCCCTGGTTCTGGGACGAGGAGGCGCTCGAAAAGGAAATGGAGCGCGTCTTCGACATCTGCCACGGCTGCCGCCGCTGCTTCAATCTCTGCGATTCCTTTCCGCGTCTCTTCGACCTGATCGACAATGGCCCGACCGGCGAACTCGATGGCGTGAAGAAGGAGGATTACGCGCAGGTCGAGGAAGCCTGCACGCTCTGCGACATGTGCTTCATGACCAAGTGCCCTTACGTGCCGCCGCACGAATGGGCGCTCGATTTTCCGCATCTCATGCTGCGCCATCGCGCCGTGCAGGCGCGTAAGAAGGGCGTGGACTTCGTGGCGCAGCAGCTCGCCGACACCGATCGCATGGGTCGTCTCGGCAACTTCGCCGCCGCGGCGGCGAACTGGACGACCGATGAGCACAATACGACCACCCGCAAGGCGCTCGAGAAGTTTGCCGGCATCCATCACGGTGCGCGTCTGCCGCGCTATGCCGGCGAAACCTTTGAAATCCGCGCGCGGCGCGAAGGCGCCGAACTGAACGAAGCCGCGCCGGCGTTCGGCAAGCGCAAGGCCGTGCTCTACGCCACCTGCTTCGTGAACTTCAACAACACCGATATCGGCGCCGCCGCGCGTGCGGTGTTGGCCAAAAACGGCGTCGAGACGGAGGTCGTGCACCCCGCCTGCTGCGGCATGCCCAAGCTCGAACTGGGCGACATCGAATCGGTTGCCGCGGCGGCGCACAAGGTTTCGGCCGAGCTGCTGCCGTGGGTCGACAAGGGCTACGACATCGTCGCGCTGACGCCTTCCTGTGCGCTGATGCTGAAGTTCGAATGGCCGCTGATCTGCCCCAGGGATCCTGCCATCGAACGGCTGAGCAACGCGACCTTCGACCTCTCCGAATATGTCGTCGACATCGCCAAGACGAACGGCTTGGCGCCGGGTCTCGAACCGCTGGAGGGGGGTGTCAGCGTCCATCTCGCCTGCCATGCGCGGGCGCAGAACATGGGCGCCAAGGCCGCCGAGATGCTGCGCCTCATTCCCAAGACGCGGGTGGCGGTGATCGAACGCTGCAGCGGCCATGGCGGCATCTGGGGCGCACGCACCGAGAACTTCGAGACGGCGGTGAAGGTCGGCAAGCCCGCGGCGCAGGCTGCGCTGAAGAACGACACCAGTTTCGTCGCCTCGGAATGCCCGCTGGCCGCCGATCATCTTATGCAGGTGATGGAGATCGCGGCCGGCGAACAGAAGCCCAAGCCCTCGCGCGCCGATCATCCGATCGAACTGCTGGCGCGCGCCTACGGTATCGGAAGGCAGGAAGCATGACCCCGCGCAAGATCGATGCCTCGATGATCATCCCGCTGGCGGAGTATGTCGGTCAGCGTGCCGAGCGCCGCAAGCGGATCGCCGAGATCAAGAAGAACCGCCGGCTCGAGGTCGGACCGTTCGCGACCTTCTACTTCGAGTCCTACGACACGATGCTGCACCAGGTGCACGAGATGCTCTTCATCGAGAAGGGCGGCGCCGAACAGCTCGTCGACGAACTCGCGGCCTACAATCCGCTGATCCCGCAGGGTAGCGAACTCGTTGCGACGGTGATGTTCGAGATCGACGATCCGCTGCGCCGGGCGCGCGTCCTCGCCACCTTGGGCGGCGTCGAGCAGCGTGCGTTCATCCGCATCAACGGCACGACGGTGCGTGGCGTGGCGGAGGACGATCAGGAGCGCTCGCGCGAGGACGGCAAGGCCTCGGCCGTGCAGTTCATCCGCTTTCCCTTCACCGCTGCCGAGATCGCGGCCTTCAGGTGCGGCGAAGGCGACGTCGTGGTCGGCTTCGACCATCCCAGCTACGGTCACATGGCAGTCATGCCGACGGCCGTTCGTCAGACCCTGTCCGCCGACTTCGCCTGATTCCGGGGCCTGATTCCCGGGCGCTCACCGCATGCCGTAGTTCATCGGCAGGATCAGCACGATCGGGTCGCCGGGCATGCCATTCGGCACCGGCGGCAGTGGCATGGCGCGGCGGATGGCGGCCAGTTCGGCGGCATCGATGACGGGCCAGCCGCTCGACCGCTCGACCCGGGCATCGACGAGCTGGCCGCTGCGATTGATCGTGACCCGCGTCACCACACGGCCGGACTGGCGGTTCTCGCGCGCACTGGCGGGATAGACGCGGTGCGGCTCGATGTGTCGGAAGACCCGCGAGAGATAGTCGTTGCGCAGTCCGCCGTGTCCGGCAGCCAGGTCCGAATTCGAGGCTCCCGGCGCCGACGATGACAACAGGCTGGCGGTCGATTGCTGCTCGCCCAGCGACGACGAGGAAGACGCTGCAGGCGGCGGCGCCGCCGGCCGCGGCGGGGGCGTCGTCTGCGCACGCTGCACGGGCCTCGGGGGCGGCGCGGCGCGTTGCGGCTTGGGAATGTCGCGCGAGGTCGGCGGTGGCGGTGCTTCCGGCGGCGGCAGTGTCGCCTCGAAAGTCACTTCCGGCTTCCACGCCGATGCGTCGGTCTGCCAGGTCGTCTGCGGATCGGTTTCGGCGGGGGGCGACGGCTCCGCTGCTTGTGCGGCTGCCTGTTGCGGAGGTTGCTGAGGTGGCGGCGGCTCCCGTTGTGGCTCGGCCGGGGCCGGCTGGGGGGGCGTCGGCGTCGTTTCCGACGGGGTCGGCGTCGGCGCCGTGGCCGTTTCCGCTGTGGGCGTGGACGTCGGGGCATTGGATGACGGCGCGCCACCCGCCGAGGCCGCGCCCTCCTGTGCCCCTGCGCTCGACCCGCCGAGCGGTTCCGGTTCGACCGAAACCATGATCGGCGTCTCGGCGTGATCCTCCGAATGCAGCGGCGAGATCCACCACAGCGCTGCCGCCACCGCGACATGCAGCCCGACCGCCAGAGCGAGCGCGGCCGGGGACATGCGCCCGGATTGCGACACGCCACTGGTCAACGCCCCGCCGGGCGAGGGAAGGATGCTGTCGTGGATCACGGCACCGCTTGTTCTACGACCCGTGCGGATCGGGGGCCAGCCGGAACGGCAGCCCCGACATGCAGCCGGCTCAGCGCTGCTCGTTATATCGGAAGCTTACAGGCAACAAGAATGTGTGGCTGGCGCCGGGAATGTCGCTCGGCAGCGGCGGATAGGGGGACGCCTTGCGGATCGTCTCCATCACGCCGGCATCGAGCGAGGCCAGGCCGCTCGATTTTTCCATGACGGCATTCATGAGCCGTCCGTCCCGCGCGATGGTCACGCGCGTCAGCACCGTTCCTTCTTCACGGATCGTGTTCGTATTCTTGGGCACGTAGGGGAACTGCGCGATGCGGCGCATGACCGACCACAGATACTGCTCCTGCGCGCGCTTGACGCCGTAGTTGTCGGCAGGATTGCGGAAGGTGGGCGCCGGTTCGGCCGCCGCCTGACGCTCGGCCGGCGCGCGCGGCTGCGGCGACGGGTTGAGGGGCGACGCCCGCAGGGCCTGCTGCTGTTGCGGCGGGGGACGCTGCTGCGGCTGATGCTGGGGAGGCGGCGGTGCGGGAGCGGGGCGTGCCGCCTGCGGGGGCGGGGGGGCCGGAGGCTTCGGTGCGGGCGCCGGGCGTGGAATCTCCCGCTCGGTGACGGGCGGAGGCGGCGCCTCAAGCGGCGGCAGGGCCGCTTCCAGGGTCTGCGGCGGAGGTTGCGGCGCCGGTGGTTCCGGCCGCGGCTGAGCGGCTGCCTGCTGCTGCACCTCCTGAGGCTTCTCCAGCGGCTTGGGCGGTTCTTCCGGTTGCGGCTCGGGTTTCGCCGCCGCCTCCTGCGGCTTAGGCGGAGGGTCTTCCTTTGCCGCTGGCGGGTCCTCCGCCGGCTTGTCGGCGGTCGCCTCGGTGCCCGGTTTGGCCTTGGGATCGGTCGTCGTGCCGACCGGCGGCAGGCCGAGCCGTTGCGCCGGCGCCCTTGATTGCTGGGGAGGCTGTTGCTGGGGCTGCTGTTGCGCTGGTTGCGGGGGCGGCGGCTGGACGGCCGCCGTCTGGGTCGGCGCTGCAGGCGGCGGTGTCGGTGCGGGCGGCGGGGCCGGTTCTGCCGCGGGTACGGCCTGGGGCTGGGGTGGCGGCTCCGGAGGCGTATCCATCGTAACTTCGATGGCGTCCTCGAAGGGGTCCTCCAGCCGTAGCGGCGAGATCCAGTAGAGCGCGACAGCCACCAGCACATGCAGCATCGTCGTCAGCAGGATCGCCGACGGTGGCATGCGGTCGAAGTGGTGAGCGCGGGTGAAGCTTACGTCGTGGGCCACGGCGATGCTCGTTCTACGGTCCGATACGCCTGGCCGCCAGCGCCGTTGCAGTCACGCGGCAAGCTAGTTGATGGGTTCCGACTTGTAGACGCCCCACATGCCCGTCCGTTCGATCCAGCCACTGACGCCAGACACTTTGACGCGGCACCAATCGCCGGTGCAGGAGCGGATTTCGCCCATGACCTCGGGCTCCAGCTTGGCAACGACCTCGGCCGACGAGGCGGGAGTCTTGTGCAGGCTGGCGGCCTTGTTGGCGATGATGAAGCTGCGCTTGCCGGACAGCAGGCTCTGGTGGACCCAGCCGCTGGCGCCCTGCCAGTCGCGGATTTTCCGCCAGTTTTCGAACTCTGCGACGATTTCGACCGGCATCGCCTTGCGCTTGAACACCCAATCGACCGGGTAGCGCGTGCCGGGCCCGGTCCGGACATTGACCTCGTCGGATCTGAGCGAGGCGAAGCGTGGAATGGGCAGGCCCGAGCCCTTTCGCTGCAGGGCCAGCGGCTTGCTGGAGGCCTGGGCCGAGGCCGTCGGGATGGGAAGGAGAGGGGTGCCGGCCCCTGCCAGGGCAACGGATAGCAGGCAAAGCAGGAGTGGCGAGCGACTTCCCATCGGGGTCTGTATACCCGAAATCTTCATATTGAGCGACAAGTACCTGAAAAAGCGCGCTTTTCCGCCGCGCGTGCTGGGAAAGTCGATTGCTGGACAAAATGCGCGAGGAATTGTTAATCGGGCAGTACCTTCATCCCGCGCTAGCCTTCGGTCCCCCATCTGCCTATGCCGTCCAGTTCCAACAAGAAGCCACTGGTGATCGTCACCCGGAAGCTGCCCGACGCCATCGAGACCCGGCTGATGGAGCTCTTCGAGACGCGACTGAACGCCGACGACAAGCCGCTCACAGCCGCCCAGCTCGTCGAGGCGGTGAAGGCGGCTGACGTTCTGGTGCCGACGGTTACCGACCGTATCGACAGCCGCGTGCTTTCCCAGGCCGGCCCGAAGCTGAAGCTGATCGCCTCGTTTGGCACCGGCGTCGATCACATCGATCTCGATACGGCGCGGCAGCGCGGCATCATCGTCACCAACACGCCGGGCGTGCTGACGGAAGATACCGCCGACATGTCGATGGCGCTGGTGCTGGCGACCGCGCGACGCATGGGCGAGGGAGAGCGTTTGGTGCGTGACGGCAAGTGGGCCGGCTGGAGTCCGACCTCGATGCTGGGCGCACGGCTCCAGGGCAAGCGCATGGGCATCGTCGGCATGGGCCGCATCGGCCAGGCGCTGGCGCGCCGTGCGCGCGGCTTCGGGCTCGCCATCCACTATCACAACCGCAAGCGCGTCCATGACGAGATCGAACGCGAACTCGAGGCGACCTACTGGGAGAGCCTCGACCAGATGCTGGCGCGCATGGACATTGTCTCGGTGAACTGCCCGCACACGCCGGCGACCTTTCACCTCCTGTCGGCGCGCCGTCTCAAGCTGATGAAGCCCTCGGCCATCATCGTGAACACCGCCCGCGGCGAAGTGATCGACGAGAACGCCATGGTGCGCATGCTGAGGGCAGGCGAGCTGTCAGGCGCCGGTCTCGACGTTTACGAGCACGAGCCTCAGGTGAACCCGAAGCTGCTGGAGCTCGAGCGCGTTGTACTGCTGCCGCACATGGGCTCGGCCACGCTCGAAGGCCGCATCGAGATGGGCGAGAAGGTGCTGATCAACATCAAGACCTTCGCCGATGGCCACAAGCCGCCGGATCGTGTGCTGGCGACGATGTTCTGATTTCCGGCTGCCGTCCTTGCCGGCAGCCTCGCGTCGACTTTTTCTGGGTGGATCCCTCGCGAGGTCGTCGCCCACCACAGCTGCGGGGTAGTCTAACCCCCTGAAATACGACCCTTTGGCGGCTTTCCATGATGCAGTACAGCCGCCGGTGCGCGGTCGTCGGCGTCCCAGAGTCCCTTGACAGACATCATTCCCGACTCGCAACTATCGGCTCTTCGTCCGCTGCCGGTTCGCGGCCAGCGCGCGAGCCCGATCCATTTGAGCACCTATCATTCCGAGCCCGCGAGGACCGATGACCACCGCCGCTTCCCAGACTGCCGCCGCTGCAGGGCTGCCGCTCTTCTACCGCACGCCCGTCGTGCTGCGCTTCGAGGATCATCGTCGCGCGGGTCTCGGCCGTGCTCTGGATTTCAGTTTCACGCGCGAAGCGACGGCCGTGCCGCTGATGATCAGCGAGTTCATGCCGGCGCTGCGTCACTATCCCATTGTCTTTTCTGATTCCGAGCGACCCGTTCCGCTGGCGGTGTTGGGCCTCAGGCAAGGGCGTAATCTCTTCCTGGAGGACAATGGCTCCTGGCGCGCGGACACCTACGTCCCGGCTTATGTGCGTCGCTATCCCTTCATCATCACCGAGACGCCGGATCCCAACACGCGCCTGCTCAGCATCGATGCCGCCTCCGAGCGGTTCGTCGAGACGCTGGGCGAGGGTGTCGCGGGCGACCTGTTGTTCGAAAGCGGCGGAGGCCCGACCCAGGCCACCCGTGCGGCGATGGAATTCTGCCAGGCCATGCACGAGGACCATCTGCGCACCGTCGCCTTCTCGGACGCCCTGCGCGGAGCGGACCTGCTGACGTCCAACCGGGCCGACATCACCTTCCCGAACGGCGATCGCTACACGCTCGATGGCTTCCGGACCATCGACGAGAAGGCCTATCGCGCCCTGGCCACCGACAAGGTGGCGGAGTGGCACAAGTCGGGTGCGCTCGACCTCGTGGCGATGCATCTCGCTTCACAGCGCAACTGGCAAATCCTTCTCGACCTCAACGCCGCACAGGCCGGAGCGCAGAGCGCCGCCGCCTGAGGCGGCGAAAGCGGCGCTAGAGGTCCCCCTCGACCATTTCGCGGGCGCGGTTGTCGATCAGCACATCGCGCGTCGCACGTCCGACCTGGGCGCCGATCAGGATGGTGAGCGAGGTCCAGTACATCCAGACCATGATCGCGGCAAAGCCGGCGGTGGCGCCGAAGGCCGAGGTGAGCTGCGTCACCTCGAAGTAGTAGACCAGGGCGCGGTTGCCGGCGGCAAACAGCAGGGCATTCACGGCGCCGCCGATGAGCGCGTATCGCCAGGGGATATTGCCGGTTGGCAGCCATTTGTAGATCAGGGTGAAGAAACTGGCGAGCAGGCCGTAATGCACCGAGGTCGAGAAGGCGGGACCGATCCATTCCCCCAGGACCGGGAAGCGCTGGAGCGCGCCGGCATAGGCCGACATCAGTACGCTGGCCAGGATGACGGCGATCAGCAGCACGCCCAGGAGGACCATCAGCGCCAACGCCAGCAGCCGCGACTTCAGGCTGGCCAGGACCGGATGCAAGGCCCTGGCTTTGGTGTCGCGCCAGATGGCGTCGATACTGTCGTCCAGTTCCACGAAGACGCGCGTACCCGTGTAGAGCAGCACCACGGCGCCGACGATGGCCGCGATGCCGCCGCCTTTGAACAGGTTCTCCGAGGCGAAGCGGCGGATGCTCTGGAGTTGATCGGGTGCGACGACCGTACTCAGCGCGTTGAAGATCGCCTCCTGTGCCATTAGCCGGCCGACGATCGGCTCGGCGATGGCGATGACGAAGATCATGATCGGGCCCAGGGCGAACATGGTGTAGAACGCCATCGCCGCGGCGGAAGTCGAGAGCCGGTTGGTGAAATAGCCTTCACCCGCCTCGTAGGCGATGCGCCAGATCGTGTTGAGCATGATCGCCGTTTTGACTCCGCCGCTTCGTTCGCCGCCCGGCGCGTCAGTACTGCTTCAGGCCGAACCCTGCCAGCACGAGCAGAACGGACGCGGCCACGAGTGTCGCCGCCGTCCCCATCGCGCCGACGAAGCGGCCGTAAGGGATGTAGCCCAACATGCCGCCCGCGTGCAGCACGCGCGCGGCCAATAGAGCGACCGAAAGGATGGCCACGATGCGGAAGCCGTAGAAGTCGCTGGCCATGTAGATCACGAGCAAGGTCAACGGCACGAACTCGATCAGGTTGCCGTGCGCGCGGATGGCCGTCTCCAGCTCCTTGTCGCCGCCGTCGCCGAGGTAGATCTTCTTGCGGCCGCGCATCAGGCCGACGTTTGCGGTGAGGACCGCCGCCAGGAGGCCGAGCAGGCCGGCGCAGACGAAAAACACGGGCATTTGCGGTCTCTCCCACTCGATTCGGCGGCATTGTATGGCCATATTGAGGACAGGCAAATTCAGTGGCTGACAGCAAGAGGAGCCGCGCCATGTGGCAGATTCTGCGCAAGAAGACCGAAATGCCGACGGCCGACCGGGCCCTGCCGGGCCGCGAGTCACGTCCGTTCGAAGTGCCGGCTGCGCACTACGTCAACGGCAACCGGATCCAGCCGCCGTTCCCCGCCGGCCTCGAACAGGCGATGTTCGGCTTGGGCTGCTTCTGGGGGGCGGAGCGGAAATTCTGGGAGGCGCCGGGCGTCTACGCCACGGCCGTCGGTTACGCCGCGGGCCTGACGCCCAACCCGACCTACGAGGAAGTCTGCTCGGGCTATACCGGCCACAATGAAGTGGTGATGGTCTGGTTCGACCCGGCCAAGACTTCCTACGATGCGCTGCTGCGCGTCTTCTGGGAGAGCCACGACCCGACCCAGGGCATGCGTCAGGGCAACGATGTCGGCACGCAGTACCGTTCGGGCATCTACACCTATTCTCCGGCGCAGAAGGCCCAGGCCGAAACCTCGCGGGCGCTGTTCCAGAAGGAACTGGCCAAGAAGGGCTACGGCGCCATCACGACCGAAATCCTCGAGGCGCCGGTCTTCTACTACGCCGAGGATTATCACCAGCAGTATCTCGCCAAGAATCCGGGCGGCTATTGCGGTCTCGGCGGCACCGGCGTTTCCTGCCCCATCGGCCTCGGCGTCGCGGCGGAGTAGCCGCCGCGCTCGCGTCGCCTACACGGGCGGCGCTGCGGTCTCGTAGCCGAACTCCTTGTCGAGAGCGGCGATCTCCTTGCGGAAGGCTATGCGCAGCGCGGCCTTGCTGCTCTCGTCGAGCCACGAGCCTTCGACCGAGTTCAGGCTGAACAGGCGAGCCTTGTCCGGCCCCCAGCCGTTCGATTCGAACAGGGTCGTGAAGCCGTGGCCGAGATTGGTCCCGAACATCGCCGGGTCGTCGGTATTGATGGTGACGTTGAGGCCGGCTTCGACCATGCGGCGGATGCGCCGCGGCCGGTGGGGCCGGTTGTGCAGCAGGCTCGTCCAGGCGCAGGGCGTGAAGTACATGCCGTCGCGCCGCGCCTCGGCCATCACGAAGTCCGACGCCAGCATGTTGTAGCCGTGGTCGATGCGGTCGCACTTCAGAACGTCGCGGCAGATCAGGTAGTTCGTGGGCGGGGCCTGCAGCGGCGTCAGATAGTCCTCGCAACAATGCGCCGTGCACTTCAGGCCGCCCTTCTTCGCGAGCGCATAGGCTTCGGCATAAAGGGCGGGAGGCCCGACGCTTTCGTTGCCGTCGAGCCCGATACCCACCACGAGTTCGTGGGGGTGTGCGAGCGCCGTCTCGACGATCTCGACCGCCTGGGCGCCGTTGTTGAGCGAGCGGTCGATGCAGCAGATGAGCAGGCCGGTCACGCCGAAGCGCTCCCTGGCCTGACGGAGGCCCTCGGCCATCCCGGCGACCTGGGAGGGATAGTCGATGCCGTTGGGGTAGAAGTAGTCCGGATTGAAGAAGAACTCGACGTGCTTGAGGTTGCCGTCCCGCACGGCGTCCTCGATGTATTCGTAGACCGCGCGCGTGAAATCGGCCGGTGTGCGCAACACTGCGGCCGCGATGCGCAGGATCTCCAGGAAACCGTCGAAGTCGGGCCATTGGTAGAGCGTTTCCGCTGGCCGCGGCAGGGTCATTCCATACCGCTTCGCCAGCTCGGCCACCGTGGTGGCGCGCAGCGTGCCGGCCAGATGGCAGTGCAGCTCGGCCTTGGGAATGCGTCGCAGATAGTCGTCGGCAACGGCTTTCGCCATGACGGGAATCCTTACTTCTTCACGATGTTGTAGAGGAGCATCACCGGCGACTTCAGCACACCGTCGAGGCTGTTGCGCCAGGCCGACGGCGTCGTGAACTGCGACAGCGGCAGATAGAGCACCTGCTCGTAGGCGCGGACCTGGATCTCGTTCGCGATGGCCTTGCGCGCGGCTTCGTCGGGCGCCGTGGCGAACTTCAGGCGCAGCTCGTCGGTCTTCGGATCGGTCGGCCAGCCCCAGGCGGCGGCCGGCGGACCGGAGGCCACCAGGAACGGATTGCTGAGCGGATTGCCCTGGTCGGGCACCGAGTTGGTGGTGTGGGCGAGGTTCCATCCGCCCTGCGTCACGGGCCCGGTGTTGAGGCGGCGCGTGGCGAAGGTCTGGAAGTCCATCGACACCATGTCGACTTTGAAGCCGAGATCGACAAGGATCTGGCGTGTCACGTTGCCCAGCGCGGCGATGCCCGGCGCATTGGCGACGTGCAGCATCACCAGCGGCTTGGACATGTCGACATTGGCTTCCTTGAGGAGCGCCCTGGCGGCCGCGACGTCGCGCGCCGGAATGCCGTCCTTGCTCTCGTAGGGCATGCCGCAGCCGAAGATCGCGGCGCAGTCCGTGGCGAATTGCGGATCGCCTGCCACCACGGCCGCATACATCGATCGGTCGATCGCCCTGGCGATGGCCTGGCGCACCTTCACATTGTCGAACGGAGGCTGCAGGTGGTTCATGCGCATGATGGCCTGGAAGCCGTACTTGCTCACCACTTCGGCCTTGGCGCCCGACTTGGCGTCGAACAGCGGCAGCAGTTCCGCCGGCACTCGTTCGAGGTAGTCGACCTCGTTCTGGATCAGAGCGCTCACCTGGGTCTGCGCGTCGGGCATGCCGAGCATCTCGACCTTGTCCATCCTGGCGACCTTGCCGCCGGACGCCCAGTTGGGCGGCTCGCTGCGCGGTTTGTAGTCGGCAAACTTCTCCAGGACGATCTTCACGCCGGGCTCGTGCTGGTCGGCGCGGAACTTGTAGGGCCCGGAGCCGATGATCTCCTTCACCTGCTCGCTGCCCGGCGTCCTGGCGATGCGCTCCGGCATCATGAAGGGGACCGGCGCGCCGATCTTGGCGAGACTGTCCAGTACCAGACCATAGGGCTCGCGCAGCACAAGCTTGATCGTGTTGGCGTCCGTAGCTTCCAGCGATGTCATGAACTTCGCCAGGGTCTGGCCCATGCTGTCGCGCGAGGCCCAGCGCTGGATCGAGGCGACGCAATCCGCCGCCGTCACCGGCTGGCCATCGTGCCATTTCAGGTCGGGCCGCAGCACGAACGTGTAGGTGAGCTTGTCGGGGCTGACCGTATGGCTGCCGACCATCTGCGGCTGTGGCTCGAACTTGTCGTTCATCGCGAACAGCGTGTCGTAGATCAGGTAACCCAGATCGCGTGTCGTGAACGATGTCGTGAAATGCGGATCGAGCACGCGGCTCAGCGTTTCGGGCGCCACGCGCAAGGTCGATTGCGTCTGGCCGGCAGCAGCGAACGGCATGGCAATCGACAACGCCGTGGCCGCCAGCGTCCACGAACGACGAACAGTCATTTGAACCCCTCTTTCCCGGAAGCGCCGTCGCGCAGCAAACCCCATGCCACGTCAGCGACGGATCAAAGAGTCGAGCGCGGCGGCGAATCGGTCAAGTTCGTCTTCCGTATTGTAGACATGCACCGAGGCGCGCATGACATCGCGCAAGCCGCGTCCCTGGAGGTCGAGGCGCGAGGAAAACTGCGTGGACACGGACACGTTGATGCCCTGTTCGCGCAGCGCCATCTTGAGCGCCGTATGGTCGGCGTCCTTGACGGCGAAGGTCACGATGGCGCCCTTCACCATGCCGAGGTCCGTAAGCGTCACGCCGCCCAGCTTCGCCAGGCGAGCACGCAGGCCGTCGGCCAACTGGCGCAGGCGGGCCCACACGGCCTCCATGCCGAGTTCGTTGGCCTGGTCGGCCGCGACCTTGAGGCCGATGACGCCGGCGAAATAACGCTCCCAGTTCTCGAAGCGCTTGGCATCGCCGAGCACGGTGTACTCGCGATCGCCGGTCCAGCGGGCGGCATGGTTGTCGAGGAAGATCGGCTCGATCTGCGAGGTGCTGCGCGTGCGGGCATAGAGGAAGCCGGTGCCGCGCGGTCCGCGCATGTACTTGCGGCCGGTGGCGGAGAGGAAGTCGCAACCGATCTTCTTGACGTCGATGGGCATCATCCCGACCGACTGGCAGGCGTCCAGCAGGTAGAGCACGCCGGCATCGTTCACGATCTTGCCGACCGCTTCGGCCGGCTGCACGAGCCCGCCCTGTGTCGGCACATGTGAAATGGAGACGAGCCTGGTGTGCTTGTCGATGGCGCGCTCCAGGGCGGCGAGGTCGATCTGGCCGTGCTTGTCGTCGGGGACGACGACAATTTCGGCGCCGGTCTTCTTCGCCAC
>WBZX01001785.1_pt1 | contig 15635 bp, 16 predicted proteins | sample 5204211 | NCBI WGS metagenome assembly WBZX01 (sample SAMN12344362, study PRJNA552823) | activated sludge metagenome | biome: Activated sludge suspended growth; feature: Nitrification reactor; material: Wastewater; isolation source: activated sludge from nitrification reactor of wastewater...
GACTTCCTCGAATCGATCGAGGTCGAGACCGACCGGCTGACGACGATCATCACCAACCTGCTCGACATGAGCCGGCTCGAGGCGGGTGTGCTGCGACCGGTGCTGCGGCCGCTCTCGCTGGAGGAGGTCGTGCCGGCCGCGCTGCACGGGCTCGGTTCGCGCGGCGACGGGGTGGTGGTCGACCTGCCTGCCGACCTGCCCGAGGTGCAGGCCGACCCCGCGCTGCTCGAACGGGTGGTCGCCAACCTCGTCGGCAACGCCGTGCACTGGTCGCCGGCGGGCCAGGTGGTACGCGTCCGCGCCCATCGAAGCGGCCGCGACGTGCAGCTGCACGTGATCGACCACGGACCCGGCATCCCGGTCGACCTGCGCAGCGTCGTGCTCCAGCCGTTCCACCGGCTCGACGACTCGGCCACCGGCGGAGGGCTCGGGCTCGGCCTCGCGATCGCCGACCGGCTGGTGGCCGTGATGGGCGGCGAGCTCGAACTGCGCGACACACCCGGCGGCGGGCTCACGGTGGTGGTCGCGCTCCCGGGCTCGTACTCCGCCATGGCATCGGCTGGACTGGTGGTGCCATGAGCCGGATCCTGTGCGTCGAGGACGAGCCCCAGCTGCTGCGCACCCTCGGCGCCAACCTGCGCGCCCGTGGCTACGACGTCGATCTGGCCGACACGGGCGAGCGCGGGCTCGAGTTGGCCAAGGCGCACAAGCCCGACGTGGTGCTGCTCGATCTCGGTCTGCCGGGCATCTCGGGACTGGAGGTGATCCGGCGGCTGCGTCACTGGACCACGGTGCCGATTGTGGTGCTGTCAGCGCGCGACAGCGAGTTCGACAAGATCGGCGCGCTCGACGCCGGGGCCGACGACTACGTGTCGAAGCCGTTCGGCATGGGCGAGCTGCTCGCCCGGCTCCGTGCCGCGCTGCGTCGCCCCGTTCCCGCCGACGAGCCGCCCGACGTGGTGACGGCCGACTTCACGGTCGACCTGGCCGCGCAGCGTGTGATCACCCCGTCCGGGGACGCCAAGCTCACACCCACCGAATGGCACCTGGTCGAGGTGCTGGTGCGCAAGGCCGGGCGGCTGGTGCCGAGCCGCGAGCTGCTGCAGGCCGTGTGGGGTCCGCAGTACGGCGACGAGACGAACTACCTGCGGGTGCACATGGCACACATCCGCCGCAAGCTCGAGCCCGAGCCCAGCCGCCCTCGGTACTTCCACACCGAAGCGGGCATGGGCTACCGGTTCGAACCTCCCTCGGAGGGGGTGTGAAGGCCGTTCCGGTGGGGCGCTAAGAGATCGTTAACGTCCACGGCTGCCGCGTCGAGGGGCGGCAGTGTGTGCCCTTGCCGGGTGTCCCGGCACCTATGGCAGCACTCAAACGCATCCTCCTCGGTCAGCCGCTCTCGAGCGCCGACGAACACCATCAGCGGCTCAGCAAGAAGATCGCCCTGCCGGTGTTCGCGAGCGACGCGATCTCGTCGACCGCCTACGCCACCGACGAGATCCTCGTCGTCATCGTGCTCCAGGCCGGGGTGGGCCTCACCGCCTTCCGACCGCTGGTCCCGATCGCGATCATCGTCTGCATCCTGATGGCGATCGTCGTCACCTCGTACCGGCAGACGATCCACGCCTACCCGTCGGGTGGCGGCGCCTACATCGTGAGTCGCGAGAACCTCGGGGTCACCCCGGCGCTGGTCGCGGGGTCGTCACTCCTCGTCGACTACATCCTCACGGTCGCGGTCAGCGTCGCCGGTGGCGTGCTCGCCATCCGCACCGCCACCGGGTTCGACACCAAGTGGACCGTGCTGGTCTGTCTCGGCTGCGTGTTCGTGATGACGGTGATGAACCTTCGCGGCGTGAAGGAGTCGGGCGCGGCCTTCGCCGGCCCGACGTACTTCTACATCGCGATGCTGATCCTGTTGATCGGCACCGGGCTCTACCGCATCTACGTCCAGCACGTCGGTCCGATCCCCGAGCGCATCCTGAGCGAGGAAGCGATCGCGGACAGCAAGGCGACGGGCACCCTCGGGCTGATGATGCTGTTGCGGGCGTTCTCGTCGGGTGCCGTCGCCCTGTCGGGCGTCGAGGCCGTGTCGAACGGCGTGCCGGCGTTCCAGAAACCCGAGGCCAAGAACGCCGCGACGACCCTGATGTGGATGGGCGGCATCCTCGGCAGCTGCTTCTTCGGCGTGTCGGTGCTGGCGTCGCACCTGAAGCCGTACCGCGGTGAGAACGACGGCAACGGCCTCGGCCTGATGGCCGAGTACCTCTACGACGGGAAGGGCTTCCTGTTCTGGGCGACGATGATCGCCACCTTCCTCATCCTGATCCTCGCCGCGAACACCGCCTACGCCGACTTCCCCCGGCTCGCCTCGATCATCGCGAAGGACGGCTACATCCCCCGACAGTTCTTCAACCGCGGCGCCCGCCTCGTGTTCTCGAACGGCGTGCTGTTCCTCGCAGCGGTCGCGAGCGCGTTGATCGTCGCCTTCAACGGTGACATCTCCAAGCTCATCCCCCTGTACGCGTTCGGTGTGTTCACCGGCTTCACGCTCAGTCAGACCGGCATGGTGCGGCACCACCTGAAAGAGCGCGAGCCGCACTGGCAGGCCAGCCTGATGATCAATGCGATCGGCGCGTTCACGACCGGGATGATCGCGGTGATCGTCGTCGTGTCGAAGTTCACGGAGGGGGCCTGGATCCCGGCGGTGCTCATCCCGATCATGGTGGCGATCTTCAAGTCGATCGGGCGGCACTATCAGAAGAGCCGGGCGTCCGTGCACGCCGAACCCGGCTACTGGCCGAGGCGCGAGACCCACACGATGGTCGTGCTCGTCGGTGGCATCAACAAAGGTGTCCTGCACGGCATCCAGTACGCGAAGTCGCTCAACCCCGAACGGATCATGGCCGTCACCGTCGCGAGCGACGACGAGGACCGGCAGCGGATCGAACAGCAGTGGGCCGACTTCCAGGTGCCGATCGAGCTGCACACGCTCTACTCGCCCTACCGCGAGCTCACCCGTCCCGTCCTCGAGTTCCTCGACGAGCTCGACGACCGGCACCACGACGACATCATCACCGTCGTCATCCCCGAGTTCGTCACCTCGTGGAGTTCGCAGTGGCTGCACAACGGCAGTGCGTTCGCGCTGAAGGCGAAACTGCTCCACCGGCCGCACACCGCCGTCGTGTCCGTGCCGATCCACATGCACGACGGCGTGGTCGAGGAGGTCTGACCGATGCACGTGATCGTGGTGGGCTGCGGACGAGTGGGCTCGTCCGTGGCGAAGGATCTGGTCGAACAGGGCCACGACGTGGTGGTGATCGACCGCAAGGCCGACTCGTTCCGCCGCCTCGGTGAGGACTTCCCGGGGCGCACGATGGTCGGCATCGGCTTCGACCGCGACGTGCTCGAGGAGGCCGGCATCGCCCCCGACGCAGCCGTGTGCGCGGTCACGAGCGGCGACAACTCCAACATCCTGATCGCCCGCGTCGCACGCGAGACCTTCGGCGTGCAGCGGGTCGTCGCCCGCATCTACGACCCGAAGCGAGCGATCGTCTACGAGCGCCTCGGCATCCCCACGGTCGCATCGGTCGCGTGGACCAGTGCCCGGGTGCAACGGTCGATCCTGCCGCACGGCGCCGAACTCGAATGGACCGACCCGACGTCGTCGTTCGTGCTGGTCGAGCGACGCGTACGCGGCAAAGGGGCCGGCCAGTCGGTCGCCGATGTCGAGTCGCACGGCGCGCGGGTGTGCCTGTTGTCGCGTGCCGGGCACGCGCAGGTGCCGCCGTCGGCGCTGCTGCTGCAGGAGGACGACGTGATCCAGGTGATGGTGGCCGCGCCGTCCGTCGACGCGCTCGACGCCCTGCTCACCGGCCAGGTGGAAGGAGCACACCGATGAAGGTGATCATCGCCGGGGCCGGCAGCGTCGGCCGGTACATGGCCGGGCAGCTGGCCGATTCGGGTCACGACGTCACCCTGCTCGACCAGGACCCGACCGTGCGCCAGCGACACAAGTCACTCGACGGTCGCGTGCAGTGGACGTTCGGCGACGGCTGCGAGATCGAGACGCTGGCCCGCATCGGCGGCGCCGAGGTCGACGTGGTCGCCGCCGTGACGGGCGACGACGAGGACAACCTCGTGATCTCGCTGCTCGCCAAGCAGGAGTTCGGCGTGCCGCGTGTGGTGGCCCGTGTGAACAACCCCAACAACGAGTGGATGTTCAACGACATGTGGGGCGTCGACGTGTCGGTGTCGACGCCGCACCTCCTCACCGGACTGGTCGAGGAGGCCGTCAGCGTCGGGTCGTTCGTGCGCTTGCTGTCGTTCGCCCACGGTGCCGCGCGACTGGCCGAGGTCACCCTCGCCGACACCTCGCCTGCGGTCGGCCGCGAGATCGTGCAGCTCGGCCTGCCACGCGAGAGCACGATCGTGGCCTTGTTGCGCCAGGGTCAGGTCGTGGTGCCCCGCGGCGACACGGTGCTGCACCGCGGCGACGAGGTGGTCGTGCTGGTGACCGGCGACGCCGAGGCCGACGTGCGTCGCGTGCTGGTGGGCGGCTGACGTGTCGATCCTGCGTCGCCGGTCGAAGGACGCGGCGGTCGTGGACGCTGCTCTGGCCGCTCACCCCGACCGCGTCGCCATCGCCGACGCGCCGGCTCGCCGGCGCGTCGTCGTCGAAGGCCAGGTCGTGCGGATGCGCGCCCGGCCCACCTCGGGTCAGCCGTCGCTGGCGGTGACGATCTCGGACGACACCGGTTCGATCACCGCCGTGTGGACCGGCCGTCGTGCCATCGGCGGCATCACGCTCGGCCGCCGCCTGCGCGTCGAGGGCGTCGCGGCACGGGCCGGCGACCTGCTCGAGTTCACCAATCCGGCGTACACACTGCTGCCCTGACCCGGCCGCGCTCGATCGACGCTTCCCCACGCAACCGGCGCGAGGCAGACACACGAACGACACAGACGGCAGCGATCATCGATCTCGTCCGCCGACGAGGGAGAACAGGATGCACGCGTACCCGCTCCGACTCGATCGAGCTGCCCGCGGCCCGATCCTCCTGCTCACCGCGTCGGGGAACGTCGGCGAGCCGCTCGCGCTGGAGCGGCTCTGCCGCGCCCTGCACGCAGCACCGATCACCGAGCCGCTGATCGTGGATCTGCGACGGATCGCCGGGCTCCACGTCGACGGCGTGCTCGCCCTCGTCGACCACGTCCACTGGCGTGCGGCCCGCTCACGGGTCGGACTCGTGCTCCCGGCGAACGACCTGGCCGCCTCGCAACGGCTGGCGCAGTTGTGCGCCGCGGCCGCGATCATCGGCCACCACCCGGATCACGTCCATCGCGTACTGGCGCGGGGCGTGACGCCCTCCTCGACGTTGCTCACGTCGCGCAGCGCGTAGCCACCGAGCGGGAACCTAGCGGTCGGCGGTCGCTCGGAGTTCGAACACGGTCGAGAGCAGCTGCCCGACCTCCGGAACGCCGTCGAGGCGGTGCGGCGCGATGCTCGGGCCGGGCCCGACCTTCACCGCCACGTCGAGCGGACCGTCCAGTACGGCGAACGCGTCCTCGTCGGTGAGGTCATCGCCCAGGAACAGCACGGCGGCGGCACCCAACCGGTCGCGCAACGAGGCGATCGCCTGTCCCTTGTCGCCTCTCGTCACGCCGAGCTCGACCACGTCCTTGCCCGGTCGGACGCGGACGCCCGCCATCGCGCCCACACCGGTCAACACCGACGCGGTCACGTCGGCCGCGATCGCGGGCTCGACCGCGCGGGTGTGGAACGCCACGCCGGCCGGCTTGAGCTCGACGCGGGCTCCCGGCACCTTGGTCGCGATCGCTTCCAACATCGACGTCACCGTGGCGAGCGTCTCCGCCGCATCGGCGTCGAATCCCTCGACCACGCCGTCGACCAGCTCGGCGCCGTGCGAGCCGATGAGCACCGCATCGTCGCCGAGTCCGCTGAGCAGCCGGAGCTCGTCGAGCGCGCGGCCCGACACGACCGCGACGTGCACACCGGGCAGGGCGGCGAGGTCGTGGAGGATCTGGATCGAGGGTGCCCACGGCCACGCTCGCGTCGGGTCGTCCACCAACTCGGCGAGCGTGCCGTCGTAGTCGCTCGCGATCAGCACCACGTCGGCCCCCGCCAGTCTGCGTACCGCCTCGTCGAGTGGCCGGTCGTTCACGGCGTCACCACCAGCTCGGCACCGGAGGTGCCCGTCACCGTCGGGTCGGCCTCGAGCTCGGCGAGGAACGACCGGGCCCACCAGCCGGCGTCGTCGCGGAACACGCTGCGCCGCAGCGACGCCATGCGTCGGCGGTGCTGCCGTCGATCGCCGTTGACGGCATCGTCGATCGCCACCTCCAGCCCCCGCACGTCGAACGGGTTCACCAGCACGGCCTGCCTCAGCTGGTGCGCGGCACCGGCGAACTCCGACAGGATCAGCACCCCGTCGAGATCGGCACGCGCGGCCACGTACTCCTTGGCGACCAGGTTCATCCCGTCGCGGAACGGGGTGACGAGCATGACGTCGGCGGCACGGTAGAGCGCGACGAGCTCGTCGAGGTCCTGCCCCTGGTGCACGTACTTCACGGTGGCCGCCGCCAGGCTGCCGAAGTCGCCGTTGATGCTGCCGGCCATCTGCTCGACGAGGGTGCGGGTCTCGGCGTAGCCAGGTGCTTCGTCACGGCTCGGCTGCGCGATCTGTACGAACACCGTGGTGGCCGGGTCGATCCGGCCGGCCTCGAGCAGCGCCCGATAGGCACGGAGTCGCACCTCGATGCCCTTGGTGTAGTCGAGTCGGTCGACGCCGAGCAGCACGGTGCGCGGCCGCCCCAGCTCGGCGCGGATCGCCTCCGCTCGAGCGATCGTGCTCGGACGGGCAGCGATCTCGTGCACCCGTGCCGCGTCGATGCCGACGGGGAACGTGCCGATCCGGGTGCGGTGCCCGTCGAGCACCACCGCTCGCGGTTCGAGTCGAGCGCCGAGCAGGCGTCGCGCGACGAGCCGGAAGTTGTCCGCGCCCACCGCTGTCTGAAATCCGACGACGTCGGCGCCGAGCAATCCGTCGACCAGCTCGGCGCGCCACGGGAGTCGGAGGAACAGCTCCTGCGCGGGGAACGGGATGTGCAGGAAGAAGCCGATCCGCAGGTCGGGTCGGCGGCGGCGCAGCAGCCGGGGGACGAGCTGGAGTTGGTAGTCGTGCACCCACACGGTCGCGCCGGGAGCCGCCACCTCGGCCGTGCGTTCGGCGAACCGTTCGTTCACCGCCACGTACGCGTCCCACCAACCGTCGTCGAACCGCGGGACGAAGATCGCATCGTGGTAGAGCGGCCAGAGCGCGCCGTTGGAGAAGCCTTCGTAGAAGCGCTGCTGCTCGTCGGCGGTCACCATCACCGGCCGCAGCGCGACGCCGTCGTGCTCGAATCCGTCGAGCGGCTCGTCGGGCACGCCCGTCCATCCGACCCAGGTGGTGCTGCTGTCGCGTACGGCCGGCTCGAGGGCCGAGACGAGTCCGCCAGGGCTTCGTTCCCAGCCGTCGTCGGTTCGTCGGACAGGTAGTCGGTTCGCGACCACCACGAGGTGCCGAGGCTCGTGCATGCCCGGATCGGTTCCCCGTTCGGGTGATCGACAAACCCACGACCTGCCGACAGGATGCGGCGATGAGTCCCGAGCCCGCGGTCCGTCCATCCGGCATGACCGCCATCGCGTCCACGTCGCCCACCGCCTTCGCCACGATGCTCGAGGGACGGCTCGCGCCGGCGCTCGACGACCTGCAGCCGGACGACCTCGCCGGGCCGGTGTTGCTCGTCGGCACCCGCAAAGGTGCGTTCGTGATGGCTGCCGACGGCGGCCGACAGCGGTGGGCGATGACCTCGCCGATGTTCCTCGGCCATGTGGTGCAGCACCTGGTGCTCGACCCTCGAGACGGCCGCACGCTGGTGATGGCGTGCCGCACCGGACACCTCGGTCCCACCGTGTTCCGTTCGACCGACCTCGGCGCCACGTGGACCGAGGCGTCGAGGCCGCCCGCGTTCGACGCCGGCGACGTCCACGGCCGTGCGGTGCGCGCCGTGTTCTGGCTCACCCCGGGACATGCGGACGAGACCGGCACCTGGTACGCCGGCACGTCGCCGCAGGGCCTGTTCCGCTCCACCGACGGCGGCGACACCTGGACCGCCGTGCGCGGGTGGAACGACCACCCGAACTGGGGCACCTGGGCCGAGTGGCCCGACACCGAGGGCACGCCCGACGGATCGCTGTTGCACTCGGTGCTCGTCGACCCCCGCGACCCGTCGCACCTGTACATCGGGTTGTCGGGCGGCGGGGTGTTCGAGTCGACCGACGGTGGCGGTGACTGGCATCCGCTGAACGCCGGCTGCACCGTCGACTTCCTGCCCGACCCGAACCCCGAGTTCGGGCAGGACCCGCACTGCGTGCGCATGCACCCGTCGCAGCCCGACCGCCTGTACCAGCAGAACCACTGCGGCATCTACCGGCTCGACCGCCCGGAGGGTCGCTGGCATCGCATCGGCGACCACATGCCTCGCGAGGTCGGCGACATCGGGTTCCCGATCGAGCTGCACCCGCGCGATCCCGACACGGCGTGGGTGTTCCCGATGGACGGTACCGACGTGTGGCCGCGCACCAGCCCCGACGGACGACCGGCTGCGTACGTGACGCGCGACGGCGGCGCGAGCTGGACCCGCCAGGAGCAGGGGTGGCCAGCGCGCGGGTGGTTCACGGTGAAACGCCAGGCGATGTGCAACGACGGTCGCGATCCGCTCGGGCTGTACGTCGGCACCACCAGTGGCGAGATCTGGGCCAGCGACGACGAGGGCGAGCACTGGCGGTGCATCGCCGCGCACCTGCCCGAGATCTACAGCCTCGAGTGCGCGGCGGTGGCGGTGCCGGCGCCGTGAGCGACGGGCCGGCGGGATCCGGGCTGGCGGTGCGGATCCCGACGCCGCTGCGGTCGTACACCGGTGGCCGCAGCCAGGTGCATGCCCTCGGCGACACCGTCGGGGCGTTGCTCGACGATCTCGACCGACAGTTCCCCGGGCTCAGGTTCCGGATGGTCGACGAACTCGGTCGGATGCGTCCGCACATGGTGGTCTTCCTCGGCCAGGACCGCTGCCGCGACCTCACCACCCCGCTGGCCGGTGTCGACGAGGTGGTGATCATGCAAGCCCTGTCCGGCGGCTGACCACGGTTCGTGAGCCACCGGTCCCGTGTGCGGCCCGTTGGCTCACGGAGCTGGAGGTCCGTGTGGGTCGGGGTCATGGATGCTCTCGAGGTGGGGGTGGGTCAGCCGGTCCTGGATGTCGGGTCCGTGAGCCGCCGGGCCCTTGTGCGGCCCGCTGGCTCACGGAGCTGGGGGTTCGTGAGTCGGGGGTCCCGTGTGGGGTCCGCTGGCTCACGGGGCTGGGGACGGGCGGATCACCCGGTGGGCGCGGTCGCATCGGAGCACCGACGCGGCAGACTGTCGGCCGCGTCCGGCGGCGGATCCGGGCGCCCGTCACAGGAGTCCCCCACATCGTGCAGCCGATCGCCCGCGCCCCCCGTACCTCCCGCGTCCTCTCGATCGCACTCGCCGGCGTGTTGGCCGTAGGCACCGCTGCCTGCAGCGGTGGCGACGGCGAGTCGAGCGCGCCCACCTCGACCGACGCTGCCACGACGACCGCGGCCTCGACCACCAGCACCTCGTCCACCAGCACGACGTCGACGGTGGCACCGACCACGACGGAGGCGATCACCACCACCACCGAACCGCCGGTGCCGGTGTACCCGCTCACGGGACTGGTGATGACCGACCCCTTCATCGGGGCGTTGCCGGCCCTCGTCGTGAAGATCGACAACGCCCCCGGCGCTCGGCCGCAGAGCGGCATGAACGAGGCCGACATCGTCGTCGAGGAGATCGTCAACGACAACCTCACCCGGTTCGCGTTCGTGTTCCAGAGCCAGGGTGCCGATCCGGTCGGCCCGATCCGCTCGGGCCGCCTGCAGGACATCGACCTGTTCGGCGCGTTCAACCATCCGCTGTTCGCGTGGAGCGGCGGCAACCGCACGGTCACCGACGCCATCCGGGCCAGCGACCTGGTCGACATCGGCCCGAGCCGTGCTGCGGTCTACTTCCGGTCGAGCGACCGCAAGGCGCCGCACAACCTGTACTCCAACACCGGGGCGCTCTGGAGCCAGGCGCCCGAGGGTTCCCAGCCGCCCCAGCAGCAGTTCGCCTACCGGGCCGCCGATGAGGCGGTCGCCGGCGTGCCGAGCGCGGGGGTGGCACTCGTCCTCGACTCGATCGACGTGCGCTGGGACTGGGACCCGGCCGCCGGCCTGTATCGGCGCACGATGGAGAACCGCGTGCACGAGGACGCGCTGAGCGGGCCGGTCACCACGAACAACGTCGTGGTGCTCGAGATGTCGTACCTGCCGGGCATCTCCGACAGCCCCGATGCGCAGACCATCGGGAGCGGCCGGGCGTTCGTGTTCACCGGGGGCAACTACGTCGAAGCCACGTGGTCCCGGGCCGATCGGCTCCTGCCGTTCACCCTCACCGCGGCCGACGGCAGCGTCGTCGAGCTCACCCCGGGGCGCACGTTCATCGAACTACCACGCGTGGACCACACGATCCCGCTGCCCGCCGCCTGAACCGCGTCCGGGCCGGGGCGGGCACCGTCAGCCGGCGTTCGCCCACTCGGACGCGCTGCGCACGCGACGCGCGACCGTGAGCCGTTGCACCGCCTCGAGCGCCGCCTGATCGCGGGGCAGGTGCAGCAACGGCAGCTCGGTGACCGCGCCGAGCGCCGCGCCCGTGCCCATGTCGGCACCCGCGCGGCGGACAGCGCTCTGCTGTTCGGGGCTGTCGATCCCGCTGATCGTGACGGACACGCCCGAGCGGCGCGCTGCACCGATGATCCGCACGATCCGCGCCCCGGTGCCGGAGGTGGATCGCGGATCGACGTCGGGCGCCGGCAGGCGCAGACGGGTGACCGGCAGCCGCTGCGCGAGCACCGCCTCCGCGTGCTCGAGCGTGGGATCGCACACGCCCACACCGACGCCGAGTCGGGCCAGGCGCCGCAGATGCACGTGCTGTTCGGGCGCGGCGAGGACGTCGGCGGCCGGGACGACGAAACCGAGCCGCGGTCCGGGGAGTCGGTACTCGAGCAGCGCCCACGCGGTGTGCTCCGCCAAGCTCGCGGCCTCGTCGAGGCGGGCCTCGATCACGGCGAATCGCATCGAGGGTCGGCCTCGGTCGGTCGCGACGAGGGTGTCGCACATGAGGCACACCGCCTCGCGCAGGTGCTCGTCGAGCGCGACGCGCGACGCAGGGGTGCGCGTCCGACCGAGACGCCAGCCGACGATCGTGCCCGTGGCGAGGTGCACGACCGGGCGGTAGCCCACCAGCACCCGCTGGTCCGTCATCCGTGACTGGTCCATCGCCGTCGAGTCTCGCACCCCACCCACGCCGACGTGCAGGACCCCGGCGAGATTACGACGAGTGTCGTACCCCAGGTAACGCTCCGGTCACGCGTCAGCCGACGCGGATGAGGCCGTTGCGGATCGCGTAGCTCACCGCTTCGAGCCGCGAGTGCACGTTGAGCTTGCGGATGATGTTGTTGACGTGGTTGCGCACCGTGTTGACGCTCACGTACAGGTCGGCGGCGATCTGCTCGGTGGTGAGCCCGTCGGCCAGGCGGCGCAGCACCTCGGTCTCGCGGGCGGTGAGCGTCTCGGCCTGCACCGTGCCCGGTCGCAGCAACTTGAGCACACGGCTCAGCACGCTGGGAGCGAACGTCGCCTCGCCGCGGGCGACCGCCTGGATGCCATCGACGAGCTCGTCGAGCCCCTGCTCCTTCAGCAGGTAGCCGTGACACCCTGCCTCGACCGCTCGCGAGACCGACCAGTCGTCGCCCCAGGCGCTGACGACGAGGACCTTCGCATCGGGTGCCTCGGCCAGGATGTCGGGGATGAACGACGTGGTGTCGTCGCCGTCGGCCAACCGCAGGTCGAGGACCACCACGTCGGGCGCTCGGGCCGTGATCGCGTGCATCGCCTCGGCGCGAGAGCGCAGGCAGCCGCCGACGTGGAACGAACCCGTGGCCTCGAGTGCCGCTGCGAGCGCCTGCGCGACCATGTCGTGGTCCTCGACGATCAACACGTCGATCCGATCGTCGCTGCGGGACTCCTCCACCGGGGCGATCCTAGGCCGACGACCGCGCGACGGGCCGGGCATCGGCCGCGACCCGGTGCGCCGATTGCCGCGTTCCCCCACGCGGCAACTGCTGTACTCGTGGCATCCACCTGGTCGACCCACCTTCCGTCCGACGATCCGTCGAGCATCCGAGCGGACCGCTCCCCGTCACGCCGCCCGCGACACCACGCCGCGCGCCCTGGTGGCGGGCGCCGTTGCTGTTCGTCGGCTGGGCCGCGCTCGGTGCCGGGCTCGCCACGGCATGGGTGCTGCGCGACCGGGCGCACGGCGTGTTCGGGCCGTGGTGGTTCCTCGCCGTCCCGTTCGTGGTGCTCACGCTGCTCGTCCGCGAGCGACCGCGCCCCCCGAAGTCGGCCGCGCATCCGGCGCTGCAGGTGCGCCGGGCTCCTCGCTGGGCCTACCGACCCGTCACCCGTCCGGTCGGGCGTGGTGGCATCGTCCCCAACGTGTTCGTCGACGGCGACAGCTTCGCCCGCGCCGCCTGGCCGGGCGCCGACCTGGCCACCGCTCGACGCTGGACCCTCGATGCCAGCGAGCGGGTCGCGTCGCGGTTCGGGACCGAGGTGGCGGTGCTCGTGGGTGCCGACGGTGCGGGCGCGCCGGGCCGGGCGCACGTGCGCGTGGCCTCCGTCGCTGCCGACGGCACGATCCTCGACGCGCTGTGGGAACTCGTCGCGCCGGTCGACCCGCGGTTGCCGATCCTGGTCGTCACCGACGACGACGCGGCCGTGCGCGCGGCAGGGGCGCTCGGGGCGCAGGTGCTCGCGTGTCGCGGGTGGATGACGCTCGCCGATCGGCTCACCGCCGGCGGCTGAACGTCGGCACGCCCCGACGGGTCAGGCGTGCTCGCGGACCTGGCACCCGATGGTGCCCCACGGTCCGATGAACGCGAGCTCGATCGTCAACTTGCTGCCCGGCACGGTCTGCATGCCGTCGGACACGACGGGGAGCGACAGCTTCCAGGCGGTGTTGTCGTCGCTCACGGCGCCCTTCAGGTTGCCGCCGATGATGTTCGCCAGCTCGCCCATGATGTCGCGGACGTCGGCCTGCTCGACCTCGGCCGGATCCATGCCGAGCACCGACGCGGTGCTGGCCGACGCGACCATGCGGTCGCAGTAGAGCAGCAACGTCGCGCTCCACGGGCCGTGGATCGAGATCGACGAGCACATCACGTTCTCGGTGGGGACGACGTCCTCGATCGGGGCGAGCTCGCTGCCCACGAAGGTGCTCCACGCCATCGACACCAGTTCTGCCACGACGTGCGGATCGGCCCCGTACGTGAGTTCTCCGGTCTGCATCTGGTCCCTCCTCAGGGGCTGATTCGCAAGGACTGCTCTGCACGAATGTCCGCCCGAGCGTCGATCACGCCAGGGTCTCTCCTGCACACGGGTGACACTGGACGGATCGCACGCCGGCCGGACGGTCACCGGCACCATGCTGTCGATCGGTCCCATCGCCACCGTCGAGGCTCGGATCGCCGCCTTGCGCCAGCGGATGTCGTTCACCGGTCCCGGTTCCGCCGCGACCACGACGGCGACGCTCGCGGAGCAGTCGGCGAACGCGCTCGACGTCGCCCCCGACCCGTGGGCGTCGGGGTTCGATCCGTTCGGCGCCGCCTATCAGCAGGCGCTCGAGGACAAGGCCACCGCTGCGGCGAGCAGTACCGGGTTGCTCAGCGGATCGGGCGCCACCTACGCGCAGTTCGCTGGCGGGCTCGGCCTCGAGTCGCTCGGCTCGTCGGGCACGTTCGGGTCGAGCGTCGGCCGGATCGGCGGGTTCGGCGAGATGACGGTGCCGAGCGAGCTCCAGGTGTACGGCAACGGCCGCATCCCGGCCGGGGTGCTCGAGCCGATCGGTCAGGGCGGCCACCAGCTGTACGCCCCCGCCGCCGAGGCCTGGAAGGCGGCCGTGCAGGCCGCCGCGGCCGAGGGGATCGACCTGCGCGTCACCGACTCGTACCGCAGCTACGACCAACAGGTCGACCTGGCCGAACGCAAGGGCCTGTACTCGCAGGGTGGGTACGGCGCCGTGCCCGGCACGTCGAACCACGGCTGGGGCCTGGCGGTCGACATCGACGTCACCGACCCGGCGACGCTGTCGTGGGTGCGGGCCAACGGCTACCGCTTCGGCTTCGTCGAGGCCGTGCCGCGCGAGCCGTGGCACTGGGAGTTCCGGCCCACCCAGGCCTGACGGGCCGGGTGACCTCGGGCCACCGGGGGAAGGCCGGGGGAACGGCGGGGGATTCACCGCCGAGACCCGTGCAGCGCCCCGGACGGTCCGAACAGTGATGAGGGCCCAACCAGGGCAGGGTTCGACGGACCGAACCCGCACCACACAACCCCACACGGAGGTAGGGAAGAAATGCGTATCAACCAGAACGTGATGGCCAACAACGCCTCACGTAACCTCGCCGGCACCAGCGTCCAGCTCGGCAAGAGCCTCGAGAAGTTGTCCTCGGGCTTCCGCATCAACCGTGCAGCGGACGACGCCGCCGGCCTGGTCATCAGCCAGGGCCTGCGGGCTCAGACCAGCGGCCTCAAGCAGGCCACCCGCAACGCTCAGGACGGCATCTCGGTCGTCCAGACGGCTGAAGGTGCGCTCAACGAGGTCCACACCATGCTGAACCGCATGCGTGACCTGGCCGTCCAGTCGGCCAACACCGGTGCCAACGACACGGCGGCCCGTACCGCTGCCAACTCGGAGATCACCGCGCTCAAGGCCGAGATCGACCGCATCTCGGCCACGACCAGCTTCGGCGCCACGAAGCTGCTCGACGGCAACTACGGCAAGACGGCCGGCGTGCTGTCGGCGTTCGACGCCAACAACTCGCTCACCGTCGCTGCCGGCGACGACATCAGCATCACCGTCACCGGTGGTGGCGGTGCCAAGACCGTCGAGCTGCAGGCCGGCACCTACACCGGGGCGCAGTTCGCCTCGATGGTGCAGAGCGCCGTGAAGTCGGCGTACGCCGGGTCGGCGAACGCTGCCGACGCTGCGTTCGCCAACTCGTTCACCGCGTCCGCGACGACGGTGGGCGCCGGCGCAGCCATCACCTTCAGCAACGGTGCCGGCGCCATCGCCGCCATCGCTGACGGCAACGGCACCCCGCTGGTCACCGGCTTCGGTGCGGGCAACCCGCTCATCGGCAACCTCGCCGCGGCGACGGGTTCGGGCGGAACGTTCCAGGTCGGCGCGAACTCGGGTGAGACCGTGGCGCTGTCGATCACGAGCGTCTCGACCACCACGCTGTCGATCAGCGGCATCGACGTCACCACCGACGCGGGCGCCGCGGCGGCGATGACGGCGCTCGACTCCGCCATCGCGACGGTGTCGAGCACCCGTGGCAACCTCGGTGCGTTGCAGAACCGCTTCGAGTCGATGATCAACAACCTCCAGGTCACCACCGAGAACCTCTCGGCGTCG
>WBZX01001786.1_pt1 | contig 15630 bp, 12 predicted proteins | sample 5204211 | NCBI WGS metagenome assembly WBZX01 (sample SAMN12344362, study PRJNA552823) | activated sludge metagenome | biome: Activated sludge suspended growth; feature: Nitrification reactor; material: Wastewater; isolation source: activated sludge from nitrification reactor of wastewater...
CAGGTGCGTCGGCGAGCCCGGTGGCCGCATGGCCACGAGGTCGGCGAGGGTGAGGTCAGCGAAGGCGCGCGGCATCGAACGGGCTCGACTCGCCGCGAAGGTTAGCAGCGAACATCACTCGACGCGGCGTCAGACCACGCCCGCCGCCGCGGCTTCGTCCAACCACCACACCACCGGCCGCGCCGTCCGAACCCCCTGCACCGGCCAGCGCGCGGCGTCCCGCGTGGCTCCGAGCACGTCCTTCAGGATCGCGACCTTGCGGGCACCCACCGCGAAGATCCACGCGCGCCGCGAGTGGCAGAGCGTCGGCATCGTCATGGTCAGCCGCGTGGTCGCGAGCTTGGCGACGGCGTTCTCGACGACGATGCGGTCGCGGACCGCGAGCGCGGGCGTGCCGGGGAACAGCGAGGCGGTGTGACCGTCTTCGCCGACGCCCAGCAGCGTGAGATCGAAGGCGGGGAAGCCACCGGCCGAAAGCTGGCACGCGCGGCGGATCTCGGCCTCGTAGTCGCGCGCGGCGCGGGCGGGATCCTGCTCGCCCTTCATCCGGTGCACGGCCGCGGCCCGCGCCGGCGCGGTGCCCAGCATCGCCGCGTGGGCCATGCGGTAGTTGCTCTGCGGATCGTCGGGGCCGACGCAGCGCTCGTCGCCGAACCACACGTGGGTGCGGGCCCACGGCAGCGAGAGGTCGCCGCCGGCGATGCGTCGGTAGAGATCCTCTGGGGTGCTGCCGCCGGCGAGCACCCAGTCGAAGCGGCCGTGCTCGTCGACGCAGTCGCTCGCGATCATCGCGAGCTCGCGGGCGGCGTAGTCGACCAGTGCCTCGGCGTCGGCGAACACCACCACCAGCGCGCCGCTGCGCTGCAGCACGCGCGTGGGCGCACGGTGTTCGGAGGCCGCGCTCACGCGTTGGCCTGGCCGCGTGTCGCCGCGTAGCTGGCCGAGCCCCACAGGCCGGCGTGATCATCGAGCACGAGGTACACCGGCATGTCCTCGAGCAACGCACGCATGCGCCCCTTGGCGAGGAAACGCTCGACGAACGGCGAGTCGGCGAAGGCGTCGGCGAGCTTCGGCGCGATGCCACCGCCGACGTACACGCCACCGATGGCGAGGAATTTGAGCGCGAGGTTGCCGGCCTCGGCGCCGTACAGGCCGAGGAATCGCTGCAGCGCTTCGGCGGCGATCGGGTCGGCGCCGTCGCGGGCGTTGTGCGAGATCTTGCCGGGCAGCTCGACCGCGGCGCACTGCGCCCACGCGGGCAACGGCACGCCGGCCCGCTCGCGCAAGAATCCATAGATCGCCGCGAGCCCGGGCCCGCTCACCACGCGCTCCCAGCTGACGTGGCCGTGCTGCTGCTGCAGGTGGTGCAGCAGCTCGACCTCGAGATCGTCGGCAGGCGCGAAGTCGGTGTGGCCGCCCTCGGTCGCGAACGGTCGGCGACGGGTGCCGTCCCACGCGAGCCCGGCCTCGCCGAGGCCGGTGCCGGCGGCGATGAGCGCCGCGTTGCCGTTGGGGATCGCGGTGCCAGGCTTGATCACGCGCACGGCCCCGGGGTCGAGCACGGACAGCCCGTAGGCGTTGGCCTCGAGGTCGTTGAGCAGCCACACGCTGTCGAGCCCGAGCTCGCGCTCGATCGCGTCGGCATCGACCAACCACGGCAAGTTCGTGAGCTTGGCGCGCCGCCCTCGCACGGGGCCGGGCAGGCCGAAGCACGCCGAGACCACCTGCACGCCGCGCGTCGAGAGGAATGCGCGCACCACCTCCGACAGCGACGGGAATCCCGTCGAAGGCACGATCGACTCGGCGATCACGCTCACGCGCGTGCCGATCACGTCGCAGATCGCGAGTCGCGAGTTGGTGCCACCGATATCGCCAGCCAAGACCTTCATCGATCGTTCCTCCATGCCCGGCCGGTGCGGGTCAACAGCTCGTCGGCATCCTCCGGCCCCCAGCTGCCGGCGGCGTAGTTGGGGAAGTGCCGGGTCGGCAGTGCCTTCCACACGTCGAGCACCGGCTGCACGATGCGCCACGCCGCGTCGACGCCGTCGGCGCGGTGGAACAGCGTCGGGTCGCCGCACATGCAGTCGTAGACCAGCGTCTCGTAGCCGGTCGCCGGCGTGGCGCCGAAGCGCTCGGCGTAGTCGAAGTGCATGCGCACCTCGTCCATCTTCATCACCGGACCGGGCACCTTGGCCTGGAAGCCCAGCGAGATGCCCTCGTCGGGCTGCAGGTGCAGCACCATGGTGTTGGGCGGCACGTGCTCGACCCGGGTGCCGCGGAACAGCGACAGCGGCGCGCGCTTGAACTGGATCGCGATCTCGGTGGTGCGCGAGGGCATGCGCTTGCCGGTGCGCAGGTAGAACGGCACGTCGGCCCAGCGCCAGTTGTCGACGTAGAGCTCGAGCGCGACGAAGGTCTCGGTCTTCGACTGCGGCGAGACATTGGTCTCTTCGCGATAGCCCACGACCTCTTTGCCACCCACGATGCCCGGGCCGTACTGCCCGCGCACGGATCGCGTGAGCACCTGCTCGGGCTCGAGCAGCTGGATCGCACGCAGGACCTTGGTCTTCTCGTCGCGCACGGGGTCGGCGTGGAACGAGGTCGGCGGCTCCATCGCGACCAGCGCGAGCAGCTGCAGCATGTGGTTCTGGACCATGTCGCGCAGCGTCCCGGCCTCCTCGAAGTAGCCAGCGCGGTTGCCGATGCCGACCGTCTCGGCGACGGTGATCTGCACGTGATCGACGAACTGGCGGTTCCACACCGGCTCGAAGATGCCGTTGGCGAACCGCATCAACAGGATGTTCTGCACCGTCTCCTTACCGAGGTAGTGATCGATGCGGTAGATCTGGTGCTCCTGTAGATCCGACAGCAGCTCGTGGTTGAGCGCGCGGGCGGAGTCGCGGTCGGTGCCGAACGGCTTCTCGACGATGACGCGCCGCCAGTGCTGGCCGTCCTCGCGGGAGAGGCCGCTGTTGCCGAGGTGGTGCACGATGGTCGAGAAGTACGACGGCGGCGTCGCCAGGTAGAAGAGGTAGTTGCCGCCGGTCGAGCGCTCGGCGTCGACCTCACGCAGACGGTGGGACAGGCGGTCGAACGCGTGCGCGTCGTCGAAGGTGCCGGTGTGGCTGTAGATGCGCTGCTCGATCCACTTCCACAGCTCTTCGTCGATCTTGCCGGTCGCGAACTCGCGGAACTCGGCCCGCATCTGCGCGCGCAGCTCGTCGTCGCTGGTTTCCTTGCGGGCGATCGCGACGATGGCGAACTCGTCGCGCAGCAGCTTCTGCTCGCGCAGGTTGTAGAGCGCGGGGATGAGCTTGCGCTTGGTGAGATCGCCGGTTGCGCCGAAGATCACGAACACGCACGGCGGCGCCGGCTCGCCGCGACGGATCGAGGTGGTGGGTTCGTTCATCGCGGGGTCTCCTTGGCGGGCGCGGCCTTGGGCGGCTCGACGTGGCCGCCGAACTTCTCGCGCATCGCCGAGAGCATCTTCTCGGCGAAGGTGTGCTCCTGCCGCGAGCGGAAGCGGGCGAACAGCGAGGCCGCGAGCACGTCGGCGGGCACCGCCTGCTCGATCGCCGCCTCGATGGTCCAGCGGCCCTCGCCCGAGTCCTGCACGAAGCCGCTGTAGCGCGACAGCGCCGGATCCTCCACCAGCGCCTGCGCGGTGAGATCGAGCAGCCACGAGCTGACCACGCTGCCACGGCGCCAGACCTCGGCGATGCCCGGCAGATCGAGCTCGAGCCTGCGGCCCTCGGGCAGGCTCTCGTCGGCGGCGTGCCGCATGATGTCGAAGCCCTCGGCGTAGGCCTGCATGAGGCCGTACTCGATGCCGTTGTGGACCATCTTCACGAAGTGGCCGGCGCCGGCACGGCCACAGTGCAGGAAGCCGCGCTCGGCGGCGATCGGCTCGCCCTCGCGCCCGGGCGTGCGGGGGATGTCGCCGATGCCGGGCGCCAGCGTCTCGAAGATCGGCGTGAGCCGAGTGACGACCGCAGGGCTGCCGCCGACCATCAGGCAGTAGCCGCGCTCGAGCCCCCACACGCCGCCCGAGGTGCCGACGTCGACGTAGTCGATGCCGCGGGGCGCGAGCGCGGCGGCGCGGCGCAGGTCGTCCTTGAAGTACGAGTTGCCGCCATCGATCACGCAGTCACCGGGTGAGAGCACGTCGGCGACGCCCATCACGGTCGCCTCGGTGAACTTCTCCGGCACCATGATCCACGCCGCACGCGGGGCCGCCAGCTTGCTCGCGAGCTCCGCCAGCGAAGCAGCCCCGGTCGCACCCTCGGCGACCAGCGCAGCCACGGCGGCCGGGTTCACGTCGTAGACCACGCACGTGTGGCCGGCCCGCATCAGTCGACGCACCATGTTGGCGCCCATGCGCCCGAGTCCGATCATTCCGAGTTGCATGTGGAGATCCTCGCGTGGGTCCGCGTGAACGCTGGGGTCAGAGGACGCGCTCGATCACGTCGGCGACGCGCTCGAGATCGGCGGTGGTGTTGGGGCCGAGGTGCACGCGGAGCACCCGACGGCCGCGCTCGGCGAGCACCGCGAAGTCGCCGCGGGCCTGCGCGGCGGCGATGATGCCGAAGCCGTAACGACTGTCCGGAACCGGCAGCTCGCGCGCCGGCTCGGCGGTGATCTGCAGGAACACGCCGCTGTTGGGCCCGCCCTTGTAAGCCTGCCCGGTCGAGTGCAGGAACCGCGGGCCGAAGCCGACGCAGGTCGCCGCGTGGGTCTTGGCGCGCACCGCATGGCGGATGCGCTGCAGCACGCGCGTGTGCCGGTCGTTCATGTCGAGGTAGGCCAGCAGCCCGAAGTAGTCGCCGGTGCCGATGCGCGCCAGGTGGGCCCGCAGTGCGTCTTCGAGCGTGCGCGGAGAGCCGAGCGCGAGCGTGTTGGTGGCGTCGGTGAACACCGCGATCGAACCGCTGTTGCACAGCGGCGACTCGGCCGGCAGCTTGCCCTCGCGCTCGTAGGCGGCGGTCATGGCCTTGGTCGCGATCTTGCTGGCCTCGACGTCGGGTTGGTCGAAGGGGTTGCGCCCGATGACGGCACCGGCGACCGCGGTCGCGATCTCCCAGCGGTAGAACTCCTGCGGCAGCGCGTCGATGTCGGCGAGCTCGATGCGCACGACCGGTTGACCGGCGGCGACCAGCGCATCGACGGCGCGATCCTGGCTGGCATCCGGGGTCGAGCGCAGGCGCAGGTACGCGAACACGCGATCGTTGCCGTAGTTCGACGGCGGTGCCACCTGCTCGCCGTCGACCGGGATGATGGCCTTGCCGTCCTTGCCGAGCGACTCGGCGACGAGCTGCTCGAGCCACGCGCCGACGCTGGCGATCGCCGGCGAGGCCAGGATGGTGAGCTTGTCGCGGCCGGCGTTCGCGGCGACGCCGAGCACCACGCCGAGCGCGACGCCGGGGTTGTCGGCCGCGTGCGCGCTGTTGCGGCAGGCCTCGACCATCGGCGCGACCTCGCCGAGCACGCGCTCGGGCGACAGGCCCAGCAGTGCCGCGGGCACCATGCCGAAGTCCGACAGCGCCGAGTAGCGACCGCCGACCGACGGCACGCCCGCGAAGATGCGACGAAAGCCATCGGCCTTGGCCTGCGCCTCGAGCTTCGAACCCGGGTCGGTGATGGCCACGAAGTGCGCGCCGGCGTCACCGCCCTGCGCGGCCTTGGCCTGGGCCCAGAAGTGATCGAGAAAGACCTTGGGCTCGAGCGTGCTGCCCGACTTGCTCGCGACCACGAACAGCGTCTTGGCGAGGTCGAGGCCGGCGCCGGTGCGCTCGACCTGTGCGGGCACGGTGGAGTCGAGGATGACGAGCTTGGGCGCGCCCTTGGCGACGCGGGCGCCGTAGGTCTTGGCGAGCACGTCTGGGCATAGGCTCGAGCCGCCCATGCCCAGCAGCACCACCTTGGTGATACCCGCGGCGGTGATCTCCTTGGCGAAGGCCGCCAGCTCGCCGGCGCGCGGGCGCTGCTGCGCGACCAGATCGAGCCAGCCCATCCACTTGGCCTCGTCCCCGCCGGTCCACAGCGAGGCGTCGCGATCGAACAGCCGCGCGGTGGCACCGTCGCGATCCCACGCGGCCATGCGGGCGGCAACCGCCTCTGCGAGTGCGGTCGGCAGCGCCAGCTCGAGGCGATCGAGTCGCGGGCCCTGGGCCGCGCGCTGCTTGTCGGCGACGGTCGCGAGCAGGCCGTCCATCGCGTCGCGGAACAGCTCCAGCCCGCGCTCGAGCAGCAGCTGCGTGACGTCGTCGAAGTCGACGCCGACGGTCGCCAACGTCGTCATCACGCGTCGGGCCTCGTCGACGCCGGCGCGCAGCGTGGGCGCAACCTTGCCGTGGTCGCGGAACGCATCGATGGTCGCCGGCGGCGCGGTGTTGACGGTGTCGGGTCCGATGAGCTCGTCGATGTAGAGCGTGTCGGGGTAGGCCTTGTTCTTGGTGCCGGTCGAGGCCCACAGCATGCGCTGCGGCCTCGCGCCCTTGGCGGCCAGCGCCCGCCAGCGCTCGCTGGCGATCATCGGCTCGTAGATGTCGGCGTAGACGACCTTCGCGTTCGCGACCGCGACCTTGCCGCGCAGCGAGGCGATCGCGGCGGCATCGGCCCCGGGCTGCTTGGCCAGGCGGTCGAGTCGTGCGTCGACCTCGCTGTCGATGCGGCTGATGAAGAAGCTCGCCACACTGGCGATGCGGCCGATGTCCTGGCGCATCGCGACGCGGCGCTCGAGCGCGCGCACGTGACACTCGAGGATCTCGGCGTAGGCCTTGGCCGCGAAGATCAGCGTGACGTTGACGTTGATGCCCTCGAACAGCAGCTGCTCGATCGCCAGGCAGCCCTCGGGCGTGCCGGGGACCTTGATCATCAGGTTCGGCCGCGCGACCGTGCGCCACAGCCGGCGCGCCTCTTCGAGGGTGCCCTCGGTGTCGTTGGCGAGGCTCGGCGAGACCTCGAGGCTGATGAAGCCGTCGGCGCCGTCGGTGTCGTCGTAGACCGGTCGCAGCACGTCGGCGGCCTCGCGGATGTCGTCGATCGCCAGGCTCTCGTAGACCGACTTGGTGTCGCGCTCGGGGTCGCCCACCAGCTGTTGCAGGACGTCGGCATAGTCCTCGCTGCCGGCGATGGCCTGCTGGAAGATTGCAGGGTTGGAGGTCATGCCGCGCAGGCCGTCGTCACCCACCATCTTCAGGAGTTCGCCGCTGCGGGTCATGCCGCGGCGGATGTAGTCGAGCCAGATGGACTGTCCCTGGGCGGCGAGGGCGACGAGCGGATTCATGGGGGCCTCCGGCCGAGCGAAGCGCTCGGGCACGGGGAGGTTATGCCGCCGGGTTGGCCGCCTCAACCGGCGATGGGGCGAAGGGCGGTAACATTCGTCGCGGCGTGTGTCGTCATCGTCGCTCGACCAGGTCGAGCGGGCCCGCACCACCCCGGCCGGCGGTGGGGCGGCGGCGCCCGCAAACCTGCACGGCGCACCCACGAGAAGGACACCACGACATGCAAGGCTTCGATCAGTTCACTGCCCACACGATCGCGCAGTTCGGCAAGATGCTGCGCAACCTCGACACTTGGCTCGGCAAGGGCGTCGAGCTCGCGACCGCGAAGAAGTTCGATCCCGACGTGTTGCTGGGTCTGCGCCTGGTGCCCGACCAGTTCGCGCTGGTGCGGCAGGTGCAGAGCGCGTGCGATACTGCCAAGCTGGCCGCGGCGCGCATGGCTGGCAAGGACGCGCCCAAGCACGAAGACAACGAGACCACGCTCGCGCAGATCCGCGAGCGCATCGCGTCGGTGCTGGGTTACCTCGAGGGCTTCAACGACGCCGACTTCAAGGGCGCCGAGGAGCGCCGCATCAGCCTGCCGTGGATGCAGGGCAAGTGGACCCCGTCGGCCTCGTACTTCGGCGAGTTCGCGGTGCCCAACTTCTACTTCCACGTCAACATGGCGTACGCGATCCTGCGGGCCAACGGGGTCGACCTGGGCAAGATCAGCTACATCGGCTCGCTGCCGATGAACGACCCCTGAACGCGGCGTCGGTGCACGACGAGGGCGAGCGGCCTACTTGACGCCCTTGCCCTCGTTCTCCTTGGCCTTGATGCGCTTGAGCACGGCCTCGGCGTCCTCGATGACGGCGTCCTCCTCGGTCTTCTTCTCGGAGCCCATCTTGTCGAGGTTGACGTCGACGCTCTCGAAGCGCGCGAGCATCTGGTAGAGCCCGAGGCGGCTGCCGGGTGCGGGGCCTTCGACGTCCTTGTCGTCGTCCTTGGCGGGCACGTGGATCTCGCCGCGCGCGCCATCGATGACGCACTGGTGGGCGGTCTTCAGCACGGCCTCTTCGTTGCCGTTGGCGGGCAGGTCGGCCAGGAACGGAAACTTCGACTTGTAGTGGGTGATGAAGGTGTCGAGCGCCGCACCCGAGCCGCAGCGGGCGAACAGCGGGTCGTACTTGTCCGGCACCACCGCGGTCTTGGAGTCGATGACGTTGTCGGCGTCGCGGACCGCGAAGTCGCTGCCGGCGGTCGACAGCATCGCGAAGTCGGTCAGCAGCTGCGCGTAGATGATCGAGCGCAGGAACGCCTTCTTGAGCGCCACACCCCCCAGCTTCTTCGAGAACACGAAGGTCAGCTCGTTGTAGCCGCCGCCGAGATCCTCGCGGTGGACGCCGAAGCCGAGGTCGGGATCGATCTTCACGCCCTTGGCCTTGGCCGGCACCTTTGCGGAGCCCTCGACCGCCCAGATCGAGTGGGTCTCGTTGAGGTACTCCTCGCGATCCTTCAGCTCGCGCAGGTCGGTGAGCTTGATGATGAGCTCCTCGTTGGCGCGGATCTCCTTGGCCCAGCCGAGGAACGGCGTGTCCATCGACTGCTCCCACGTGAGCGCCGGCGGCTCCTCTTGCCCGAGCTCCTGCTTGATCTGGCGCAGCACGCTGCGGAACGGCTGATCGCCGGCGACGACCCGACGGGCATACAGCCGCACCTTCATCCAGTCCTCCCAGATGGCGGCCTTGTCGTCGACGAAGTGCTTGCGCATCGCTTCGACCGGCGCCTTCACGTCGGCCGGCAGTGCCTCGATCGCGGCGGCGGCCTCGGGGCTGTTGAAGAACTGCAGCAGCTTCAGCTGCCCGTACATGCGGAGGATCTGCTCCTTTTGATCCTCGCCGTAGCCACGGAACACGCGGTGGATGAGATCCGCGTAGTCGCGGCGCGCATCGCTGCGGAACGCCCACGCGTCGGCCTCGGCGGTGCCCGTCACGATCGCGCGGATCTTCTGCTCCTCGGTGAGACCACCGGCGAGCTTCACCACCGAGGCGACGCCGGCTTGGATCTCGTAGTTGTAGGTGCCGTCGGAGGCGGCCTCGGTCTCGGTGACCGGCGGCACGTTCTGCAGGGTGTAGATCTTCTGCAGGACCGGCATCAGCTTCTCGCGCGTCGGGTGCGGCGGCACCTCGGCGGCGACGAGCTCGTTGGTCTTCGGCTCGCCCTTTTGCAGGTCCATCTGCCGCGCGAGTTCCTTCTCGCGGCTGTCGTCACACCCGGCGACGGCGTTACCGAGCAGCGGCAGGAGGACGAGCACGGTGGCAGTGCGGGCGGGGCGCTTGCGTTGCATCCGGGGGGCTCCACGTCATGGCGCGCGCACGTGCGCGTCGGCGGGTGTGCACGAACCAGGGCTGGTGAGGGATCTAGAGGGGGTCACGGTAGGAAAACGACCATGGGCTGTCAAACACGCGATGGCGAGCTGTCGGGCCGCGCGCGACTCGTCGCGACCCTCGCTCGAGCGACCCTCGCGTGTGCCATCGGGGCGCACGTGCGTGGCTTGACCCGGCCCTCGATCCGGCGCATGTTACGTAACGTCAGCCTGCGGGCGAAAGCCGCACGTGGGCCACGAGGAACGCTGTCCCATGAGCATGGAAACCACGACCGAGCCCACCGATACGCAGCCCACCGTGACCCCCGACAGCGGTGCCACGGCCGACGCCGCCGCGGGGCTCATCTTGACGGAGCTCGCCGCCGAGAAGGTCCGTGAGTTCCGCGAGCAGGACAAGGTCGAGCCCAACTACGCCCTGCGCGTGAAGGTGATGGGCGGCGGCTGCTCGGGTTTCCAATACGATCTCTACTTCGATACCAAGGCCGACGGCGACTACGAGTTCGAGAGCCACGGTGTGCAGCTCATCTCCGATCAGATGAGCTTCATGTACCTCATGGGCACCGTGATCGACTACGTCGACAGCCTGCAGGGGCCGGGGTTCAAGTTCCAGAACCCGAACTCCACCGGCTCGTGCGGCTGCGGCTCGTCGTTCTCGGTGTGATGCGCAGCGGATCGGGCGCGCTTCACAGCCCGACCCGCACGCCGAAGTCGCGACACGCGTTGCGGGTGCGCTTGCGCCTCTCGCCATCGAGCAGCTTGAAGCTGCTCTTGGCGGCCTCGTCGAGCTTCATCTTGCACGCCGCGAGGGTCGCGAGCTCGTTGCCCTCGCCCGAGGGCTGCTTGTAGCGGCTCTTGTTGGCGTACTTGTACGTGTCCTTCGCGTTGCCGGCCTTCCACGCGGCGCGGGCACGCTCGAGCGCCTCGGCAGCATCGAGCCCGGCGTCGCTGCTGCGCTCGCCGGCGCCCGCTGCCGAGTCGGCGCCCTTGGACTTGCTCGGCCGGTTCGTCGCCGGGGTCGCAGTGGCGGTGGTGCCCGCCTGCGCGACGGTGTCGGTGCGCCCGTCGTCGGTGGGCGCGGCAGCGCCTGCGTCGTCGGCCGCGGCGGCGTCGGTCTCCGCTGCATCGGCGTCCTTGGTGCCGCCGGCCGCGGCGGCATCGGTCTCCGCTGCGTCGGCCGCGGCGGCGTCCTCGGTGTCGTCGGCCTGCGCGGCCGCGTTACCGCCGCGCGCGGCGTCGCCGTTGCCGTCGCGCGCGGCGTCGCCGTTGCCGTCGCGCGCGGCGTCGCCGTTGCCGTCGCGCGCGGCGTCGGCACCACCGTTCGCAGCGCCACCGTCCGCAGCGCCACCGTTCGCAGCACCGCCGTCGCGTGCGGTGCGATCGTTCGCGCTGCGATCGAGTGTTGCGCCGCCGGCCGGACCTGCGCCTGCGAGCGCCTGACGCGAGGCCTCCGGTGTCGCGGTGCTCGGCCCTGCGCTGCAGCGGGCGATGATCACGGCCAGGCACGCGGCCGCCAGCACGCCGCCGATGGCCCAACGGCTGATCGCGTTCGGCGTGGTCGTCGGTGGATCGAGCGCGCGCTCGGTCGCGCCACCGCGGACGGTGACCCCGCGCTGCGGCGGGTTCTTCGGCGCCGTCGCATGCACGGTGGCGCCCGACACCACCGCTGCGCTCGCGGGCGCTGCGATGGGCCCAGCGGCGTCGGCGGATGTCGGACCTGCGCTCGGGCTCGACGCCTCCGACCCTTGCACGAGACTCGCGAGTGCCGCGGCCTCCAGTGCGGCGTCGTCGTCGTCGGGCGCGGGGTCCTGCGCCGCCGCGTGGGTCGGCGCGGGCTTGTTGGCGGACGCCGCAGGCTCGTCGATCAACCACTCGTCGGGCAGCTCGAGCACGGCCTTGGGCAGGTCGGCCGCAGCGGCGGCGACGGCGGGTGGCACGACGCGCGGCGCCGAGGCATCGTCGCTCGGGCTCGCGCCGCGACCGACCTGGGGTGGGGGCGGGAGTTTGGCCATTGGTGCTCCGGGCTGCCTGCTCCGACCGACCGTGGCCGGTGCGTTCCAAGCGTACGCCCAGCCCATGGTACTCGTGCAGCACCTGCGAGCGCACGGTTTCGAGCCACACTCGTGACGCGAATGCACGCCAGCTTTCCCTTCGATCTCGGCGCGAGGCTCGAGCGCAGCGATGCGCCGCTGCCCGACCCCGGCCGCCTGCGGCATGCCGCCGTGCTCGCGATCTTGCAGCCGGTGGCCGAGGCCGCGCCGAAGGTGGTGTTGATCGAGCGCGCAGGGTCGCTGCGCGCCCACGCCGGTCAGCTCGCGTTCCCGGGCGGCAAGCCCGAGAGCGTCGATGCCACCTTGGTCGACACCGCGCTGCGCGAGGCCGAGGAGGAGGTCGGACTGCCGCGCACGCACGCGCAGGTGATCGGTCGCCTCGACTCGGTGCCGACGCCGACCGGCTTCCTCATCACGCCGTTCGTCGCGTGGGCGCGCGAGGGCTGGGAGCCGGTCGCCTGCAGCCCTGAGGTCCACCGCATCCTGACGCCCAGCTTCGATCTGTTGCGCGACCCCGCAATCCATCGCCTCACCGGCCGCGGCGTGTGGGAGGGCATCCACTACGAGATGCACGAGTTCGCAATCCACGATCCACCGCTGTGGGGAGCGACCGCCCGCATGATGTGGGATCTGCTCGGCCGCATCCGGGGCGAGGCTGCACCATGACGACCATCGACGACGCCACGCTGCGTCGCCAGCTCCGTCGACTGCAGCGGATGCTGCCCGACGCGACCTGTGCCCTGCACCATCGCAACGCCTGGGAGCTGCTGGTCGCGACCATCTTGTCGGCGCAGTGCACCGACAAGCTCGTCAACGAGGTCACGCCGGGGCTGTTCGCCCAGCACCCCACACCGGCCTCGCTGGCGAAGGCCGAGCAGGCCGCGATCGAGCGGCTCGTGGGGCGTGTGACCTTCTTTCGCAACAAGTCGAAGTTCATCATCGCGACCGCTCGCGCGATCGTCGAGCGCCACGGCGGCGAGGTGCCACGTGAGCTCGACGCGTTGGTGAAGCTCCCCGGGGTCGCGCGCAAGACCGCCAACGTCGTGCTCGGCACCGCGTATGGCATCGCCTCGGGCGTGGTGGTCGACACCCACGTCGAGCGCGTCGCCACGCGGCTCGGCTTCGTGGACGTCGAGGGGCCGGTTGCGATCGAGCAGATGCTGATGGCGCGGGTGCCCAAGCAGCGCTGGGTGCTGCTCGCCCACCAGCTGATCCTGCATGGGCGACAGACCTGCAGCGCGCGCAAGCCCAAGTGCGACGCGTGCCCGCTGGCGCCCGATTGTCCGGCCTCGGAGGTCGGTTGAGCGCGGCCGCGCCGCTGCTCACCCCCGAGCTGCTGACGCGGCTGTCGAGTGCCGCGGCGGCGGCGGGTCTGCTGCGTCTTGGCGTCGTGCGCCTCGATCATCCCGGTTTCGATCACGCCAGGGCCGCGCTGGCGCGGTTCCTGGCCGAGGCACGCGAGGGTGAGATGGAGTTCCTGCGGCGCACGCAGGCGGTCCGCCGCGATCCGACGCAGATGCTGCCCGAGGCGCGCTCGCTGCTGGTGGCGGCGGTGCCCTACCGCGGCGCCGCGGGACCGATCGCGCGCTACGCCCAGGCCGCCGACTACCACACGCTCGTGCACGGTCGGCTCGAGCACGTGACCGAGGCGCTGGCGCAGGTGCTACCGCAGGCGCGGGCGTTGATCTGCGTCGACACCAAGCCGGTGCTCGAGCGCGCTGCGGCTGCGCTGGCCGGGCTGGGCTTCCTCGGCAAGCACGGCTGCGTGATCGTGCCGGGGCTCGGGAGCTTCGTGCTGCTGGGCGCGATCCTCACGGACGCGCGCTGGGCCGGGGAGGACGCGGTCGCCAGCGACCCGGCCACGCTCGCGCGGCTGCGCTGGGATCAGTGCGGCGCGTGCACGCGATGCCTCGACGCCTGTCCGACGGCCGCGTTGGTGGCCCCCGGCGAGCTCGACGCGCGGCGCTGCATCTCGTACCTCACGATCGAGCACCGCGGTGCGATCGACGAGCCGCTCGCGTCGGCGATCGGCGAGCGGCTGTTCGGCTGCGACGTGTGCCAAGAGGTCTGCCCCTACAACGCCGCACCCGATCGCGAGTCACGGGTGCCGAGCGTCGCGTGGCTCGAGCCGCCGCCGGGGCCACCGCGGACGACCGATCCGTGGCGCCTGGTCGCGATCGGGAGCGCAACCTGGCGGGCGTGGGCCAAGCACACGCCGCTGCGTCGCGCGTCGCGTCGCGCGATGCGGCGCAACGCGCTGGTCATGCTGGGCAACGTCGACCAGCCGCTCTCGTCCGAGCAGCGCGCCGTGCTCGACGCACTCAGCCGCGACGACGATCCTCACATCGCCGCGGCGGCGCGTCGCGTGGTGTCGCGTCGGCCGCAATGACGGCGCTCAAGGAGGCTCCCAGCGCGGAGCACGGCCGGCCGCGATCGCCTCGCTGGCCGCGATCGCGGTCGCGAGGTACCCGTCGTGGTCCGCGCGGCGCGCCGCGACGGTGGCGCGCTCGAGCGCCGCGCCGGCCTCGTCGCGGCGGTGCAGCTCGAGCAGCGCACGCGCGTGCTGGAGCTCGAGCTCGGCCTCGAGCTCGGGGTCGTGGATCGCGAGCGCCTCGCCCAACGCGAGCTCGATCACCGCGATTGCGTCGGCGAAGCGCGACATCGCGAGCAGCACCCCGGCCTCGTAGCCGCGGGCGATCGGCACGTCGTTGGGCAAGGCCGAGGGGATGCGCTGGTAGAACGCGACCTGCTGGCGCGCCGACGCCAAGGCCTCGTCGAGTCGCCCGAGCTTCTGCAGCGCCTCGGTACGGCCCTCGATCCCGGCGCCGGCCGCACGCAGATCCGGATCGAGCTTCGTCGCCAGGGCCTGCACGCGATCGAACTGCGCCAGCGCGTCTTCGAAACGGCCCTGCGTGATCCACACGCGGCCGACGCCGATCATCGGCAGCACCAGGTCTGGGTGGGTGTCACCGTAGAGCTCGTGCAGCATGGTGAGCGCGCGCTCGAAGTGGGCGAGTGCCGCATCGAGAACACCGCGCTCGTAGTACGCGTCGCCGAGGTTGATGAGGCAGCTGGAGATCTCGAGCCGGTCACCCGCGCGCTCGAAGATCTCGAGCGCGCGCAGGTGCAGCGCGAGCGCTTCGTCGCGGTGGTGGGCGCGATCGTGGGCCAGCGCGAGGTTGATGAGCGCCGCGCCGACGTCGGTCGAGTCGGGGCCGAATGCGGCCGCGAACGCCGCCCGAACCGACTCGAGCTGCGCGATCGCGTAGTCGTGATCGCCCATCGCGTCGGCGACCGCTGCCAGGGCCCCGCGCGTCCGCGTCGCGAGCGGGTGATCGCCGCCCAAGGTCGCGGTGATGTCCGCCAGCACGCGCTCGTAGTGGGCCCGCGCGCCGGCGAGGTCGCCGGCGTCGTGGTGGAGCTTGCCGACGTTGGAGCCGATGCTGAAGGCCAACACGCGCTCGTCGTCGCGGTCGGCGATGCGCGCGAGCGCGGCGTCGAACTCGGCCTGTGCTTGCTCGGCGTGGCCGAAGGTCGAGTAGGCCGCGCCGGTGACGTTGCCGAGGCGTGCCGCGAGGCGGGGCGGCGAGCCAGCGCGGCGCAGCGTGGCGTGGGCCAGCGCCGACCAGCGCATGGCCTCGTCGAAGTCGCGGTCGCGCTCGCTGGCAATCCACACCAGGCCGGCCGCGGCATCGGTGGCGACCTCGTCCAGCGCGAGCCCGAGCGCGCCGTAGACCGACTCTTGGTAGGCCGCGCGGGCCTCGGCGACGTGCCCGAGCGCCTCGAGCACGTCGCCGTCGACCTGCAGCATCTCTGTGATCGCCGGCTCGTAGGCGAGCGCGCGCGCGGTCGCGAGTGTGGTGTCGGCGAGCGCGAGCGCGTCGAGGTTGCGCCCGGCATTGTGTGCGACACGGATGCGCTCGACGTCGCTACG
>WBZX01001787.1_pt1 | contig 15625 bp, 9 predicted proteins | sample 5204211 | NCBI WGS metagenome assembly WBZX01 (sample SAMN12344362, study PRJNA552823) | activated sludge metagenome | biome: Activated sludge suspended growth; feature: Nitrification reactor; material: Wastewater; isolation source: activated sludge from nitrification reactor of wastewater treatment...
GGACGACAGACTGTTCAATAGTCCTATGAATGTATTGATCTACGGCCAGGTCTATAAGCCTAACCACCGGGAATGTCTCGGGGAAGCGCTCAAAGCCCTGGAAAAGGAGGGTATTGCCATATTTGCTGACCAGGCATACTGGAGGCAGACTGATCCTGTGATCCGTGATCATCAGGGGGTGACCCTGTTTAAAAACTTCGAAGTCAATCCTATAGACGTAGTCATGGCCTTTGGAGGCGATGGTACTGTATTGGGTGCCATCTCCCTGGTCAACGAATACCAGGTCCCTGTCATGGGGATCAATCTGGGAAGGCTTGGCTTCCTGTCCAGTATCGAGGGGAAAGTGGTGGGATTTGCGGTGAGTGAACTGGCGAAAGGGAGATACCACTACGATGAGCGGTCGATGATCCGGCTCGAGACCACTGCGGATATATTCAAGGGTTCGAAGGTGGCGCTAAATGATTTTACACTCCACAAACGGGATACCTCGAGTATGATCACCATTCATACCTATATCGATGGAGAGTTGCTCAATTCCTTCTGGGCGGATGGTCTCATCATAGCGACTCCGACCGGGTCCACAGGATATTCGTTGAGTTGCGGAGGCCCGATTGTTTTCCCAAACTCTGGCAGCATCGTAATCACTCCTGTAGCACCTCACAATCTTTCAGTGCGGCCTATCGTCGTGCCGGATACCAGTGTGATCTCCTTTGAAATCGAAGGACGTGCGGAGAATTTTCTGTGTACACTCGACTCACGATTTGAAGCCGTGACGGCAGACGATAAGTTGACGGTCAGAAAGGCTGACGTAGTAACCCGGTTTATACAATTGTACAATTATTCTTTCCTGCGAACACTCCATGACAAGCTCACCTGGGGTAAAGACTCCCGCAACTGATGGCAAAGCTTCATGTGCCTGTCGAGTGGAACGGGAAGATCTATCATGCCGATCTCCACAACGGACATTGTCTGGCCATACCACTCGATCATACACATCCGCAACCAAATGCTTACTACGCTCCGTTGTATGAAGCGACTCCGGTTAAAGCAGGAGACTGGGTAGGGGACACAAGAGAAGGAGCTGCGGTCAATTTTTTCAATGTTCGTATCAATCCGCATGGTAATGGCACACATACAGAATGTGTAGGGCATATTTCCAAAAAGCGTTATTCAGTGCATGAAAGCCTGGGTGACGGTTTCTGGATTGCTCAGTTAATATCTGTGTATCCCACTACCCAGAATAATGGGGATAAAGTGATCGATCAACTCGAATGGGAGGAAGGAATTGAAGCTATCATCATCAGGAGCCTGCCAAACTATCCGGATAAAATGTTCAGGCATTATGGCGGCACCAACCCGGCATATCTCGATGCTTCAGTGGCGGGAAAGATGGCAGAGGCTAAAATTTTGCACCTGCTTCTTGATCTGCCGTCAGTAGACAGGGAAGAGGATGGCGGGATGTTATCTGCCCATAAGGCCTTCTGGCAATACCCTGGAGCCCCTCGCCTTGAGGCCACCATTTCGGAGATGATCTATATTGACAATGTGGTTCCCGATGGCTTATATTTACTTCAGATTCAAATGCCTGCCATGGAGTTGGATGCCAGCCCCAGCAGGCCCTATATCTACCCACTGAGATGAGACCCATGTATGCTAACCGATCGCAGACCTACGAGGCCTTCCTGGCTATCGAGGAGAGTGCATACAAGGAAAAAATACAATACATCGAGGAGAATTTCTTCATGTTACGCCAACTGGAGGCCGAGGAATATTTTGATATGATGGTCCTCTATGGTGAGGCGCTATTTGAAGCCGGGGAGTACGCAAGACAGGCCAAGCTGGCGGATCACATCGTAGAGATGAGTATCGGGCGCAATATCCTCTTGCATCGCGATCAGGATGTCTATTTTGAAACGCTTTTCAAAAAGGCAGCCTCACTGCACAATCTTGAAAAGATAGACCAGGCTGTACATATCCTCAAGGAACTGGTCAAGATCAATCCTGATCATGAGAGCACTAAGTTATTCCTGATCAATTGTCTCATCCGGCAGAAGAAACCTACAGTGCGCCCATACAGGAATATCAGTTTGTTGCTCTTGCTTTCCAGTGCGGTAGTCATCGCGGCAGAGCTTATCTTCGTGCGCCACTTTTGGCCTTCATGGACGTCTATTGTAGAAATCGTCCGCAACGGATTATTTATCAGCGGCGTGATCTTGCTGATCGCGGGTGAGGTGATGGTCAGATACCGTGCAGTAGAAGATGTATATAGCTTCTCCAGGGAGACCAAGCGAAAGAAGGAGGGGCAGGAGGTGGAATAGATATAAGGGAACTCCAAATAGCGGAACCTGATTTTATTTGTGCTTTCGTAGCTCACCTGGCCGAATCCCCTTTTTCTTCAAAAACACCCTGTTAAAATATGTAAGGGATTTGTACCCAGAGGCTAAGGCAATTTCACTAATTGGTTTATCCGTTTCGATCAATAGTTGGCACGCATGCCCTATTCGGATATCATTGACATAGTCAGAAAAAGTTTTTCCACTCGTTCGCTTAAAGAATTTGCAAAAGGCACTTTCTGAAAGGTGAAGAAAGGATGCTGCCTTTTGAATGGAAACCTGTCCTCTGAATTCCTTTTGAACATATTGGAATACCTTGTTGATCCGAGCCTGGTTCTCATTCCCCTTGATCAAGTGAACTCGATCCGTGGCAAGTGATGATGATTTTAACAAGGATAGTTTTTGCAACACGTGTAGAAGGGAAATAAGTGAACCGGCATTTTCATTTTCCTGTATCCCCTTAAGGTATTCCTGAAGGTCCTTATGGGAGGCAATGGAAAAGGCTAAACCAAATTGAGACCTTGCCAACAACCTGGCGACATCTTTCATTTCGGGGTATTGCAACATGGGCTCTACAAAGGAAGGAGGAAATTGAATGACCAGCGCCTTGCAACTTTCGTTCTTGAGCTTATCACTTACCCAGGTATGGGGCAGGAGGGGGCCTATCAACACAAGATCACCTTCGTCAAAGGGTTCATAACTATCCCCAACCATACGCTTACCTTTTCCCTTTAGAATCCAGGTCAGTTCATATTCCGGATGGTAGTGCCAGAGAAACTCAAAGGCCGGTACATTAACTTCATAACACAAGTAGGACCGCTGGTGAGGCTTGTGGGCAACATACTCTAACCTTGGTTTCATACTCTATTGCTTTGCATACTGCATAATACACTAAAAAACGTCAATATAGTGCTAAAAAAGGGTAAACATGTGCCATTTTAGCCATGGGTTGCAGCATACATTTGAGTCAAATCATACAACATGCCACTACCAACCGCGATTCAATCTTTTCTAAGCGAACCCTATGTGTTAACACCTGAACAAATTGACTACTACCAGCAATACCGCTATATTAAACTTAAGCAGGTGTTGAATGAAGAGTCACTCCTTTACTTTAATCAGGTGATCACCGACCGGGTCAACCAAATGAATACGGTGAATACTGCACTGCAGGAGCGGAATACATATGGCAAAGCCTTCCTTCAACTATTTAACCTATGGAGAGAAGATGAGTTGGTCAGAGCGCTTGTCTTCAGTAAGCGACTGGCCAGATTGGCCACCGACCTGATGGAAACAGATGGCGTACGTATCTATCATGACCAGGCACTTTTTAAAGAAGGTGGTGGGGGTATCACTCCGTGGCATGCCGACCAATATTACTGGCCCCTTGAGACCGATAAGACCATAACCATATGGATTCCATTACAAGCTACGCCGCTGGCACTAGGGCCATTGGAATTTAGTGCCGGAAGCCATCAATTGTTGGAAGGAAGGGATCTTGAAATCAGTGATGAAAGCGAAAGGGCTATTGAACAAAAACTTAGATTGACTGATTTCAGGCATGTGATTGAACCCTTTGATGCAGGTGAGGTTAGCTTTCATTCTGGATGGGTGTTTCACAGGGCCGGAGCCAATATCACAGACCAGATGAGAAAAGTCATGACGATCATCTACATGGATAAGAACATGAAACTCAAAAATCCGGAGAACGAGAACCAGGTCAATGATTGGAACTCATGGTGCCCCGGAGCAAAGGTTGGTGAGATTATTGACACGCCACTCAATCCTGTTTTGCATACAGGTATGTAGCGACAGAAGATTCCATTTTGGTCACCCACACAAATCACATGTCAATGAAATTGATAACACTGCAGTGTGTACTGGTCATGAGTATAATGCTTATGCATGATGCACGTGCTCAGCATGAAAGTCCATTTGACAAAATCAACCAGATTCCTGAAGCCTTGTCCCCATTAAATCTATCTCAGGTCATGCCAACAGGCTGGCTCAAAACCCAACTTGAAGAAAACCTCAGAGGGTTTACAGGTCATCTGGACAGCCTCGTGCCTGAGCTGATCATAGAAGATGATATCTATGGGACTGACCGTTTGACCAGGCAAGTTAAAAGCAAAGATCTAGGAGCATTATCTGATGCAGGAGAATGGCAGGTTCAGTTTCTGTGGTGGAACAGTGAGACCCAGGGCAACTGGTGGGATGGGTATATCCGATCTGCCATCCTTACAAATGATACAGGCCACCTGAAAAAAATTAAGGCACATATCCAATCTATACTGGCTACCCAGGACACGGATGGTTACCTCGGCATCTATGACACAGATCTGCGATACAATTTCGAAACAGAAAACGGAGAGCTCTGGGCTAAAACCACTCTACTCAGGAGTCTGCTGGCATGGTATGCATATACGGGAGATTCAGTCGTATGGATAGCTGTGAAAAGGGCAGTTGACAATGTAATGGTCAATTATCCGCCCGGCCTCTCCCATCCGTTTCATATCCACAAGCCTGATGCCGGAGGACTGACGCATGGCCTGGTATTTACAGATGTACTTGAAACGATGTACCGACTTACAGGCCATCAAGCCTATCTTGATTATTGCCTATTCCTCTACCGTGATTTCTCACAACAAGAGTTGAACGAAGATGGACAATATGATAAGCTGGTCAAACCTGGTGTCCCTTTATTAGGTCATGGGGTCCATACCTATGAACAATTACGCCCATTGGCAGTATCCTATTATGCGTCAGGCAATGTCCAGTTGAAAACGGCAATGGATATCTTTCTTCAAAAAATAGAAATCACCACCAATCCTTCAGGTGCGCCTACCGGAGATGAATTTATCGGTGGCAGGAATGCAGATGCTACACACTCCGGTTATGAATATTGTGCTGTGCACGAGTTGATGGATAGCTATATCAGCTTGTTGATCAAGACGGGCGATGTATCCTATGGAGATAAAGTGGAGCGACTTTTCTTCAACGCTGCGCAGGGTGCAAGACATCCATCAGCGAGTGCTATTTGCTATCTCAAGACAGATAATTCCTATTACCTGACGGGCGGAAAGAATGGTGATACGAGTGATAAAAATCAAACGCGTTACCGCTATTCTCCTGTGCATAAAGAAGCGGCTGTATGTTGCGTGCCGAACGCCGGGAGAATAGGGCCTTACTACATTCAACATATGTGGATGCAGGAAGACAATGCACTGGTCGCTGAATTGCTGGGACCTTGTGAAGTAAGCACAATAATGGGAGGCCATCGTATCCTACTCAAGGAGATAACAGAATATCCCTATGCGCATAAAATCCGGTTTGAAGTTTCAACCGGCGAGCCGATGAAATTTCAATTAAAAATCAGAAAACCATCCTGGGCCAATGATGTTAAGTCTTCCCTGCCCTATACCCTTAAAGATGGATATATTGTTATAGACAAGACATGGGGCAAAACAACAGTACTTTCCATTGAATTTATTTCACAACCCGTCCTGCAACATACAAGTCAAGGGGAAATCTATTTTACCTATGGCCCTTTAGTCCTTGCACATCCTATCGAGGCGGTTGAAACCATCACCCGACAATATGCTGTAAGTACCTGCAAGGAAATGAAGTACGCCCCTGTCCCGAAAACAATTTATCAGTACATTTCGAAGCCAGGGCCTCAGATAAAAGAGCGCAGGGATAAGCCAATGAACTTTTTGACCTCAATGTTTAACCCTGACAGTGGAATAGAAGAAACCATAGACCTGGTTCCCATGGGCCAAACTATATTAAGGCAAGTCACCTTTCAACAATACCGCAAGGAATAACCTCCACCAACTTGAAAATACTATTTACATGCACGTACTGGGGATGCGAGGATATGGAGGCAGAAGCCTTTGTGGATAAGGTAATCCTTTCAGGTTATGATGGAATAGAAATATCTCTTCCACCATCAGGGCCATTTACAGGTGCATTTCTCAGGAAACTTGATAAGGTCAGGGCGCAGCGACCGGATTTTGTATTTATCGCCCAGCAACTGACAACCCCGGAAAATGAAAAGGTCGATACCTATATCCGGAAAATGGAACGAAGAATGGCTGAGTTGATTTCGTACCAACCACATTTTATTAATTCACATACCGGTACGGATTATTTTACTTTTGATGATAATTGCAGGGTGATTGAGGCTGCCATGCAGATGAGCAGTCAATCAGGAAAACCGATATATCATGAAACCCATCGTGGAAGATTTTCTTTTCATGCACCTACATTATTATCGTATCTCCGAAAATTTCCGGAGCTAGCGTTGGCGGCTGATTTTTCTCATTTTTGTGTTGTTTCTGAAAGCATGCTTCAGGGACAGGAAGATATGCTTCAAGCGATTATCCCGCATGTAGCCCACCTTCACGCCAGGATAGGCAGTGAGCAAGCACCACAGGTCAATGATCCAATTGCTCCAGAGTGGCAAAACCACATGGATATCTACATGTCCTGGTGGAAAAATATACTGGATATTGGGAAAGGAAAGGGTTTGGAAGCATTTACGATTACTCCTGAATTTGGCCCTTATCCCTATATGCCTCAGGCCCCCTTTACGCAGGAAGCCTTGAGCAATCAATGGATAAGTAATATATTTATCGCCAATAATCTGAAGCAAATTCTTACATGAGCCCGATCAAGTACATTTATATAGCAATTCTGGTGTTGGTGATGCAAGGCCGATTGGCAGCCCAGATCTACCATGTCGAGCCACCCAATTGGTGGATCGGCATGAAAAATCAAAACCTTCAATTGCTGGTGCATGGTAATGCAGTCAATGAGACCACTCCTGTGATCAATTACCCCGGAGTAGTCATTCAAAATGTGCATGAGGCGGAGAGCAAGAATTACCTCTTCCTTGACCTGTATATTTCCACTACCGCAAAGCCTGGCGGGTTTACCATCTTTTTTGTCAAGGAAGGAGATACCCTGTATACGCACAACTATACTTTGCTGGGCAGAGACCAGAGTGCTCCGATAAAGGGATTCAATTCATCAGACGTCATCTATCTGCTCAATCCAGACCGGTTTGCCAATGGGGATGTTACAAACGATATCGTTCCGCCATTGAAAGAACAAAAGATCGACCGAAAGGAGCCATTTGCACGGCATGGAGGAGACATCAAGGGCATCATCGATCACCTCGATTATATTTCCAAAATGGGCTTTACGGCTATCTGGTCAACTCCCTTGCTGGAAAATGACATGGCCTCCTATTCTTACCATGGGTATGCGATCACCAACCATTATAAGGTAGATCCCAGATATGGGACATTGCAGGACTATAAGGACCTGGCCACCAAATCCAGGGAAAAGGGTATCAAACTGGTATTTGATGCGGTACTCAATCATACGGGTACAGGGTATTGGTGGATGAAAGACCTTCCATTCAGGGATTGGATCAACAGGGTGGACTCTTTTGAACAAACCAATCACAGGAGAACGGTCAACCAGGACATATATGCTTCAGCGTATGATAAGTCCCTATGGGCTGATGGTTGGTTTAGCCCCTCGATGCCTGATATGAATGGGAGGAATCCTTATATGGCCAATTATCTAATCCAGAATACCATTTGGTGGATAGAAACACTGCACCTGGGGGGCCTTAGACAGGATACGTATGGATATTCGGATAAGGAATTCTTAAAAAACTGGAGTTGCCGTGTGATGGATGAATATCCTGATTTCAGTATGGTAGGTGAGGAATGGAGTTATAACCCATTGATTACTTCATACTGGCAAAAGGGAAAAATCAATTATGACGGGTATACGAGTTGCCTGACAACAGTCATGGATTTTGCGATGCAATCCGCGCTTGTAGAAGGCTTGAAGAAAAAGGAAGGCGCCAACCTGACCGATGGACTGAACAACTTATATGAATCACTGGCAAATGATTTTGCCTATGCTGATCCAAATAACATTTTGGTCTTTGGGGACAACCATGATATGGACAGGTTGTATACTCAACTGGGAGAAGACCTCGAGTTAACAAAGATGGCTTTAACCTATTTGCTGACCATACGGGGTATCCCGCAGATCTATTATGGCACTGAGGTATTGCTGGATAATACAGGATTCCACAAAAATGATGGATTGATCCGTGCTGATTTTCCAGGTGGATGGAAGGAGGATGCCGTCAATGCATTTAAAGGAATAGGAATGACTGCTGACCAAAAAAATATGCAGGCCTATCTGAAACAATTGCTCAACTGGAGGAAAAATAATCCTGTCATTGCTACCGGGCAGACCATGCATTTTGCGCCATTTGACGGTGTGTATGTTTATTTCAGGTACAATGCTGAAAAAACCATCATGGTCGTCATGAATAAAAATGAAGCAGATACCACCATTGATATGAAGCGGTTTGCTGAAATCATCGGGCAGAAGACAAAGGCAGAGAATGCACTGACCGGTGAAATTATATCCGGCCTTTCCAATCTGACCGTGAAAGGAAAAACAGTAAGTATATTTAATGTGAACTAATACCATTCACACCACCAATGAAAAATGTTTTGAAGCTGGAAGAGCTGGGATTGCTCCTGCTCTTCACTATGGCCTATTTCCGTTTTTTTCCGGGCCACCTTGGACTATATGCAGGACTCTTCTTTGTCCCTGATGTTTCGTTTGCTTTGTACCTCGTCTCGCCCGCAGCAGGAGCTGCCGCCTACAATGTCCTACATCACAAGGGAGTGATCGCAGCCCTTATCCTTGCAGGCCTGATCCTGCAAAATGATATGATGATCATGGTGGGTTTGATCTTTATGTCGCACAGTAGTTTTGACCGCGTGTTTGGATACGGATTGAAGTATACAGATAGTTTTCACCATACCCATCTAGGTTGGATCGGGAAGGGTGCGGATAAAAATATGGATTGAATATAAAGAGCATTTTTCGGAAGTCAATTCTGACTTTTTGCAGAACTCACCCCCGTCCCCTCTCTTTAGTGATGGCTTTTCATACGAAGTGATTTTGCTGAAGAGAGGGGAAATGAGATCCTGCAGAACTCACCCCCGTCCCCTCTCTTTAGTGATGCCTTTTCATACGAAGTGATTTGGCTGAAGAGAGGGGAGGCATGATTTTTACTTTGAAGTGATTTTCAAACGCCATAATTTTATTTCATTGAAGTTAAGCCAGTTTGAAAATCATGAAAAGAAGAAATATGCACCTTGGTGCGAAGCCTTCCTTATTCAGGAATGCTGATACACTCCGTAGAAATCCGACTGAAGCAGAAGAAATTTTATGGAACCATCTACGGAATCGTCAAATGGAAGGTGTTCGATTCAGACGACAACATCCCATTAAAGGATTTGTGGCTGATTTTTATGCGCACCAATTTAAGTTTATCATAGAAGTAGATGGGGGATACCATTTGGATCGTGCTCAACAATTCTACGATAAGGACAGAGAAGGAATTCTGATCGATGCACAGATTACGATTTTGAGATTTACAAATGAAGAAGTATTATTTCATCTCAATGAGGTATTGGCTTGTATTCGAGCAAAGATTATTGAACTGAAATCGCTAAAACAGAATAAATAATTATTCAGGCACAAAATATTTATAAACCGGAATCATGCCTCCCCGGCGTTTTCGAAGTGAAGTTCCTTGTCAAAACGAAGTGTGGTAAGGAACGAGAGGAGAAATGCAGGGGTCGGGGGCAAAATATCTAAATCACACGCGCCCCCATAAATCATCACCTCACCAGCGTCACATCCCCCTTCACCACAACATCCCGTCCATCTCCAAGTGTCAGCCTGGCGGTGTAGGCAAATACACCAGGATTCATAGGTTTTCCTTTTAGGGTGCCGTCCCATCCATTAATCGTGTTGAGCACGAATTCTTCCTTGTGATATACCAGTGAACCCCAGCGATCAAAGACGACCAACTGATGTACATAGGTATCCTCAAGCTTGCTGAAGATTGTCCAATAGTCATTGACACCATCCCCATTGGGTGAAAAGACATTGGGGACATAGATCTGATCGAGAGAACTGGTGTCGCTGGTTACAACAATAGCGGTCTCTAGAAAGTATACACAACTATCCGCATCTGTGATTTGAATAGTCACTACAGTATTCTGTTCAGGAAATGCCAGTGATGACGGACAAGTAGGGCATGACAAGATACCTGGAGGTGTCCAATCATAGGTAAGCCCTGGTGTTTGGGTATCTCCTGTAATGGTAATCAACACACTGTCTCCCAGTGGAACAGTATATGAGGAGGGCACATCAAACATCAGCAGCGGGGAGGACACCACTATGAATGTATCCGCAGCGGTGCAACCATTACCATCCGTGATCAACACTGAGTATGTACCGGGATCTAATCCTGCAATCGATGTATCGCCGGTGACTCCATTGCTCCACACGATCATAAATGGGTTGACTCCTGAGAGATCCAGGCTTACAGATCCTAAGGTGATACAGTTCCAGTCCACCATGGATTGAACCACGATTTCTTCGGTTACCGACACAGTCACATTGATGACCGTATCACACAAGGTGACCGGATCACTATGTGTAAAAGTATATTGCCCTGCGGAGCTGATCCACTGGCCTTCGATCAGGACTGAATCGCCGGGGCATAATGTATTCTGCTGTATAACAAATACAGTCGGGCATGCAGACTCGATAAGAAGGTCGATCGTCACGGCGCCACATAAGGTATCCTCTATGGTCGCCTCATAAATCACCGGAAGGAATGATGCAGCCAATAGGGCGGTATCAATCTCAAGGGTGTAGTTAGTTAGCGTGGTATTCCATAATACAACTCCGAGATTGTCGGTAACTCCTACATCCGTAATCCCGGTACTTGTTTCAGTCAACACCAGGGTGATACCTGGCGCCAGTGTATCTGCAGGGGTGACTGTGCCGCTATGATCGACATCTACCCACACCACTCCGGTGATACCGATGCTGTCAGGGGCAATGATGGAGACCTGGAATACTGAATCACATCCGGACACGCTATTCATGTGCATCACATAGGTTCCGGTATCAGACCATGTGCTGTCGCCAAGGGTCAGCAATTCGCCGGGACATAATTCAAAGAGTTGGTCCGGTCCTGTAGTGGTGCAATTTTGCATCAGTAATAAGGATACAACTACAGAATCGTCACATGTCGCAATTTGTGTGGTGACACTATCAATGACCACTTTCCACTGAGAGGACAAGAGTGTACGATCGATCAGGGCGAGGTAGTTGGCCGAAGGATAATCTTCAAAGACAAATTGTCCACCAGGCACAGTTTCAGTACTGCCCATCTGGAGACCGTCGTCAGAAATGATCTGGACAGGAATGCCAGGAAGTAGAACATCTCCACCGCTGATCAAGCCATCACCATCCTGGTCAAGCCAGGTCTCAACGGTGATGCTTCCGACGCCAGTGTAGAGCACCACATCAAGAGGATCTGAAACAGCAGTGCAGCCATTGAAATTGGTGACCTCGATTGTATAGCTGCCATCTGACGTGATGACAAAATTTGCAGGCCAGTTATTACCACCACTCAGGAAGACATTTCCATCCTGGTAAATCGTATAGGAAGCCACACCATTAAATGGCGGGAGGCAAACGGTCAATGGATCACAAGCGATGAAACAACCACCAGGGAGCTGGTCAACAGGCAGGGATGCATTGATGGTGATTGTATTACTTTCAGATGAACAACCATTGGAGTTGATGGCTGTCACCAGGTAAGGACCAGCCTGATCTGCTGTAATCGAAACACCTTCCTGTCCGTCAGACCATACATAGGTGATGCCAGCCTGTGGATTGGTGACCTGAAGTATATTCGGATTGAAGCTGCATCCTGAGCCACTCATGATATTGATGACGGGTACATCAGGCAGGGCGAAGATTTCCAGTGTGATCGCCGAAGTGTCAGATAAGCATCCGCTGGTAAGATCAGTAGTGGTCACAGTATATTCATAAAGTCCGGGGGGTGGGATATTAGCGCCCTCGTTGGTAAACTGAATCACCTGGGTCACGGACCCATCGGACCAATGGTAAGAAACATTGCCGGTTGAAAATGCGGATAATTCAAATTCAGTACCGTAACAAATATGAAGGGAAGATGACCATGGACCAAAATCATCGGGACCATAGATCTCGCGTGCCTTGATGATCACCTCAGGCTTTGGAAATACCTCCACAAATACGGCAGGAGGGGAGTAGGTGCAATTGTACTGATCACGGATCAGCACATTGTATTGATTACTTTCTGCTACGACAATCTGTGGTGTAGATTCTGATGTACTCCAGGACCATGATAGCCCGCCCGCAGGAGCGGTCAGTGTGGCGCTATCTCCTGAGCACAACGGGGTGATGGGGTCAACATCAATGATACCACTCAATGTGTTAGCTACGATGTCTACCATAAAGGTGGATTGACTGACACAGGCATTGATGTCTGCTCCACTAACGGTGATCGGATAGAAGCCTGGAAGATTGAAAGTGTGAAAGACGGAATCTGTCAGGGCGCTGTTTTCTGTACCACTGGCAGGATCACCAAAGCCCCACTGGATATCATATACATCGCCAGGTAATTGAAAAGACATTGCTTCTGCCTCACAATATTGTGGGTCATAAACAGGATTGAGTACGGGACCACCGGATATCGTGACCATTTGCTTTTTATTAGTACTGCAACCACTGGTCAAGGTGGCCTCAAGGGTGACCTCATAGGTACCGGCAGTATTGAATATATGGGTAGGATTCTGCAGTGACGATGTATTGTCCCCGCCACTCGCAGGATCGTCAAAGTCCCAGCTCCATGTGGCAATCGATTCACCGGGAATAAAAGTGGTGAGGTCTTCAAAAACAATCGATGAGCCAGCACAAATGCCATCATGCTTGAAATCTGCTACCGCACGAACCGTATCTGTCAGTTGTTGATAATGTCCACATGAATTTGCATCATAGGGAAATCCATTGAGCAGTGCTGTCATCGTGACATGATAATAACCTGGTTTCTGATAGGTGTAGTTGAGATTGTCTGCATTGACCACTGCGATATATCCTTCACTATTGCTACGGATAAACCAATTGATCGAGCCGGGCGTGAGACCTGCGATGTTTGGTGTGAACTCATGGATATTGCATTCCGTTTCAGACAGCACAATGCTAAAATCATTGAAGAGCAGTGCACAACCCCCTGGCAGGCCAGGAATAGGTGCTCCGCATGGCGAGACACAACAATCTGCAAATGATATCTTTTGAGAGGCAGCCTTGCAGCCATATTGATTGGTGACCTCTACATGATATGCACCAAATGTAGTGACCGCAAATACCGGCCCGCCTGGCCCGATCGATACATCATCGAGAAACCATTCATACGTATAATCGGCACCATCTGTATTGGCGACCACTTCTACCCCACCAGGGATGTTGGTGCAATACGTTTCTTCGTATGCACTAGACAGGTGAACCACCGGTGCAGGATATGAAGTGACCTGAAATGATTTTTCGTTGGTGCAACCAAATCCATCAGTGATCTCCACCCCAAATGATCCCGGAGGCAACTGTATATTGTTTTGAACACCGATGATACTTTGATTTTCATCCACCCAAATATGGGGGAGAAGAGACTGATCAGTAGTCAGCGAGACCAATTCGTTTGCACATGCTGCAAGCGGCCCGACCACATTAAATGCAGGCAAGGCATGCACCAGGATCGTTTTGTCTATACTGATGCCGCATGCATGCAGTCTCAAGGTTGCATTGCCGGCTTGCGTCCAGAACACTTCGACCTTATTGAGATCGCTTCTCCTGATTTCCCCGTGGTCGGCGGGGATCACTTCCCAGGTATAATCTGCTCCGCTGATAAAACCGGTGGTAAAAGAATCTATTTCATTAAAACAAACTTCATCAGGACCGATGATACTGAGGTCAGCTGCAGTACCGAGGACCAGTGAAATGGAAGAAGAAACGCAACCCTGGAATTGAATATCTGCATGATTGGCTGTGACGATATATGGAGGCACAGGCCCGAAAGTGTGTTGGCAGGTTTCACCAAGATAATTGTAAGTCGAACCCCCATCCGTGATCACCCATTGGGTAGCAAAGTTACCTGCGCTTACAATCGTGTAGCCATAAGGTTGACCAGGACATATTTTTTGTTCACCGGTGATGCCCAGTGGTACATCCGGAGTGGCTGTAACCTGGATGGTCCGGGCTATGGATTCTGTGCAATATCCAAATGCACTATTCGTAGCCACTATGCTATATAATCCCGGAGTAGTATTAAAAGTATAACTGAATGTTGGGCTGAGCCCAGGAGCTGTATAGATTGTATTTCCTGCAGCGTCTTCCACGTGCCATCTGACATTGACCGGGGAAAAGACATTGAAGCCAGCCTCTGCGGTTACGGTAGCGGTTTCGTTCTGGCAGACCTGGAGATCACCCTGCAGCCTGATTTCCGGAGTGATGGCCACATTGATAAAATCCTGTCCGTTGCATTCCAGGAAACAATTGGTGTAGTATACTTCTACACTGGTGGAAACCGGGTTGTTCACATTATCCCATCGGACAGTAACGCCATTAGTATTTTGACCACCGAGGATTGTACCTGAGGGTCCAACCTGCCAAAAATATTGGGTCCCGGGAAAGTAAGGCGCAGTATAGGTGGTGAGTTCACCGGAGCAAACACTTGCATCTCCCTCGATGGGGCCTTCAGGAGAAATGATTGGTACTCGGAAAGTGTTGGTAAACGAACAATAGGCCGTCGCACATCCGCTGACGGATAATTGGATAATCCCATCAGGACCTTCGTGCCAGATCACTTCGATAAAATCATCGGTCAGCTCACCGCCATTGACTATCGTACCATTGGAGGAGATAGACCAGGAATAGGAAGCACAACCGGAAGGGGTCACCGTATAGCGTTGCCTTGTTTCAGGACAGACACTATTGACACAATCGAGTGTGGGTGCAGGTGCAGGGAGGACTTCTACGACCAATTGCTTATCCGCAGTACAATCACAGACACTATTGGCTGTCAGCGTTACGGTATAAAAGCCTTCAGCAGTATATGTGTGTGAAGCATCATATCCATCACTTTGATTGCCATCTCCAAATTGCCATAAGTAATTGAGGCCATTGACGGAGAGATTTTCAAAATATACTTCCTGGTTTTTACATACGGTCAGCGTCTCTCCGGCAGCAGCAGGTGTGGTGATAAAATCTGCAATGGGCTGTGGAAGGATATCAAAACATAAATAGGAATCGCATCCCTGGTTGTATATCGATACTGATCCGGG
>WBZX01001788.1_pt1 | contig 15625 bp, 16 predicted proteins | sample 5204211 | NCBI WGS metagenome assembly WBZX01 (sample SAMN12344362, study PRJNA552823) | activated sludge metagenome | biome: Activated sludge suspended growth; feature: Nitrification reactor; material: Wastewater; isolation source: activated sludge from nitrification reactor of wastewater...
GTCGCAAGGCGCAGGGCTGATTCACGCAGGGCTGATTCACCGAGTCGCCCGGTGCAAGACTGCGCCGAGCCGTCCGTAAGGGTGCGACATGGAGCTGCCGATCACCGACATCACGGGCTCGAACGACCCGTACCCGACCGACGCCCAGCTGGTCGCCGCCACGCTCGGGGGCGATCGGCAGGCGTTGGGTCACATCTACGACCGCTACAGCGACCGGATCTACACCATGTGTGTCCACATGCTGGGCGATCGCGACGAGGCGGCGGACGTGTGCAGCGAGGTGTTCGTGGTGGCGTTCGGCCGGCTCGATCAGCTGCGGGATCCGGCCCGGCTGCGGCCGTGGATGTACGCGATCTGCCGGCACGAGGTGTTCCGGCGGACCAAGCGCCGGGGTCGGGTCCGGCTGGTGGACGAGGTGAGTGAGATGGATCGAGCAGCGGAGTACCACGACCTCGACGCCGTCGATGCCGAAGCGAACCAGGCGGGCTTGGCGCTCGTCGTCCGCGAGGCCGCCGCCGGCCTCGACGACCGCGACCGCCTGGTGCTCGAGCTCCAGCTGCAGGGTGTCGAGGGCGACGACCTCGCCGCAGCCCTCGGCACGTCGACGTCGACCTCCTACCAGCACGTGCACCGCATGCGCGAGCGACTGGAACGCTCGATCGGTGCGCTGCTCGTCGCCCGCCAGGGGAGGTCCGACTGCGACGAGCTCGACCGACTCCTGTCGTCGTGGGACGGGCGCTTCAGTGTCCTGTGGCGCAAGCGGGTCGCCCGGCACGTTGATGGCTGCGACATCTGCGAACACCGCCGCGCCGGGGTGCCCGCCGCGCTGTTCGGTACCGCGGGCGCGAGCCCGCTCCTCGTCACGCCGACCTCGGTCCGCGATCGGGTGCTCTCCACGGCGGTCGTCGGCGGTGGCCCGGGTGGGTTGGGCCCACGCCGGTGGCGAGGCGACGGGTTTCCGCCGCATCCGGATCGGGCTCGGCGGCCGGGTGGATTCGCGGTCGCGGCGGTGGTCGTGCTGGTGCTGGTGATCGCCGGACTCTGGACGTTGCCGGCTGATGACGCGACGACGGTTGCGACCTCGGACCGGACCCGCTCCATCCCGACCAGCCTCACGTCGACCACGGCAGCTCCGCGTGTCACCACCTCGGCCCCGTTTCCGTCGTCGACCATCCCGCTCGTCGTCGAGACCGCGGCGTCGACGACGACGGCGCAGCGCCCGACATCCACCCGGGTCGTCGCGCCGCCCACGACCGTGCCCCTCGCGTCGACGTCGACGACGTCGGTTCCGACGACCACCACGTCCGCTCCTGCATCGACGACCACCACGACGTCGGCGCCCCCCACGTTGCGGCTGAGCGGCCCATCGGCCCTGTCCGCACGCGCCGCCGGCGGAGGAGCGTGCGCCAACACGGCGTTCGCCGCCACGATCACCTCGGGTGGTATCCCGACGTCGGTCACGCTGCGGTGGATCGCCGGCACGACCTCCGGCTCGGTTGCGATGGTGCGCAACCGAACCCGTAACGGATGGAACGGCACCATCGATCTCCCGTACGGCTCGACGGGTGCGGTCACGATCGTCGCCGAGGCCACCTCGGGCGGGGCGACCGGTCGCAGCAACACGCTGACCGCGACCGTGAACCCCTGCCCCGTCATCGAGTGACGGGCGCCGGTTAGCGTCGTCGCCATGCCGCCGCGTCCCCGTACCCGACTCGACCCCGACCTGCGTCGCGGCCAGATCCTCGGTGCGGCGGCGGACATCTTCCGTGAACAGGAGTTCTCGGCGGTATCGCTCGACGCGGTGGCCGCTGCGGCCGGTGTGACGAGGGGTCTGCTCCACCACTACTTCGGGTCCAAGCGCGGGCTGTATCTCGCCGTGGTCGAGCAGGCGGTCCGCGTTCCCGAATCGGCTCGGATCGTTCCGGACGACACGAGCGGTGACCTCGACGAGGTGCTCGGAGCGTGCGTCGAGAGCTGGATGCGGATGATCGAGGCGGCCGGCGGCCTCTGGTCGGGTTCGGCCCCGGCGGGCGGCTTCGCGGTGTCCGACGTCGACGAGGTGATCACCCGGGCGCGGGACGATCTCGTCGAGCGGATGGTCGACGAGTTGCCGTTCCCCGCCTCCCTCGATCCCGATCTGCTGCGCGGGGCGCTTCGCTCCTACGCCGCGCTGGCGCGTGTCGCGTCGCAGGAGTGGCTCGTGGCCGGAACGCTGACTCGGGCGCAGACGGCGGCGATGCTGCACGCCTCACTGCTGGCCATCGTGGAGACGGTCGTCCCCAGGATGATGGAGGCCTAGGCCACTATTGGCACTTCGCCAATAGTGTGCTGGAATGTGACGATGGTCACCATCGCCCCGTCCCCGTTGAGCGACGAACACCACGAGACCTCCTCCGCCGAGTCCAAGCCGTCGCTCGACCAGTTCCTCGCGGAGGCGCGGGCGTTCCTCGACGCGAACGCGACGCCCAAGCCGGCGGTCGCCACCGAGTTCGTGTGGGGCGAGGGCGACGACTTCGTCGGCATCGTCGAGGAGGGCGACCCCGAGACCGAGGTCGAACAGCTGGCAGCAGCCCGCGCGTGGGCGGCCAAGCGCTTCGATGCCGGGTTCGGTTGGATCGACGGGCCCATCGAGCTCGGCGGTCGCGGGCTGGGAGCGGACCACGTCCGGGCCTACCGGTCGCTCGAGTCCACCTACGAGCTCCCCGACCAGTCGATCTTCACGATCGGTCTCGGCATGGTGGCCCCGACGATCTCTGCACACGCCACGCCCGAGGTGGCGGCGCAGTACCTCCAGCCGCTGCAGCGTGGCGACCTGATCGCCTGCCAGCTGTTCAGTGAACCCGGCGCGGGTTCCGATCTCGCAGCGGTCGCCACCAGCGCCGAACGCGACGGCGACGACTGGATCGTCAACGGGCAGAAGGTCTGGACGTCGAACGCTCATCACGCCGGGCTCGGCGAGATCATCTGCCGGACCGACCCCGACGCTCCCAAGCACGCCGGCATGACCGCGTTCCTCGTCGACATGGCGGCGCCCGGCGTCGAGGTGCGACCGCTTCGCCAGATGACCGGTGGCGCCGGGTTCAACGAGGTGTTCTTCAGCGACGTCCGCATTCCGGACACCCATCGCCTCGGCGAGGTCGGCCAGGGCTGGGGCGTCGCCATGACGACGCTGATGAACGAACGGGCGTCGATCGGGAGCGGCATGGGTCTCGGCCGTGGACCCGGACCGTTCGAGCGGATCATCGCACTCACCCGGCAGATGGGCAGGCAGGACGACCCCGTGATCCGCGACCGGTTGGCTCAGCTCTACATCCAGCACAAGGTGATCGGGTACACCGGCAAACGGGCGCTCGCCGCGGTGCAGGCCGGCAAGCTGCCCGGGCCCGAGATGTCGATCCTCAAGCTGGCGGGCACGCTCCAACTGCTCGACACCGCCGAGTTCGCGGCGCAGGTGCTCGGCCCGAGGCTGTGCGCCGACACCGGGGAGTGGGGCACGTTCGCGTGGACGAAGCTGGTGTGCGGTGCACCCGGCGGGCGCCTCGGCGGGGGGACCGACGAGATCCTGCGAAACATCATCGGCGAGCGGGTGCTGGGCCTGCCCCGAGAGCCGAAGGGCTGATCCCGGGGACGTCGGCCCAAATGAAACGCGTTCTAGTTCCCGGCTACCATCGCTCCCCATGAGAGCAATCGTGTGGGACGGCAAGCAGGCATCGGTCGAGTCGGGAATCGAGGCTCGCGACCTGCGTGCCGGTGAGGTCCGGGTGCGCATCGAGGCCGCCGGCCTGTGCCACAGCGACGTGTCGGTGCTGAACGGCACGATCATGTTCCCGCCCCCCGTCGTGCTCGGCCACGAGGGCGCGGGTGAGGTCATCCAGATCGCTCCCGACGTCACCAACGTCGCCGTCGGTGACCACGTGGTGTTGTCGACGCTCGGCAACTGCGGGCAGTGCGGGCAGTGCGACCGCGGCAAGCCCACGTTCTGTCGGCAGTCGCTCGGCAAGCTCTCCCGGCCCTTCACCAGCGGCGAGGGTGAGGAGCAGAAGAAGCTGTTCCAGTTCGCCAACCTCGGGGTCTTCGCCGAGGAGACCGTCGTGAAGGCGACCCAGGCGGTGCGCATCCCCAAGGAGGTGCCACTCACGTCGGCGTCGCTCATCGGGTGCGGTGTGCTCACTGGCGTCGGCGCGGTGTTCAACCGGGCCAAGGTGCAGCAGGGCGAATCGGTCGTGGTCATCGGGGTCGGTGGCATCGGCCTCAACGCCATCCAGGGCGCAGCGCTCAGCGGCGGCCTGCCGGTCATCGCCGTCGACACCAACCCCGGCAAGGAGGCGTTCGCCCGCCAGTTCGGCGCCACGCACTTCATCTGCCCCGATGGTCCCGACTTCGATCTGGTCGCCGCCGTCAAGGAGATCTGCCCCAACGGTGTCGACTACGTCTTCGAGTGTGTCGGCTCCACGGCCCTCATCAAGACGTCGACCGACCTGTTGGACTGGGGCGGCACCCTCGTCATGCTCGGTGTGCCCAAGATGGGCAGCGAGGCCAGCTTCGTGGTCAACACGATGTACAACGACAAGACGATCATGGGGTGCCGCTACGGCTCGGCGCGGCCGCAGTACGACATCCCGCTGATGGTCCGCCTCTACCAGGCCGGTCGTCTCAAGCTCGACGAGTTGGTGTCGCAGACGTACGCCCTCGAGGACTTCAACCTCGCGCTCGACGAGCTGCACGAGGGCAAGCTGGCCCGCGGCGTGCTCACGTTCGCCTGAGCCGGCGGACATCGACGCATGGCACTTTCCGACGAGGTCCGTGACCTGGGCAAGAAGCTCTCGAACTGGGGCCGATGGGGCGATGACGACCAGCTCGGCTGCGGCAACTTCCTCACCCCCGAGGCGGCGCGGCGCGGCGCCGCGTGCGTGCGGACGGGCAAGCGCTTCTCGCTCGCCCTCGATCTCAAGCACGACGGGGTGCAGACCGGGCAACCGAAGGGCCGGTTCAACCCGATCCTCACGTTCACCTCGCTGAACGAGCGCGACAAGATGGCGCCCGGTATCTGGGAGGGCACCGACGACCTCGTCACGATGTCGACGTGCGCGGCGACCCACATCGACGCCCTCAGCCACATCAGCTACGACGGCCTCCTCTACGGCGGACGTTCGCAGAAGACGATCGGCGCCAACAACGGCGCGACGTGGTGTGGGGCCGAACAGCTCCCCGACATCGTGACCCGCGGCATCCTGCTCGACGTCGCCCGGGCGCTCGGGGTCGATCGGGTCGACCCGGGTCACGCCGTGACCGCCGCCGACCTCGACGCGGCCCTCGCCGCCACCGGCCTCACCGTCGAGTCGGGCGACGTCATCTGCATCCGCACCGGCGACATCGGCTGGTACCACGACGGTGATCGTCGTCGCTACGCGGTGGGGGTCGACTGGAAGACGGTCGGTCTCGGATTCAGCTGCGTCGAGTGGTTTGCCGAGCGTGAGGTCGCCGGCGCCTTCGTCGACACGTACACGTACGAGGTCATGCCCCCCGAGTCGGGCAACTGGGACGACCTGTTGGCCGTGCACATGGTGCAGCTCCGCGACATGGGTCTGCTGCAGGGTCAGAACTGGGACTTCGAGGCGCTGGCCGTCGACTGCGCCGAGGACGGCGTGTCCGAGTTCCTCCTGGTCGCCGCACCGGAGCCGATCGTCGGCGCCACGTCGGCCCCGGTCGTGCCCATTGCGACCAAGTAGCCCACTCGACAACAGCGACAACGGTCGGAGTCGAGGCCATGAGCCGTTGAGCCCATGAGGTGATGTCGATACTGATGATCACAACCTCGTCGAGAAAACCTTCGGATTCTTGTGACGCGAGCTCGGCTGAGTCGTTTCCACTTGGCAGAGTCGGCGATCAACGCCGACCGACCCCAGGGAGGACCCACGTGACCGAGACACTCGAAGCGGCATCATTCACGACAACTGCCGGGCCAGCGGACATGCCGTCCACTCGCCGACCGATGGTCCGGCGGCGGACGAAAGTCGTGGCCTTCGTTGGTCTGGTCAGCATGACCCTGGCAGGACTGTGGGTTACTCGGCCGTCCCTGGCCGAGATCTGTGGGATCGACATGGGAATCTCGTACGCACCTGCAGCGGTTTCACGTCAATCCGTCGTCCCCGCAGTCGTGGAAGGGCGGCCGAGGTGGGTGTGCCGCACGACGTTCGAGGACGGCGCGACGTCGCAGTCGTGGGTCGGGTACTGAACCTACGATCCTCCGGTGAGATCTCCTGATCCGGTAGAGCGGCTCTTCGTCGCTCACCGCTCGACCGTGTTCGGATATCTGGCACGGCGCAGCGGCGATCGAGAACTCGCCTCCGACCTCACCCAGGAGACGTTCGTCCGGGTGGCACGAAACCTGAACGGCTTCAGCGGCGGTTCCGAGACGGCGTGGCTCCTGACGATCGCCCGCAATCTGTTGATCGACCACTGGAAGCGGCGACGACTCCCGATCAACGACCGTGCACTCATCGACGCTCTTGCCGGCGACGAACAACTCGAAGATGCCGCGACCACGCGACTGTTCGTTCACCACACGCTCACCCAACTCGAGCCCCGTGACCGTCGACTCCTGACACTCCTCTACCTCGAGGGCTTCACGACCAGAGAAGTCGCGGCAATGGCTGGAACCACCGACGGAAGCGTGCGAATGGCAGCACTTCGTGCCCGGGACGCGTTTCGCGTCCATGCGGCGAACCAGCACCAAGGAAGCGAGACGACATGAACGACGACCCAGTCAGACGAGAGCCGATCGACGGGATTCCGGAGCCTGTGAACATCGAGGATCCGGACCGGGACCCTCTGGACCGAGACGATCTGGACGTCGACCTTCACCCCGACCTCGGCGACCTTCCTGTGATGAGCCGATCAGTCCTGCGGCGCGCCACATGGCTGGGCGTTCTGCGGTCGGCGGCGGTCGCGATCGTGATCGTCGTTGTGTTCGACGCAGTGTGGACGCGGGTCGGAGCGCCGGCGATTGCGACCCGTCACGGTCGCGACCGAGTGATCGAGGAACAGATCCGTGGATCCCTTCAATCGCTGAGCCCTTCGAGTCTCGTGGCGCCTCCGACGCGCACGGTCGGGCGCGATGGGTCGCTCCGCTACCAGTTCTTCCTCCTCGACCCCGTCCCCGGTGACAACCCTCGGCAACGGATGTTCGAGTTCGAGGTGTCCTCATTGGGAGTCGTCGATGTCGACGACGGAGCGTTCTCGATGGCGATCTCGTCGTCTGAAACGCTTCGATTCCGCGACGCGTCCCGACGCTCGGCTGTCTCCTTCGTCGCTGCCGTCTCGCAGCTTCCGCCCGGAGCAGTCGTCTCGTTTGCTCTGTACCTGCCGTCGCCCCTCGACGACGGCGATGCTCAAGCCCTCTGGCGGGCACTGGACGTCGACGGAGTGATGCCGAGCGGCTACCTCATGGCCCCCGACCAGCAGGGGAACCCTCGCGGGTGGTCGGGCCCGGAACTCGACCAGTACCGCCGCTGGGACGCAGCGATGAGCCGCGACGATGGGGTTGAGACCGGGTCGAGCAATGTCGGGATCACCGGCGCCAACGCCGGTCGGGCACCCGATGCTGCGGTCATCGGACTCGTGTACACCAATCTTCCGGCCGACCGTGTCGCGGTCGCGATTGACCGGACCGGCGCAACCGAGACTGCGTCAGGTCCGGTCGGGCTGAGCCTCGAGGAATTCACCTCAACGTCGCGATAGTCGTCGCTCCACCCCGAACTCACAACGTCGTACAGAAGCACGGGACACGTCGTAGGGCCAGAGCCCGCTCGTCGCGCTCAACCCGGCCTGACGGATTCTTTCGGGATCGCGTCAACCTTCTGGTGGGGTCGGACGTACTCCTTCATGATGGGTGCGATGGCGACACGAACGAGGGAGAGCGAGGCGGGCTTCGAGGCCGCCTTCCGGGAGTTGTATCCCCGGGCCTTCGGCCTGGCGTTGCGCATGTTGGGAAACCGTGCGGTGGCGGAGGACCTGGCCGCCGAGACGATGGCGCGGGCGTTCGCCCAGTGGGGTCGCCTCGACCCCGACCGCCGGGTCGGCTGGGTGCTCCGGGTGACGTCGAACCAGGCGATCGACCTGCTGCGCAAGAAGGGTCACACGATGGTTCCCGAGGTCATCGACCTCGAGGACGGCACGGCCCTCCGGATCGCGCTGGCCGCCGCGCTCGCGCAGCTGCCACGGCGTCAGCGGGAGGCGATCGCACTCCGCTACTTGAGCGACCTGACCGAAGCCGAGACCGCGCAGGCGCTCGGAATCGGTGTCGGCTCGGTCAAGACGCACACCCATCGCGGCCTTGCCGCACTCCGCTCGAAGTTCGGCGCGGAGTTCGAAGATCGACAGATGGAGCAGCTGGGTGTCTGAGCACGAGCACATCACCAGATCGGTCGACGACCTCGACCTCGACCTCGACCTCGACCTCACCGAGACCGACCTCGCCCGGGCGTTGGCGACCTCGCTCGACCGGGGCCACCGATTGGTGCGTCGCCGCAACCAACGGCGCGCTGCAGTGGGCGGGCTCGGCGCGGTGGCGCTCCTCGCCGGTGGCTTCGGGGTCATCAGCTCCTTGTCCGACGGGGGCACCGACGTCAGCGTGACGCCGGCCGTCGAGGGCACCGTGGTGAAGCGGACGACCACGTCGTCGACCGTGCCCGCGACCACGATTCCGGCGGTCCCCGCTACCGTCGAGACCACGATCGTTCCGGACACCGCCGTGTCCGGCTCGGTGTTGGCACCGGCGGCGTCGACCACCACGTCGCCGCCGGTGCCGACGTCCGCCGTGCCCCCGGCTCCGATCGGGTTCACCCGGAGCGAGCTGGCCGGGGGTGTGGTGCTGATCACCCGCGACGTCCCGCCGGCGTCGTCGGGCGGGGGCCCGGGCGGCGGTGTCGACGTCGGTGACACGGCGGCGGTATCGCGTGCCGCTGACATCCCGACGTTCCGCCGGCTGAGTTCATCGAGCCTGATGGTCGAGGTGGCGTGCGAGGGAGCGGCGAACTCGGTGGATCGTGTGTACTACCGACGGTCGGGCGACGTCGTGACCGTCCAGGCGGTGATGGTGCACGGCGCGCTCGAACCGCCGTGCACCGACGGCAACGCCCAGATGGTCGAGCTCACCTTCCCGGCACGCGACCTCCCCGCCACGGTGCAGGTGGTCGTCGGGCTCCTCGACGCCGAGTGACGTACGTCAGCGGGGGACGAGACCGCCGTCGACCCCGATGACCTGGCCGGTGAGGTAGCTGCCGGCGTCGGACGTGAGCAGGAGCGCCGTCCCCACCATTTCGTCGGGATCGGCGACCCGCCCCAGGAGGGTGGACCGGGCCAGGATGTCGACGAACTCCGGCGGGTTGTTGCGGACCATGTCGGTGTCGACCGGACCCGGCGCCATCGCGTTGACGCGAACGCCCTGCGGGGCGAGGGCGGCGGCGAACGACTTGGTGAAACTCACCATGGCCGCCTTGCCGGCGGAGTACATCGACACGTCGCCGGAGAAGAGGTAGGCGCCGGCGGACACGATGTTGAGGATGGAGCCGTGGCCGGACGCGATCAGGTGGGGGAGCGCTGCCTGGCTCAGGAACACCGGGCCGCGGACGTTGACGTCGAACGACTTCGTGTACGCGTCGACCGTGAACTGCCCGACGGGCTGGGTCAGCGCGTTGGCGGCGTTGTTCACGAGGACGTCGAGCCGGCCGTACCGGTCGACCGTCGTCTCGACGAGCGCGTCGAGCGCGTCGAGGTCACCGAGGTGGGTGGGCACCGCGAGGGCGTCGCCGCCGAGGGCCGCGAGGTGCCGTTGGGCCTCGACACACGCGTCGGCCTTGCGGCTGGCGATGACGACCTTGGCGCCGGCGGCGACGTAGCCCTCGGCGAGCGCGAGGCCGATGCCCCGCGTTCCGCCGGTGACGACGACGACCCGATCGGTCAGTTCGAAGCGCCGGATCAACTGCTCGCGGTCCATTTCCCACCCCCACGTTCGAGGCATTCACGACCCACACGGTGTGGTCGGCCCGGAACACTAGATCGGCGTGCCCGCCTAAGCTGACGGCCCGTCAGATCGAAGTGGTCCGGATGGAGGGTGGGAGCAATGCTGTCGGGGACAACGCTGTGGGAGCTGATCGAGGCTCGCGTCGACGAGACGCCCGACGCGCTCCTGGCGGTCGACGAGGAGATGCGGACGATGACGTTCGCCGAGTTCGCGGTCGAGGCGGAGCGCTCGGCGGCCGGCCTGGCGGTGTACGGCGTCGGTGCCGGCACCGTGGTGACCTGGCAGCTGCCGACATGGTTGGAGTCGTTGGTCCTGGTCGCTGCGCTGAGCCGCCTCGGCGCGGTGCAGAACCCGGTGCTGCCGATCTACCGCGAGCGTGAGGTCGGATTCATCACCCGGCAGGCGGGCAGCGGCCTCATCGTCGTGCCGTCGGTGTGGAAGGGCTTCGACTACGAGGAGATGGCCACCGGCATCGCCCGTGCCAACGGCGGCTGCCAGGTCCTGGTTGCGGACCGGGCGCTGCCGCAGGGGGATCCGTCGACCCTCACCCCGCTCGCAGTCGTCGACGACGACCCGGTGAGCTGGTTGTTCTACACGTCGGGAACCACAGCGGATCCCAAGGGTGCAATGCACACCGACGCGTCGATCGCTGCCGTCGCGCGGGGCATGTCCCAACGTCTGGAGGTGAACAGCCGGGACCGTGCCGCACTCGTGTTCCCGTTCACCCACATCGGCGGAATCACCTGGTTGTTCTGCGCCCTGCAGACGGGGTGCTCGCTCATCCTCATGGAGTCGTTCCACCCGACCGAGACGCCCGAGGTCCTGTCGAGGGAGAGCGTCACGCTCGCCGGCTCGGGAACGCCCTTCCACATGGCGTATCTCGCTGCGCAGCGGGCGTCGCTCCACCCGATCTTCCCCGACGTCCGGGCCTTCCCCGGCGGTGGTGCAGCGAAGCCGCCGCAGCTCGCCCATGACCTCCGGGCCGTCTTCGACGCCCCCGTCCTATCGGGCTACGGGCTCACCGAGGCGCCGATCCTCACGATGGCGGCCACCACCGACTCCGACGAGGAGCTGGCCCTGACCGAGGGCAAGGCGATGCTGGGTGTCGACCTGAAGCTGGTGCGTCCCGACGGCTCGTCGGCGGCCGAAGGCGAGGACGGTGAGGTGCGGGCCAAGGCGCCTCAGCTCATGAAGGGCTACCTCGACCCGTCGCTCGATGCCGACGCCTTCGACGAGGACGGCTACTTCCGTACCGGGGATCTCGGCCGGTTCGACACCAAGGGCAACCTCATCATCACGGGCCGCCTCAAGGACGTGATCATCCGTAAGGGCGAGAACATCTCGGCGAAGGAGCTGGAGGACCTGTTGTTCCAGCACCCCAAGGTGGGCGACGTCGCGGTGGTGGGGCTCCCGGACCCGTCGTCGGGCGAGCGGGCCTGCGCCGTTGTCCAGACCGCCGCCGGAGCCGAACCGATCGGGTTCGACGAGATGGTTGCGTTCCTGAAGGACGCCGGGCTCATGGTGCAGAAGCTGCCCGAACAGCTCGAGCTCCTTGACACGATCCCCCGCAACGCGTCGGGCAAGGTGCTCAAGCACGTGCTGCGTGAGCAGTTCGGCGACCCGGGTCGCCCGTGACGGACCCGAGCGGAGCGGCGATCCGGCCGGCGGCGCCCGACGACCTGGAGCAGATCGTCCAGCTCAACAACCAGGCCGTTCCGGCGGTGTCGGTGGCCGACGTGGAGCGGATGGGGGAACTGGTCGCCCTCGCCGCCGCTGCGTGGGTGGTCGACGATGGCGACGGCGGACTCGCCGGGTTCGTGCTGCTCTTCGAACCGGGGTCGGTCTACGACAGTGCCAACTACCGATGGTTCGCCGAGCGGTTCGACTCGTTCCTGTACGTCGACCGCGTCGTGGTCGCTGCCGGTCAGCGCGGCGGCGGACTGGGGGCGACCTTGTACGAAGCAGTCGCGGCGGAGGCCGGCCGTCGTGGATCTGGTCGAGTCCTGGCCGAGGTCAACCTCGAACCCCCGAACCCGGGCTCGTCGCGGTTCCACCGACGGCACGGGTTCGAGGCGGTCGGGGAACTCCGGTTCTCCGACGACTATGTCGTGGAGATGCTCGAGCGACCGGTGCCCTGACCGACGGTCGTCAGATCGACGTGGCGATCGAGTTGAAGTTGGACTTCGCCTTCTTGCCGAGGGCCGTGACGGCCGCGATGCAGACGACGGCGATGAGGGCGACGAGGAGGGCGTACTCGACGAGGGAGGCGCCCCGCTCGGAGGTGGCGCGGGCCTGGAGGTAGGCCGAAATGAACTCGAAGCTGAGAATCATGGGTATTCCTCTGACTGGTGCTGGTGCTGGTGCTGGTGCTGGTGCTGGGGCTGGTGCTGGCGTGGTCGCGCGACGGCGTTGGTGCTGGTGACGCCGGACGGGGAGACCTCGGACCGCTCGGGTCCGAATACCGAGGCGGGACCGGTCGTCGACCGGTCCCGCCCCAGGGAGTATTCGGAAGTCCGAACGATCAGATCGACGTGGCGATCGAGTTGAAGTTGGACGACGCCTTCTTGCCGAGGGCCGTGACGGCTGCGATGCAGACGACGGCGATGAGGGCCACGAGCAGGGCGTACTCCACGAGGGAGGCGCCACGCTCGGAGCGGACCTTGGCCTGAAGGTAGGCGGCGATGAATTCGTAGCTGGTGAGCATTGGAGTGATCCTTTGGTGTTTGGTGCTTCCTGGTGTGGCGTTGGGCGGTCACTCTCCCAGGTCGGGTAAGCGCTCTCCGTAGCCGAATCTCTTTGTACGAGCTACGTCATCGGTTCCCAATAGTCCGTTCGAACTTTCGGTTACCCGCAGTGACGAGACCCATGTGAGGTATCGGGGGAGAGCGATGCGGACTTGAGCGTTTTCCGCCGGTTCTCGGGGGGCACGCTCGTTGGTCCGTCCCCGGCCCGACCACCTACTATCTGACGGTTCGTCAGAAACGGTCCGGTCACGCGAACGGGCCAACGCTCCAGGAGGGGTCAACCATGGGCTTGCTCGATGGCAAGGTCGCAATCGTCACGGGTGCCGGTCACGGCATCGGCCGGGGTCACGCGCTCGAGCTCGCCCGTCACGGCGCCAAGGTGATCGTCAACGATCTCGGCGTCTCGGTCACCGGTGAGGGTGGAGGTCGAGATGCCGACCTCACCGTCGACATCATCAAGGAGCGCGGCGGCGAGGCCGCCGGCAACTACGAGAACGTCGCCGACTTCGACGGCGCCGGCCGGATGGTGCAGCAGGCGATCGACGAGTTCGGCCGGCTCGACATCCTCGTCAACAACGCCGGCATCGTGCGGGACTCGACCATCGTCAAGATGTCCGAAGCCGACTTCGACGCCGTGTTCAACGTGCACGTCAAGGGCACGTGGGCGCCCGCCAAGCACGCTGCGATCTACTGGACCGACAAGTTCAAGGAGACGGGTGTCCCCGTCGGTGGTCGCATCATCAACACCACGTCGGGCGCCGGCCTCACCGGCAACTTCGGCCAGACCAACTACGCCTCCGCCAAGGCGGCGATCGCGTCGATGACCCAGACCCTCAGCCTCGAGCTGTACAAGGCCGGCGTGACGGTCAACTGCGTCGGCCCCGCCGCCGCCACCCGAATCACCGGCACGATGCCCGGCGCGCCGAAGGTCATCGAGGCCGACGACGTGCCCCTCGACGAGTGGAACCGCATGGATCCGGCCGTCAGCTCGCCGCTCGTCGCCTGGCTCGCATCCGACGAGGCCGATCACGTGACCGGCCAGGTCATCCGCGCCGTCGCCGAGAACATCATCCTGATGAAGCCGTGGTCCGACGGTCCGACGATCAACAACGGCCAGAAGCGGTGGGATGCGACGAAGCTCGGCACGCAGCTGGCGACCGACGTGTTCTTCACCCGGGCTCCGGGCCTCCGCTACTAGGCGGAGCGTCACCTTCTCCCATGCCGAGCTCCCCGGGTGAACCCGATGGTCACGCCACCGGAACGGTCACCAACGGCGATGTGATCGCCGACGCGCTGGGTGAGCTCGGCGTGCGGCGGGTCTACGGCAATCCACTCGGCGACCTCCCCGTCGTCGACCCGGGCGACCCCGACCTCACCTTCCTGTTGGCGGACACCGACGGCCGGCTGGGGTCCGGCTGGGGTGCCGCCTTCGTGGACGGCCAGATCCTGCACCTGTCCTCCCAGCCCGGGGGGACGGCACGGCCGCGGACGATCACGGGGATCGACGGCCTCGTCGCCGCCCTCGTCGAGGCGGAGCTCGATGCCGTTCCGCGGACTCTCGCCTTCGAACTCGACCTCGATCTCGATGCTCCGGTCGACGAGGACCTCGACCTGTCGGGCCGGCCCGACGGGGGGGTGCTCGTCACCTTGTCGCCGAGCCTGGCCGACCTTGCCATCGTGGCGGTCGTCGGACCGGGTGTCGGTCGCGGCGAGACCGAGGCGCTGGCCGAGTTCGCGGCACGCGGTGGCATCGGCGTCTACAACACCTGGGGTGCCAAGGGAGTGTTCCGTTGGGACAGCCCCTTCCACTACGGCACGATCGGGTTGCAGGCTCACGATCTCGACTTGGCGGAGCTCGGGTCGTTCGATCTGGTCATCGCGTCCGGGCTCGATCCCGACGAGTTCGGCATCGATGCCCTCGCCGGGTTCCTCGTGCAGGAGGTGGCGCCGTGGCAGATCGGCGCGCTGCTCGCCGACTGGCCCCGGGCCGTCCGTTCCGTCGACAACCGCCCGCCGCTCTACGACACGATCGCGTCCGTCATCACCCCGATGTACGAACAGGAATCGGGGCCGGTGACCCCGCCCCGCGCTGCCCTCCAGCTGTCGGGCGCGGCGCCCGATCATGCCGTGATCGCTGCGGATCCAGGAACTGCCGGGTTCTGGATCGCCCGCACGTTCCCGACTGGCGTCCCCGGATCGGTGGTCGTCCCGGCGCTTCGTCAACCGGGGTTCGCGGTTGCCGCCGGTATCGTCGCCGGTCTGGACGGTCGACCGTGCGTGTCGGTCGTCGACGGCCCGCTCGACGATGCCTCCGGGGCGGCTCTCGAGGTCGCTCGTCGACTCGGTGTCGCCGTCTCCGTGCAGGTGTGGGAGCCGGGCGACACGAGCGCCGACGATCACCTCCACCTCACCCGCGCGGGCTTCGCCGCCGCTGCCAACGGTTCGGAGCGGATCGACACGGTCGGGGTCGACGCGACGTGCCTCGAGGTCCTCACCGACGCCGTCGGTCCCGTGACCGCGTGGCAGCACGGCTCCTGACCACCACCGATCTCGTGGGGGCGCACCCGCCGGGTGTCGGGGATTCCTAGAACACGTTCCAGTTTCGTGCCACGATAGGGGGTCGGTCGGCGGGTTCGGCCGAGGAGGAACGGTCGTGACACTCACCAAGCCCCAGCAGGATCGCCACGAGCGGATGCTCAACGTCACCGCTCGGCTGGCGAGTGAAGGTGGCTACGACGCCGTGCAGATGCGGGCGGTCGCCGTCGAGGCCGACGTGGCACTCGGCACCCTCTACCGCTACTTCCCCTCCAAGGAGCACCTGCTGGTGTCGGCGATGCTCCGTCAGATCGAGACGCTC
>WBZX01001790.1_pt1 | contig 15620 bp, 8 predicted proteins | sample 5204211 | NCBI WGS metagenome assembly WBZX01 (sample SAMN12344362, study PRJNA552823) | activated sludge metagenome | biome: Activated sludge suspended growth; feature: Nitrification reactor; material: Wastewater; isolation source: activated sludge from nitrification reactor of wastewater treatment...
ACAGGCCCGCAGCGAGGACCCGCGCGAGCGGACCCTGGCGGCGCGCGCCGTCCCGCTCGTCCTCGGCCGCGCCGTCGCCGCGCGCGTGCTGCGGCGCCTCGTGAAGGATCCGGATCCGCTCGCGCGACGCGGCGCCCGCGCGGCGATGCACAAGCTCGCGCTCGACGACGTGGCGCCCCCGGACACCCGCTACAAGGTGCCGCGCTGGCAACACTCGATGGCCGTCGGCGGGTGGAACCCGACGGGCTGGTCGTTCGGCATCTACCCCGGCGAAGGGCACGGCAAGCGCGCGCAGCTCCAGCGCACGGGCACCGGCAAGGTGCAGAAGGTCGAGCTGCCGAAGATCGCGACGCCCGCCGCCCTCGCGAAGCTCCTCGGCCTCCCCTCCGTCGCCGCGATCACGCGGTGGCTCCGGCCCGGCGAGGCCGCGGGCTCGGGCTACGTCGCGTTCGAGATCCCCAAGCGCACGGGCGGCAAGCGCCGCATCCACGCGCCCAAGAACGCCCTCAAAAAAGCGCAGCGCCGCATCCTCGACGAGATCGTCGGCCGCATCCCGACGCACGACGCCTGCCACGGCTTCGTGCGATCGCGCTCCATCGTCACGAACGCGGCGCCTCACCAGGGCGCGCGCGTCGTGCTCAAGGTCGATCTGGCCGACTTCTTCCCGACGATCCACTTCCGCCGCGTCGAGGGCCTCTTCGCTTTCTACGGGTATCCGCCGGACGTCGCGCGCCTCCTCGCCGGCCTGTGCACGCACCGCGCGCGGCTCCCCGACGGGCGCGTCGCGTGGCCGGGGGTGCTGCCGCAGGGCGCGCCGACGTCGCCCGCGCTCGCGAACGTCGTGTGCCGAAGGCTCGACGCGCGCCTGGCGCGGCTCGCGGCGAAGGTGGGCGCCACGTACACGCGGTACGCCGACGATCTGACGTTCTCGTTCGCCGCGGAGCCCACGGTGCGGCTCGGGCGCTTCTTCTGGTGGGTCGATCAGATCTGCCAGGCCGAGGGCTTCACCGAGAACGCGAAGAAGCGCCGCGTGCTCCGCAAAGGCACGCAGCAGCGCGTGACGGGCGTGGTCGTGAACGACGGCCTGTCGACGCCGCGCGACGTGCGCCGCCGCCTCCGCGCGATGATCGATCGCTGCCGCAAACAAGGCATCGACGCCGTCGCGAAGGCGCAGGGCCGCCCCGATCTCGCGGCCGTGATGGCCGGCACCGCCGCGTTCGTCGCGATGGTGCAGCCCGAAGCCGGAGCCAAGCTCGCGCGCGCCGTCGCCGAGGTCTCGGGAAAGCCCGCGGCCGATCTCCCCACATCGTCCTGATTCGCCGCCTTTCCAAGCAGATTTTCAGGGGGCGCGGGAGAGGTCCCCGCGGCCCTCGGAGCGCGCGCCCCGCGTCTCCGCGGCGCCCCCCCGCCTGACTTCCCGGCACGCAAGCGCAGGAGCTTCGTGCGTGGCGTTTTGCCCCGCGAAGATTTCCGTTATCCTGGCGTGGTCTCGCGACCCTCGGCACGGGCTCGCGAACCGAGGAGACGAGTATGCGTACATTGCTTTCTTGCATGGGGGTCCTGGCGCTCGTGGGTCTCGCGGGCTGCACCGCCGCACCGAAAGGCGGCACCGTCACGGGCGGAGGCGGCGCGCAGGCCACCGGCGGCAGCGGGGGCGGCGGCGGCGTCGGCAAAGGCGGCGACGGCGGCGACCTGTTCGGCACGGGCGGCATCGGGGTCGGCGGCGGCACGAGCAACGACTGCGTCGCCGGGCAGGACGAGGACCACGACATGGACGGCGTCTCCATCGCGCAGGGCGACTGCAACGACTGCGACGCGAACGTGAACCCCGGCGCCGTCGAGGTGATGACCAACATGGGCGGCGGCGGCAGCGGGGGCGGCGGCCCCGGCGTCCCGACCGACGAGGACTGCGACGGGCTCATCGACGAGATGGATCCGGATCTCATGCCCTGCGACTCGGGCCTGGCGCTCGACGGCAGCGCGGCGGACGGCGCCAAGGCGATCGATCTCTGCAAGGTGGCCAGTGGACCGAGCGAGTGGGGTATCCTCGAGGCCAAGTGGGTCCTCGCGGACGGCTCGCCTTCTCCGGGGAACGCGAACTTCGAGCTGGGCCACGGCATCCTGCCCTCCTTCGGCCCCAACACCAATGTTCAGAAGGGCCAGCGGATGCTGGCAGTCTCCAGCGGCACGGCCCGTCAGCCCACGGACGCGGGCTACCAGCCTGTCAGCGGCTTCAGCAAGGGATACGGCTGCACGCACCCCGCCGGCTTCCCCAAGGAGTCGCCGTCTTGCGGCGTCGCCGTGACCGGCGCCTGCTACGACTCGACGGGTCTCGAGCTCAAGATCCGGGTGCCGACCAACGCGCACGGCTTCTCGTTCAACTTCAACTTCTACACGTACGAGTGGCCGGGCTACGTGTGCTCGACCTTCAACGACTTCTTCACGGCCATCCTCTCGCCGATCCCCGCCGGCCAGACGGACGGCAACATCACCTTCGACAACCTGGGCAACCCGGTCAGCGTCAACAACGCCTTCGTCGAGGCGTGCGGCTGCCCGAGCGGCCCCCCCTGCATCGCCGGCGGAAAGACGTTCACGTGCGGCCTCGGGGATCTCACGCTGATGGGCACCGGCTTCGGCGCGGACGAGGGCTTCGGCCAGGATCACGGCTCCACTTCGTGGCTCCTCACACAGGCCCCCATCGAGCCGGGGACCGAGATGTCCATTCGCTTCACCGCCTACGACTCGGGCGACGGCGTCCTCGACTCCACGGGTCTCGTCGACAACTTCAACTGGATCGCCGAGCCCGGAACCCAGATCGGCACGACCCCCATCCCCGATCCGAAGTAGCCTCTTCCGCCTGCCTCTCGGCGGCGGGCGGACACGTCCCTCGCGCTCGTGTCTTGACGGTGGGCGCCGCGTCCGGTACCCGGGGGGGCAACGTGAGCCGAGATCGAATTCGCATTTTCGCGGCGCTGGGCCTGGGGCTCCTCGCCACCGCCGGTTGTGGCAGCAAGGGCAGCGGGGACGAGAAGGCCGAGGCCGAAAAGAAGGCGTTCGACGCCGCGGCCGCCGCCCTGGTGGAGCCGATCGGGCTCATCTCGGCCTATCAACCTCACCTCACCCCGCCGGATTTCTCGGCGAAGTACATGCCGTCGCGCCACAACGACAGCGATCGTGCGATGGCGGCGGCCGCGAACGAGATCCGGCACGCCGCCAACGGCGCGAGCCAGAACGTGGAGCGCGCGGGCGGCGCCGGCACCAAGGACATCGAGGCCGCCCTCAAGGGAGTCGCCGTCACCTGCGCCGACGCCACGGAGACGGAGGCGCTGGCCAAGTGCGCCGGGGCCGTGAAGGCGCTGGACGCCGCCCTGGTGAAGGGCGAGGCCGCGCGCGTCGCCGCGGGCGCGTCCACCAAGATCCCGCACGTCGGCCCGGAGGCCATCACCGAGGGGGCGAAGAAGGCGATCGCCGGCTTCCTCAAGGCGAAGGGCCCCGGCCCGGCGGAGACTGCCTACATCACCAAGCGCGGCGAGGCCGCCGCCCCGGCCGCCGACGTGATCGCCGCGTGCCAGAGCGCCGCCTCCGAGGCCGAGGCGACGCAGAAGCAGTTCGAGCGCGCCGACGAGCCGATTCGCCTCGTGGCCGTCACGCACAAGATGTCGATCGACTCGCAGTGCACGCGCCTGAGCACGGCCGAAGGCCTCCGCAAGGACGTGGAGGGCTGCAAGAAGAAGGCGAAGAGCGCCGAGTGCAAGGTCACCTGCGGCAAGGCCAAGAACATGCTCGACGACGGCCTCCCCGCCGCGACGTTCGAGCCGCTCGCCAAGGATTACGCGGCGATCTGCGAGAAGTGACGTGACGGCGGGGGAGGGCGCGCCCGCCGGAGAGGCACCCTCGCCCCGAGGCGCCGGCCCGGACAGCGGGCCTGCGGCCCCCGGCGGCGGCCATCGCTTGCTCCGCGAGATGGGGGGATTCGAGAACTTCGCCGTCAGCTTCTCGATCATCTCCATCCTGACGGGGGCCGTCCTCCTCTACGGATACGGCCTCAAGCTGTCGGGGCCGATCATCAACACCGTCGGGTGGCCCGTCGTCAGCGTCTTCACGCTCGCCGTGGCCGCGAGCATGGCGGAGATCACGTCCGCCTGGCCCACCGCCGGGGGCCTTTATTTCTGGACGTTCCGGCTCGGCGGGCGCGGGCTCGCGTGGCTCGTCGCGTGGCTCAACATGGTGGGGCAGGTGACCGTCACGGCGGGCGTCAACATCGCCGCTGCCATCTACATGGTCGGCGCCGTCGTCCGCGCGGGGCAGCTGTCCCCGGACATGAAGGTGCCAGTCTTCGGCTCCGTCACGAGCTGGTATTTCCAGCTCTCCGTGATGGCCCTCTTGATGGTGCCGCAGGTGCTCATCAACATCTTCGGCATCCGCCTGACCGCGCGCCTCTCCCGCCTGAGCGTGTACTGGCACATCGGAGGGGTCCTCTTCATCGCCCTGGCGCTCGCGTGGTACGGCCCCAAGAACCCGGCGTCCTTCCTCCTGTCGTCCGCGGGGTCGGCGACGCCGCTCGACGCCTCTTCGGCCGAGATCGCCGGCAAGACGGTGCCCGCGCTGGTGATCGGAGACTTCAAGTTTGCGTCTCCCCTCTTCGCGGCGCTCCCGGGGCTCCGGGACCTCTACCAGAAGGCGCCTTTCGTGCTGGTCTTCGCGCTCGGCATGCTCCAGGCGCAGTGGACCTTCACGGGGTACGACGCGTCGGCGCACGTCTCGGAGGAGACGCGCGCGGCCAAGCTCAGCTCCGCGTGGGGGGTGTTCCTCTCCGTCGCCGTTTCGGCGGTGGTGGGGTATCTGCTTCTCCTCGTGCTGACGTGGTGCCTGCCGGCCGGGGACGTGGCGGCGACCGCGAACGACCCTTATCCGGTGCTCTTCGTCCTCTACAAGGCGCTCCCCCCGTGGGCGGCCCACGTCTCGGCGATCTTCATCGGAGGGGCCATGTGGCTCTGCGGCCTCTCCTCCATCACGTCCATGGCGCGCATGTGGTTCGCCTTCGCGCGGGACGACGGCCTCCCGGGCTCGCGGTGGCTCGCGATCATCCACTCTCGCTACCGCACCCCCATCGCCTCCATCCTCGTGACGAGCGTCCTCTCCGTGGCGATCTGCGCCTATGCGGCGGCGTATTTCGTGGTCACGTCCATCAGCACGATCACCCTCTATCTGGCGTACGGGATCCCCATCTTTCTGCTGCTCCGCAACCGCCTCACCCGAAAGGGCCCCACGCTCGACAAGGGGGAGGCGCCGTGGACGATGGGCCGCATTGGCAAGCTCGTGAACGTCGTCGCGGTGGTGTGGGTGGCGATCATCACCGTCGTGTTCTGCCTGCCGCCGAACGAGCTGGTGCTGTGGAGCATGCTGATCTTCGCCGTCCTCCTCGCGGCCGGCTGGCTCCTCCGCGCGCGCCGCCACTTCGTGGGTCCGGGCAAAGAGGCGCTCGCGGCGATGGACGAGGCCTGAGCCGTCACGCGCCGCGCCGGCCCCGCCGCTTTGCGCGCGCCGTACGAAGAAGGCGCGCCCCCCCTCGCTCGATCCGTTGAGGATACGTTTAGAATACGACCGCGGCGCGCAGGGGCTCCCGCGGGCAGGGGAGGGTGCGGTAAGCTCGGGGGGATGTGCCGGAACATTCGCATCCTCCACCACTTCGAGCCTCCGACGACGGACTCCGAGATCCATGACGCCGCGCTCCAGTACGTGCGCAAGGTGAGCGGCGTGAACGCGCCCTCGCAAGTGGATCGCGAGGCGTTCGAGCGCGCCGTCGAGGAGATGGCCGCCACCACGAAGAAGCTCCTCACGTCGCTGTCGCCGCGCGGCCCCGCCCGCACGCGCGAAGGCGAGCGCGAGAAAGCCAAGCTCCGCTGGGCCAAGCGCGAGGCCCGCGGATGAGGGCGCGCACCTGGGGCCTTCTCGGGGCGTCGTCATGGGGAGACGGCGCACCACCCCTGGGGCGCGCTTCAATCAGACAGTGGGGGCGAAAGAGTCCGGTCTCGCCGCAACTGACCGCTGCGCAATTCGCGTGTCGAAATTGGCCGCCCGTTTGCATATCGTTGCACAACTTGGAGGCCCATGCCCATGGCCATTGTCGAGCTCTCGTTCGCGTCGGGGGAGCATTCCCTCTCGGTGCGCAAGTTCACGGTGCACGAGTCGATGTCCAACTTGTTCAGCGTTGCGCTTGAAGCGCGATCGCCGAACGAGGACGTCGACCTGGAGTCGATCGTCGGTAAGCCCGCCCTCTTCCGCATCGCCAGCGGCGTCGCGTGGGCGCACCTCGACACGCGCGTCTGGACCGGCATCGTCAGCGAGATGGAGCTCGTCCGCGTCGAGCCCGCCGGCCTCTCCACGTACGCGCTGACGATCGTCCCGCAGTTCTGGCTCCTCACGCAGCGCCGCAATTACAGGCTCTTCTCGCACATGAGCGTGCCGGAGATCGTGACGAAGATGCTCCGCGAGTGGGACCTCCACCACGAGCTGCGCATCGACAAGGACCGGTATCCCAAGCTGGAGCTGCGCATCCAGTACGGCGAGAGCGATCACGCCTTCCTCTCGCGCCTCCTCGAAGAGGCGGGCATCGCGTACTACTTCGAGGACGACGTCTCGGGGTCGCGCCTCGTGCTGCACGACGAGCCGCAGACGAACGAGAAGCGCGGCGGCCCGCCGCTCGGGTTCGTGGACGATCCGACGCTCGCGAAGTCCTCCGAATTCGATCACGTCACCGAGGTGCGCGTCGGCAACAAGGTGCGGCCGGGCAAGATGACCATCCGCGACTTCGACTTTCGCCGGCCGGGGTTCGCCCTCTTCGGCGAGTCGTCCTCGCAGGGGGACCTGGAGTCGAAGCTGGAGCAATACCACTACCAGCCGGGCGCCTTCCTGACGGAAGGGCACAAGTCGCTGGCCGAGACGCCCAGCGCCGACGATCGCGGCGTCGCCCGCCACCACCACCCGCACGGGCACAACCTCGCCCTGAAGCGCCTCGAAGGGCACCGGGCGACGAAGCAGGTCGTGCACTTCAAGAGCAACGCGCTCGATCTGGCCCCCGGCGTCGTGTTCAACATCGCCGGTCACGCGCGCAAGGACCTGGCCGAGGACAAGGAGCTCCTCGTGAGCTCGCTCACGATCGAGGGCGAGGTCGACAAGGAGTGGTCTTCGTCCGGGACTGCCTCGTTCGCCGGGCTGCCCTTCCGCCCCGCCCACGCGACGCCCAAGCCCAAGATCTTCGGCGTGCAGAGCGCCGTCGTCGTCGGGCCCGCCGGGCAGGTGGTCCACACCGACGAGTTCGGCCGCGTGCGCGTGCAGTTCCACTGGGACCGAGAGGGCAAGTTCGACGAGCACAGCTCCGTGTGGATCCGCGTCAGCCAGTCGTGGGCAGGCGCCGGATACGGCATGATCAACATCCCCCGCGTCGGCAACGAGGTGCTCGTCTCCTTCGTGGACGGCGATCCGGACAACCCCATCATCGTCGGGCGCGTCTACAACGGGGCGCAGCAGGTGCCTTATCGCCTCCCCGAGGCGAGCCTGATGAGCGCCTGGAAGAGCGACTCCAACTCCAACATCATCCTCTACGTGGACATCCCCGATCACGAGGGCTTCCTGGAGCAGGCCGAGCGCGATCGCCTGGGCGTCGTCAAGCACGACATCATCGACATCATCGGCAACAACAAGTCTTCCGCCATCCGCGGGGACGAGGGCGCCGTCGTCGGCGGCAAGTACTCGCGCGGCATCATGGGCGACTACCAGGTGCTCGCCGGAGGGGAGCTGTCCCTCTCGTCGCCGAAGTCGGTGAGCCTCGCGGGCGGCATGGAGATCTCGCAGACGTCCGGCTACAAGTGGGAGGCGGGGGTCACCCCGCTGGTCCCGATGATCATGGCGATGCTGGGTGTCCAGGTCGTCAAAGGCAAGCTCGACGCGGCGTTCCCGGCGGGGCCGCCGGACCTCTTCGCCATCCTCCAGGCGCAGGCGGCGGCGATGGGGATCAACCTGCAAAACGGGCAGATCCCGCCCGGCGTGAGCTGGGTCGCGGCGCTGCCGGCCAACCTGCAGGACCTCTTTGGCAAGCTGGCCGAGGACTTCGGAAAGGCCTTCACGGACATCCTGCAACCGCTGCTCGATCTCCTCTCCAAGGTCAGCTACGCCGATCTCCAGGCCATCTTCGCCGTCATCGCGTCGGCGCCGGACCTGGACTCGGTCATCGCGCTCCTCACGCAGATCTTCCCGCCGGAGCCGGGCAAGGTGGGTATCCAGGACATCATGGATGACATCAAGGCCCTGTTCGACGCGTTCATGGGGGCGATCCCCGACGTGAGCGCGCCGCCGGGCGCCTCGGCCTCCGGCGTCGCGGACGACGGGCCGGAGAAGGCCCTCACCAAGGTGCTCGCGGTGCTCAAGGTGTTCTCGATGGTGACGTCGGAGATCGCCCCGGGGACGGGCATCACCATCAAGCCCAACGAGATCCGCCTCACCACGGGCAAGGGCGCCACCATCGAGATGAAGGGCGAAGACATCGAGATCAAGGCCAAGGGCTCGATCAAGATCGAGGGCGCCTCCGTCGAGATCTGCCCGAAGCCTTGCTAGTCCTGTAGCCTGTCCCCCGGATGGACCTCCTCTCGCTCTGCCCCTATCCCGCCGCGCCGCTGGTCTGGCAGCTGACCCCGTCGCGGTGGGTGCTCACGGTGGTCTGCAAGGCCACCTACACGCTCACCCCGGGCGTCGTCGGGCCGTCGGCGGAGCAGGAGCCCATCCAGGACGAGGACGCGCACTGGGACGACGACCCGGGGCGGAGCCTCTTCGCCCCCGCGGATCTCGTGCCCTTCAAGCCGCGCGCGGACGTGATGCTCGTCGGCTGCGCCTACGCGCGGAACGGCCAGCCGGCGCGCTCGCTCGTGGTGCGCCTCAACGTGGGCAAGATCGACAAATCGATCGAGGTGCTCTGTCCGCGGGTGCGCACGCGCGACGGCGAGCTCCGCGAGGGCAAGCGGTGGACGAAGATGCCGCTCCTCTACGAGCGTGCGGCGGGGGGGCCCCGCACGGACAACCCCGTCGGCATCCACAACGACAGCGTGCGCGATCCGTACGGCCAGCTCGCGCTCCCGAACCTCCAGGCGCCGGGCCTCTCGCTCCCGCAGGACAAGCTGCCTCCGCCGATCGGATTCGGCCCCATCGCCGGCGACTGGCCCGCTCGGAGAGGCCGTGTCCCGCGCGGCTCGGGGGACCGCGACTGGGCCCGCGCGCCCTACGGGGAGGGCTTCGATCCGGCCTATTTCCAGGCGGCCCCGCCGGACCAGCAGCTCGACGCGCTCCGGCCGACGGAGCGGATCGCGCTCGAGAACCTGCTCGCGAAACACCCCGTATTCGTGAGCAGCCTCCCGGGGGACCGGGTGCGGGCGAGGATCGAGTTGCGGGGGGCCTCTCCGAGGGAGGTGAGCCTCGTCCCGGACTCGCTCTGGATCGACACGGATCGCGCGATCTGCAGCGTGACGTTCCGCGCCAAGGTGGATATCGAGCACCCCGATCAGGAGGGGCGCATCCTCGTGGCGCTCGCGAAGAACGACCAGCCCATCGCGTGGTCGCGGATCGCGCCCGCGCCGCCCCCGCCGTCGTCGCAGACGTCCTCGACGTCGCAAACGTCCCATTCGTCGCCGCCCCCGGGGCTCGTCGCGCCGATCGCCGCCACGCCCGCGCCGGGGCGCGCCGCCTCCCCGCCGGCCGCCGCCGCCCCCCCGGCCCCGCCCGCGCCCTCCGCGCCGCCCGCGCCGCCGGCCCGCGTGTCGTCCGCGCCCGCGCCGACGTCGCCGCCCCCGGTGCCGGCCGCGCGCCCGTCGGCGGCGCCCGCCAAGGTGCCTCCGCCGCCTCGCCGCGACGACGCGCCGGCCGCGCGCACGCCCTCCGCGCCGCCCCGGTTCGACGCGCCGCCGCTCCCCGCGCCGCCCCGCGTCGAGCTCACGCCGCCCGCCGACGCCGACATCGACATGGTGGAGTCGGTCGAGGTCACGATGACCGAGGCGCTGGGGCCGGGCCTCGACCAGACTGCCGCTCTCCGCCCGATCACGGCCCAACCACAGGCGGTCATCGCCGACACGACCGCCCTCCCGTTCCAGCCCGCGCCGCCCGGGTGGAAGCCGCCCGCCGCCGTGCCGTCGCGGCCCGGGTTCGCGCCCCTCCCGGGCGTCCCGCACGATCTCACGGTGACTCCCTCGTTCGGCATGCCGGCGGCCCGCGGAACGCTGCCGGACTGGGGGGATCCGCCGTCGGCGCCGCCGCCCGTCCCGCCGCCGCCGCCCCCGCCCGCTTCGGCGCACCCGTCCACGCCCCCCGTGCCGCCGCCGCCGCTCGTGTCGAGCCCCGCCTGGAACGCCCTGTCGCCCTCGCGCGTGACGGCTCCGGCGCTCCTCGGCGCGCCGCCCCGGGACGCCCCGCTCGGCGCGCTGGAGGCCTCCAACGCGGCGGCCGGCGTGGGCTCCGGGACCGACTCGGCACCTCCCCGCAACGATGCCGAGTCCGCCGCGTCGGCCCCGGCGCCGGCCTCTCCGGGCGTCGTCGTCGAGCTGCTCTGGTTCGATCCGGCCGCCGCGCAGAGGTTCGCGCAACACCCCCTCTTCGCCGCCGCGAAGAGGCCTGTCGCCCCGCGCCCGGCCGAGGGCGCGACAGGCGCCAAGGATCCCGCCACTGGCACGAGAGCCGACGCCGCGGGCGCCGCCCCGAGGGCGGAGCCGCCCCCCGCGGACCCTGCAAACGAAGGCGATCTCGCGCGAACGTGGGTGTACGACGTCGTGACGCGCAGCGCCCCTGTGGCCCTCGGAGCGCTGGAGTCCGTCCTGGACACCGCCGAGGAGGAGAGCCCGCCCGCCGCCGCGCTCGCGGTGGTGACTGGCACGCTGGAGCTGGGCCTCGACGAGGTCGAGATGCTCCGCGCCGTCGCCGCGGCGGCGACCCCCCTCGCGGCGTCGGACAAGAAGCTCAAAGAGGCCATCGATCTCGCGAACGAGATGCTCAAATCCCCCATGCAGGGCATGCCCGACTTCGCGGAGAGCCTCGGCGCGCGCATCCGGGACGCGTGGACCAAGGCGAACCGCGCGCTCCCGCCCGAGCACCTCGCGACGTCGACGGAGCGCCTCCTCCTCGAGCAGCGGGCCTACCAGCGGAGGGAGCTGCTCGACGACACGTGGATTCGCGCCCGGCTCGAAGGCGAGGCGGGGGCCGGGCTCCCCGTGTACCTCCCGGCGCGCATCGCCAAGCGACTGCCTCTCTTCCGTCGCTTCCCGGCGCGGCTCCTCGTGGAGATCGTGTGGCCCCAGGACCAGTACGAGACGGCCTCTCTCGCGCTCCGGACACTGGCCCTCGGCCGCCTCCCCGCGCGGTCCCGGCAGGGCTCCCCGAAGGGCCGGCGGCGACCGGCCTGACGGCAAAGGGGGGGCGGGAGCGTCCTTTTCGCCCGCGCCGCGGCGCGCCGGGTGTACCCTGAGGATCGGTCGCGCGTCGATCTCGCCGCCGCGCCCGAAGGAGGCTTCTCATGTCCTGGAAGATCACGGCCCCCCACTGGCCGCTTCCCACGCTTGCTTTTTCAGGGGTGCTGTTCGTCGCGGCAGCCGCGCTGTCCCTCGCCGGCTGCGGCGGCGGGGGCAGCGGCAGCGGCGGAGGTGGCCAGTCGTCCACCGGCGGCAACGGAGGGACGGGCGGCTCCGTCGCCGGCTGCGCCACCCCGGCGGACTGCCCCGGAGTGGACACCGAGTGCCAGACACGCACGTGCGTGGCCGGCGCCTGCGGCGTCACCAACACCCCGGCAGGGACGCCGGCGGCGAACCAGGTCCCCGGTGACTGCAAGATCGTCTCCTGCGACGGAAACGGCGTCTCCACGAGCGACGACGACGACACGGACGTCCTCGACGACGGGAACGACTGCACCGACGACGCGTGCGACGCGGGCAATCCCACGAACACCCCGCTCGCCGAGGGCGCGCCGTGCGGCACCGGCGGCTCCGTCTGCGATGGCAACGGGAGCTGCGTCGAGTGCGTCGACGCGGCGGGCTGTCCGAGCGGCGTCTGCCAGGGCAACGTGTGCTTGCCGGACAGCTGCAATGACGCCGTGAAGAACGGCGGTGAGACAGGCGTCGACTGCGGTGGTGCCGAGTGTCCCCCGTGCGCCGACGCAGAGCCTTGCCTCGTCGCGTCGGACTGCCAGAGCTCCGTCTGCGAAGCGATGCTCTGCCTCGCGCCCGTGTGCAGCGACGCCGTGAAGAACGGCGACGAGACGGACATCGACTGCGGCGGATCGTGCCCTCCGTGCGGCCCCACCCTGGGCTGCGCCATGGATAGCGACTGTCTCGGCGGCCAGTGCTCGGGCACCATGTGCGTCCCGAACTGCTTCGATCAGAGCAAGAACAACAACGAGACCGACGTCGACTGCGGCGGTCCCGACTGCGGTGGTTGCGACCCGGGCCAGGTGTGCGTCGTCGGCAACGACTGCACGAGCTCCATCTGCGCGGGCAACGCCTGCGCGGCGCCCGCCTGCGGCGACGCCGTGATCAACGGCGCGGACATCTGCGACGACGGCAACACGGCGAGCGGCGACGGCTGCTCGTCGAGCTGCGTCGTCGAGCCCGGGTACGTCTGCATGGGCTCGCCGAGCCTCTGCCCGACGGTCTGTGGGGACGGCCTGATCAAGGGCTCCGAGGCGTGCGACGACGGCAACTTCACCGACGGCGACGGCTGCTCCGCCGCGTGCGCCCCCGAGCCCGGGTACGCGTGCAGCGGCATGCCCAGCGTGTGCCAGGCGATCTGCGGGGACGGCCAGGTCTACGGCAACGAGACGTGCGACGACGGTAACCTCGGGAACAACGATGGTTGCTCGTCGGAGTGCCAGACCGAGGCCGGTTATTCGTGCGCGGGCCAGCCGAGCGTCTGCACGTCGATCTGCGGAGACGGCCTGATCAAGGGCGCGGAGGCGTGCGACGACAATAACCTCACGAACGGCGACGGCTGCACCTCGACGTGCGCTGTCCAGCCCGGCTACGGGTGCGCGGGCCAGCCCAGCGTCTGCGTGATGGTCGTGTGTGGCGACAACGTCATGGGCCCCGGCGAGCAGTGCGACGACGGCAACGTCAAGAGCTGCGACGGGTGCAACGCCAAGTGCCAGATCGAGCCCAGCGTCGGCCCCAACCTCGCGCTCGCGATCCCCGACGACGGCTACGACGGGACGATTGGCACCATGGCGTGCGTCAACCTCCCTGTGACGGCGACCGGCGACGGCCTCGTCGACTCGGTCTGTGTGCAGCTCGGGGCGGACCACACATGGGTGGGTGACGTGACGGTGAAGGTCATCAGCCCGGCCAACACCGTGGTGACCGTGATGAGCCGCCCCGGCGCCGTCGAGCCCACGGACGACGGCACGGACGCTGTCGTCGGCGACAGCTCCAACCTCGGCAAGGCCTTCCCCGTCACGTTCGTCGACGCGGGCGCCAAGAGCGCGGAGCTGATGGGCAACACCATCGCCGACGCGCAGATCATCTGCAAGGACGACCTGGCCTGTGTCTACGACCCTGTCGCGGGCGCGGCGGCCCCCGGCAAGCTCGTGTCCTTCGCGAACCAGTCCGCCGCCGGCACATGGCAGGTGTGCGTCGGCGACTCCGCAGCCCTGGACACGGGCACCATCGACTTCGTCCGCCTCGGCGTCGTGCAATAGCCGGGACCGCGGCAAGAAGGGGGGGAATCCCAGCCCCAGATCAAGGGGGGGCGCGACATGCGCCCTCCGGCAACTGCCCCCTCCTCACCGCGTCTCCGCAACCCCCCACCCCGCTGGACCGAGCGCGACACCCGCGGTCCCGGCCGGCGTGTCCCTGTCACTCCCCTTCTTCTTCCCGGGGGGAGGGGGAGGTCGGCGAGGGTGGCTCCGGCAGGGGAGGGGCCTCGCCGGGAGCGATGAAGTGGTGGGCCGCGAGGAAGCGGAGCAGGCTCGGATCCGAGAGCGAGAGGGGCTTCAGGTACTCGCCCACAGGCGTCCTCCGCCACCAGCCGGGGCCCTCTCCGAGGCGCAGGAGCTCGTAGCGGTACAGCGTCGCTCGGAGGTACCTGGGCGGCGCGTCCGGAAAAGGGTCCCTCGCGAGGAGCGTCTTGATCTCGGGCTCGCCGCGGAGGAGCTTGTACGAGAGGTTCACGATCCACGGCTCGCTCCTGTACCCGCGAAACGACGCGAACCAGAGCTGCCAGTCCAGCCGGTAGTGGTAGGGAGAAGCGACACAGGGTCTCCGCGCCGGATCGCCTGGCTTGCAAGGGAATTCGTACTCCTTCCACGCCGCCCCGGGGCCCGGATCGGGGGAGCTGGTCCCCTCGATCACCACCTCGAACCGCTCGCGCCCCACGCTCCCGAAGGCCCCGTACGTGCTCACGAGGCGCAGCGGATCGAACGAGGTGTTCATGGCCTGTCGCGACGAGAGGAGGTTCATCGTCGGGCTGATGGACAGGGCGGCCACGATCAGGCCGTACGCGTACGTGGCGACGCGCGCGGAGAGCGGGGGAGGGCGGTCCTTCGCGCGGAGGAGGCGCTCCGCGAGGCGGCCCGGGACGACGCGCCGGAGGAGGGAGTCGTCGAAGCACGCGAGCGCCGGCACCATCGTGAGCCAGTTGAAGAATGACAGGTTGCCGCTCACCACGAGGAGGAGCTGGAACACGAGGATCACGAGCCCCGCCGCGTGCCGCGCCCGCCGCGGCCCGAAGACGAAGAACGGCGCCACCACCTCGGCAAGGTGGTTGTACAGGACTCCCCCCTTGAGCGCCCACACAGGCAGGCTGTGAAACAGGAACGACAGCGGGCTCGGGCTCGGCTGCGTCTCGTAGTGGTAGACGAGGCAGGTCAGGTCCCGCCAGCAAGGGTCGCCTCGGAGCTTGATGAGCCCCGCCCCGAGCATCACACGGAAGGTGAGCCAGCGGAGGAGCCAGAGTGGCACTCTCGGGACAGCCGTCCTCGGGAACGGGGAGATCGTCCGGGCAGGGCACAGAAAGACCACCAGGAACCCTGTCTCCACGAGCAGGGACTCCCACCCATACCCGTAGAACACCTGCCCGACGTGGATGAACGAGAGGTAGATCGCCCAGAGCGCGAGCTGGGCCAGCGCGTTCGTGAGCCCCAGCGCCACGGCCACCGAGAGCCCGAGGCCGAGCCACGCGAAGAAGGCCAGCGTCCCGTCCCCGGCCCCCAGCAGAAAGAACAGCGAGGGAGCCCGCGTGAAGGCGCCCTTGAGCCCGAACGCCGCCGTGGCGCGCTCGACGAACGTGGCGGCCGGGAGCAGGCCCCGCGACCCGAGCAGCGCCGGCCCCTGGAAGACGAGGATCGCGAACGCGAACGCGTACAGGATACCGAGCAGCCTCAGGATCAGAAAGCGCGTCACCTCGTACGTCGCGTCCGGCGCGAGGAAGCGGGACAGGCCTCTTTCTACCGGCCCTTCGGTGTCCTCCGTCGTGCTCGGGTCGCCTTCCACGCGGCGATCATCGCGCCTCCGCGCGCGCAAATGCAACGCAGCGCTGGACGGTCCCGGGGGGCAAGCGTCATGGCGGGCCGTCGCCGGACGCCGCCCCGCCCTCCAAGGGCT